>Ga0164243_10013526_pt1 | contig 11475 bp, 10 predicted proteins | sample OricompcompostOP_FD_108781 | JGI IMG/M metagenome (GOLD analysis project Ga0164243, IMG submission 108781) | Organic Plus compost microbial communities from Emeryville, California, USA - Original compost - Organic plus compost (OP) | ecosystem: Engineered > Solid waste > Mixed feedstock >... | reverse complement strand
GGTCAGGCGAACTGCACCAAAGGAACCCCACCACAACCACACAGGCCATGGCAACGGGGCACAAACAAATGCACTGGCTTTTCAACACCCTGTTGAGTTCTCAAGAAACAAACACACACCCAAGACAGCCACGCTAATGGCTACCTCGAGGGTTTGTCCCATATGCCCGCGATCCGTCGTCCGCTTCAAGCGGACCTTCCGGCTCTTGGGCTTCCCCAGAGTACAGAACCTGATTTCAAGCTCTCATCCGGGGGTCGCAGACCGGCCTTCCGTGCCTCTTGCAAGATCAAGTCTTGTCAGAGGCCCCTTGTCCGGCTTCCTGCGGTGTTCCAGAGTACATGGTCGGTATCGCGGACGCAAACCAGGGGTCCTGGCCTGCTTCTGCACCGCCCACCGATCTCGCGTCGCCGCGAAGATCGTCGCCCCGGGTCGGCCACCGGCCTTGCTCGTCCGGCTCTGTCCGTGTCCCCGTGGGCAAGAAGTAAGTTACGCGATCCATGATCGCTTCGTCAAACCGGGGTCCCGTGTGCCCCCTCACACGCGTACACGGCCCGACTGTCCACTCCCGACAAGGCCGGCTCAGCGGGTCAGCTGCACCCCGGCGACCGTGCGCTTTCCCCGACGCAGTACCAGAAAACGGTTGTGCAGCAGGTGATCCGGCGTCGGTACGGTGTCCGCGTCGGCCAGCCGCTCGTTGTTCAGGTACGCGCCGCCCTCGGCCACCGCGCGCCGCGCCTCGGACAGGCTCGCGCACAGGCCGGTTTCCTTGAGCAGCGTCGCGACGGTCGGCAGCTCCGGCACCTCCAGCAGGCCCGCCTCACGCAGCGCCGCGGTGATCGTCGGCTCGTCGAGTTCGGTGAGCTGGCCGCGGCCGAACAGGGCACGGCTGGCCGCGACGACCTGGGCGGTCTCGCGTTCCCCGTGTACCAGCGTGGTCAGCTCCTCCGCCAGCGCGCGCTGGCCGGCCCGTGCCGCGGGCCGTTCGGTGGCGGCGGCGGTCAGCTCCTCGATCTCGGACCGGGACCGGAAACTGAAGCAGCGCAGGTACCGGCCGACGTCCGCGTCGGCGGTGTTGAACCAGAACTGGTAGAAGGCGTACGGGCTGGTCATCGCCGGGTCGAGCCAGACCGACTGGCCGTCCGCGGTCTTGCCGAACTTGGTGCCGTCGGCGCGGGTGACCAGCGGGGTGGTGAACGCCTGTACGGTGGCGCCCTGGCGACGGCAGTAGTCCACCCCGGCGGTGATGTTGCCCCACTGGTCGGAGCCGCCGAACTGCAGGGTGCAGCCGTACCGCCGGTGCAGCTGGTAGAAGTCGTTGGACTGGAGCAGCTGGTAGCTGAACTCGGTGAAGCTGATGCCGCCGGCGGCCAGCCGGGCCCGGACGATCTCGCGGGACAGCATCTGGTTGACCGGGAAGTGCTTGCCGACGTCGCGCAGGAACTCCACGACGGACATCTCCGCGGTCCAGTCCAGGTTGTTGACCGCGCGGGCGGCGCGCTCGCCGGAGAAGTCGACGAACGGGGCGAGCTGGCTCTGCAGCCGCCGCACCCAGCCGGCCACCACGTCCGGCGAGTTGAGGGTGCGTTCGCCGGTGTCCTTCGGGTCGCCGATCAGACCGGTGGCGCCGCCGACCAGGACCAGCGGGCGGTGCCCGGCCTGCTGCAGGCGGCGGGCGGTGAGGATCTGTACCAGATGACCGATGTGCAGGCTCGGCCCGGTGGGGTCGAACCCGACATAGAACGTGACCGGTCCGTTGGCCAGGTGCTTGGCCAGCTCGTCGGGATCGGTACTGTCCTTGATGAGACCCCGCCACTGGAGGTCGGCAACGATGTCGGTCACGGTGGTGATTGTTCCGCATCGCTTCGACGGCCGGCGAGGCAGTTCACGGTGGCCGGGTCAGCGGCGGCGGGGTACGTGCCGGCGGTACGGGCTGACCGTCCGGTCACCGGTGATCCAGAACCGCCACGGCGTGTCGTGCGCGGCGGCGACGCCGACCCGGGGGCCGGCCGAGATCGTGTCCGGCGGTACCGGCCGGGTGGGTGGTGCCAGGTGCACCGGGCCGGTGCCGTCGATCAGCGAGGTGCCGTTGACCTCGGCGCCGATGCCCAACGCCCGACCGAGTCGGGCGGGGCCGCGGGCCAGGTCCCGGTCGGTGGCGCCGGGTCGCCGGGACCGGGCCAGGTCCAGACCGTCGACGACCTCGCCGGCGCGCAGCAGTACCGCGCAGGCCTCGCCCTCCGGACCGCAGACGATGTTGAAGCACCAGTGCGCGCCGAACACGAAGTACGCGTACAGGTGGCCGGCGGGGCCGAACATCACCGCGTTCCGGGCGGTACGGCCACGGTGCGCGTGCGAGGCCGGGTCGGCGCCGGTCCCGGCGTACGCCTCGAGTTCGGTGAGGCGCAGCCGGACACCGTGCGCGGACAGCTCCCAGCCGAGCAGCCGGCGCGCGGTGCGGTCGATCCGGTCGGCGGGCGCGGACAGGAAACCGTACGTCAGCGCGGCACCACCTGGGTGTCGGCCCAGCCGCGCCAGCCGGCGATCTTCGTGTCCAGCGCGGCGAGCTGGTCGGTGACCGGTCCGGGGCCGGTGGATCCGGGCGTGGTACGGGCGGCGAGCGCGCCGGACACCGACAGCACCTCCCGTACCTCCGGGGTGAGGTGGTCGCTGACCGTGGCGAGGTCGGCGTCGGACACCTCGTCCAGCTCGCAGCCGCGGGACAGGCACAGCGCGACCAGGGCACCGGAGATCTCGTGCGCCTCCCGGAACGGGACACCGCGGCGTACCAGCCAGTCGGCCACCTCGGTGGCGAGCGTGTAGCCCCTGGGTGCGGCGGCGGCGAGCACGTCCGCGCGTACCGTCATGGTGGCGACCAGGCCGGTCACCGCGGGCAGCAGCACTTCCAGGGTGTCGATCGCGTCGAAGACCGGCTCCTTGTCCTCCTGCAGATCCCGGTCGTACGCCAGCGGCAGCCCCTTGAGCGTCGCGAGCAGCGCGGTCAGGTCGCCGATCAGCCGGCCGGCCTTGCCGCGGGCGAGCTCACCCACGTCCGGGTTCTTCTTCTGCGGCATGATCGACGAACCGGTCGCGAACGCGTCGTCCAGCTCCACCCAGCCGAACTCCTGCGAGGTCCACAGCACGATTTCCTCGCCGAGCCGGGACAGGTGCACCCCGATCAGCGACGCGGCGAACAGGAACTCGGCGGCGAAGTCGCGGTCGGAGACCGCGTCGATGGAGTTCGCGCAGGGCGCGTCGAAGCCGAGTTCGGTGGCGACGGCGGCCGGGTCCAGCGGCAGCGACGAACCGGCGAGCGCGCCGGCGCCGAGCGGACTGTACGCGGCGCGGGTGTCCCAGTCGGCGAGCCGGTCCAGGTCGCGGCCGAACGACTGGACGTGCGCGAGCAGCTGGTGGCCGTACGAGATCGGCTGGGCGTGCTGCAGGTGGGTCATGCCGGGCGCGGGGGTGTCGATGTTGCGGCGCGCCTGGTCGGTCAGCGCCTCGACCAGGTCGACCAGGCGGCCGGCCAGACCGCGTACGTGGTCGCGCAGGTACAGCCGGAGGTCGGTGGCGATCTGGTCGTTGCGGCTGCGGCCGGCGCGCAGCTTGCCGCCGAGGGTGCCGAGCCGTTCCAGCAGGCCGCGTTCCAGCGCGGTGTGTACGTCCTCGTCCTCGACCGTCGGTGTGAACTCGCCGGCGGCGCAGGCGGCGGCCAGGTCGTCCAGGGCGGCGAGCATCCGGCCCAGTTCGTCCGCGTCGAGCAGGCCGGCGGCGGCCAGCACGCGGGCGTGCGCGCGGGACCCGGCGATATCGTACGGGGCGAGGCGCCAGTCGAAGTGCACCGACACGCTCAGCTGAGCCAGTGCCTCGGCCGGGCCGCCGGCGAACCGGCCGCCCCACAGCCGGGTCGGTTCGGACGCGTTCTGCTGCTGTTCGGTCACGCCGCCATTCTTTCCTGGATTCGGTGGGTGGGTGGGATCGGGTGCTACCCGCCGGTGGTGGTCTCCTGGCCGGCCCAGTGCAACAGTTGGTCGGCCAGTTCGGTACCGGTCATCGGTTCCCGGGCGATCACCGCGATGGTGTCGTCGCCGGCGATGGTGCCGACCACCTCGGGCAGCCCGGACCGGTCCAGCGCGGAGGCGAGGAACTGGGCGGCGCCCGGAGGGGTACGCAGCACGGCCAGGTTGCCGCTCGCGTCGGCCCCGGTGAGCAGCTCGCGGAGCAACCGCTGCAGCCGGGCCGGTGCCTGCTCGGCCGGCCGCATCGGCGGACCGCCCTCCTCCGGCAGCAGGTAGCTGGACGCGCCGCCGTCGGTTCCGCGTACCTTCACCGCGCCGAGCTCCTCCAGGTCCCGGGACAGGGTCGCCTGGGTGACGGTGATGCCGCTGTCGGCGAGCAGCTGCACCAGCTCGGTCTGGGACCGTACCGGGCGGGTACGGATGATCTCGGCGATCCGGGCGTGCCGGGCGGCCTTGGTGACCGGGCGCGGCCCGGCGTCGCCGGTGGAGCTCATCGGGACTCCTGTCGGGCCGGGTCGAGCAGCCAGGCGAGCAGCGCCTTCTGCGCGTGCAGCCGGTTCTCCGCCTCGTCGAAGATCGCGCCGTCGGGGTCGTCCATGATCTCGTCGGTGATCTCCTCACCGCGGTGCGCCGGCAGGCAGTGCAGGACGAACGCGCCGTCCGCGGCGGCGGCGCGCAGCTCGGCGTTCACCTGGTACGGCCAGAACGGGGTGCGGCGGTCCTTCCCGTCGTCCTCCTGCCCCATCGACGTCCAGGTGTCGGTGACCAGGACGTCGGCGCCGGCGACCGCCTGCTTCGGATCGGCCAGTACCGCCGTGGAACCGCCGGTGTCCGCGGCGATGCCGGTGGCGGTGGCGACGATCGCCGGGTCCGGCCGGTACCCGTCGGGCGCGGCGATGCGGACGTGCATGCCGGCGGTGGCGCCGGCGAGCAGGAACGAGTGCGCCATGTTGTTGGCGCCGTCGCCGAGGTAGGTCACGGTGGTACCGGCGAGGCCGCCGCGCCGTTCCGCGATCGTCTGCAGGTCGGCGAGCAGCTGGCAGGGGTGGAAGCCGTCGGTGAGCGCGTTGACCACCGGTACCGAGGAGGCGGCGGCGAGCTCGGCGATCCGGTCGTCCCCGGCGGTACGGATGACGATCGCGTCGACGTACCGGGACAGCACCCGCGCGGCGTCGGCGATCGTCTCCCCGCGGCCGAAGTGGGTACTGCGCGCGTCGATGATCAGCGGCTGCCCGCCGAGCTGCGCGATGCCCACCTCGAACGAGGTACGGGTGCGCAGCGACTGCTTCTCGAAGATCACCGCGACGGTGCGGCGGGCCAGCGGGGTGTGCCCGTACCGGTCCGCCTTGTACGTGGCGGCGAGGTCGAGCACCGCGGCCTGCTCGGCCGGGCTGAGGTCGTCGTCGCGCAGGAAGTGGCGGGTCACTGGGTGCCTCCGGCGGTGTCGAGGGCGGCCGGCAGCGCGGCCAGGAAGCGGTCCGCCTGCTCGGCGGTGAGGATCAACGGCGGGGCGAGGCGCAGCACGTCCGGCTGGCACGGGTTGACCAGGAACCCGGCCTCGCGCAACGCGCCGGCGGTGGCCGCCGCACGGGGATCGGTCAGCACGACGCCGAGCAGCAGGCCGGCACCGCGGACCCCGGCGACCGCCGGGTGGTCCAGCGCCGCGACGCCGTCCCGGATGCGTTCGCCGAGCTTCTTGACGTGGTCGAGCAGGTGCTCGTCGGCGATCGTGGTGAGTACCGCGAGGCCGGCGGCGCAGCACACCGGGTTGCCGCCGAACGTGGACCCGTGCGAGCCGGGCGGCAGCAGCGCGGCGACGTCGCCGTACGCGGTGTCGGTGAACGCGACGCAGGCGCCGAGCGGCAGCCCGCCGCCCAGGCCCTTGGCGAGGGTGACGATGTCCGGCCGTACCCCCTCGGCCTGGTGGGCGAACCAGTGCCCGGTGCGGCCGACGCCGGTCTGCACCTCGTCCAGGCAGAGCAGCGCGCCGTGCCGTTCGGTGATCTCGCGGGCCGCGGTGAGGTAGCCGTCCGGCGGTACGACGACGCCCGCCTCGCCCTGGATCGGCTCCAGGATGACCATGGCCGTGTCGTCGGTGACGGCGGCGGCGAGCGCGTCGGCGTCCCCGTACGGCACGTGGGTCACGTCGCCGGGCAGCGGGGCGAACGCGGCCGCCTTGCTCGGCTGCCCGGTCATCGCCAGCGCCCCCATGGTACGGCCGTGGAAGGCGTCCACTGTGGACACGATGTGTGTGCGGCCGGTACGCCGGGACAGCTTGAACGCCGCCTCGTTGGCCTCGGTGCCGGAGTTGGCGAAGTACACCTGGCCGGGCCGGTCGAACAGGGACAGCAGCCGTTCAGCGAGCGCCACCTGCGGCGGGGTGGCGTAGAAGTTGCTCACGTGGCCGAGGGTGGCGACCTGTGCGCCGACCGCCGACACGACGGCCGGATGCGCGTGGCCGAGCGCGTTCACCGCGATCCCCGCGTACAGGTCGAGGTAGTCGCGGCCGTGCTCGTCGGTGACCACCGCGCCCTCGCCGCGCACCAGCGCCACCGTCGGGGTGCCGTAGTTGTGCAGCAGCGCCGTGTCCCACCGCGCCAGCAGGTCGTCGGTCATGCGTCCTCCCGTGTCGTACCGTCGGGCAGCACCATCGTGCCGAACCCGGCGGAGGTGAACACCTCCAGCAGGATCGAGTGCGCGACCCGGCCGTCGATGACGTGCGCGGCCGGCACCCCGCCGCGTACCGCCCGCAGGCACGCCTCCATCTTCGGCACCATCCCGGACTCCAGGCTCGGCAACAGCTCGGCCAGTTCGCTGTCGGACAGCCGGGAGACGAGGCTGTCGGTGTCCGGCCAGTTCGCGTACAGCCCGGGCACGTCGGTGAGCAGCACGAACTTGCGCGCGCCCAGGGCGGTGGCCAGGGCCGCGGCGGCGGTGTCCGCGTTGAGGTTGTGTACCACCCCGTCGGTGTCCGGGCCGACGGTCGAGACGACCGGGATGCGGCCGGAGTCGAGCAGGTCGTCCACGATGCCGGTGTCCACCGTGGACACGTCACCGACCAGGCCGAGGTCGACCGGCTCGCCGTCGACGGTGGCGGTACGCCGGACCGCGGTGAACAGCCGAGCGTCCTCGCCGGAGATGCCGACCGCGAGCGGGCCGTGCTCGTTGATCAGGCCGACCAGCTCCCGGCCGACCTGGCCGACGAGCACCATCCGTACCACGTCGAGCGACTCCGGCGTGGTCACCCGCAGCCCGCCGGCGAACTCGCTCGGAATGTCCAGCCGGGACAGCATCGCGGAGATCTGTGGCCCGCCGCCGTGCACCACCACCGGGCGCAGCCCGCACCGGCGCAGGAACACCATGTCCGCGGCGAACGAGCGGCGCAGCTGCGGGTCGACCATCGCGTGCCCGCCGTACTTGACGACCACGGTGGCGCCCTGGAACTCGGCGAGCCAGGGCAGCGCCTCGGTCAGTACCGCCGCCTTCGCCATCGCGGTGGCGAGCTTGTCGTCGGTCGCCTGCCCGGTCATGTCGAGTACGCCGAGTTCTCGTGCACGTAGCCGTGCGACAGGTCGTTCGTCCACACGGTCGCGGCGGCCGGGCCGGCGTTGAGCCGTACCGTGATGGTGACGGCGCGGCCGGACATGTCCACCCCGGTACGGTCCGCGGCGGCGGCGCCGTCCCGGCAGATCCACACCCCGTTGATGGCCACGTCCAGCTCGTCCGGCCGGAACGCCGCGTCGGTGGTACCGATGGCGGCGAGGATGCGGCCCCAGTTCGGGTCGTTGCCGAACAGCGCGGTCTTGACCAGGTTGTTGCGGGCGATGGCGCGGCCGACCTCGACCGCGTCCGCCTCGCTCGCGGCGTCGACGACCTCGATGGTGACGTCCTTGGTGGCGCCCTCGGCGTCGGCGAGCAGCTGCCCGGCGAGCTCCGCGCAGGCGGCGGTGACCAGGTCGGTCAGTTCGTCCGGGTCGGCGCTGACCCCGGACGCGCCGGAGGCGAGCAGCAGCACCGTGTCGTTGGTGGACAGGCAGCCGTCGGAGTCGATCCGTTCGAACGTGACCTCGCACGCCTCGGTGAGCGCCGCGTGCAGCACGTCGGTGTCGGCGACCGCGTCGGTGGTCAGTACGCACAGCATGGTGGCGAGCGACGGGGCCAGCATCCCGGCGCCCTTCGCCATGCCGCCCACCACGTACCCGTCGCCGTCCAACCGGACCTGCTTGGCCCGGGTGTCGGTGGTACGGATGGCGTCGGCCGCGGCGCCGCCCCCGGTGCGGGACAGCGACTTCACCGCACTGTCCACACCGGACTTGAGCGCGTCGACCGGCAGCCGCTCGCCGATCAGGCCGGTGGAGCAGACCGCGACGTCGGCCGGGCCGATCCCCAGCCGGGCGGCGACGTGCTCGGCGGTGGCGTGGGTGTCGCCGAAGCCGGGCTTGCCGGTACAGGCGTTGGCGTTGCCGGAGTTGAGCACGACCGCCTTGACGATGCCGGCGGCCAGTACCCGTTCGCTCCACAGGACGGGTGCCGCCTTGACCCGGTTGCGGGTGAACACGCCGGCGGCGGTGGCGTCCGGCCCGTCGTTGACGACGAGGGCGACGTCCGGGGCGCCGGACGGTTTGATGCCGGCGGTCGCGGCCGCGGCCCGGAACCCGGCCGGCGCGGTCACCCCCACTTCCCGTTCGCTCACGGGGCCACTCCGATCGCGGTGAGGCCGGCCGTCTCCGGCAGGCCGAGCATGAGGTTGGCGCACTGTACGGCCTGGCCGGCGGCGCCCTTGCCCAGGTTGTCAATGGCGCTGACGGCGACGATCCGGCCGGCGTCGCCGTCCACGGTGACCTGCAGCTGGCACGCGTTCGAGCCGTACGTCGCCGCGGTGTGCGGCCAGACCCCCTCCGGCAGCACCGTCACGAACGGCTCTCCCTGGTACGCCTCGGCGAGCACGGCACGCAGCTCCGCCGCGTCGACGGTACGGGCGGGGCGGGCGGTGACGGTGGCCAGGATGCCGCGCGGCATCGGCGCGAGCAGCGGGGTGAACGACAGGCCGCGCGCGCCGGTGGCCTGCTTGATCTCCGGGGTGTGCTGGTGGCTGCCCACCTTGTACGCGGACACGTCGTTCATGACCTCGCTGCCGAGCAGGTGCGGCTTGGCGGCCCGGCCGGCCCCGGAGGTACCGGAGGCGGCCACGATCACGACGTCCTCCGGTACGGCAACGCCGGCGGCGATCAGCGGCGCCAGCGGGAGTGTGCTCGCCACCACGTAGCAGCCGGTGGCGGCGACCCGGTCGGCGGCGGCGATGGCGGCGCGCTGGCCGGGCAGCTCGGGCAGCCCGTACGTCCAGGCGGCGGCGGGCTCGCCCGGGTAGTACCGCCGCCAGTCGTCCGGGTCGGTGAGCCGGTGGTCGGCGCCGAGGTCGACGACCTTGGCCCCGGGCGGCAGTTCGGCCGCGAGCGCGGCGGACCTCCCGTGCGGCAGCGCCAGGAACACCAGCTCGGCGCCGGCCAGCTCGGCCGGTACGGTCGGTCGCAGCACCTGGTCGGCCAGCGGCACCAGCTGCGGATGTACCGCACCGATCCGGGCACCGGCGTGCTCGCCGGCGGTGGCGACGGCCAGTTCGAGATCGGGGTGGCCGGCGATCAGCCGGAGCAGCTCACCGCCCGCGTAGCCGCTCGCGCCGGCGACCGCCACTCGTACGCCCATACATCCCTCCCGCATGACTATGCAAGTGACGGTATCACAATGCGCGACGCGGGCGGGTGACGAGCTGCGTCACATCCCGGCAGTACGGGAGCGGCGACGTTCTCCCCCGATACGATCGAGAAAGCGGACCGTACCGGCGTGGCCACGACAGGCGCCACGAGCCACCGGGCGGATCGCGGACCGGCCCAGGGGGGCGCCGCACAGGGCGGAGCCGGTGACACGGTTGGGGTGTTGCGATGCGCCTGTCGATTCTGATGCCCGTCTACAACGAGCAGGACCGGGTCATCACCGCCATCAAGCAGACGCTCGAGGTCACGTACCCGTGCGAGACGGAACTGATCGTCGTCGACGACGGCAGTACGGACATCACCGCCGAACTGCTCGACCAGTTCAGCGATCCCCGGGTACGGGTCGTGCACCACGCCACGAACCACGGCAAGGGCACGGCGATCCGTACCGCGTTGCGGGAGGCGACCGGTGACTACATGGTCGTGCTCGACGCGGACCTGGAGTACGACCCGCGAGACATCCCGAAGCTGCTCAAACCGGTACAGGAGGGGCGCGGTACGGTCATCTACGGGAACCGGAACTTCGGCGGGCACGCCGCCTTCTCGTTCTGGTACGTGATGGGCAACAAGGCGATCACCACGGCCGCGAACATCCTGTACAACTGCTACCTGTCCGACCTGGAGACCTGCTTCAAGCTGATGCCGACCCGGCTGTACCGCTCGCTGGACATCTCGTCGCACGGCTTCGGGATCGAGGCCGAGGTGACCGGGAAGCTGCTGCGCCGGCACATCCGGCCGTACGAGGTGCCGATCAACTACTCGGCCCGTACCCGCGCGGACGGCAAGAAGATCACCTGGCTGGACGGGGTGAAGGCGCTGGGGATTCTGGCCCGGCACCGCGTCGCGCCGGTGCACCGGGCACGGTGAGCCACCGGCTGGCCGACGAACGCGCCCCGGCGCCGTCCACAGTGGACGAAGCCGGGGCGCGGGCGCGGCGCTGGCCCGGGCACGTCGCCGTGCTGGCCTGCTACGCGCTCCTGGCGTACTGGGTGACCAGCCGGCTCTGGGTGTCCCCGGACACCCGGCTGCTGTCCGGCAACCGCAACGACCAGCCGCTGATGGAGTGGATGCTGGCGCACGGGGCGCACGCGGTGCTGCACCTGGACAACCCGCTGCTGGCCGATTCGGTGCAGGTACCGCACGGCGCCAATCTGATGGCGAACTCGTCGGTCATCCTGCCGGCGGTACTGCTCACCCCGGTCACCCTCGCGTTCGGCGCGGCCACCTCGTTCGTGCTGCTCACCGGGGTGTGCCTGGCCGGTACCGCCACCGGGTGGTACGTGCTGTTCCGGCGCCGGCTGACCCGCTCGGCGCTGGCCGCCGGGCTCGGCGCCGGGCTGATCGGGTTCGCGCCCGGCATGGTCTCGCTGTCCAACGCACACGTGCACATCACCGGCCAGTTCCTGGTGCCGTTCGTCGTCGCGTGCGTCCTGCCCTCCCCCGGCCCCCCGCGCCCGGTGCGGCGCGGCGTGCTGCTCGGCGTGCTGCTCGCCGCGCAGCTGCTCACCGGTACCGAGGTGCTGCTGTTCACCGTCCTCGGGGTGGCGGTGTTCGTCCTGCTGCGGGCCGCGTTCCTGCCCTCGGCGGTACGCCACGAGCTGCCGTCCTTCGCCGTCCGCATCGCCGTGGCCGCCGGGGTGTTCGTCCTGCTCGGCTCGTACCCGCTGTGGGTGTTGCTGGCCGGGCCG
>Ga0164243_10013525_pt1 | contig 11476 bp, 9 predicted proteins | sample OricompcompostOP_FD_108781 | JGI IMG/M metagenome (GOLD analysis project Ga0164243, IMG submission 108781) | Organic Plus compost microbial communities from Emeryville, California, USA - Original compost - Organic plus compost (OP) | ecosystem: Engineered > Solid waste > Mixed feedstock >... | reverse complement strand
CGTCGGCTACACCGCGCGCCACCACACCTTCTTCGAGATGCTCGGCAACTTCTCGTTCGGCGACTACTTCAAGGACCGCGCGATCGAGCTGGCCTGGAACCTGATCACCAAGGAGTTCGGCCTGCCGGTCGAGCGCCTCCTCGTCACCGTCTACATCGACGACGACCAGGCCTTCGACCTGTGGAAAAAGATCGCCGGCCTGCCCGACGAGAAGATCATCCGCATCGCCGGCTCCGACAATTTCTGGGCCATGGGCGACACCGGCCCGTGCGGGCCGTGCTCCGAGATCTTCTACGACCACGGGCCGCACATCCCGGGCGGCCCGCCGGGCTCGCCCGACGCCGACGGCGACCGCTTCATCGAGATCTGGAACCTCGTGTTCATGCAGTACGAGCAGCTTGCCGGCGGCAAGCGCATCGACCTGCCGCGCCCCTCGATCGACACCGGCATGGGCCTCGAGCGCATCGCGGCCGTGCTGCAGGGCACCCACGACAACTACGCGATCGACCTGTTCGGCGCCCTGATCCAGGCGGTGGCCGACGCCACCGGCGTCGATCCGACCGGCGCGCAGAAGGCCTCGCACCGCGTCATCGCCGACCACCTGCGCGCGTCCTCGTTCCTCATCGCCGACGGCGTGCTGCCCTCGAACGAGGGCCGCGGCTACGTGCTCCGCCGCATCATGCGGCGCGCCATGCGCCACGCCGAGCTGCTCGGGGCGAAAGAGCCGCTGATGTGGAAGCTGGTGCCGGTGCTCACCCGCGAGATGGGCCAGGCCTATCCCGAACTGGTGCGCGCCGAGCCGCTGATCACCGAGACGCTCAAGCTCGAGGAGACGCGCTTCCGCAAGACGCTGGAGCGCGGCCTTGCGATCCTCGACGAGGAGACGCGCGCGCTCAGGACGGGCGACGCGCTCAAGGGCGAGGTCGCCTTCACGCTCTACGACACCTACGGCTTTCCGCTCGACCTCACCCAGGACGCGCTCAAGAGCCGCGGCATCGCCGTCGACACGGCGGGCTTCGCCGCGGCGATGGAGCGCCAGAAGGAGAAGGCGCGCGCCTCGTGGGCGGGCTCTGGCGAGGCCGCCACGGAGACCGTGTGGTTCACCTTGCGCGAGAAGCTCGGCGCCACCGAGTTCCTCGGCTACGAGACCGAGCAGGCGGAAGGCGTGGTCGTCGCCATCGTGCGCAACGGCCAGGAGGTCGGCGAGCTCAAGCCCGGCGAGAGCGGGCAGGTCGTCGTCAACCAGACCCCGTTCTACGGCGAGTCGGGCGGTCAGGTCGGCGACCAGGGCGTGATGCGGCGCGACCCCGCGAGCGCGCACGCGATCGCGCGCGTGCTCGACACCCAGAAGAAGGCCGGCGACCTCTTCGTGCACCAGGTCACCGTCGACCACGACGGCCTCAAGCTCGGCGATGCGCTGCAGCTCGAGGTCGACCACGCGCGGCGCACGGCGATCCGCGCCAACCATTCGGCGACGCACCTCCTGCACGAGGCGCTGCGTCAGGTGCTCGGCGATCACGTCGCGCAGAAGGGCTCGCTCGTTGCGCCCGACCGGCTGCGCTTCGACTTCGCCCATCCCAAGCCGATGACCGAGGCGGAGATCGAGCGCGTCGAGGACATCGCCAACGACATCGTGCTGCAGAACGCGCCGGTGATCACCCGCCTGATGGGCCAGGAGGAGGCGATCGCCTCCGGCGCGCGCGCGCTGTTCGGGGAGAAGTACGGCGACGAGGTGCGCGTGGTCGCCATGGGTCAAAATCCTTCAGGCGCCGGCGGCAACACCATGGGCTGGTCGGTCGAACTGTGCGGCGGCACGCATGTGCGGCGCACCGGCGACATCGGCCTCGTGTCGGTGGTCTCGGAGAGCGCGGTCGCCTCGGGCGTGCGCCGCATCGAGGCGCTCACCGCCACGACCGCGCGCAAGCATGCGCGCAACCTGATCGACATCGCGCAGTCGGCGGCCTCCGAGATCAAGGTGTCGATCCCGGACATGCCGGCACGCGTCGCCGCGCTGCTCGACGAGCGCAAGCGGCTCGAGCGCGATCTCTCGGATGCGCGCAAGAAGCTCGCCATGGGCGGCGGCGCCGCAGCGGCGGGGGGCGACGGCGTGCGCACGGTCGGCGACGTCAAGCTGATGGCGCGCGCCATCGAGGGCGTCGAGCTCAAGGACCTGCGCAGCCTCGCCGACGAGGGCAAGAAGCAGCTCGGCTCCGGCGTGGTGGCGATCGTCGGCGTCGCCGCCGACGGCAAGGCCGGCGTCGTGGTCGGCGTCACCAACGATCTCGTGGCGCGCATCAACGCGGTCGAGCTCGTCAAGAAGGGCGCGGAAGCGCTCGGCGGCAAGGGCGGCGGCGGGCGCCCCGACATGGCGCAGGCCGGCGGCCCCGACGGCAGCAAGGCGGACGCCGCGCTGGCGGCGATCGAAGCCGCCATCGGCGGCTGATCGTTTAGCTCAATAGCGTCGCCGCTTGCTCACCTCTCCCCCAATCCTGTCGTAGCGCCGCGGACTTCGCTCGACGGCGCGACAAGAAGATCGGGGAGAGGTCGGCATGCGCAGCTTGCCGGGTGAGGGGGTGCAGACCTCCATCGAAGTTCCGCACCCGCAAAGTTCATATGCTTCACCCCTTCCCGCGGGCGGGGAGGGATGAAGCAAGCCTCGTGATCAATGAGCAGCGGTGGCCGTTACGCCATCGCCTTGTCGAGGTTCTCCGCGACCTTGTCGAGGAAGCCGGTGGTGGAGAGCCACTTCTGGTCGGCGCCGACCAGCAGGGCGAGATCCTTGGTCATGAACCCGGACTCGACCGTGTCGACGGTGACCTTCTCCAGCGTCGTCGCGAACTTCGCGAGCTGGGCGTTGTTGTCGAGCTTGGCGCGATGGGCGAGGCCGCGCGTCCACGCGAAGATCGAGGCGACCGAATTGGTCGAGGTCTGCTCGCCCTTCTGGTGCTGGCGGTAGTGGCGCGTGACGGTGCCGTGTGCGGCCTCCGACTCGACCACCTTGCCGTCCGGCGTCATCAGCACCGAGGTCATCAGGCCGAGCGAGCCGTAGCCCTGGGCCACCGTGTCGGACTGCACGTCGCCGTCGTAGTTCTTGCACGCCCAGACGTAGCCGCCCGACCACTTGAGCGCGGCCGCCACCATGTCGTCGATCAGGCGGTGCTCGTAGAAGATCTTCTTCGCCTCGAACTTCGCCTTGAACTCCGTCTCGTAGATTTCCTGGAAGATGTCCTTGAAGCGGCCGTCGTAGACCTTGACGATGGTGTTCTTGGTCGAGAGGTAGAGCGGGTAGCCGCGGTTGAGCGCGTAGTTCATCGAGGCGCGCGCGAAGTCGGTGATCGACTGGTCGAGGTTGTACATCGACATCGCGACGCCGGAGCCCGGGAACTGGAACACCTCGCGCTCGATCTTCTGGCCGTCGTCGCCGACGAAGGTGAGATAGAGCTTGCCCTTGCCCGGCACCTTGAAGTCGGTCGCGCGGTACTGGTCGCCGTAGGCGTGGCGGCCGATGATGATCGGCTGCGTCCAGCCCGGCACCAGCCGCGGCACGTTCTTGCAGATGATCGGTTCGCGGAAGATCACGCCGCCGAGGATGTTGCGGATCGTGCCGTTCGGCGACTTGTACATTTCCTTGAGGTTGAATTCCTTCACGCGCGCCTCGTCGGGCGTGATGGTCGCGCACTTGACCGCAACGCCCACCTCGCGGGTCTTGTTGGCGGCGTCGATGGTGATCTGGTCGCGGGTCTCGTCGCGCTTCTGGATGCCGAGGTCGTAGTAGAGCAGGTCCACGTCGAGGTGGGGGTGGATCAGCTTGTCTTTGATGTACTTCCAGATGATGCGAGTCATCTCGTCGCCGTCCATTTCGACGATCGGATTGGCAACCTTGATCTTCGCCATTGAGCAACCTCGGGATTTTCTAGAGACGGCGGGATGAGCCGGCGCGGACGCGGCAGGCGCGTCGCTATAGCACCCGGGCGCGGGCGCCGGAAGATGACTTTTGGCGCAGGCGCCGCGGCTACCGCAACGCTGGAAAGCGGGTGTCGACTGCGGCCTTGAACGCCGGTATCCGGTCGTACTGGTGCAGGATCGCCGGCAGGCCGCCGTCAACCGTGCGGATCAGGTGGTCGGGGCCGACCCTGTAGGTCGAGACCGGCTCGATCCCCATGGTGGCGACGTGCAGGTTGTTCTCCACCAGCGTCACCGGGACGGCATGGGTGAGATGCGCCATGCGATTGTGGAACGCGGTGTCCGCCCCGATCTTGCGCCGCACGGCGAGCGGCACGGCCGCAAGGTCCGCCGCCATGCGCTCGAGGTAGGCCGCCATAGCGGCGGCGCCGCCGAGCACCACGCCGCAGCAGCTGATGCGATGGGCCGCGATGCGCTCGACCTCGGCGGGCGGCAGGAACGCGCGCATGTAGACCATGTTGGTCGGCTCGTTGCCGATGGTGCGCCGGTCACCTTCGAGGAAAAAGTGGCACGCAGGATCGCTGATGCCCGCGAACGGATGAGCCTGGAACACGACGTCGCGCACGTCGGTCACCAGCACCTGGTCATAGCGGGCGAGGGTCTTGCGCAGGTAGGCCGCGAACAACTCGAAGCGGTAGGCGTGGATCGGCCCGTGCAGGCGGCGGATGAACCATGTCCGCGCGGGCGTGACGCCGCGGGCGCGCAGGTATCGCGCCAGCGCAAGGTCGCGCGGGCCGACCAGCATCACCACGTCGCCCGCGTAGCCGGCGGCATGCAGCGACTCGAGGAACGCGTGGACCTGCGCAGGCGCGAAGCCGACCGCGGCGCCAAGCACGAGACGGCGGGCGTCGGCGGGATCGCGGGGAGGGTGTGAAGGCAACGACTGTCCTTGGGCCGACGGGAGGGCAGGTGAGCCCTATCCGTCCGCATAGCCTCAGGCAAGGACGGCCGTTCGGGCGCCTTGCCGCCTGGCGGCACTGGTGCTCCGCCGGCCCCACCAATGCAACTATTGAGATTAGTCTTAAGATAATCTCTAATTTCGCGTGTCCGGAGCTTTAGGGCGAACGGCCGCCATGTCCTTGCACCTGCAGCGCCGCATCCTGGTCACGGGCGGATCGGGATTTCTCGGATCGCACCTGTGCGACCGCCTGCTCGACGCAGGCGCGGAGGTGCTCTGCCTCGACAACTTCTACACGGGCACCCGACGCAACATCGAGCACCTGATCGGCCACCGGCGCTTCGAACTCGCGCGCCACGACGTGACGTTTCCGTTCTACGCGGAGGTGGACGAGATCTACAACCTCGCCTGTCCGGCCTCGCCGGTCCATTACCAGCACGATCCCGTGCAGACCACCAAGACCAGCGTGCACGGCGCCATCAACATGCTCGGCCTCGCCAAGCGGGTGCGGGCCAAGATCCTGCAGGCCTCGACCTCGGAGGTGTACGGCGATCCGGCCGTTCATCCGCAGCCGGAGAGCTACTGGGGCAACGTCAATCCGATCGGCGTGCGCTCCTGTTACGACGAGGGCAAGCGCTGCGCCGAGACGCTGTTCTTCGACTATCGGCGTCAGCACGGCCTGCGCATCAAGGTGGCGCGCATCTTCAACACCTATGGTCCGCGCATGCATCCCAACGACGGACGCGTGGTGTCGAACTTCATCGTGCAGGCGCTGCTCGGGCGTGACATCACCGTTTACAGCGACGGCACGCAGTCGCGCGCGTTCTGCTACGTGGACGATCTCGTCGACGCATTGCTGCGCCTGATGGCGACCGGCGACGAGGTCACCGGCCCGATCAATGTCGGCAATCCCGCCGAGTTCACCATCCGCGAGCTTGCCGAACTGGTCATCGAGCTCACCGGATCGCGCTCGCGCATCGTTCACCACGCCAGGCCCGAGGACGATCCGCGCCAGCGCCGGCCGGACATTTCGATGGCCAAGGACGTGCTCGGCTGGCAGCCGACGACCAGCCTGCGTGACGGCCTCGCGCGCACCATCGCCTATTTCGAGGACCTGCTGCGCGACCCCGTGACGCACGATCGATTCGCGCGCGAGCCGGCCTGAGGCGAGGTCGCGCCCAACGCCGTCATGTCGCCGGGTAGTGCGCCGCCATGGCCGCGCGCAGGTCGGGGAAGCGGTCGTACTGGTGGCAGATCGCCGGCAGGTGCCCGTCGCCGGTGCGGATGCGCATGTCGTCGCCGAGCACGTAACGCGAGCGCGGCTCCAGCGCCATCGTCGCGATATGTCCGTTGTTCTCGTGCACGACGCCCGCGCTGCGCTCGTCGAGGTGGACGAGGTAGTTGTGCAGCGCCTGATCGTAGCCGTGCCCAATCTCACGGTAGATGCGGTACGGGATCGCCTGAATGCGCTCCGTCATCCGGTCGAGATAGGCGAGCATGGCGTGCGCGCCGCCGATGGTGATGCCGCTGCAGCTGATGCGGTGCGGAGCGAGCGCCTTGACGTCCTGCACGCCAAAGCAGCCCCGCACCCAGCGCGCGTTGGTCTCGTCGGTGCCGATGGTGCGCACCGCGCTCTCGAGGAAGAAGTGACAGCGCGGGTCGCCGATGCCCTCGAACGGATGGGCCTGGAACACGACGTCGCGCGTGTCCGACAGCATCACCTGGTCGTAACGCTGGAGGTGTTGGCGTAGATAGTCCGCGTAGATCGTGTAGCGGCGGGCGTGCGGTGAGCGGCTGAACGAGCGGGTCTGCACGAGCGGCATGGACTCGATGCCGTGGCGGCGCAGGTAACGCGACACGGCCAGCCCCGGCCAGCGCACCAGCATCAGGACGTCGCCGCGATATCCGCAGGCGCGCAGCGATTCCACGAAGACGCGCACGTCGTCGACGCCAAAGCCGATGGCCGCCCCGAGCACGAGGCGGCGGGAATCGGGAACGGAGACAGCATCCATGGCAGCGCTCGCGGCCGGTGGGCGGGCAGGCGGTGTCGGGGGCGGTGCCCGAAAAGCGTACCCGGCCGGCTTGCAAAAGCAATCGTCATGGGCATCCCTGCGGGGCCCGCCGAGCGGGCCCAGATCACGTGACCAAGGAGCGACATGCCAGGCGCCGGAACCGATAAGACCAGGAACTGGATCGAGCAGCCAGGCCCGGCGGTGATCCTGGTCGAGCCGCAGCTCGGGGAGAACATCGGCGCGGCGGCGCGGGTGATGGCCAACTTCGGCCTGAGCCGGCTGCGGCTCGTCTCCCCGCGCCAGGCGTGGCCGAATCCGAAGGCGCGCATGATGGCAGCCGGCGCCGACCGCGTCCTGGACGCGGCCGCCCTGTTCGGCACGGTGGGGGAGGCGATCGCCGACTGCACGTTCCTGCTGGCGACGACGGCGCGCGCTCACGACCAGGCCAAGCCGGTGATCTCGCCGCAGGAGGCGGCGCAGGCGCTGGCTCCGCGCGTTGCGGCGGGCGACAGCGTCGGCATCCTGTTCGGCCGCGAGCGCATCGGCCTCACCAACGAGGAAGTCGCCATCGCCGACGCGATTGTGACGCTGCCAGTCAACCCCGCTTTCGCCTCGCTCAATCTCGCGCAGGCGGTCGCGGTGCTCTCCTACGAATGGTTCAAGCTCACCAGCGGCAACGCGCTGCCCTTCGCCATGCCGCAGAAGTCCGCGCCCGCGCCCAAGCAGCAGATGGCCGCCTTCCTCGCCACCATCGAGCGCGAGCTCGACCGCGTGGAATATTTCCGTCCCGAGGAGAAGCGCGCGACCATGATGATCAACCTGCAGAACATCTTCGCGCGCATCCAGCCGACCCAGCAGGACATCCAGACGCTCTCGGGCATCATCCGTGCCATTGCGGAGGGCAAGAAAGGGCCCGCGCGTGGCGGCATCCTCGACGGCGAGCAGGCGGTGCAGTTGCGCGCGCTGCTGGCCGAGCACGGGGAAGGGCGCACACCGTCCGAGCGTACGCCGGTGCGCGGCCTCGCCAAGCTGTTGCGGCGAAACCCGACCGACGCGGAGCGCGCGTTATGGGAGGCGATGACCCGCGACCGGCGGTTCGCCGCGCGCGGCTTCAAGCGGCAGGTGCCGATCGGCCCGCACGTCGTGGACATCGTGTCGTTCCGCGAACGCACCGTCATCGACATCGTGCCCGCCGCGGAGAACGCGGACGCGGCGCGCTCGCGCGCGCAGAGAATCGCGTGGCTGCGCGAGCGTGATTACGCGGTATTCGAAGTGACGGCGCAGGAGATCGAGCGCGATCCGCGGGCCGTGTGCGACCGTCTGGCGGACGCTATCCCGTCTTCTTGATGTCGTCGATCGCGACGGCCAGCAGTTCGTCCATCTTGCGGCGGATATCGACTTCGGAGACGCCGACGTTCTTCGCCTCGAAGTCCTTGCGGATCTTGGCGAGCACGTCGGAGTCGCCCGGCGTATCGAAATCCGCCACAACGACCTCCTTGGCGTAGGCCTCGGCGGCCGGGCCCGACAGGCCGAGCCGTTCGGCCGCCCACAGGCCCAGTGCCTTGTTGCGCCGAGCCTCGGCCTTGAACCTGAGCTCTTCGTCGTGGGCGAACTTCTTCTCGAAACCCTCTTCGCGCTTGTCGAACGTGGTCATTGCTTCCCCGCTTGCCACCGCCTGGTCGCCGACGTTTCGCCGCCTGACAGGTCGGCAACGTGATCGGGAACCTTGATGAAAATATGTATGTTTCGGCGCCTTGCATATCGAGCCTGGGGCGTCAAGGCAACGTCCGCAACGTCGCAACATGGCCATTGCGGTCATCCGGCGCGGGGTCTATGTCATGGGTGCTCCGCGCTACGTTTTTGTCCTGTGCGGAGGGGCTGGTCGCCACGTTTTGCGTCAGGTTTTGGCGCCGCTCGCATCCGCCGCCGCGGACCTCGAACTCAAAGGAGCCACGGCAATCCGATGGATTTCCTCAAGCCACGGTACACCCCGATGAGCCGCCGTCGCCGTATCTATGAAGGCAAGGCGAAGGTCCTCTATGAAGGACCGGAGCCTGGAACGCTGATTCAGCACTTCAAGGACGATGCCACTGCGTTCAATGCCAAAAAGCACGAGGTGATCGAGGGCAAGGGCGTCCTCAACAACCGTATTTCCGAATACGTGTTCCAGCACCTCAACAACATCGGCGTGCCGACCCACTTCATCAAGCGGCTCAACATGCGCGAGCAGCTGATTCGCGAGGTGGAGATCATCCCGCTCGAGGTCGTGGTGCGTAACGTCGCAGCCGGCTCGCTGTCGCAGCGCCTCGGCATCGAGGAAGGCACGCAGCTGCCGCGCTCGATCATCGAATTTTATTATAAAAACGATGCCCTCGGCGACCCGATGGTGTCGGAAGAGCACATTACCGCGTTCGGCTGGGCGAACCCCCAGGAGATCGACGACATCATGGCGCTCGCCATCCGCGTCAACGATTTCCTGACCGGGCTTTTCCTCGGCGTCGGCATCCGGCTGGTCGATTTCAAGATGGAATGCGGCCGCCTGTGGGAGAACGAGATGCTGCGTATCGTCGTGGCCGACGAGATTTCTCCCGATAGCTGCCGGTTGTGGGACATCAAATCGAACGAGAAGCTCGACAAGGATCGCTTCCGCCGCGATCTCGGCGGGCTGGTCGAGGCCTATACCGAGGTCGCCAAGCGGCTCGGCATCATCGCCGAGAACGAGCGGCCGCAGGGGTCAGGGCCGATCCTCGTCAAAGGCTGATTGTCAAAAGGGGGCGAGCGTGGCGAAGCAGCACACCATCGGCTTGGTCGTACCTTTCGCGGATGACCGCGTGCCCGACGAGGGCCTCAAGATGTACCCTGGCGTGACCTTTGTTCCACGGGGCACGGGCGTGCGCTCGCTCACGCCGGAAGGCTACGACGCCGCCGTCGGCAAGATCGTGCCCGCGGCCGAGGATCTCGCACGCAAGGGCGTCGAGGCGGTGATGGTCATCGGCACGTCGCTGACGTTCTATCGCGGCCCCGAGTTCCACGACGAACTGCTCGACAAGGTGCGCCGCGTCACCGGGCTGCCGTGCAGCACCATGAGCCAGGCGATCGTGGACGGGCTGCACGCCGTCGGCGCCACCAAGGTCGCCGTCAGCACGGCTTATTCCGACGTGGTGAACGACAAGCTGCGCGAATGGCTCGTCTACAACCAGTTCGACGTGCGCGCGCTCGAGTGCTTCGGCATCACCGAGTTCGGCGGCGGCGCCGTCCGCAAGACCGAGGACGAGATCATCGAGCTGACCGCGACGGCCTGCGCCAAGGCGCCGGATGCCGATGGGGCGCTGATCTCCTGCGGCGGCCTGCGCACGCTCAACTGCGCCAAGCCGATCGAGGAGCGCTGCGGCGTGCCGGTCGTGTCCAGCACGCAGTCCGCATTCTGGGCCGCGCTGCGTCTCGTGGGCGAGAGCGGCCGGATCTCCGGCTACGGGCGCATGCTGGAAGAGGCACGGGCCCCCGAGCTGGTGCACTGAAATTTCGCTGGGCAAGTCCGTTGGCGCCATTGCCGGGCTTGACCCGGCAATCCATCCTTTGAAAAAGGATGGCAGCCGCAGGCCCGGCCTGCATTCCCATCGGCCGGAAGGGGTCGCATGAAGGCGCGCGTCACCGTCACGTTGAAGTCCGGCATCCTCGACCCGCAGGGCAAGGCCATCGAGGGCGCGCTCAAGTCGCTCGGTGTCGCGGGCGTCGCCAGCGTGCGCCAGGGCAAGGTGTTCGACATCGAGATCGAGGGCGGCGACCGGGCGCGCGCGGAAGCGGTGCTCAAGGAAGCGGCCGAGAAGCTGCTCGCCAATACCGTGATCGAGAACTATCGCGTGGACGTGCTGCCGTGACGCCGGCGCGCGCGGTTGCATCGGGCGCCGCCGACCCCAATTGAGACGCAGATGAAAGCCGCCGTTCTCGTTTTTCCTGGCATCAATCGCGAGCGCGACATGGCGCGCACGCTCAGGCTCGTCTCCGGCCGCGAGCCGGCGATGGTGTGGCACGCCGACACGGCGCTGCCGCCCGGGACCGATCTCGTGGTGGTGCCGGGCGGATTTTCCTATGGCGATTACCTGCGCTGCGGCGCGATCGCAGCACGTGCGCCGATCATGGATGCGGTGCGCGCCTTCGCCGACAAGGGCGGCCTCGTGCTCGGCGTCTGCAACGGCTTCCAGATCCTGTGCGAGAGCGGGCTGCTGCCGGGCGTGCTGATGCGCAATCAAAACCTGCGCTTCATCTGCCGCGACGTCTATCTGCGCGTGGAGCGCTCGGATACGCCGTTCACACGCGGCTACAACGCCGGCCAGGTGATCCGCGTCCCCGTCGCGCATGGCGAGGGCAACTACATCGCCGACGGCGAGACCATCGCGCGGCTGGAAGGCGAGGGGCGCGTGCTGTTCCGCTACGCCTCGCCCGACGGCCTGCTCGATCCCGACTGGAACCACAACGGCGCCATCAACGGCATCGCCGGCATCCTCGGCGAGCGCGGCAATGTGCTCGGAATGATGCCGCATCCGGAGAACCACGTCGAAGCCTCGATGGGCCGCACCGACGGCCGCGGCCTGTTCGCCGGGCT
>Ga0164243_10013524_pt1 | contig 11477 bp, 7 predicted proteins | sample OricompcompostOP_FD_108781 | JGI IMG/M metagenome (GOLD analysis project Ga0164243, IMG submission 108781) | Organic Plus compost microbial communities from Emeryville, California, USA - Original compost - Organic plus compost (OP) | ecosystem: Engineered > Solid waste > Mixed feedstock >... | reverse complement strand
TGACCGCGGACGGCGTCGTCCGCAGCGTCGACGCGTCGGCCGGCTCGGACCTGTTCTGGGCGATCCTCGGAGGGCGCGACGGTTTCGGGATCGTCACCGCCATCGAGTTCGAGCTGTTCGACCTCCCCACCGTCTACGGCGGCGGCATCTTCTTCGCCGGTTCGGCGGCACGGGACGTGCTGCACGCGTGGCGCGACTGGGCGCCGACCCTTCCGGAGGAGGCGGGCACCTCGGTCGCCGTCCTCCGCCTCCCACCGGATCCCGATCTGCCCGCGCCCCTGCAGGGACAGCTCGCCGTCCACGTCCGGTACACGCACACCGGAGACCCCGCCGCGGCGGCCGCCCTTCTCGCGCCGATGCGTTCGGCCGGGCCGATCCTGCTGGAGAACGTCGACATCCTGCCGACCGCCGCCCTGGACGCGGTGCACATGGACCCGGCCGGCCCGATGCCCAGCGTCGAACGCGGCGTCCTGCTCGGCGAGTTCCCGGCCGCGGCCGTCGAGGCGCTGCTCGAGGTGGCCGGACCGCAGGTGCCGAGCCCGCCGGCCATCGTCGAGGTGCGGTTGCTGGGGGGACGTCTGCGACGGCCGCAGCGCGTGCCGAACGCGGTCGCCGGACGCCACGGCGCCTATTCCGTGATCGCGATCGGAGTGCCGGCCCGACCGCTCGCCGACCAGGTGGGTCCGCGCCTGCAGGCGGTCCTCGACGCACTGGCGCCGTGGCGGTGCGGCGCGCTGCTGAACTTCTGCGGGCTCCGCGCCGCCGACCGCGCCGGTCTGTGGGGACCCGACGAGCGGCTGCGACTGGAGACGATCCGCCGCCGGCACGACCCGGCGGGGGTACTGGCGAGTAGATGACCCCAACATTATGGGATAGACATCGGCGCAGCTCAGGACCATGATTGGGCAATGGTGTCGAGTCTGACGACCGAGCGCGTGCGCCGCGACGTGGAAGTCGTGGCGCACGCGGGTCTCGGTCTCGACGAGTTCTTCGCCCAGACGGTCGAGTCGCTGCGACGGGCGGTCCCCGTCGACGCGGCGTGTGTGGCGACCTTCGACGCGAAGACGCAGATGCTCCTCTGCGCGCAAGTACGGCGACCTGCTCGGCCAGGACGAGCGAGACCCGGACTTCGGGCTCCTCGAGTACGGCGGCTGCGAACCGTCGAGCTATCGGGAGCTGGCGTCGCGCAAGTGCGACGCGGTCGGCATGAACCTCCTCACCCGAGGACAGGTCAAGCGGTCGGAACGCATGTCGCAGTTGATGATTCCGGAGTACTGCTTCCACGACGAGGCCCGCCTGTCGATCCGCGACGGCGATCGGCTGTGGGCCGGGATCGCGATGTTCCGCAGCGGCGCGGGCTGCCGCCCGTTCGACGAGGACGAGATCGGCTTCCTGGCCTCCCTGTCCCGCACGCTCGCGCACGGGGTCCGGATCGGCCTGCTCAGCTCCGTCGTCACCGAGCCCGTCGTCACCGAGCCCGGAACCTCGGTCATGCACGGCCCCGCGGTCCTCATCATCGACCGGGACAACGAGATCGTGCAGATGTCGGCGGGCAGCGAGGAACGGATCGACGACCTCGCGGCCGGCCCCAACAGCGCCTCGGCAGTCAATCCCGTCTTCGGGCTGATCGGCGCCGCCCGACGCTACGGCGCCGGCGAGACCGATGTCCCGCCCCGCCTACGGGTACGCGGAAAGTCCGGGATGTGGCTGGTGATCAACGCCTCCCCGCTGTCGTCTGCCGACGGACGGGTGGGCGAGGTGGTGGTGACCATCGAGGAGGCGCGACCGCCCGAGATCATCCCTCTGGTGGTCGAGGCCTTCGGACTCACCACGCGAGAGCGGGACGTGACCCAGATGGTGTTGCAGAACGTCGCGACGAAGGACATCGCCGCCGCACTGCACGTTTCGGCCTACACCGTGCAGGACCACCTCAAGTCGATTTTCGACAAGGCCGGTGTGCGGAGTCGCCGGGAGCTCATCGCGCGCGTGTACTTCGACCAGTACGCGAACCGCCTCGGGGACACGTTGACGCCGTCGGGTTGGTTCGCGTCGGAAGAGTGACACCTCGATGATCCGGGACCCGCGGTTCGACGACCAGAGCCGGAAAGGCCGGGCTCAGCAGGCCGGGACTCGGGAATCGGGGCGGGCTCGGGACGATGCCACCCCCGCCGCATGGCACCGTTCCCGATCCTCCCGTGGGTATTCACGACATAACCGAAGTTATTCACGATCGTGAATCGTCAGTAGTCCAACACATCCCCGCGCACCTTTACAAGGAAACGTGGCAAGGTGTGATGGAGGTAACGTGTGTTGTCAGATTGCGGAGCGCAACCCTCCGCCCGCCCACGATGACCGGACTCACCACCGAGCGAACGATCGGTATAGCATCGTGGGAGTGCCGTACCGGGCACACGGCAAGCGTCGATCCGATCACGAGGAAGTGCGATGGCCACACCCATGTCCCGCCGGGACCTCGAGTTCCTGCTGTATGAATGGCTCGATGTCGAATCGCTGACCTCGCGTGAGCGGTTCGCCTCCCACTCGCGCGACACCTTCGACGCCGTCCTCGAGCTGAGCGCCGACCTCGCCATGAAATGCTTCGCCCCGGCCAACAAGATCGGCGACGCCCACGAGCCCTACATCGGCGACGACGGCAAGGTCGTCCTGCCCGACGAGGTCGTCGCCGGACTCGAGGAGTTCCGCAAGGCCGGCCTGATCGCCGCGTCGTTCGACGAAGAGCTCGGCGGGATGGCGCTCCCCACGGTGATCCGACAGGCCTCGTCGGTGTGGTTCCAGGCCGCCAACGCCGCGATGTCGTCGTACGGCTTCCTCACCGTCGGCAACGCGAACCTCCTCGCCGAGTACGGCACCCCCGAGCAGATCGACACCTGGGTGCGGCCGCTGGTCGAGGGCCGCTACTCGGGCACGATGTGCCTGTCGGAGCCCCAGGCCGGGTCGTCGCTGGCCGACATCACCACCAAGGCCGTCAAGGCCGACGACGGCACGTACCGGATCACCGGGACCAAGATGTGGATCTCGGCGGGCGATCACGAACTGACCGAGAACATCGTGCACCTGGTGCTGGCGAAGACCCCCTGCGGAGGCCCCGGAGTCAAGGGCATCTCGCTGTTCATCGTGCCCAAGTTCCTGCCCGACGGCACCCGCAACGACGTCGCGCTCGTCGGCCTCAACCACAAGATGGGCAACCGGGCCACCACCAACTGCCTGCTGAACTTCGGCGACGGCACCTTCTCCCCCGCGGCGGAACCGGGCGCGGTCGGCTTCCTCGTCGGCGAGGAGCACCGGGGCCTGTCCTACATGTTCCACATGATGAACGAGTCCCGCATCGGCGTCGGGTTCCTCGCCACCGCACTCGGATACGCCGGGTACCAGGCATCGCTGGAATACGCGAAGGTGCGCACCCAGGGGCGCCCCGTCGACCAGAAGGACCCGTCCACGAAGCCGGTCCCGATCATCGAGCACGCCGACGTGCGCCGGATGTTGCTGGCGCAGAAGGCCTACGTGGAAGGCGCACTCGCCTTCGGGCTGTACTGCAGCAAGCTCGTCGACGAGGCCGCGACCGCCTCCGACGAGGAGCGCGACCGCATCAACCTGCTGCTCGAGCTGCTCACGCCGATCGCCAAGAGCTGGCCGTCGCAGTGGTGCCTGGAGGCCAACAGCCTCGCCATCCAGGTGCACGGCGGCTACGGCTACACCCGCGAGTTCGACGTCGAGCAGTACTACCGCGACAACCGCCTCAACCCGATCCACGAAGGGGCACACGGCATCCACGGCCTCGACCTGCTGGGCCGCAAGGTCACCATGCAGGGCGGGGCCGCGCTGACGCTGCTCGCCGAGAGAATCGGCGCGACCGTCGACCGGGCACGCGAGGTGCCCGAGGCCGCCGGGTACGCCGAGGCCCTGCAGTCCGCCGTCGACCGGCTCGGCAAGGTGACCGCGCACATCTGGTCGTGCGATGACCCGAAGCTCGCCCTGGCCAACGCCACGATCTACCTCGAGACCGCCGGCCACATCGTCATCGCCTGGATCTGGCTGGAACAGGTGCTGGCCGCCCACGGCCGGTCCGGAGACTTCTACGACGGCAAACGCGCTGCGGCGCAGTACTTCTTCCGGTACGAGCTACCGAAGACCGGCCCACAGCTCGACCTGCTCGCCGCACTGGACCGCACCACCCTCGACGTCGAACCGTCCTGGTTCTGACACCCCCCGACCCCGGCACGGCCCACGGTGGGCCGCGCCCGAACCACGCTGTAAGGGAGACGATGATGTCCGTGATGGATCTGTTCGACACGACCGGCAAGGTGGTCATCGTGACCGGCGCCTCGTCGGGACTCGGTGTCTCGTTCGCGAAGGGCTTCGCCGAGGCCGGCGCCGACGTGGTGCTCGCCGCGCGCCGCGTGGAGAAGCTCGCCGACACCGCCGCCGCCGTTGAGGCGTTGGGGCGCAAGGCACTCGCCGTACCGGCCGACGTCGCCGATCCCGAGCAGTGCCGGCGCGTGGTCGATTCGGCGATGGAGACCTTCGGCAAGGTCGACGTGCTGATCAACAACGCCGGCATCGGCACCGCCTACCCCGCGACGAAGGAGACGCCCGAACAGTTCCGGGAGGTCATCGACATCAACCTCAACGGCTCGTACTGGATGGCGCAGGCGTGCGGCCGGGTGATGCAGCCCGGATCGGCGATCGTCAACATCTCCTCGATCCTCGGCATCACCACCGCCGGGCTCCCGCAGGCCGCGTACGCCGCCAGCAAGGCCGGCGTCATCGGCCTGACCCGCGACCTCGCCCAGCAGTGGGGCGCGCGCAAGGGCATCCGCGTCAACGCGATCGCGCCGGGCTTCTTCGAGACCGAGATGACCGACCACTACAAGCCCGGATACCTCGACTCGCAGATGCCGCGAGTGGTGCTCGGGCGCACCGGCCACGGCGAGGAGCTCGCCGCCACCGCGATCTGGCTGTCGTCGGCCGCCTCCGGATACGTCACCGGCCAGACGATCGCCGTCGACGGCGGCGTGACCCTGACCTGACGCCGACTCCGTTCGCAAAACGAACGATGCGTGGGTCGTGCACCCTAGACTGACCGCAATGGACCCCGCATCTGCCCCACATCACACCGACCCGGCGAACGCGGTGCACCCGACCCTCCGGGAACCGGTCAACCAGGTCGACCCTCGGGCCAGGACGCTCTGGCGGCTGCCGCCGCTGATCTTCGGCATCCCGGCGACCATCGCGGCCATCGCGGTCGCGGTGGTCGCCCCCGAGGCCCGCGCGGTCGCCACCTCCGCCGCGGTCGTGCTCGCGCTGCTCACCGCCTTCTACGCCACGGTTGTCCCGTTGTGGCGGTACCGGTTCCACCGCTGGGAGGTGAGCGACGACGCGGTGTACTCGCAGACCGGTTGGTTCGTCCGGCACCGGGTGATCATCCCGATCGCCCGCATCCAGGTCGTCGACACCGAGGCGGGTCCGCTCGAACAACTGCTGGGTCTGGCGAAGCTCACCGTGACGACCGCATCGTCGGCCGGCACGATCCACATCGCCGGCCTCGACGCCGAGCTGGCGCGCACCACCGCCTCCGACCTGACCATCCGCACCCAGGCGTTCACCGATGACGCGACCTGACCCGGTCCCGCCTGCGCCGCCGCCTCCCGCTCGGCTGCACATCGACGCGCCCGACGAGTGGCATCGGCTGTCGCCGTGGATGATGGCGGTGGGCCTCGTCGAGGCGCTCCCGTCGCTGATCCCGGTGCTCATCGCGGTGGTCTTCGCCGGCCGGTCCGCGCCGCTGCTCATCCTGATCGCCACCGTCCTCATCGTGCCGCCGGCAGCGGCGATCCCCTGGCTGACGACCTTCTACCAGGTGACCGACGAACACGTCCGAGTCCGCAGCGGACTCCTGAACAAGAAGGTCGCCACCGCCCGGCGCGACCGCATCCGCAGCGTCGACCTGACCGCCTCCCTGGTGCACCGGATCCTCAACCTGCAGAAGGTCACGATCGGCACCGGCGGCGACGACCAGTCGTCGCAGGTGAAATTGCGCGCCGTGACGCTCGCCGAGGCCCGGGCGCTGCACGACGAACTCATGCCGACCGCGACCTCCGGCGCGGCGGCCGCCGCGGATGCCACGGACGGCTCGCCGGCACACCCGGTCGCGCACCCAGAGGTGCTGACGCGGTTCCAGATGAGTTGGCTGCGCTTCTCGCCGTTCTCGGTCGGCGGCCTCGCGGTCGCGGCGGCGATCGGCGGCGCCGCCGCACAGATCGCCAACGAGGCAGGATTGTTCGACCGGACCGCGGGTGTCGTCCACGACGCGTACGACACCGTGCGCGAGATGCCGCTCGCGCTCGTCGCCACCGTCGGCGTGGTCGCCGTGATCGTCGGCGGCGCGGTGCTGTCGGCAGTCGGTTACCTGTTGAGCTACTGGGATTTCCGGCTCACGCGACATCCCGACGGCACGTTGCGCACCGAGCGCGGACTCCTCACCACCAATGCCATCAGCTTCGACGAGAACCGGATTCGCGGATCCGATCTCTCCGAGCCGATCCTGATGCGACCGCTGCGAGGTGCCCGCCTGCACGCGATCGCCATCGGCGCGCACAAGCACCCGTTGCTGCTCCCGCCCGCCCCGCGCGACGAGGCGATGCGCGTGGCCGGACTGGTCACGCACGAGCAGGCCGAACTGACCGCCCCGCTCACCGCCCACGGCCGTGCGGCGTTCGTCCGACGACTCAATCGCGGATTCCTCTCCGGCCTCGTCGTGTTCGCGGCGATCGCTGTCCCGGCCGTCGCCGGCGCCATTCCCCTCGGCTGGATCGCGGCGGGTGCACTCGCGCTTGCCGCGTCGACGACTCTCGGCGTCGTCCGCGCCCGGCATCTCGGGCACCGCGTGACCGCGCGGTCGGTGGTCATCGCCCCGCCCACCGTCGCGCGCCGGCGGATCGTCGTCGACCGCGACGGCGTGGTCGGCTGGGCGAGCAGGTCCTCGCTGTTCCAGCGTCGCGCAGGGGTGTGCACGCTGATCGTCGCGACGGCCGCCGGCGCCGAGCACTACTCGATCGTCGACGTGGACGAGACCACGGCCGCGGCGATCCCCGCCGAGGTCACGCCGGAGTGGGTGGCCCCGTTCCTGGCGCGCTGAGTCCTGCCGGCCACCCGGCCTGCGCCACCGACGAGCACTCCCCGTGAGGAGCGGCCGGCACTGTCGAGCACCTGGACGACCGACCGAGACGTTCGCCGAATTCCGTCCCACGCCGTCCGCGGCTGTGTTAGACCTCGAGGAGTCGGTACTGACTGCTCTGGGGTCGACGAAGGGGTCGGAGGCATGTCGGAAGACCAGCACACCACCGTGGGACCGAACACGCCTCTTCGCAGAGGCATTCCGAGACGCGCGGTCCTGACCGGACCGGCCGCAGCCGCCGTGATCGCCGGGACCGCGGTGGCACTCCCCCACGCGACGGTGCCGTCGGCGAGGGCGGTACCCCGCACCGGAGTCGGCCGCGGACGCGACGTCGCGATCTTCGGCGGGGGCATGGCCGGGCTCGCCGCAGCACACGAACTCAGCGAACGCGGCTTCTCGGTGACCGTCTACGAACCCGCCTATCTCGGCGGCAAGGCCCGCAGCTTCGACGTTCCCGGCACCGCTCGAGGTGGCCGTCGCGGCCTCCCCGGCGAGCACGGCTTCCGCTTCTATCCCAGCTGCTACCAGCACGTCCCGGAGATGATGCAGCGAATCCCGGTGGGCCGCAGCAATGTTCGCGACCGGCATCTCACCAGCGTCGAGTCGGCCATGATCGCCTTCGACGAATCGGGGTACGCACCGACCACCGTCCCGGCCTCACTGATCGGTTTCGTCGATCACGCACCGCAGATCGCCACACTCGAGAATCTCCGCAACTCGCTGATCACCGGGCTCAAGTTCGTCGTCGACGTCCCGGCCACCGAGCTCACCTACTTCGTGTCCCGCCTCCTGGTGATGGCCACCAGTTGCACCGAGCGCCGGATCGCCCAGTGGGAGAACCGGTCCTGGATGGAGTTCGTCAAGGCCAAGGGCAAGTCCCGTTCCTACCAGCGCTATCTCGTGGGAGCGCTCACCCGGTCGCTGGTCGCGGCCAAGCCGGAGACCGCGTCGGCCCGGACGATCGGGCAGATCGGCCTGGCCCTCGCCACCGCCGCGAGCGGGCTGATCCCGCAGTACCGCTCCGACCTCGTCCGCGGCGACGTCGACCGAATCCTCGACCGGCCCACCAACCAGGCGTGGATCGACCCGTGGGTCACCCATCTCCGCACCCGCGGGGTCCGCTTCGTGATGGGGGCCGGTCTCGCACGGTTGGACGTCGGCGGCGGACGCATCACCGGAGCCCGCCTGACCACCGGCCAGATCGTCGAGGCCGACTGGTACGTCGCGGCGATGCCGATCGACCGCCTCAAGCCGCTGCTGAACCCCGAGCTGCTCGACGCCGCGCCATCACTCGCGGGAGTGCCTGCGCTGCAGGACGACTGGATGGTCGGCATCCAGTACTACCTCCGCCGCCGGTCGGATCTGCCGCCGGGCCACATCGCCGCGCTGGGCACCCCGTGGGCGCTCACCGGCCTGTTCCAGGCCGCACCGTGGAACGTCGACTTCTCCCGCACCTACGGCGACGGGACGGTGAAGGACTGCCTGTCCATCGACATCTCGGAGTGGGAGAAGCCGGGCATCCTGTACGGCAAGCCCGCCAAGCAGTGCACCAGGCAGGAGATCGCGCGTGAGGTGTGGGCGCAGATGAGCCGGGCGCTGAACGCCGGCGGCCGCGAGACCCTGCGCGCCGACGACATCGTCACCTGGTCCCTCGATCCGGGTATCACCTGGTCAGGGGGTCGCACCCACAACGCGACCCCGCTCATGGTCAACACGAAGGGGTCCTACGGCAACCGACCCGACGCGCACACCGAGATCCCCAACCTGTTCATCGGCGGCGACCACGTGCGCAGCAACATCGACCTCGCGACCATGGAGGGCGCCAACGAATCCGGGCGTCGGGTCACCAATGCCATCATCGCCGCGGCCGACAGTCCCGCCGCGGAGGCGACGCTCTTCCCGCTGTGGGAGCTGCCCGTCCTCGAGCCGCTGAAACAACTCGACCGGGATCGCCACCGGGCCGGGCTTCCGCACATCCTCGACGTCTGACCGGTCGCCGCCGGGCCGGCGTCCCGGACGCCTTCTCACGACGTTCGAGCGCGGGCGCGGGATCTCTCGCCACCGCTCAGCCGAGCAACTCCAGCAACCGGTCCACGAACGCGACCTGCGCGGGGTTCAGCTTCGCCCGCGCGGTCTCGGGATCGAACCACTCGGCGCGGTCGACCTCGGGGAACTCCTGCACGCGTCCCGACCGGGGTGGCCACTGCATCTCGAAGGTGTTGCTGACGACCTCCGAGACGTCGAGGTCACCTTCCAGGGCGAAGGCGACGACCCGCTTGCCGCTCTTGAGACGCACCTCGCCGAGATCGGCGTGCGGTCCGGCGGGCGGCGGGGAGCCGATCTCCTCGGTGAACTCCCGCCGCGCGGCGTCCCACTCGGACTCGCCCGCGTCGAAGAGGCCCTTCGGCACCGACCACGCACCCTCGTCCTTGCGCGCCCACAGCGGGCCGCCCGGATGGACGAGAAGGACCTCCACACCGTCGGGGTTCGCGTCGGTGCGGCGGTAGAGCAGGAGTCCGGCGCTGCGGGGAGCGTTCGATGGGCGCGGGGGCACGGATATATCTTCGCGGAAACGTCGAGGACACACGAACGCGGCTTCCCGGAAATACCGGGTCCGTACAAAACGTGGCATGTCCGTCATCGGTGTGCTCAAGAACGGGAAGCCCGGCGCTCGGCCGGTCGACGAGATCCCGCCCTTCGTCAGACTGTTCCCGCTCGGACTGCAGCACGTGCTCGCCATGTACGCCGGCGCGGTCGCGGTCCCGCTGATCGTCGGCGGTGCGATGGTCGGCGCCGGGCAGCTCGAGTCCGGCGACATCGTGCACCTGATCATGGCCGACCTGTTCGTCGCCGGCATCGCGACGATCCTGCAGGCCGTCGGGTTCTGGCGCTTCGGCGTCCGGCTGCCGCTGATGCAGGGCGTGACCTTCGCCGCCGTCGGCCCGATGATCACCATCGGCACCAGCTATGGCATCACCGCCATCTACGGCTCGGTGATCGCCTGCGGCCTCTTCATGATCGCCGTCGCACCCGTCGTCGGACGCCTCATCAGATTCTTCCCGCCGCTGGTCACCGGCACCATCATCCTCATCATCGGCGTCTCGCTGATGCGCGTGGCCGCGGGATGGTTCGGCGGCGGCACCGCCGCCGGACCGGACTTCGGCGACCCCAAGGACATCGGTTTCGGCTTCCTGACACTGGCGATCATCGTCGCGATCGAACGGTTCGCCCCCGACGCCCTGCGACGGGTCTCGATCCTGCTCGGCCTCGTGATCGGAACCCTCGTCTCGATCCCGTTCGGCATGACCAACTGGGACAAGATCGGCGAGTACCCGTGGGTCGGCGTGCCGCAGCCCTTCCAGTTCGGCGCACCGACCTTCGAGATCAGCGCGATCATCTCGCTCCTCATCGTGGGCCTGGTGATCATGACCGAGACCACCGGCGACATCGTCGCGGTCGGCGAGATCGTCGACGAGAAGATCACCCCGCGCCGCCTCGCCGACGGCATGCGCGCCGACGGTCTCGGCACCCTGCTGGGCGGCATCTTCAACACGTTCCCCTACACCGCCTTCGCTCAGAACGTCGGGCTCGTCGCCATCACCGGCGTGCGCACCCGCCACGTCGCGACCTGCGCCGGCATCATCCTCGTCGTCCTGGGCCTGCTGCCGAAGATGGCGGCCGTCGTCGAGGGCATCCCGCTCGCCGTGCTCGGCGGGGCCGGCGTCGCCCTGTTCGGCATGGTCGCGGCCAGCGGCATCCGGACCCTCGCCAAGGTGAAGTTCAACAACGTCAACGTGCTCGTCGTCGCGATCTCGGTCGGCGTCGCCATGCTCACCGAGGCGAAGATCTACTACACCGACCGCAGCGGCGACGCCCCGGTCGACGTCGTCCTCGACATCTACGCCGAGTTCCCGGACTGGTTCCAGACCATCTTCCACTCGGGCATCTCCGCCGGCGCGATCACCGCGATCCTGCTGAACCTGCTGCTCAACACCCGCAGCGTGTCGTCGGACCCGGTCGACTATCACAACACCGGCGACATCGCCGTCGTCGGCACGCCGCCCGGCCTGTCGGCCTCCGACGGCGTCCGCGCCCCGGCCTTCGACCCACGTGACGCACTGGCCGCCGCCGATCCCGACACCCCGCCGGAGACCCTGCGCTACCTGGCCGACCACGACCCGTCGCTGCACCAGTTCATCGTCACGAACCCGTCGGCCCCGAAAGACCTCTGCGACGAGATCAGGGAGCTCGGCGACCCGAAGGTCATGCGCGTGTTCGAGGC
>Ga0164243_10013523_pt1 | contig 11478 bp, 14 predicted proteins | sample OricompcompostOP_FD_108781 | JGI IMG/M metagenome (GOLD analysis project Ga0164243, IMG submission 108781) | Organic Plus compost microbial communities from Emeryville, California, USA - Original compost - Organic plus compost (OP) | ecosystem: Engineered > Solid waste > Mixed feedstock >... | reverse complement strand
GGGTGGAAAAGTATAGATTTTTGGGAAGATTATTTATATTGGGTATGGATTATTAAGGAGGGTTTTTTTTTTTTTTCTCTTTTTTTTTTTTTTTTTTTTGTCCACCACCGTCAGGTACCATCGAGTCAAAGTTTTGAATGGGTTCCTTCCAGCTCCTCAACAACCACTGTCAACCAGTGACAGGACTTTTTGGGACCCGACATAATAATATTGATGAACTCCATAAAGTCAGTTTTCTCTGAGTTAGACCCACCTCAATAGTGTGCCAGTTTCTCAGCAAAAGAAATTGAACTCTTCAACGTTCATTTTTAATGCAACCAGACCTGGCTTCAATGAGAACATCAAATATGCAATCAGGAAAAATCAGTCTACTACCCGAATGTGAGGAGAATTCGGCACAAAGCAAAGACGAAGGAACACTCTGGATTCTTTTGAACTAGGCCTTTCTTTCTCTCTCTCTCTCTCTTTTTTTTTTTCCCGATCGTCAACCCCTCAGTATTTCCCAATGGCTATTCCTGTATTTTGCCTCTGCAGCCTGGCGAGCCTGGCCTGGCTCTAAGCTCTAAGCATGTAAACGTAATCTACTTGGAAGGCTACTTCATAAGTTCAATTAAATGTCGATTTCAGGGTATCTAAAAATCTATTTCTCCTGCTAAATATATCGACCTCTATTCTACCTTATATACCCCAGCTCCATTGATTTATCCCTTAGGCTGTTCTTTTCTTCAGAGCTCTTGTTGAGGGAAACAACTTCGCTGTGTGCATGAAGTGTGTGCAATGGTACGAAGTACACATTACCATTATATAAGGCTCTGTTAAATGCATAGGCTAGCTTGGATCTCGAGAGCTTTGCCCAAATTCGGTTGGCCGCAGGATCAGATACTCGAACTTGCAGCGTGATAACAACTAAGGCCTTTCTTCCTTAACCAACACTTAAACAGCATTCAAAGGGCTTGAACCATCGAGCAAAAGAAGAAAGGTGAGGATGACAAGTTCATCACACATTGCTTCTTCAAACATTTGAAACTTTTATCTGGTGGTGGTGTTGTCTCTGTGTCTACCCATTACTTGCGACGTGACCTATCAGACGGCGTTCATCTTCTCTGTACCCTACGACTTGCAATTGGCAATGCTACGCGACTTCGACCGGACCGTATTGCCTGTTCCAGTGGTATCAGTCCGGGCGAGAGCTTGGGGGTGATTACAGTAATGGACACCAAGGCCGGTCACACTCCCGCAGTCGGGCCCGGGAGCAGAGCGGATATTCCTGGACCTCGATCCCGTCGCAACTCGAACCAAAGCAGCTCAAGTATATTTGAAGATGTGGAAATGGCACAGAATGAGGTGTGGTTTCTCAAAGATGATGCATCCCCCAAGAATTTTATCTAGCTTCTTACACTGGCTTATAGGTGTTCGCGGGACCCATTGCAGAAAGCCTTCCCACGAGCGTCTCTGCATTTTCCCATCGGCGGTCACGGTCCGACTCCATCGCGAGCTTCACGTATCACTTAGATGAGGAAGATTCCATCCTTCCTCCCGAAATAGATGGTCGCTCGAGCGTCGAACAGTTCCGCTTAAGTTACGAGAACGAGGGGGACAATGACTCTGTCTTCTTCGAACCAGGCGACGAAGACCTTGGAAGATATAGTTCGACTCGGCGCCGATCGTCGACTCTCTCCAGGGCTTCGGTCCATGCTCGATTGCTTCGCCAAACTAGCGCGACTTCAATTTGCTCCAGTCGAGCCGCTCGACGAGTCAGTCAGAAGACGTACTTATTGAATGAAGACCTAACGATCGCGATCGCTGGCTTCGAAACTAGCCGAACAGGCTACCTGGCATACTTGCTAATATGCGCCGGTACCCTTGGACTGGGATATCTATTCTTCCGATGGCTACCACGTTGGTACGTCCGGCTCGTGGGTCAAGTATGCCCTTTGAGTGATTGCGACTGGGTTGTTGTCGAGGTACGTTGAGCCTTCTAAGATCCTGCCAAAGCCCAGTGTTTGCCTGACAGCGACGCGCGATAGAATCAATGGGGCGAAATCAACATTCTCGAGGTTGAAGATAGACCTTACGGTCAGCCGCTATCCACTGTATTCGGCCCACCTGGTAAGGCGATGTCATTTGACGGAGACGACGACGATGATCCGTTATTGCCCACTCTTCGCATGCTTAACTATCGCTACGTGCGTCTATTCTTTCATCCGACTCAGGACATGTTTGTGCTTTTCCATGGTTGGAAAGACCCAGCCTGGACTGATGTGTGGTCGGCACGCACTGGCATTGATGAGGAGGAGCGCAGTATTCGTGAAACAGTCTTCGGCTTAAACCTCATCGATATAGAGCAAAAGTCAATCCCGAAGCTTCTCGTTGATGAAGTAAGAGTTTAGCAGCCGACCTCGTGAGGAACGAATGTTCGCTGACTACAATCCCACCAGGTTTTCCATCCGTTCTACGTCTTCCAGATTGCCAGTCTGATCCTCTGGTCTTTGGACGAATATTATTACTATGCCGCGTGCATCTTTCTAATGTCCGTAGGGAGTATAACTACCACACTGATTGAAACGCGAGCCGTAAGTCGTCGCACCAGAGTCTGGGCTTCTTCTCTATCCGATCGGCCTAACACGCACGTTACTATTAGACAATGCGCCGCCTCAGAGATATATCACGTTTCGAATGTGATGTTCGCGTGCTAAGAAACGGCTTTTGTGGGTGCAGCAAAGCATTTTGTGTTCTCTGAAGACCTCTGCGCTAATTGCACAACAATAGGGCGGTATATTTCCTCTGGCGATATGGTTCCAGGCGATGTGTATGAAGTCAGCGATCCAGCCCTCGCACAATTTCCGGCGGATAGCGTTCTGCTAAGCGGCGATTGTATTGTCAACGAGAGCATGTTAACAGGTATGTAGTTGTGGGAGATCGTCGTTGTCAGCCCGACAGACCTCGTGAGGAACTAACCAGTTCACTGGACTAGGCGAGTCAGTCCCTGTTTCAAAATTCCCTGCAACAAATGAATCTTTACGGCAACTGGACCTCGCTGCCTCTACCATGACACCTGCAATGGTTAGACATTTTCTTTTTTGCGGGACAAGGATCATCCGTGCTCGGCGGCCTCAGGAAGACCGTCACGGAGAGGCCGTTGCCCTTGGTCTCGTGGTGAGGACCGGCTTCAACACAACCAAAGGGGCTTTGGTCCGTTCTATGCTCTTCCCAAAACCATCGGGCTTCAAATTTTATAGGGATTCCTTCCGGTATATCAGTGTCATGGCTGTCGTCGCCATGTTTGGATTCATTGCTTCTTTAATCAACTTCATCAGGCTGCGGATCGAATGGCACGAGATCATTGTTCGGGCGCTAGATCTAGTTACGATTGTTGTTCCACCAGCTCTTCCCGCAACCCTAGCCATCGGGACGAATTTCGCAATTTCTCGATTGAAGCGGAAACAGATCTTTTGCATAAGTCCCCAACGAGTCAACGTCGGCGGAAAGTTGGACATCATGTGCTTTGACAAAACAGGAACTCTAACCGAGGATGGCCTTGATGTCCTTGGCATTCGAATTGTGTCACGGACGGAAAACAAGTTTTGCGAAACTGTATCGCGACCGGAGCACCTACGTGAATTTGCTCTTGAGCGTGACCCAGACCAAATCGCGTCCCAAACCTATCGGTCTGCTCTTTTTACGATGGCAACGTGTCACTCACTTCGCTCCGTCGATGGGGAACTTGTCGGGGATCCTCTTGACCTGAAGATGTTTGAATTTACCGGGTGGAACTTTGAAGAGGGTGATCAAGGCACCGGCGAGCATGATGACGAGGACCAAGGCGGTATCTCGCCTTCTATTGCCAGGCCTCCTCAACAACCTCCGCTCGGCACGTCAGATAGCGGATCTGATCCAAGAGTCAGGCATCATCCTCCTTGTCCGGTTATATATATGACTTACTAACTGCTCAACATAGAGTGCTCTTGAACTTGGTATTCTCAAATCGTTCGAGTTCGTGTCCCAGCTCCGAAGGAGTAGTGTGATTGTGCGGCATTTTGGTCAACAGAGTGGCGACGTGTATGTCAAAGGCGCCCCTGAGTGCCTGAAGGAAATTTGCCGGGAAGAGACATGTATGGCCCCTCCGATGCGCTGACGGACGCCCAGGATTGTAATACCACCCGCGGTTAAGATCCTGATACTAACAACCACCCTAGTTCCCGAAGATTACGATGAGCTTCTGTCTTACTATACACACCAGGGGTACAGGGTCATCGGCTGCGCCACGAGGCATATCCGGAAATTAAGCTGGCTGAAAGCTCAAAAAATGAAAAGAGAGGAAGCCGAGTCAGACCTGGAGTTTATCGGATTCATAGTCTTCGAAAATAAGCTAAAGCCAACAACTGAGGCGGTGCTCGCGGAGATCGGAGACGCAAACATTGCAACAGTTATGGTAACAGGAGACAACATCTTGACGGCCATCAGTGTCGCCCGTAAAAGCGGGTTGATGGACCGAAGTGCCCACTGCTTCGTCCCACGATTTGTTGAGGGTGAGTTGTGTTTCTAGGATCCTCACCACAGCGTGTCATCGCCGGTCAACTCTCTGCTGATCTCTTCCGGCTGCTCCCAGGTACCTTCCAGGATCCCAACGCCCGTCTTCAGTGGGAAAGTATCGATAATCACCAATATCAATTGAATAGTGAGACCCTAGCAGTAAGTCTGCATTCCACAATAAGCACCCAAGCAGAAGTATCTGGAGCTTAACATCACATGTAACTTCGCACAGCTTTGCCCTTTGCCTCCCCAAGTCGACGCTTCTTTACCATACGACATCATAAATCTTCGGAACTACTCGCTTGCAGTTAGCGGTGAAGTGTTCCGTTGGGTTGTGGATTTCGCGCCACCGCTCGTCTTGCAACGTGTCCGTGTACCCACATGCCTGCCTACAAGACAAACGTTTGGAAGCTAACTCCGATGTCTCTGGGCAGCTTCTCGTGCGAGGAAAGGTGTATGCCCGAATGTCACCAGATGAAAAACATGAACTGGTGGAGAAACTCCAGAGCATTGGTTACTCATGCGGTTTTTGCGGCGATGGCGCAAATGATTGTGGAGCACTAAAGGCCGCCGATGTTGGAATCTCGCTGTCTGAGGCGGAGGCATCTGTAGCAGCGCCTTTTACATCCAGGGTCTTCGATATCCGCTGCGTACCAGAGATCATACGGTGAGTGCCAGGTCCTGTCTTGTCGTTCTCGGGCATTGGCGAGCTGGTTCGTGTCCAACCCCCACTAATCAGACTTGTAGCGAGGGGCGCGCATCACTTGTCACGAGCTTTAGTTGCTTCAAGTACATGAGCTTATACTCAGCAATCCAGTTCACCACGGTGAGCTTTCTCTACGCTGCGGCTTCTAATCTGGGTGATTTCCAAGTGAGTAATAGGGTCCCCAGGAAACGGATTGGGAGAACACAACAAGAGAGAGGAAGCAGATATCGCCAACTAGCAGACATAACTGACCGGGCCCAATAGTTTCTCTTCATTGACCTCTTCTTGATTTTGCCCATTGCCATTTTTAGTAAGACCATAGCGAGCCTCGTGCCGTCCCCAGAGATGTGTTGTTACATTTTTGAGCTAACCTCCGATGTCACTAGTGAGCTGGGGAGGTCCCCATCCCGTGCTCTGTAAGAAGAGACCAACGGCAAACCTTGTCTCCAGGAAAGTTCTTGTTCCTCTTTTGGGGCACATGGCTCTAGCCATCGCTATACAGACAGCGAGTTACATTACTGTAAAGGCACAGCCTTGGTATGTGATGTCCGCTTACTCCTGAGAAATAAGCCAGATCCTAACACTTAGAGTTTACAGGTACATTCCTCCAAAGGTCAGGCACAGGAAATCCAATATAAAGAATTCGGAGAATACGGCCCTTTTCCTAGTCTCTTGCTTTGAATACATACTTTCGGGTGTTGTGCTCAACGCAGGTCCACCATTTCGAGCATCGTCCAAACAAAATTGTGAGACTCGGACCTTTCTTCTATTTTTAAAGTTGACTTGCTAACCTACTCCAGGGCCATTCTTGGTCACCGTTTTCACGACGCTACTTGTTACGCTCTACATGATCATCAGCCCCGCGGCGCCGGTGAAGAGGCTGATGCAGTTAACTAAAACCCGCTGGGACTTCCAACTGTTCACGATCTTCCTTGGAGCGCTCTATGTCCTTCTGGCCTGGGTATCAGATAGAATACTCTTTCCGCGGCTAGCACGCCTGTTTGGCGCTCTAAAACTCCGCATCACTAAGACGCCGAAGAAAAGGAAGGAATACAAGGTTATCCTAGAGGCTATACCTTCCTAATCCTTGGGGATCCTATCTTGTATCATCAAAGACAGTAATTTCCACACACACTTTCGTGTGTGACTCCGCCAGGCATCTCTGTTCTATAGGTTTGTCATAGTGACAATACATCTGATGTACATGCAGTTTGTCGGGCGGTAAAACGTGGTAATGATTGTAATTAGGGGAAGTCGCACGTTCTATACATGTCCCCGTTAGGCTTTCTTTTGTTCCCTTTCTTCTTTCACTCTCTTTTTCCCCTCTCTGTTTCTTTTTGTTTCTTTCCTTATCCGAAGCTATAGGCAGCATGCTAGCCGACTCGCCACACACCCGATCCCGCTGCTATACGATGAGCCGTGCTTGATCAATGTCCGGCGCCCACCGAATAGAATAAAACCCATATGTTAGGTAGCAATAGGAGAACATCGTCATCTACGGTCGCCTTCTCGGTCTGGCCTGTGGTTGACGCCTTGCAAAGAGATCTGCCTAAGGATGTAAGGATGAGTGATAAACAAGCCTACGTCGTAGCTCACTTATCTCGGCAACAGCCCATCCACATCTTTACATTCGAGAGATGAGCTCCATGAAGAGGCTCTGTGAATGTTAGTGAAGGCGGCATCATATCCCCCGCCCAGTGTTGGCCTCGAGTCAATCAGCGGTGAAAGGGGGTTCAAACTCTCGTTATCGAACCTGCCATAAAAGCATTGGGTCTATGGCAAACCATGCATTTACAAATATACATAGGTGATATGCAAATGTCATATGGTTGTCGTGGTGGATGAAAGCAGCCGGTGCAATATCGCAGCGGCAAGAACAACGAAAAGAAAGAAAATGAGCTGGTCGAGCCAGCGGGGAACACCGACGTTCTGGGGTTGGGGTTGGGGTTGGGGTTGTGACTGCGCTGTTCTTGTTGATAAAGCAGGACCAGGGGCGGAAGACTGCGTCCTCGGGCTGGTCGCCTGCTCTGCTGGTTTGATCTGCTCCGTACTATCAACAGAGGCGTCGGGGCGGTGGTCGGTTATAATCGGTTGCGCGGTCGACTGATCTCGCTGTGTCTGGGTCCCCGGGCCCGGGGCTAACTCGTCCTTCCAACTCATCCTCAAATCCGAGGGCACGTCGATTTCTTTATTACCCGCCGATGTATCCGGGTTGGCTTCCGATTGTTCACTGCATTCGCGGATTATGTCGGCGTTGGACTTTCCACACGCCGGACATAGGTAAGAGAGCGATTCAGTCGCAAGCCGCTTTCGTACCTCGTCCGTGGTATCAAGGCCTCCCAGTTGGCCTTTAGGGTCTGTTTCCATGAAGCTCCGCAACCTAGGTGTGGAATACGTTAGAGCGAAACGAAAATGACACACTCTCGGGATGCCGAGGAGGCGGCCTTACGCGACAAGGGCGGTGCGAACACCCCAAGCCGGCTGCCACGTCTCTTCATGGTGGCCGCTGATGCTCAAACAGATTTCGCGATTGGTCTCGAATCGGCCGCTCGGTGTCATGAATCTGAAGCTAGGTGGGCGGAGCGGGTATGCAGGGGGTAGTATGATGCGCCCATGATAGATGCCTTCACCGTAAACCGAATTCGGGGGCCCTTTGAAAGTAAAATGCCATTCAAAAAGGTCGGACTCTAAAGGGGTCGCAGTGTAGTCGGGCGAGGGTGTATTTGCAAGCTCCTGGGCCTCTTTTACTATTGAGGAAGGCGGCGAGGTTAGTTCTACACTAATGACCTTGGATGGATCCATGCTACGGGGGCTGCTCACATATACGTCGGATGGTTGGTGACTTGGTATTGAGTTTCATGGATGCCATGATTGAAAAGAGTGAATTGCGGTATGTTCGATTTTGTGGGTTGTGAGGTGCTGCTGCGGTGAAGTTGAGCTATCGCTTTCAAGATGGAACAATTGATGGGTGCGGGATGACGTGCCCCGTTGCCAGGTGTCCTTGCTGGTCGCTCAAATCAAATGTTCCCAGTTGCCACTTTCCATTTGAGCTTTGTCCGTGTCTAAACTTCCGAAGGTCCTTGCACAACAATTATTATTAGTATACCGAGGTACAAAGGCACCATGTCTGACAAAGAGATTGAGCGACATTTTGGAAAAAACAATCGAAGCAAGAGCAATGAGCCTGTTCGAGGCGCCTTCGGAACATTCCGTGATTATGTAATCTGTCAAGTCTTCAATTCCCAGTCCACCTCAGACGACCGTTTTCTCCAATCGTGATTTACCTTCCGACACCTCAACGTCCGAGCATTCGAAGGCGTCGTAAAACCAGAGTAGGTTCTCCAATCGCCGCTCCCTACATTCGATTCCCGAATTGACAGTATTCTCGAGCAGAGTGAAGCCGGCACATCCCCAACCCCAACAGCTTTTTCGGTCGCACAAACATGTTTCCCCCAGGTCGAGCGCCGCCTGTCCCCCATGCCGGATTCATCTATCGATTTACGGCTAAGGCCCTCGGGGCGGGCATGTGGTTTTTCGTACGATGTCCCAGCCTCCTTTCCGTTCTATTAACCGAACCTACATGCTAACCGCTCTCTCGTTTAGCTCATGTACCGCGCGAAGAAGGATGGTAGGCCGACCCCTGCGCAAGCTCCATCCGCTTCGAAGAGAAGGATGCTAACTTGTAATTGACATATAGGGCCAGTACTACTAGGCTGGAAACATCCTTGGGAGCATTAAACAGAAAATGGATTTACACCTGGGTGTTAGTTTTGGTTCCAATCGCATTCCCGAGCTAGACTTTGCGGCACATTCACCGATGTACGATGGCGATGTTTTGCAAGGAGCTGCCACTTCGACACTGGTGCTTATAATACTGCGTCTATCCTATCCCTAACGCGCACTCAGACTGCGGTACCATTAGAAGGCTTGATAAACAGACAATGAGCAACACCCCATGTATCACCACCTTGATACGCAAAGAGTTCAGAGCATGCCATATAGAAGATTTGCCATCGATTATACCACGTCCTTGCATTTTCTTTACCATAGGTCTCGCACAAGTGCGGCCATATCTCTTGCTTGTTCCCGATCATTTTCGCCAACCAATCCTGGGCAGAATGTCAATCTCCTTTCTCCACTTCATAGTGCCCGGACTTGTCCTGAGGAATGGGCCGCGGTGCCATTCACGTCATGGTTATAACTCACCTCACAGGTCCTTGAATAATGCTTGCCGTTGACCCACCACTGATGCTGTATTTTGAGATCCCTTTGGAAATATAGGAGGAGATCCGCAGATGGCATGGTGCCCCCAGTGAAGAAGTGAGTCGACATCCAGCCCTCTTCATAGTCATAGGCAGTGGATCTGTGAGCGAATATATGCACGAATAGCTTACCCTCGGGCTTCAGCGCCCTGGAGATCTTCGCCATAAGCTGTTCGTAATTCTTCATGTGCTCAAACAACTGCGAATCTGTCAACTCTAGTGGCATATATCCGCGAACTGATGTCATGGTTGTCAGTGTTCGCGATGCCTCGGGGTGATTCACGTTACCTCGATAGACACAACCCGGTCAAAAGATTCGGATTCGAACTCATAGTCGACGATGTTCCCGGTGATGACGTTAAGATTGGTAAGACCTAGTTCTTTCGCTTTTGAGTCGATATACTCCTTCTGCGTCCTGGAGTTGGAAATCGCCGTAATTTTGGATCCGGGGAAGATTTCCGAGAAATAGAGCGCACAGGAGCCCCAGCCGCAGCTGCTCGTTCCAGTTAGCCAATACGTACTAATTAGCATACACGGATGTTCGTAGAAACAGTTATACAATACGCTAGCTGCTTCTTGCACATACCCAAGGTCGAGGATGCTCATGCCATCCTTGAGCTCGGCCTTCTCGACATACGAGTTTAGCATGGCCACCTCAGCTTCCGCCAGCGTTTCGGTTCCCTTGGGGTAAAGACAACACGAATACTTCATCCGCGGTCCTAGACACGCCGTCAAAACACCAGTTCCAACTTCATAATGCTGCTTGTTGGCGGCCTCCGTCTCAACAGCTATGGGCCTGCTGTGGAGCTTATTGATATAGGCCCATTTTCTTTCCGTTGCTACCGAAAGAGAGGCGCTGGCAATGGAGTTCAATCTTCCCCGACAGTTTCGCCGAATGCCCATTCTTATGATCGGATGAGGGACGTAACCCCCATCCAGAAGCCAGTCTAGTCAAGGGCAGTTCGTCAATTAGCGCTGCTCTGGTCGTTGTCTCGCATGAATATGGAGATGAGTGCCAACCGATGTTAACCATAGCTATGCAGAACAAGTAGTAGTTCACGACTCAAGGCCTCCGCCAACTCCGTTGCTATTTCGGTCGATGCTTGTAAAACCTGATTTTGACTGATTGTTGCTATGAGGGTCGATGGTAAGTAGGGTGGCTTCTTGACAGATAAAAGAGGACGAGGACTAGATATACGCTGGGTGGGTGATTACCATTTTCGCGGGGAGTTGGTTTTGGTCGACTTGAAACATCGGGGCTCGGGCATGTCAAAGCGACAAGGGATGAAGCATGGACGATCACAAAGCACCATGGAGCGAGCTGAATCCTGCCCCCTCCTTCTCTGCTTCCCGACGCCTCGTGGACTATGGAATCTATCGAAGGAAGCCGTCTGCATACGATAGACTAAAACAGGCACAGGTATCGTGCTAAGATCTCGATGGCAGTACGATTATTTTCTGCCATATCCCGATCTAAGTTGCCCACGGATGAGTACTCCACCATATGGGCGAAAGCCACCGTAATGTGCAGAGTGAAGAGACGATGCAATGTATTTCTGGTGTATTGTCTAGATCTATATTGGGAGAGAGGAACGGGAGGCGGGGTGGTTGCTCGAGATGGATAGAAGAAGTAAGTGATGCGCCGCCAGCACACCTATTATCTTGACGACTTGGAACGATTCACATCCAGATGTGGTGAAATAAATGGTGAAAATTTCAATCGGAATCCGCTGTATCAAAGTATCTATATTAACAGAGTATAAACGATTATATGGATTCACCAAGACCCTGTGGCACAGTCGTGTCTCGAGGAAAGTCGATCTGCGGCTAGTCCTATCCTACAAGCCCACAGTAACGGTCATATTGTTACTCAGTATGAGCAGAACGGGTGGTAGGTCATTGCATAAGACTTCAACGTCTGATAGATATTTCAAGGTCATGTTCTCATCTAGGCAGGTGCCATCTTTCGGAATCGGG
>Ga0164243_10013522_pt1 | contig 11479 bp, 6 predicted proteins | sample OricompcompostOP_FD_108781 | JGI IMG/M metagenome (GOLD analysis project Ga0164243, IMG submission 108781) | Organic Plus compost microbial communities from Emeryville, California, USA - Original compost - Organic plus compost (OP) | ecosystem: Engineered > Solid waste > Mixed feedstock >... | reverse complement strand
GCGGACTTCGCCCGGAGCCCGTACTCGGCGTCGTCCCACTTGATGAAGAACGGCATCGACAACCCGATCTGGCGCACCACCGCCGTGGGGACGAGGCACATCCACCAGCCGTTGTAGTCGGCCACCGGGCGACGGTGCAGCCAGCGCGTCGCACGCAACGACTCGTCCGAGAAGTCCACGAGCCGGTGGTCAGGGTCGGCGGGCCCCCACATGAAGTTCGACTGCTGCACGATCTCGCTGACGGCGTGCAGGTTCGTCGGGCGGTACATGTCGAACATGTGGCCGCCGACGATCGTCGGTCGCGCGCACGCGTCGGCGAAGCGCACGGCACGGAAGATGCTCTCAGGCTCGATCGCGACGTCGTCGTCGAGAAGCATCACGTGGGTCGAGCCCGCAGCCATCGCCTCGATCATCCCGCGCGAGAAACCGCCCGAGCCACCCAGGTTGGGCTGGTCCACGATGCGCAACCGGCCCCCGAGCCCGTCCTGGGCGTCCGCGAATCCCGCTTCGGCCGCGACCTTCTGCGTGCCCTGGTCGACCACGACCACGCCGTCGAGGACGCCCAGCACGTCCTCGTCCTCCCCGAGCGCGCCGAGGGTGCGCACGCAGTAGTCCGGCTTGTTGAACGTGGTGATCGCCACCGTCACGGTGCCGTCGGCGGACGGCGCGTCCACGTCCCAACGCCCGGAGACCAGCTCCACGTCGGACGACGCCGTGAGCTCGAACCAGCACCAGCCGCCGTCAGCGGCACCCTCGGTGGGGATCGAGAGACGGACGGTCTCCGCACCCTCGAAGCGCAGGGCGTCCAGCCGAGAGGCCCGTCCTCGGGCGTCCGTCCGGACGATGCGGACCTGGCCGCGCCCCGACAGCTCGAGGACAAGTTCGACCGACCCGGCCGACGTGTTGGCCGCCCAGTGCATCAGGGGGAAGGCGTTGAAGTACGAGGCGAACGACACCTCGCTGCCTGCGACCAGACGCGCCGATCGTCGCGAGACCACGTCGATCGACGAGGTCGCGTCGCGCGGGCTCTCGACGTAGAGCGGGAGCTTGTCCAGATCCGTGGGAAAGACGATGTGCTGGACAGTAGTCACAGGCTGGCCTCACTCAGGGGATGGGTAGGTGCGGTGAATCGTCGCGCCGAACGGCGTCTGGGACGGAAGCGTACCCGTCCGAATCCACGCGACCGGAATGACGACACGTCGTTCACACAGTGTCCGAGCGACGTTCACCCTCGAGTCGTTCAAGACCCGTGACCTGCATAAACTGGTCCAGCGCTCGCGCGTTGTAGGCCTCCGGGTCGAAGGGTCGGGTGGCGACCTCGCCGGCCATGAAACGCGACATACCCTCGGCGAGCGCCTCCGCGCTGAGATCGACCACGAGCCCCTCGCCCTCATCCAGAGCTCCCGCAACGGAGCCGAACCGTGTGGACACGATCGGCAGACCGAGCACCTTCGCCTCGAGGAAGACCATCGGCTGACCCTCGTAGTCGCTCGAGAGCACGAAGCAGTCGGCAGCAGCCATGAAAGCGAAAGGATTCGGCTGCATGCCTGTGAAGACGACGTGCTCCGAGACCCCGAGCTCGGACGCCGTCGCCACCAGGGTCGCCATGAGCGGGCCGCCGCCCACGATCACCAGCCTGGCGTTGTGAGTTGCGCGCACCTGCGCGAACGCGCGCAGCAGCCGGTCGTGGTTCTTCTCGGGCGACAGTCGGCCCACCGTCACGAAGGTCTTGTCGTAGCTCACCGGAGAGGCAAGTACCTCACGGACCTGCGCCTGACGCACGACCTCCGCGATCCCGCCCACCGACTCGAGATGGTCGAGGACGTCGGAGACGCCCTGAGTCAACCGTCCGGCGGGCACGGTGAAGGGGTGGTCGATCGTCTGCTCGGTGTCCCCCCACCCAGCGAGACGAATGCGCTGCGGATCGATCAGGTTCTCGGCCGAGACGAACTTGTCGGCGTCGGCGAACCTGGAGAGGTTGTCTCGGTTCAGCTCGGCGAGCGCACCCGAGACGGACACCAGGGCGTCGAAGTGCTTGTAGAGGGAGAAGACGGCACGCAGGTTCGCTGCGTGCACCCGACGCCCTTCCACCGCCCGCTCCGCGTCGGCGACTAGGTCGTTGTGCAGCCAGATCAGCTTCCTGCCGCTCGGGGCGGCCAGCAGGATGCTTGGCCAGAGCGCGGCATACCCACTGAAGTCCACGATCGCGTCGAACCTGCTCGACCCGAAGCACCTGGCCCACTCGTCCTCGAAGATGGGGCGAACCGCCGAGTAGTCGACGAGCTCGTGGCGGGGGTGCTCGCCGTCGGCAATCGCGAGCCGCCGTGAACGGTAGCGCTTCGAGCCATTGAGGCCACCGACCCGGGGGAAGAGCCGGACGTGCCCCGGGATCTCCGCCTCCAGCTCTCGCTCCCGGTCGTTCCCGGGAGACGCGTAGAAGACCGAGACATCGAAACGGCTGGGGTCGAGGTTGCGAAGGAGGTTCATCGCGGACGAGTTGATCCCGTTGCGAAGCAGGCCGCCGATGTAGATCAGCACGGACGTCCGCCCGTCCTCGCTGATGTCGCGGAGGAGGTCCGACCTCACACCTCGGAACACTGCATCGACGACACGCTTGCTCGCCCCGCCGTCGTCCCAGGGAGCGAAGCGGTCCCTCGCCGCCTGGCGCGACGCCGCGTAGCGGTCCGCCCCGGCCAGGGTCTCGCGAACGGTCCGCCCCAGCTCGCCTGGCGCTCCGACCGTCGGTCCGGGCAGCTCGTCGGCCGACATGTAGAGCCCACGCGATCCTCCGTACTCCGCGGAGTCGGGAGTGAAGTAGACGATCGGCCGATCCAGCGGCAGGTAGTCGAAGAAGATGCTCGAGTAGTCCGTGATCAGGAGGTCGGTGACCCCGAGGACCTCGTTGGCAGGGATCTCGTTCGGCACGACGAGGCCCGCGGCGCCGGTCGTTCCGGCGACGTGGTGGTAGGCGGCTTGGTGAACCTTCAGCAGCACGACGTGCTCGGCGGGGTCGAGCTCTCCCTGGACCCGACGAGCCACGTCGAGCAACTGTGCGGTCTGGTCGACAGGGCTGTAGAAGGACCCTCGCCACGTGGGGGCGTAGAGGACGATCCGACGGCCGCCCACCGCGATGCCCGCTTCCTCCAGCGCGGCTCGTGTCCGCGCCCGCGCTCTCTCGTCGAAACCGACGTCGATCCGAGGCTGCCCGCTCTCCAGCAGGGACCCTCGATAGATGCCACGCAGCCGGTAAGCCTTCTCGTACATCACCTCGGACATGAACGGACTCGCTGAGACGAGGTAGTCGGCCATCACGAAGTTCCGGATGATGTTGCGCGTGTCCGGGCCGCCCCGCGGGATGTCGTAACCCATTGCCTTCAGCGGTGTCCCGTGCCACGTGTTCACGTAGGTCTGACCGGCACGCTTGGAGAACTGGTAGGGGAACGTCGCGTTGTTGACGAGATACTGCGACGTGGCCAAGGCACGGTAGTAGGACTTGGACTCGTAGAGGACGAACTCCACGGGTCGACCGGCGTACTGCCGTCGCGCCACATCGATCTTCTCCGGGTCGTCGAGCACCCAGATGTGGCGGAGGTGCCCCAGCTCGGGCGTAGCCAGGAGCTCGTCGAAGAGCGCCCGCGGGTTGCAGAGCATCCCTCGACCCGAGTACGCCTCGTAGAGAACGGTCCCCGTGCGGATCGGACGCTCCCGCCAGAACGCGTGGAACTCGAAGTCCATTGCCCGCTTGTACCGCTGGGCGGTCTCGTGCCGGAATCGTGCAAAATCCAACGTGGCTCCTGGCTGGCCTCGGTCGATCAGATGGGGGTCGGCGACCCTCGCCGAGAACTCGGGTCAGTCGCTGTTCAGCCGAACAACGCGCTCAGCTCATCCCCCGCTGCGAGGTTCCAAGCGCGCGGATCGAGAGCAGGGCCGTTCTCGTGGTGCAGAATGTCGAGCATCGCCTCGGCGAGCGATCCTACCTCGCGTGGCACGACGGTCCCGGATCCGGGCGGCAGCACCCCGGTGACCGACGGGAAGTCCGTGGCGACCACGGGAACGCCCATCGCCCGCGCTTCGAGGATCACCATGGGTGCACCCTCGTGGCTGCTGGCGAGCACCAGGCATGCGGAGCGGGCGATCCGCACGAGCGCGTCGTCCACGTGCCCGGCGATCGTCACGACGTCGTCGAGCCCCAGGTCTGCCACCAGATCCTCGAGCATCCGGCGGTCGGGCCCGTCGCCCAAGACGAGCAGTCGGGTCGCGCTCTCGAGGTCATGGACATGACGGAACGCTTCGACGACGAGCGCATGCCCCTTCTCGGGAGAGAGGCGCCCCACGCTCACGAACGTGGGGGGGACCCGCCCCTCCCGCGTACCGTGGGCGGCGCGCAACGCCAGCAGGTCGGCAGCCGGGAGCATGTTGCGGACCGACACGAAACGTGCCCTCCCGGCGAACCGGGCAAGGTCACTCGCGTTGAGCCGCGCCAGGGGCTCGGACACCGAGACCAGTTCGCCGTACCCGGGATACGTGGAGAAGACGGCGAGGAGTCGCTCACGGTTGGGCTGTCTTCCGTCGACGTACTTGTGCGCGTCCGTCCACAGCTGGTTGTGCAGCCAGATCGACCGCGGCGACGGCGCGCGGCTGAGGAGCATCGCCCAGTACGGGCCGTAACCCTCAAAGTTCAGGACGTGGTCGAACTGCGCCTTGCCGAATACACGCTCCCACTCGCGGTCGAAGAGCGCCTCGACCGCCCTCCGGCCCGCGCCCGGTCCGCCCAGACCGTGCCGTTCGAACGCCTCCCGCGTGCGCTCCTCGGACCTGCGCAGTCCCGGCGGCCCACCCCAAGGGATCAGCCGAACGCGGCGGTCGACCCCCCCGAGCGCCGCGCGAGGGCAATCCGCCGGGTAGACCACGCTGACGTCGTACGCGTCGTGGTCGATCTCTCGCGTGAGGTTGAGGGCAGACGTGGTGATGCCGTTGGCGTGGAATGGTCCGAGGTAGAGCAGGAGGCGTCGTCTCGACGGGGAGCGCGGCTCCGGACGCGAGGCCGTCGGCCCCGCATCCGGGGTGAGGAAGAGCACGCGGACGAGTGCAGCGGCGTCGCCCTCCCCCGGTCGTCGGGCGGCTCCCAGGTCCAAGATCTCGGCGGAGTGCGGAGCGCCGAGCCGAATTTCGCCTTCGGTCATCCGCGCGAGATGCTCGGGGTCCTGCAGGACGACCACGTCGCAATGCAGGACCGTCCGCGCCATCGCCGCGACATGATCTGCCGGACCGACGTCACCGTCGCGACGATCCCAGGTCGCCCGTGCGTCCCAGGTCATGACGACACGCTGCCGTGTGCGCCCACGAAAGAAGGGCGGCAGCGGGCGGTCCAACAGCACGGAGCCAGCACACCCGAGCAGGACGTTCCCGACCAGTCGTCGCACGCGGCCGGGTGCCATGTCGTCGAGGACGACGACGCGCAGACGAGTCGGTGCGAGCTGGATCTGCCGGAGGAGGTCGTCGGCGCGCACCACCGACTCCCCGCGACCGGAGGTAGCGACGACGACCAGCCACCGTGCGATCGGACCGCGCCGCGCGGCACGGTACAAGGCGGCACCTGCTCCCCCTGACGCAGCACGCGCGCGGCCGAGGACCGATCGGACGACCCGGCGGACCGGTTCAAGCACAGGGTGGCTCCTCACGAGGTGCGTGAGCTCTACAGCTCCGGGACTGGCGAAGGAACGATCGTACTGTCGGCCACGCCGCGACGTTCTCAGCGTACGAGCCGGTCCCGAGCACCTATCTCCGAAGCGCCGCAGCCCGACCGCCGCCCCCCGGGATCGCCACACGCGTCCGGCCGGAGGTGTGCTCATCTCACGTTCTCGGGCATGTGGCTTGCCGTACACTGACGTGAGTTACCGCAGCGGCAGCCAGAGTTGGGTGAGTGAATCACGGTCATGCACTTGATCGCTCCTGACAAGGCCGCGGCCCTCGCCGCGGACGCTGCGGGGCTCCGACTCCCCCGGAGCGTCCGCCGCTCCTCCCAGTCGATCGACGTCCTGCTCGACGGCGAGAGAGTGTGGTCGTTCGTCCCGAGCCGGATGGAGACGCACGACCGGACCGTCCCGTGGCCCGACCCGCTCCGGCCCTACCTCCTCGGCCGTGCCCGCGTCACGATCTCTGACTCGTCCACGGGAGCCGAGCTGTGCTCCACCGAGGCGGCGTTCAGCACGGACGCTCGCCGTGTCGAGGTGTCAGACGCGCAGGGACGGCGACTCGCCCTGAACAAGTGGGGCTACCTCGGCCGGACGATCGAGGGTAGCGAAGGCCTTGCCAGCAGGATCCTCGATCACCTCGACGAGCTTGTCGCCGTCACGAAGGAACTCGGGCTGCGCCCGTTCGTCGTCGGGGGAACCCTGCTGGGTGCTGTGCGCGCCAAGAGTCTTCTTCCCTATGACGACGACGCCGATCTCGCCTACCTGTCGGAGCACTCGAACCCCGCCGACGTCGCCCTGGAGAACTCGCGCGTCGCGGCCACGCTCCGCGACCTCGGGTTCGAGGTCGTGCGCCACTCGAACGCTCACCTGCAGATCGTCTTCCGCCGAACCGACGGAGAGCTGGACTGCTACGTCGACCTCTTCGCTGCGTTCTTCGCCGATGGACAGCTCAACCAGCCGTTCCATGTCCGGGGCCCGATGTCCCGCAGCGAGCTCCTACCTTTCGGCGCGGTGACGATCGACGGGCGCCCGTATCCTGCACCCGCCGACACGAACGCGTGGCTCACGCTCAACTACGACGCACACTGGCGCACACCCCAACCCGGGTATCGGCTCGCAACCCCGATCTCGACGAGCCGCCGGTTCCGCAACTGGTTCGGTGCCTACAACTTCCAGCGAGAGTTCTGGACTGCCTGGTACGACGCTGCCGACATGCGGCCTGACGAGCACGACCTGCGCGCGACGTCGCGTCTTGCGCAGGAGGCTCCCGCCGGCGGCCGCGTCATCGACCTCGGTTGTGGGACGGGAGGTCAGGCCGTGAGGCTTGCCGAGCTCGGCTTCTCGGTGACCGGGGTGGACTTCTGCGACGCGGCGCTGGGGGTCGCACGTGAGCGGCCGGGCGCGCCGGTCGCCTGGCGAGCACTCAACCTCATCGACTCTCGTGACGCCGCACAGCTGTTGGCGCTCGCCGGCTCCGAGCCGACGCCGATGCACCTGGTGGCAACCCATTTCGTGGAGAGGATCGGCCACCACGCGCGAGCGCAGGTCTGGCGCCTCGTGCGGGCCCTGCTGCGACGCGGCGGGACGATGATGTTCCTCTTCGACACCAGACCCGCCCCGAACGTGAGGTTCGCCGACCCCACCACCTGGCACCTCGACGTCGCCGACGTCGAACGCGAGCTCACCGCAGCCGGGCTACGCGTCAAAGACCTCGAACCTCTGTCGGATACCGCGCGCGACGAGCAGCGGCGCCCTGTCGTCGTGCGAGTCACCAGCTCCGACGACCGCGAACACTGAACGGACAACCCATGCCCCACGGACTCTCCCGGACCCTGGACGGCGCGCGCCGCCGAACGAGCCAGCTCACCCGTCGTCTCTGGCGCAGGAGCGGCACGGTCGCATCCCTGCGGGCCGAGATCGACGAGCTCCGTCACGTGATCACCGAGCTCCAGGACGAGATCGACGAGGTGCGGCGTGACAACATCCGTATCGTCGAGCTCACCGAGATCGTGGAGAACTACCTGGTGGACGGGAACGTCGGGAAGCGTCCCGAGCCTGGTCGCCCGGTCTCGGACGGCTAGACCACGCTCACGCCGCACCGGTCTCGACCCGCTCGGGACCGTCACCTTCGTCGAGCCGCGTGATTGCCCGCGCCGGTCGAGATGGTGGGTGGGAGGACCTTGTGGACTCGAACCACAGAGTCGTCCGTCGTGTCGCTCGGCCGCGACGACGCGCGCGTTGTCGCGCTGCGCTGACGGGTCGACCGGCGTCCACCGATCGCGTGAGACGCCGCTCTGACGGGCCGGACCAGGGACCGGTCGCCCATGGGCCGTCCGCTCGCCCACCACGTCACGTCAGCACATCTGAGCGAGTGGGCTTCGTCGTGCAGTCGTGAGCGCAGCGAGCCGGCGTCTTCAGGTGGCCGTCACCGATCGCCGTCGTCGACCGGTGGCCGCCAGCACGCCCCAGAGAGTCGTGCCGAGCACCGCAGCGCCCATGGAGACGAGACTGACCGTCCAGCCTGCGGGTGCGAACCTCACGACCACCGTCTCTCCCGCGTCGGCCCCCGAGACCTCGGCTGTCAAGAGGAAGTCACGAGTCGGATCGGCTTCGACGGCGTTCTCGAAGCTGTAACCGGGCCAGTTGAGCCGGGAGAAGACCACGGACCCACCGTTCGACGGAACGCTGTCGAGGCGAAAACTCACGCTCGTCTTCGTCACGTGGACGTCCGAGACCTCGGTCCCCTCGCTGAGCGCGACGATGCCGCCGGCCGTGGGGACGGGGACGTCGCGAGTCCAAACACGCACGTACTCACCAGCCCACTGCTCGTGCCAGCCGGCCGGAGGTTCGGCGCTCACGAACGGGTTCTCTGGCCCGTCCGTAGTGACGTCGTCCCTCCGGCTGATCGCGATCGAGTTCACCGAGAGCAGGTCGACCAGCGGAAGCCCCGTGGTCTCGTCGACCTCGAAGAGCTTCTCGAGCGACTCGAAGCAGGACGTGCCAGGCGCGTATGCGGTGCAGATCGCTTCGCGGTAGGCCGCATGCGCCACCGGGCTGTAGACGTTCTGGACGGCGGCATCGTTGAGGTACCAGAGGTTCGCGAACAGCAGCTCGTCCCAGGGAGCCCCTGCCTTGCGTGGATCACCGACGACAAAGACGTCACCCTCGACTCCTTCCAGTGCCGAGGCGTAGGCAGCGGTGGAGGCCGGCACGTCGACTCTGCGGAAGGGGGAACTAGGGAGGTAGTGGTGCTGGACCACCGTGAGCAGCATGGTGACGAGGATGAACGTCCCCGCGACGGTCCGCTGCCAGGTGGACGCCGCCCTCGTGGCCGTGCGTGCGATGGCGAGTACTCCGACCAGCCCGAGCGACGCCGCCAACGCGTAGGCCTTCCACCAGTCGGGAGTCTCTGCGAGCGAGAGGAAGAAGCCCACCCCGTACAGCACCACGGCAGCGATGCCGCGACCACGTGTGAGCACGAACGGCCCCCTGCTCAGCATGAGAGCCGCGACGACCATGACGCATAGCGCGACATAGGGGAGCATGCGGCCGGGGAAACGCAACGGGCCCATCATGCTCGGCCCGAAGACGATCACCGAGACCAGCGCGGCGAACACCCAGACGGCGATCGTCTCGCGCGCGAAGCGGCGCGCTTCATCGAGCCGGACGAAAACCAGGAGCGGGAGAAGCCAGGAGATGTAGAGCAGCGGGGCCGGTGTGGGGACGCTCCAGAACCCGTCCATCCACGGCCGCGCCGTGGCGATCCACGAGGTGAGGAGCCCGGACACCTCCGGTGCGACGAAGTTGTCGTTGGCGATCGCACTTCCGGCCCTCGCCGTGACCGACGCCGTGAGGAGACTGGGGAGGTGGACGGCAACCGCGACGAGCCCGATGAGGCCTCCCGCTACGAGGAGCCGCACCACCGCGGCGGGTCGCCGGAGGGCGGAGAACTCGACGAGGAGCGCGACGATCAGGAGCGCGAGTGCGATCGTCCCGTGGACGTAGCCGATGCTGACGACCAGATAGCCGGCGACGACCGCGAGGACGGGGCCGCCCGTGCCCTGCGCCAGACGCCGCAGGGTCAGCCACGCCCACGGGAGGAGGCAGAACGCGAAGAGCCCGGTGACCCACGAGGTGGAGTCCATGTAGGCGGTGAAGCCTGCCAGCGGGGTGGAGACGCCAGCGGCCAGCGCCCAGACGCGACGGGCACCGAGGTTCCTGACCAGCAGGTAGATGCCTAGCGCACCGACGCACAGGAAGAAGAGCTTGAGCATGGTGGTGAACACCACTGCGTCGGAGGAGGCGCGTGCGAGCAACCCGATGACGAGTGTGACCGGGCTGAACGTTCCCCATTGCCCCTCGGCGACGTAGTTCCCCGCCATCCAGCGCGACGGCTCGAAGAAGGGAATGGTGCCGTGGCGAAGCTGTTCGCCGATCGACCACCAGACGCCGAAGGCTCCGTTCTGGGTGTCGTCCGCGAAGTAGAACCGACGGTCGAACACCACGGGGACGAGACCCAGGACCAGGACCACAAGGACGGTCGACCCGGCCCAGAGGACCCCTGTGCGCCGCTCACGGCCTTCTGTCACCGTCGTCTTCCGGTCGACGGTGCTGTCAGCAGCGGAGCCTTGCGGTCCCGTCGTCGTTTCGAGCATGCTCATGATCTCCACCCAACGTCTGTCGCCACGACGATCGGAGGCGGGCGGTACTGCTGCTGCCCGCCCGGCAGGAGGTGACCTATCGTTCCGCGACCGGCGAGCCTCCGCCCCCTGATCGTTCCACCCTGCTCTGTCCTGGCTCCGATCCGGGAGCCGAGGCTACCAGCGACACCGCACGGTTCCGCCGAGGCACGAAGAGCGGAGCCGTCTCAGAGAAACTGGTTCGCCCGGTCGAGATCCTCGGCGAAGTCCACCTCGACGGCGTACAGGTCGGAGACGTCGACGGGCACGACCTGGAGCCCGTCCTTCTCGATCGCGACCTCGATGCCGCGCTCGAAGTAGTCCTGGTCGCCCACCTCAGCGAGGCGTGCCACGAGCGCCGCCTTGTCCGCCGGCGCGACGTAGTTGATGCCGACGGCCTCGCCGAGCGCGCCCTGGACCGTCTTCGACAGCTCGTCGATCCGGCCGTCGGCGTCGACCGTGTACTTGACCTCCTCGTCGCCCACCGCCGCAGTGTTGACGCTGACGAACGACTGCCCGGACTCGATGTACGGCTTGAGCCGCTCGAGGACGCGAGGGTCGAACACGACGTCGCCGTTCATCCACAGCACACCGCGGTCCCCCGTGGCGCGTAGTGCCTTCAGGAGGCTCTTCGACGTGTTCGTCTGGTCGTACAGCTCGTTGTACGCGAACGTCACGTCGGGCGCCGCCTCGAGGATCTGCTCGAGCTTGAACCCGACGACGACGAGCACCTGAACGTCACGGCCGAACGCGCCGCGGACGTTGCCCAGCTGCTGGGCGAGGATCGTGCGCCCATCCTTGAGCTCGGTCAGCGGCTTCGGGAACGGCCGGCCGAGGCGGGTCCCCATCCCGGCGGCCAGGATGACGACCTGGGGCGCGTTGTTCACGGTGTGTGTCCTTTCGTCTCTCGCTCCGGCTCGCCGACGAGCGGAGCACCGCACCGACTCTACCGACCGGCGCGGCGCCGGCCGCGCACGCGCGGCTAGATGTACTGACCGGAGACGTTGGTCGAATGAGTGCGATGCGTTGATCTGATCTGGTAGCGCACGAGGGCCTCCCGCGGTGGAGTGGAACTGCCTAGGTATCCGCTCCGCTCACAGGAGG
>Ga0164243_10013519_pt1 | contig 11480 bp, 9 predicted proteins | sample OricompcompostOP_FD_108781 | JGI IMG/M metagenome (GOLD analysis project Ga0164243, IMG submission 108781) | Organic Plus compost microbial communities from Emeryville, California, USA - Original compost - Organic plus compost (OP) | ecosystem: Engineered > Solid waste > Mixed feedstock >... | reverse complement strand
GTTCGCCGCGTGCCTCGCGGAGCGGCTGAGGGAGCGGGCGGACGAGACTCCGGAGGAGCCCACGGCCGCCGACGAGGCTTCCGAGCAGCCCACGGCCGCTGGCAACAAGGGGCGCGCGGAGGTCACGACCCCACGGCCCGCGTCACAGGAGCCGCTCGACCTCCTGCGCACCGCGGGACTGCCGGTCGCCGCGCGGGCCGTCGCGGCGCTGGCGGCGGTCGTGGCGGTGGCCGTGTCCGTGCTGCGGATGCGGCGGCGGAACGCCCGGAAGAAGAATGTCGGCCGGGGTGTGTGAGCCGGACGGGTACGGGTAGTCGCCACGTATCACCTCCGATCGCTGGAAGGGGGTCCGTGGAAGAGTCGCATCTACTCGCAGCGCCCGGGCCGTTTCCACCGAGGCGAAGCGGTCCGGACCGTCAACGCGGCGGCAGCCGGTGGAGGGCCACCTCCATGAGCAGGCCGTCGTCGGCCGTGGCGGTCATATAGGTGCAGTGGGGCTGCCGGCGGCGATCCGTCGGGGACCCCGGATTGAGCAAGCGAAGTCCCGTGGGAGCCGTGGTGTCCCACGGGATGTGACTGTGTCCGAACACGAGCACGTCGAGATCCGGGAAACGCTCGGCGCACCGTTTCTCCCGCCCCTGCGCGGGGCCGGTCTCGTGGATCACCCCGAAGCGCAGCCCGCCGAGTTCCGCGCGGGCCACCTCGGGCAGCCGGGCGCGCAGGGCGGGGCCGTCGTTGTTGCCGTACACGGCGAGGAGTCTGCGGCTGCGGCTCTCCAGCAGGTCGAGGGTGTCGGTGTCGACCCAGTCCCCGGCGTGCACGACGACGTCGGCGCGGGGGATCTCCTCCAGCAGTTGCTCGGGGAGCTTCTTGGCGCGTTTCGGCAGGTGGGTGTCGGACATCAGGAGCAGACGCACGGTGGGCAGCCTAGAGGGCGGGAGTGGTGAAGGGCGCGTGCACGCCGCCGGGCCTCGCACCCTGGGGGCTGCGGGCCCGGTGAACGGCGACGGGGGTCCGGTCCGCCTCGGGGGTCAGTCCTCACCCCGCACGATGTTCTCCTCGGCCGCGACGAGCGGGGCGGCCGGTGTGGTGTCCCGGTCGACCGCCGGCAGGCAGGTCCGCAGCGGCTCCTGGCCACGCAGTCGCCGTGCGCGTGCCCAGCCGGTCTCCGGACGCCGGGTCCGGGGCTTGTCAGTGCTCTCCGCGATCACGTCGCATCAACTTCCTTCTGTGGTCACCGGCGGGCCGGGTCCCCCGGTGCCGCCGGGGTCAAACACCACGAGCGGAAAAATCTGCAACTTCGGCACAAACGCGGAGACTTCACGTGTTCGGACGGGCGGCGCCGATGTCGGCGAGCGGGGAGTCCGGGTCGCGCTCCAGGGTGACGTCCCCCAACGACAGGACACCGACCGGGTGTTCGCCGTCGACCACCGGGACGCGCCGCACGGCGTGCTCACGCATCAGCCGCACCGCGAGGTCCAGCTCGTCGTCGGGCCCCACGGTCACCAGCTCCTCGCTGCACGCGCGGACCACGGTGGTCTCCTCGGGGTCCACGCCGTCGGCGACCGAACGCACCACCAGGTCCCGGTCGGTGACCAGCCCCCGCAGCCGCCCGTCGTCGGTGACCAGCACGGCGCCGAGGTCGTGGTCGCGCATCAGGCGCGCGGCCTGCGCGACGGACGTGCACGGCCCGACGGACATCGGTGCGGCGGTCATGAGGTCGCGGACGTACTGGGCCATGACGGTTCCCTTCCCTCGGCTCGCCCGGCCTCCTCGGCCGGCTCGGTGAGGGGCGGGTACCCGCCGCGCGGCGGGCGGCACCGTCAGCGCCGTACGGTGAACTCCGCCCAGACCTGTTTGCCGCCGCTCACCGGCAGGGTGCCCCAGGCCGCCGACACCGCCTCGACGAGGAGGATGCCGCGGCCCCCGGTCGCCTCCCAGCCGATGCTGGTGGGCTTCACCGGCGAGCGCGGTGAGGAGTCCGCGACGGCGATGCGCAGCCGGTCCCCGATCAGGGTGAGGTCGAGGCGGACCTTGCCGTCGGTGTGCACCAGGGCGTTGGTGACCAGCTCGGACACGGCGAGCAGCGGCGCGTCGATCTCCTCGGTGACGCCCCAGGAGCGCAGGGTGCGCCGGGTGAAGCGGCGGGCGTGGCCGACCGCCTGCGGGACCCGCCACACGGTCCAGCTCTCCCGCAGCGGGCGGGTGTCCATGCCGTCGTAGCGCATCAGCAGCAGCGCGACGTCGTCGCTGCGGAGCGCCTTGCCGAGCAGCGCGTCCGCGACCGGCCCGAGGTCGGCCGGGTCGGCGGCCCCGACCTGCCGGGCGAACCGCTCCATGCCCGCGTCGATGTCCGAGTCGGGCGACTCGACCAGGCCGTCCGTGGTGAGGGCGATCAGCGTGCCCGGCTGGAGCCGCAGCGGGTTCATGGGGAAGTCGCACTGCCGCACCACCCCGAGCGGCGGACCGCCCTCCGCCTCGGCGATCTCGGTACGCCCGTCCGGGTGACGCAGCACCGGCGGCAGATGCCCGGCGCGCACGCACCAGGCGCTGCCCTCCTCCATGTCGACGTCGACGTAGCAGCAGGTGGCGAAGAGGTCGGTCTCCAGGTCGACGAGGAGCCGGTTGGCGTGCGAGACCACCACGTCCGGGGGATGGCCCTCGACGGCGTAGGCGCGTAGGGCGGTGCGCATCTGCCCCATCAGGGTGGCGGCGCCGGCGCTGTGTCCCTGGACGTCGCCGATGACGAGGGCGACGTGGTTGTCGGGCAGCGGGATGACGTCGTACCAGTCGCCGCCGAGCTCGAGGCCGGCGGTGCTGGGCAGGTAGCGGGCGACGGCTACCGCGCCCGGCAGCCGGGGCAGCCGGCGCGGCAGCAGCTGGCGCTGGAGCATGCCGACCAGTTCATGCTCGGCGTCGAAGGCGCGCGCCCGCATGAGGGCCTGCCCTGCCAGGTTGGCGGCGGCGGTGAGCAGGGTCCGCTCGTCTGCGCCGATGTCGTGCGGGGCGTCCCAGCCGACGAGGCAGGCGCCCGCCATACGGTTGCCGGCGGGCAGCGGCAGTACGGCGAGCCCGCCCGGGCCGACCTCGGCGAGCGCCGGTTCCAGCGGGGAGCCGGCCGGCCATATCGCGGGGCGGCCCTCGCGCAGCGCCGCGGCCAGGGTCGGCATGGTGCGCACGGGAGCGTCGGGCCACTCGGTGCGCCACTCCGACCGCCACACCTCCGGCCAGGCCTCCGGCTCGGGCGGGTCGAGGACGGTGACGACCAGCCGGTCGCTCTCCAGCTCGGCGAGCGCGATCCGGTCGGCGCGCAGCGGGCGGCGCAGCGCGGCCACCACGGCCTTGCCGACGTCCCGCACGGTGACGGCGGTGGACAGGGCGGCGGCCAGGCGCTGCACCCGGGCCACGTCGGTGACGTCGGCGCGCAGCTTGGAGGCGTCGGTGACGGTGCCGACGAGACGGGCCGGGCGTCCCTCGCCGCCGTGCTCCAGGCGGCCGCGCAGCCGCAGCCACCGGGGCGGTCCGTCGGGCTGGAGCACCCGGAACTCCAGCTCGCGGTCGCCGATCGTCATGTGGTCGGCCTCCACCACGGACATCAGCGAGGGCAGGTCCTCGGGGACGGTCAGGCCCAGCAGGGTCTCCACCCGTCCGTCGAAGTCGTCCGGGTCCAGTCCGAACAGCTCCAGGACGTCGTCGTGCACCCGGACCCGGCCGGTGTCCATGGCGAGGCTGAAACCGCCCGGCGGCAGGTCCGCGCCCTCGGCGGTGACCGGCGGCTCGGGGAAGGCGACGGCGTCGGCGACGAGGCCGAGGCACGCCCGGTCGTCGGCGTCGAAACCGCCGGGCCGCTCGCTCACCGCGAGCAGACACCCGCCGCCGTCGTGGCGCACGGGCAGCGCGGCGAGGTGGAACTCGCGGCGGGGCGTGCGGCGGGACTGGGACTGGGCGGCCAGGTCCCTCGGGCCCAGCCACACCGTGCGTCCCCGGTGCGCCTCGGCGACCGGGGTGTGGCCGGCGGCGGAGTAGCAGTCGCGCACGCCGCACAGGGTGCGGGGCAGCCCGGCGGCCTCCGCCAGGCACAGCAGCTCGCCGTCCTCGCCGAGGGTGTAGAAGCCCGCGAAGGCGGCCCCCGCGAAGACGAGTGCCTGCTCCAGGACGCGGCGCAGCCGGTCGGGCGCCTGGGGGTCGGCCGCGATCGCGCTCAGGGCACCTTCGGCGCGCAGCGTTCTCGTGCTGCGTCCCGCAGCGCCCTCACCGACCACGTTGGCCATTACAGCGCTAAAGGGTCACGGGCGCAGCCCCTGTGCGCGAACGGCGCGCGGCTGGGCCGCACCGCTTTCCACGCGGGGTTCGCGCCCTGCGTGCGGTTCGCGCCCTGCGCGCGGTTCGCGAACCCGCGGCGGGGCATGGCCGGGGCCGCCCGGACGTCCACGGGCTCCGCCCCGGACCCCGCTCCTCGAACGCAGGAGGGGCTGTTTCTCGCCTTACGGCCCCCTTACGGGGTACGTGCAGGGTGCGGGCCGTGCGAGGAGGTGGTCGGCGTGTCCGAGGGACAGGCGTCCGCGTCGGCGCGCGCCCCCGTCGGCCGGCCCCTGCTGTCGCTGACGCTGGCCGCGCTGATGGACGAGGTGCACGCCCACTCCGGCGCCGTGTACCTGCTCTCCCCCGACCAGCCCGTGCTGGAGATGGCCGTGATGGCGGGCCTGCCGCGCGCCTTCGCCGCGCCGTGGGAGCGGGTCGCGCTGAGCGCGCCGCTGCCCGTCTCCGACGCGGTGCGCGAACGCCGGCTGGTGTGGGTGGGCGGCGGGGAGGAGATGGCGCGTCACTACCCCCGGATCGCGATGGTCCTCCCCTACCCCTTCTGCCTGGCCGCGCTCCCGGTGGCGACGGGGTCGACGACGTACGGCGCGGCCTTCGTGACCTGGCCGGCCTCCCACCCGCCGGAGCTGTCGGAGTGGGAGCGTGAGCACCTCACCGCCGCCTGCGACCGGCTGGCGGTGCGGCTGGAGCGGGCCGCCGAGCACAGCCTGACCCTCGCGCACGAGCCGGACCTGCTGGCCGCGCCGGTGGTGGGCGGGGTGGCCGGCTCGCTGGGCACGGTGGAGGCGGCGCGGATGGTGTCCCGGCTGCCGTACGGGCTGTGCTCGCTGGATCTGCACGGGCGGGTCGCGTTCGCCAACAACGCCGCGTCCGACCTGCTCGGCGTGGCGCCGGACCGGCTGCCGGGCGCGCATCTGTGGGCGGCGGTGCCGTGGCTGAACGACCCGGTGTACGAGGACCGGTACCGGGCGGCGCTGTTCAGCCAGCACGTCACGTCGTTCGTCGCGCTGCGGCCGCCCGACACCTGGCTGTCCTTCCGGCTGTACCCGAGCACGACCGGAATCAGCATGCGGATCACCAGGGCCCGCGCGGTGACCGAGATGAACCGTGCGGTGCCGCCGCACCCGGGCGTCGGCACGGACCGGCTGGTGACCATCACGCAGGTGCTGAGCCTGGCCGGGTCCCTGACGGAGGCGGTCGGGGTGCAGGACGTGGTGCAGCTGGTCGCGGACGAGATCGTGCCGGCGGTGGGCGGCCAGGGCCTGGTGGTGCTCGGCTCGCGCGGGGGCCGGCTGCGGGTGCTCGGGCACCGCGGGTACGCGGAGCCGGCGGTGGTGGAGCGGTTCGACGGGCTGCCGCTGTCCGAGCCGACGCCGGGCGGCCAGGTGCTGCGCACCGGGGTGCCCGCCTTCTTCGAGTCACGGGAGGAACTGGAGCGGCTGTACCCGGCGCTGCAGACGGATCCGTCGGAGTTCTCGGCGTGGGCGTACCTGCCGCTGATCGCCTCGGGCCGCCCGGTGGGCACGTGCGTGGTGTCGTACGGGGCGCCGCACCGGTTCGCCACGGAGGAGCGGGCGGTGCTGACGAGCCTCGCGGGGCTGATCGCGCAGGCCCTGGAGCGGGCGATGCTCTACGACGTGAAGCACCGGCTGGCGCACGGGCTGCAGGAGGCGCTGCTGCCGCACACCCTGCCGGCGCTGGAGCGGATCGAGGCCGCCGCCCGGTATCTGCCCGCCACCCGGGGGATGGAGATCGGCGGCGACTTCTACGACCTGGTGCCGACCGGGGGCGTGGCGGCGGCGGTGATCGGGGACGTGCAGGGGCACAACGTGACGGCGGCGGGGCTGATGGGCCAGGTCCGTACGGCGGTGCGGGCGTACACGGCGGTGGGGCAGGCGCCGGACGAGGTGATGCGGAGTACGAACCGGCTGCTGCTGGACCTGGGCGCGGAGCTGTTCGCGAGCTGTCTGTATCTGCGCCTCGACCCGGTGCGGGGGCGTGCCGTGATGTCGCGGGCGGGGCATCCGCCGCCGCTGCTGCGCCGGCCCGACGGGCGGGTGCGGGTGCTCGACCTGGCCGGCGGGCCGCTGCTGGGCATCGACGGCACGGCGGCCTATCCGTCGACGGAGGTGGCGCTGCCGCCGGGTTCGCTGCTCGTGCTGTACACGGACGGTCTGGTGGAGTCGCCGGGCGTCGACTTCGAGGATGCCCTCGCCGAGCTGTGCCGGCGGCTCACCGAGCTCGGCGACCTGCCGCTGGACGACCTGGCGGACGCGCTGATGCGGCACGGCCCGCACTCGGCGGACCGGCTGGACGACACGGCGGTGCTGCTGCTGAGGTCCCTGCCGCGCTGACCGGCCCCGTGACACGGGGGCTGCGAAGGCGCCCTTCAGGGGCGCGGGGAACTGCGCGACCAGCCACGGACGACCCGCACCCGGCGCCGCAGAGGTGCCGCCGCGCCCACCCTCCCCCACTCTCGGCTTCGCTCGAGCGGGAGGTACCCCCATCGCCCTGGGGACACCCGTGCCGCCCTGGGAGGCACGACTGCCCGCAGCTGGGACGTCCCTCAGGGGCGCGGGGAACTGCGCGACCAGCCACGGACGACCCGCACCCGGCGCCGCAGAGGTGCCGCCGCGGCCACCCTCCCCCACTCTCGGCTTCGCTCGAGCGGGAGGTACCCCCCATCGCCCTGGGGACACCCGTGCCGCCCTGGGAGGCACGACTGCCCGCAGCTGGGGCGGTGGCAAGCACGCGCCAAGAAGGGAGCCCCCGGCCCGCAACGGCCGGGGGGCTCCTCACGCACACGGGAGCGTGCGGGTCAGTGCGTCCGGGTCGGCCCTGAGTCCCGGCCGGAGTGACGGCCGGAGCCCGTACCGCCCTGGTCCTGCGCGTCCTGTCCGCCCACGCCGTCCTGCCCCGCGCCGGCGTCCTGGCCGCCCGCCTGGTCGCCCGCGCCTGCCTGTCCGTCACCGGCCTCCTGGCCCGCGCCCTGCTCCTGGCCGCCCTCCTGGCCGCCGGCGCCCGCACCGCCGTCGCCCACGGTCGCCCCGACCGCCTCCAGGGCGGTGGTGACGGGCTGGAAGAAGGTCTCTCCGCCGACCGTGCAGTCGCCGCTGCCGCCGGAGGTCAGGCCGATGGCCAGACCGTCCTGGGTGAAGAGCGAGCCGCCGCTGTCGCCGGGCTCCGCGCACACATTGGTCTGGATGAGCCCGGTGACCGTGCCCTCGGGGTAGTTGACGGTGGCGTTCAGGCCGAGCACCTGGCCGTCGGCGAGGCCGGTGGTGCTGCCCATGCGGAACACCTGCTGGCCGACGGTGGCCTCGGCGGCCTGGACGATCGGGACCGTCTGGCCGCCGACGTTCACCTCGCTCGGGGCCTCGGTGGCCGGGTCGTTGTAGGTGAGCAGCGCGAAGTCGCCCGCGCCGGGGAACAGCGCCTGGTCGACCGTCGCGATGGGTTCGCCGCCCTGCTGGTCGGACCACTCGTCGCCGGCGGCGGCGCAGTGTCCCGCGGTGAGGATCGCCGGGCTGCCGTCGCCGGCGGTGACGTTGAAGCCGAGCGAACAGCGGGCGCCGCCCGCGAAGATGGCGTCGCCGCCGGACGCGAAGGTGCGGAAGGTGCCGGCGGACTTCTTGAGGGTGGCCATGCCGGAGCCGAGGCTCTCGACGGTGGACTCCAGTCGGTCCCACTTGGCGCCGGTGACCGTGCTGTCCGCGGTGACGAGGATCTTGTTGGTGCGTGGGTCGACCGCCCAGGAGGTGCCCGGAATGGACGCCTCCGTCTTCAAGGTGCCTGCCCCGGCCTCGAGTTCGGCCATGCTGTTGTCGACCTCGCGGACCTCGGCGCCCGCGCTGCGGACCTTGAGGGCCAGATCGCCCTCGCCGCGCACCACGTTGACGACGAGTCGCTTGTCCTCGCCGTCGTACCAGGCGCCCGCGTAGGCGTCGCCGAGCATGCCGGAGAGCCGGGTGGCCAGGTCCGAGGCATCGCCCGCCTTGAGTGTCTTCGGCGCGGCCGCGACGCCGTCCGACGCGCCGTCCTGGGACGCGTTGGCGTTGGGGAGGAGGATCGCGGCGGCGCCGAGGGCCACCACACCGCCCACCGCTATCGCGGCCTTGCGCTTCGGGATTCGCTTGTGACTCAAACTTCTCGACCTCCTGGGGGGACCGGAGTCGTGCCGCCGTCCGGCGGCGGTTCGGGGCGCCTGGACGGTCGTTGGTACGCAAGGGAGTTGAGGGGTGTTCAACGCATCGACGGCGATCACCATCCGCTTATGGCCGGGAACGCTCGGTGTTCGATTCCTGGTTGAATCCCGGCTTCGGCGAATCTGCACACCGAATACTCAACCCGGTCACCTGACCCGCCGTCCGTTCACAGGTCGCGTATCCGCGACACGCCTTTGCGGCCGGTGTGTCGCATTCCGGCCGGGGGGTGCAAGCGGCCGGATGCGTCGATGCCGTGGCCCATGTGAAGAACTCGCTGCCGAGGCGTGCGCCCGTCTGCACGGTTGGGTGCCTCCTGGGCGCAAGTTGCCTGGTGGGACGCGTGAGGGATTGGAAGCGGCCGGTCGCCGCGTGCTTTGATCCATCGCACCGCAAGGCCGTTCCGGGCTCCCGGCGACGGGCGCTCGGAGCGCCCGCGGTCGCGGCCTTCATCTGTCCCCAGAGGGGGGCCGCTCCCCCCTTGTGAAAGTCCATACGAAGGGAAGTTCCATCATGAACTCCACCCCCCAGGTCGAGACCGTCGAGATCGCCGACGCCGAGCTCGACGCCGTTTCCGGCGGTCTGTCCGTCAACGCCGTGAACACCCTCACCGGCGCCCTGGACGGCATCGCCCCGGTTTCCGGCCTGGTCGACACCGCCGTCGGCACCGTCGAGGGTGTCACCGGCCTGAACACGGCCCCGGTCACCAACCTGGTCGCCGGTCTCTGATCGCGTCCTTGTTCCACCGAGTCCCGGAGCCGTACCCCGGCTCCGGGGCTCTGTGGTGCGTTCGCGGTCCTTCCAGTCCTTCCGTCACGTCGCACAGTTCACCCAGGTGAGGGAAGACCCGTGCAATTCCGCCAACAGGCCCTCGCCAAGCTCCAGTCGCCGGAGGATCTCGACCTCCCGGTGCGCTTCGCCCGCCCGCAGGGCTGGCTGGTGCTGTCCGTCACCCTGGTCGCGATGGCCGCCGCGTCCGTGTGGGCGCTGACCGGCTCGGTCACCTCCACGGTCCAGGCGCCCGCCATCCTCACGTACGGGCAGGGCAGTTACATCCTGCAGAGCCCCGTCGCCGGCCAGGTCACCGCCGTGCTCGCGCGCGAGGGCGAGCGGCTGCCGGCGAACTCCCCCGTGCTCAAGGTCCGCACCCCGGACGGCGACCAGGTCGTGCGCACCCTCCAGGCGGGCCGCATCACCGCGCTCGCCGCCAGCGCCGGGCAGATCATCGCGACCGGCGCGGACGTCGCGGCGGTCGAGAAGGTCCGCGGCTCCGAACCCCCCTTGTACGCCACGGTGTACGTCCCCGCGCAGAAGGCCGCCGGCATTCCCGCGCACGCCTCCGTCGACCTGACGGTGCAGTCGGTGCCGAGCCAGGAGTACGGCGTGCTGCGCGGCGAGGTGACGAAGGTGGACCGCTCCGCCCAGTCCCCGCGCCAGATCGCCGCGTTCCTGGGTGACAGCCAGCTCGGCGAGGAGTTCACCCGGGACGGCAGGCCGGTCGCGGTCACCGTGAAGCTGAAGCGGTCGTCCGGCACGGAGAGCGGCTACGCGTGGTCCTCGGCCGACGGCCCGCCGTTCGAGCTGACGTCGATGACCCTGGCCACCGGTTCCATCCGGCTGTCCGACCAGCGTCCCGTGGATTGGCTGCTGCCGTGAGCACCGCACAGGAGACCCGCGGCAGACGCCGCGCCGCCCCGCCCCGCCGCAAGGTGCCCAAGTCCCGCGCCAAGACGGTCCGAACGCCCACCGTGCTCCAGATGGAGGCCGTGGAGTGCGGCGCAGCCTCGCTCGCGATGGTGCTGGGCCACTACGGCCGCCACGTCCCGCTGGAGGAGCTGCGCATCGCGTGCGGCGTCTCGCGGGACGGCTCGCGCGCCAGCAACCTGCTCAAGGCGGCCCGCAGCTACGGGCTGACCGCCAAGGGCATGCAGATGGACCTGGCCGCCCTCGCCGAGGTGACGGCGCCGGCCATCCTGTTCTGGGAGTTCAACCACTACGTCGTCTACGACGGCATGGGCCGCCGCTTCGGCCGCCGCGGGGTGTACGTCAACGACCCCGCCAAGGGCCGCCGGTTCGTGCCGCTGGAGGAGTTCGACGGCAGCTTCACCGGCGTGGTGCTGGTGATGGAGCCCGGCGACGACTTCACCCGTGGCGGCCGCAAGCCGGGCGTGCTCGGCGCGATGCCGGCCCGGCTGCGCGGCACCGCGGGCACCATGCCCGCCGTGGTGCTGACCAGTCTGCTGCTGGTCGCGGTGGGCGCGGCACTGCCCGGCCTGAGCCGCACCTTCATCGACGAGTTCCTGATCGGGCAGCAGACGTCGATGCTGGACGTGCTGTTCGCGTCGATGGGCGCCTGCGTCCTGCTGACGCTGCTGCTGACCTGGCTCCAGCAGGCGAATCTGCTGCGCGGCCGGCTGATCTCGTCCACGCTGTCCAGCGCCCGGTTCCTGCGCCATCTGCTGCGGCTGCCGGTGACGTTCTTCTCCCAGCGCAGCCCCGCCGACCTGGTGCAGCGCCTGCAGTCCAACGACGCGGTGGCCGAGACGCTGGCCCGTGACCTGTCGGCGGCGGGCGTCGACGCGATCGTGGTCGTGCTGTACGCGGTGCTGCTGTACACGTACGACCCGCAGCTCACGTTCGTGGGCATCGGGGTGGCGCTGCTGAACATCCTGGCGATGCGGATCGTGATCCGGCTGCGCGCCACCCGCACGGCGAAGCTGCGCGCGGACACGGCGCGGCTCACCAACACCGCGTACACCGGGCTCCAGCTGATCGAGACGCTGAAGGCGACCGGTGGCGAGGACGGCTACTTCCGCAAGTGGGCGGGGCAGCACGCCACGACGCTGGAGGAGCAGCAGCGGCTCGGGGTGCCGAGCGCGTGGCTCGGCGTCGTCGCGCCGACGCTGGCCACGCTGAACAGCGCGCTGATCCTCTGGATCGGCGGCATGCGGGCGGTCG
>Ga0164243_10013518_pt1 | contig 11480 bp, 12 predicted proteins | sample OricompcompostOP_FD_108781 | JGI IMG/M metagenome (GOLD analysis project Ga0164243, IMG submission 108781) | Organic Plus compost microbial communities from Emeryville, California, USA - Original compost - Organic plus compost (OP) | ecosystem: Engineered > Solid waste > Mixed feedstock >... | reverse complement strand
TAGCTGCTCGGGACGTCCGAGCTGAAGAACCTCGAAATCCGCACGGGGTCGGTGAACCAGCCGAACGGGGTGGGGACGAGCCGGGCGGCGATCGCCTCCGCGGTGGCGGCGTCGGCGTCCTGCATGAAGGACTCCGACCACAGCGCGGGTGGGATGTCGATGGTGTTGTCGGTGGTCTGCTCGGCGAGCGCGCGAACGCCGGCGACGAGCTCCTCGGGCAGGACGTCGTTGATGCGTTCGCCGTCGAGCAGCACCCAGGCGTCGACGAAGACGGTGCGCTCGACGCGTTCGGGCAGCTGCTCGGTGACGAGCTGGATCACCGGGCCGCCGCCGCTGTGGCCGACGAGCACGAACCGGTCGAAGCCGTGCCCGTCGATCTGGCGGATCAGGTCGTCGACCATGGTGGTGAGGGTGATGCCGGCGCGATCGACGTCGCCGTCCTCCAGTCCGCGCAAGGTGGGTGCGAACACGTCGTGTCCGGCGGTTCGCAGGTGTTCGGCGACGGAGTCCCAAGCCCAACCGCCTTGCCAGCCGCCATGCACGAGAACGATTTTCATCGATGAACTCCTCCTTGAGTCTCCACGCTGGACTGTTCAGGTGGTCTGCAGCGGTTCGCGCAGGCCGGCCGGCAGTGCGCGTTCGTGGCCGATCTCGACGGGGTCGGCGGCGGTGCCGAGGTAGTGGCGGCTGACGTCGTCGTCGGCGAGCAACGCCTCGGCGGTGTCGGTGCGGGTGATCGTGCCGTTCTCCATCACGACACCGCGGTCGGCGATCGCCAGGGCCGCGGCGGCGTTCTGCTCGGCGAGCAGGATCGTCACGCCATCACGGACGAGCTGCTGCAGGACACCGAGGATCTCGGTGACCAACAACGGTGCGATCCCGAGGGAGGGTTCGTCGAGCAACAGCACCTTCGGTTCCCGCACGAGCGCCCGCGCGATGGCCAGCATCTGCTGCTGACCACCGGAGAGCAGGCCGGCCTGGCGGGTGGCGAAGTCGCGCAGGATCGGGAAGAGGTCGTACACCCGTTCCAGTCGCGCGGTCACCGCGGTCGTGCCGCGGACGCCGGTGCCGTGCAGCCCGACGTGCAGGTTCTCGGCGACGGTGAGATCGCCGAACAGCTGCCTGCCCGCCGGGACCAGGCACGCGCCCCGGCGCGCGACGTGGTGCGCCGCGAGCCCGGCGACCGGCTCGTCGCCGAGCGTGATGTCTCCCTTGCTGGGCCGGTGCAGGCCGGCGATGCACTTGAGCAGAGTGGTCTTGCCGGCGCCGTTGGCACCGATCATCGCGACCATGCTGCCGTCGGGGACGTCGCAGGAGACGTCGTGCAGCACGCGGGTCGAGCCGTAGCGAGCGTCGAGCCCGCGGACGGTGAGTTTCATGGCTTCGCTCCGAGGTAGGCCTCGATGACGGCCGGGTCGGCCTGCACCTTCTGGGGGACGTCGTCGGCGATGACGCGGCCGGCGTCGAGGACGGTGACGCGGTCGCTGACGGTCATGACGAGCTCGATGTTGTGCTCGATGACGACGAGGGAGATGCCTCCGGCGCACACCGCCCGCAGGGCGGCCGCGAGCTCGCTGGTCTCGGTGTCGTCGAGCCCGGCCGCCGGCTCGTCCAGCAGCAGCAGGGTCGGGCCGCCGGCGAGCCCCCGGGCGACCTCGACCAGCCGCTGGGCACCGGCGGGAAGGTCCCCGGCGAGGGTGTCGGCGAACCCGCCGAGTTCCAGGAAGTCCAGCAGCTCGTCGGCGCGGCGGGCGAGCCCACGTTCCTCCTTGCGGGTGCGCGGCAGCCGCAGCCCGTCGGAGAGGAACCGCGCGCGGGTGAACCGGTAGCCGCCGAGCATCACGTTCTGCCGGACGGTCAGCGTGCCGACCAGCCGGGCGGACTGGAAGGTGCGCGCGAGGCCGAGCGCGGGCAGCCGGTGTGGCCGGATGCCGGTGATGTCGCGGCCGGCGAACTCGACGCGGCCGGCGTCAGGTGCGGTGAAGCCGGTCATGAGGTCGAGCAGCGTGGTCTTGCCGGCACCGTTGGGGCCGATGATGGCGCGCACCGTGCCGGGGGCGACGGCGAAGCTGACGTCGTCGACGGCGGTGACGCCGCCGAAGCGGCGGGTCAGGCCGTGCACGGCCAGCAGCGGGGTTTCCGTGGTGGTCATCGTTCCGCCAGTTTCTTGACCGTGCCCCAGATCCCCCGGGGCAGGTAGGTGATCACGAGGATGAGCACGACGCCGGCGACGAACGGCGACCAGGACGCGAAGCTCTGCCCGACCTCCGGCAGGCCCTGGATGACGAGCGCACCGAGCAACGGCCCGACCAGCGTCCGCGCTCCGCCGAGCGCGAGCATGATGACGATGCTCAGCGCCACCGTCACACCGACCACCTCCGGCGAGATGAACCGTAGGTAGAAGGCGTAGAGACTGCCGCCGAGCGAGGCGTAGACGGCGGAGACCACGAACGCGCTCGTCTTGTACCGGGAGGCGTTGATGCCGAGCATCGTCGCCGCTGCGGGGTCGGCGGCGATGGCGGACAGGGCGCGTCCGGTCTGGGAGCGCTGCAGGTTGCCGACGAACCACGCGCCGAGCCCGCACACGACGAGCAGCAGGTAGTAGTTGGCCTGGTCGCTGAAGATCTCCCAGGGCCCCAGGTGCAGGCTCGGCACTCCGACCAGGCCGGACGGCCCGCCGGTGAACCCGGTGAGCCCGGACGCGAGCGACTCGGTGATCACCGCGAGGCCGAGGGTGGCCAGCGCGAGGTAGTAGCCGCGCAGGCGCAGGAACACCGTGCCGAGCCCGGCCGCGACGGCCGCGGAAACCCCGGCCATCACGATCATCGCCACCAGCGTCGGCCAGTGCCAGCGGAGGGTGAGCAGGCCCGCCCCGTAGCCGCCGAGCGCCATGAACAGCGTCTGGCCGAGCGAGACCTGCCCGGCGTAGCCCATGAGCAGGTTGAGCCCGAGCACGATCAGGAAGAAGATCCCCGCGATCACGAGCAGGCCCAGCCAGCCCGGGACCAGCAGCGGCAGCACGAGCGCGACGGCGGCCGCGACGAGGGCGGTCACCAGCCGCACCGGCCGTGCCGGCACGCGCCGCTCGCGACTCGCCGGCAGCCCGGTCGCGGGGGCGCCTGGGTGGGTGGTGTGTTCCCGGGTGGTCATCGGCGTACCTCGCTCTTCTTCCCCAGCAGCCCGGTCGGTCGCACGAGCAGGAGCACGATGAGCACCGCCATCGCGATCACCTGGGCGAGGTCGCCGCTGGTGTACCGGCTGAACAGTCCTTGCAGCAGCCCGAGGACCAGGCCGCCGACGACGGCGCCGACGTTGCTGCCGAGGCCGCCGGCGACCGCCGCGATGAACCCGGCGACCGCGTACGGCGTGACGGTGGAGAACTGCAGGAACGTCGCGGGGATGACGGTGGTGCCCGCCAGCGCCGCCATGGCCCCGGCGAGGCTGAACGCGATCAGCCGGATCCGGCCGACGTTGATGCCTTGCAGCGCGGCGGCCTCGGGGTTGCTCGCCGTGGCGCGCATGGTCAGCCCGAGACTGGTGCGCTGTACCAGGAACCACAGCGCGGCCACGGTCACCACGAGCGCGCCGATGATCCACAGGTATTGCGAGACGATGCGGACCCCGCCGATCGTGATCGCGGTGTCCCCGCTGAAGGGCTGCATCGTGTACGGGAGGTTGCCCCACACGAGCAGCAGCAGTCCTCCGATCGCCTGCAGCACGCCGACGGTGACGAGCAGCATCCGGTCCGGTGTCGCCCGCGCGGCGGCCGGCGCCATGACCAGGCGTTCGACGACGGCCATCAGCAACGCGAAGAGCGGCACCACGATCACGACGGTCACCAGAGGTGGCACGCCGAGCCATTGCTGGATCGACACGGCCAGCAGGGCCGCGAGGACGACGAACCCGCCCTGGGCGAGGTTGATGATGCGGCTGATGGAGTAGACCAACGAGACGCCGAGCGCGATCAGCGCGTACACGCCGCCGTCGGCGAGGCCGCCGATGACGACCTGGATCAGTCCGGTCATGGTCGGGCTCATCTCCCCACGAAGGTCAGCCGGCCGTTCACCGCGCGCACGATGCCGACGTCGCCGGCGCCGATGCCGCGGTGGTCGTCCGGCGCGAAGTTGTAGGTACCGACGACGCCGGGTACGCCGCGCAGGTTCTGCAGCGCGTCGCGGGCTCCGGCGACGTCGCCGTGCGCTTCCTCCAGCGCTCGCGCGACCAGGAGCACGGCGTCGTAGGCCACACCCGGGCCGAAATCCGGGTCGGCGCCGTAACGGGCGCGGAACTCGTCGTGGTAGCCGCGCTCCAGCTGTCGCACCTGTGCGGTGGGGTGCTGCTGCTGCCACCAGAAGTCCCGCGTCGCCGGGATCAGCAGCGTGTCCGGCGTGTAGTCGGCGATGCGGCGCAGGAACGCGTAGGTGAGGTTGCCGTCGGTGGTGGCGACCGGGACCTTCAGTCCCATCTGGTCGATGCCCTTGAACGCGACACCCGCCGCGGCGCCGCTGCTCCACACCACCAGGGCCTGCGGCCGGCCCGTGGTGGCCGCCTGCAGCTGCGACGTCACGGACACCGCGCTCGGGCTGTAGCTGGCCTGCCCGACCACGGCGACGCCAGTGCGCGCGGCAGCGTGCTGGGTGGCCTCCGCGCCGTCGAGACCGCTCGCGTCGGTGGTGTAGATGAGGCCGACGCGGGTAATGCCCTGGCCCTTCCAGTACTCCATCAGCCGCTCGGCGAGCGTGTCGGTGGGAGCGCTGGCCGACCACTGGTACGAACCGGGTTCGGGCTTCACCCCGGGCGATAGGCAGTAGTTGACCAGCCGGGCGCTGGTGGCCAGCGGGATCACGGCCCGGCAGGGCCCCGACAGCGACGGCCCGACGAGTGCGTCGACGCTGCCGAGCATCTTGCGGGTTTGGAGTACGGCCTGAGCGGGGTTGCTCTGGTCGTCGGCGGTCCGCAGCCGCAGCTGGCGTCCGTTCACTCCCCCGCGCGCGTTGATCTGGTCCACCGCGAGCTGCGCGCCCTGCAGCTCGCCGACCCCGAGCTGGCTGCCGGTTCCGGTCTGGCTGGTGATGAGGCCCAGGGTGTAGGCGCCGGAGTCACCGGACGCCGCGGAGGCGGAACAGCCGGCCGCACCGAGCGCGAGGGCCGCGACCAGGATCCCGAGCCGACGCCTGGGCGGGGAGGGCCGGGCTGGGGAGAACTGAACAGCATCGGTCATGGTTCACCACGGTTTCTTCTGCGATAAAGAAGTGGGCTCTGTCTAACAGAGGTTCTGCTCGGCGTCAAGGGATGATCTTCGTCTGCCGGCCCGCCTTCTCGGGCGATCGCAGACAACACCTCTGCGCATCGAAAACCAGACGGTCCTGAGGCCTTCGCTCCCTGGTTTCGGTACCCGGAGTTCAGCACTCGCAGACCGCGGCGTGCGGCTCGATGCACATCGCGCCACCGCCCCGTGATCGCCGCTCCCCGGATCCGCCTGTTGCCGTACGCTTCTGCTATGAAGAAGCCTGCTCTCGATCCCGCTGGTGCCCATTCGCCCGCGCCGCAGTACCCGATCGATTCGGTCGACAAGGCTCTTCGGATCCTCCTGCTGCTGGGGGATCGGCCCGAGCTGCGGATGACGGATGTGGCTGAGTACCTCGGGGTCGCCTCTTCCACCGCGCACCGGCTGCTGGCGATGCTGCAGTACCGCGGGTTCATTCGGCAGGATTCCCGGACGAAGGCCTACCGGCCGGGGACCTCGCTCACCGCCGTCGCGTTCGCGATCCTGCAGCGGTTCGACGTGCGCGAGACGTTGCGGCCGTTCCTCGAGAAGCTCAACAGCGAGTTCGCCGAGACGGTGCACCTGGCGATCCTCGACGGCACCACGGTGCGCTTCATCGACGCCATCGAAAGCCCGCGCGCCGTCCGGGTTGCGTCCCGCCTGGGGCAGGCGATGCCGGCCAACTGCACCTCGACCGGCAAGGCACTGCTGTCCGGGTTCTCCGGTGAGGAGCTGCGCCGCATGTACCCGAACGAGGAACTGGAGACCTTGACCCCCAACTCGATCGGCACGCGGAGCGAGCTCGAGCTGGAGATCGAGGGTGTCCGCCAGCGCGGGTACGCGACCAGCAGCGAGGAGAGCGAGGAAGGCGTGGCGTCGGTCGCCGTCGCCTTCCCCGCCGGGAACCTGCCGGTCCGGCTCGCGATCAACGTCTCGCTGCCCGTGGGCCGCCTGTCGCGGGCGGAGGTCCGGCACATCGGCGAGCGGCTCAAGGAGACGGTGGCCGAAGTGGCGCCCATGCTGCACTAGAGCGTGGGTCAACGTCGGTGTTTCCGCTCGAGGTGATCCGGGGCGCGCCGGGCCCGGAGGCCGCGCGCACTGTGAACGCTGCACTAGTCATCCCGGGACCCGAGCCGGGCGATCTCGTGCCGCCAGGCCACTCCCTCGTTGAAGGCCGGCCCCAGGTCGGGCAACTCGGCCAGGTCTTCGGACGGCAGGTCGGCGAGCCGGCCGCCCGCCCCCACCACGGACAACGCCAGCCGGGCGAGGGTGTCGACCGACAGCGCCCTCAGCACGGCCTCCTGCACCGAGCCGCCGCTGCTCGTGAGTCCATGCCCGCGCAGCAGCACGACCGGACGGCCCGCCATCGCGGCCACCATCTCGCCGGCAAGCGTCCGGTTGCGGACCAGCACCCCGCGCGGATACACCGGCACGCCCCCGGCCGCGAGCTTGGCGCCGGGGATGTCGTAGGCGCCGACGATGGGCCGGATGGCGAGCCCGGCCAGGTCGGCCGTGACGACCGCGGGCGGGTGCGCGTGCACGACGGCGATGGCCGCCGGATCGGTGCGCAGCACCTCGGTGTGCAACGGCAACTCGTTGGGCACCGACCAGCCGTCGAGCTCGCCGGGAGCGGCCGCGGCGCCGTCGAGATCGACCAGCCGGATGTCTTCGGGCGTGGTCCAGGCCAATCCTCGCTCCCTCGGCCCGCGGCAGCGGACCAGGAGGCGCTCGTCGTCGACCCGTAGCGAGACGTGCCCGAGGAACCCTTCGGCCAGACCACGAGCCGCGAGCACGCGGCAGGCGTCGGAGACCAGCTGCCGCTCCTCCTGCACGCCGGTCATGACGCACCTCCCGTGGCAGGCGTGATCAACTTGTCGAGCACGGAAAGTCCTTCCTCGTAGGGCGTGCCGGCAGTGATGAGGCGGCGTGCGGCGACGAGCAGCTTCGGCCAGTTCACCGTGACTGCCGCGGACAACTCACCGTGCTCGCCGCGGTAGAGGGCCGCGAACCGCGGCGGGTCGCTGCTGGGGTCGCCGACCAGGTCAAGTCCCGCGGCGCGGCTCGGCCGCCCGGCGATCTGGATCTTCCAGTCGTACTGGTCGCTCCACACGTATTCGGTGGGGCGGTACGCCACGGGAGTCTCCGGGTGGGTGATGTTGTGCGCCACGCACGCCGCCTGCTCGACCGCGTTGGTCCAGTGCTCGACACGCACGTGTTCGCCGTGGTGGGGGTGGAACCAGCGGGCGACGTCACCGACGCCGAAGATCTCCGGATGACCGACGGCGCGGCAGTACTCGTCGCACACGAGCCCGTTGTCCAGCTCCAGGCCGGAACCGGCGAGCCAGTCCACCGCGGGCTCCGCGCCGATGCCGACCACCACCGTGCCGGCCCGCAGCACGGTCCCGTCGGTGAGCGTCACCTCGAGCGCGCCCGCGTGGCCGACGACGTCGCGCACGCCGGTGCCGAAGCGCGTGGTGACGCCGTGGCGGCGGTGCACGTCGCTGACCAGCCGCCCCACCTCGTCGCCGAGGACGCGGGCGATGGGCGCCGGGAGCGGGTCCACGATGGTGACGGGCCGAGCCGCGGCGTGAGCGGTGGCAGCGACTTCGGCGCCGATGAACCCTCCGCCGACGACCACGACCGGCCCCGTCTCGGCGAGCGCGGCGCGCAGCCCTTCACCGTCCTCAAGGGACCGGAGCACGTGGACGCCGGACTCGGCGGGCCACGGCGACGGCCGCGCGGTGGCGCCGGTGGCGACCACCAGGGTGTCGTAGCCGACCCGGGTGCCGTCAGCGAGTTCGACGGTGCGCCCGGCCCGGTCGAGCCCCGTGGCCGCGACACCGAGGCGCAGCTCGATGCCGTCGGCCGCGGCGTCCGCTTCGGTGAGCAGCGCGAGCCGATCGTGGTCCCACGCGCCGGCGAGGAACTGCTTGGACAGCGGCGGTTTGTCGTACGGCAGGTGCGGTTCGGCTCCGATGAGGACGATCGGGCCGCGATGCCCCTCCGCGCGCAGCGCCTGCGCCGTCCGGACGCCGCCGACCGACGCGCCGACGATCGCGACCGTGCCGGTCATCCGTCGACCACGCCGAGGGCCCGGACCGGGCAGCTGCGCGCGGCCGCTTCGACGCGGGCGCGGTCCGCCTCGGGAATGGTGTCGGTCAGCAGCACCACCTTGCCGTCGTCGTCGATGTCGTAGACGTCGGAGGCGGTGGTGAGGCAGTTGCCATAGCCCTGGCACAGGTCAGGGTCGGCGGTGAGCTTGGCCATCAGGACTTTCCGTTCGGGTCAGGATCGTTTCCGGGGAGCGGACACGCCGATGCCCCCGTCGGGGTGGACGGAGTCGCCGGTGATGCCGCGGGCGCGGTCGGAGGCGAGGAACACGTAGCTCCACGCGTGGTCCTCGCCGCTGAGGGCGACCTGCAGCGGGACGCGGGCGGCGAGTTCCTCGGCCCGCCGCGGTGCGTCGCCCAGGCTGCGGTCGGCGGTGCCGAGGCTCGGCAGGCCGCGCAGGTCGGTGCCGAGCGTGCCGCCGGGGGCGACACCGTTGACGCGGACCTCCGGGGCGAGGTCGTGCGCGAGCGCGGTGACCAGGCCGCGCACGGCGAACTTCGAGGACAGGTAGAGCACTCCGCCGCGGCCCGGGTAGTAGGACGAGGTCGACTCGGTGAGCAGCACGACGCCGTGGCCCGAGCGCTTCAGCTCGGGCAGCGCGGCCTTCACCGAATGCAGGTGACTCTTGACGTTGGTGCGGAACATCTCGTCGAACGCGGCGTCGAGCACGTCGGCGCCGAGGTCCTCGATACTGCGATAGAAGTCGAAGACGCCCACGCAGTTGACCAGCACGTCGAGCCCGCCGAACGCGGTGACCGCGGCGGCGACCGCCGCATCGTTGGCCGACCGCGTGGTGGCGTCCCCGACAGTGACCGGCACGTCCGGCACCTCGGCCTCGAGCGCCTTCGCCTTCGCCGCGTCGCGTTCGAGCACGGCGACCCGCGCACCCTCGGCCCGGAACGCGTCGACCACGGCACGGCCGATGCCCGAGCCGGCGCCGACGACGAGCGCGCGCCGGCCGTCGAGCCAGCCCGTCACGGTCGTTCACCGTCCTCGCCGGGCACGGTATCGGCGGGGACGAGCGGACCGAACGGATGGCCGATCATCGCGGAGAACGTCTCGGTGTTCTGCCAGGTCAGCGCCTCCAGCTCCAGCGGGCACAGGGCCACCCACTGGCCCGACTTGGGCGACTCGATCAGCAGGCGGGCCCCGTTGCGGGTGTCGACGCGCCGCACCAGGATCTCGGCGAACTCGTTGCCGAGCCGGATGACCTCGCCGGTGGCGTGCGCGACCAGTTCGTCGTGTTCCGCGGCGGCCGCGGCCGCCGCCCGGGCGTCCTCGGCCTCGCCTTCCCAGGAGAGCGTCATAGGAAGATCGCCAGGTTCTGCATGCGGATCACGGAGTCGTCCACGAGGATCGTGCGCCGCGCCAGCTGCCACCCGTCCGGCCCGCGGCGCAGCAGGTCCTCCCGGCCGGCCGAGACGATCGAGCCGGGCAGCACGTCACCGCGGCTGCGGAACAGCAGCGTCGCCGACTCGACGATCAGGTGGTCGGGGTCCTCGGTGGCGAACGTCCGCACGTTCGACAGGTGGTGGCGCAGCCGTGACGGCGGGTCCTCGGTCCAGGCGTGCTCGGTCAGGAACCGCGCCACCCGCCGCGACAGCGAGTACTTGTCCTCGTCGAAGTGGGCCATGCCCGGCGCGGTGTCGAACCCCGCGCCCAGTGCCGTGGTGACCCGCACCGGCATCAGGTAGTGGATGTCGTCGGTGAGCAGGGTCAGCCACTGCTCGTAGTCCTGCGCGTCCAGCAGCCAGGCCTCGTCCACCAGCCACTGGTGCGCCTGCAGGTGGCGGGGGTCGTCGAAGGGCAGGGGCCGGCCGGTGCGCTGAATGCGCGACGCGTGCGCGCCGAGCGCGGAACGGCTGGAGTGGGTCTCGGTGGTCGTGTCGGTGGTCGTCATGCCTGCACCGCCTCCGCGGCCTCGGGGGTGGCACCGACCTCGAGCGCGGTGGCCGATGTCGTCGGCCGTTCGAGGTAGTCGGCCCACCGGATGAGCATTTCCCGCTGGTTGTATTCGCCGTAGCCCGTGTGCGCGGTGCCCGGGCCGTGGAACTGCTCCGGCGTCAGGGCCGGCACGACCTCGGTGCCGTCCTCGAGCAGCCCCATCCGGCTGTTCAGGCGCAGCCGCCGCGCCATCGACCCCGCCGCCGTGTTGGTGAGCGACACCCAGTTCTCGACGTCGTCCTGCTCGAACATGCCGGTGGACCCGAAGCACATCAGGTAGGCCTTGTAGGACAGGGCCTTGTACTCCTCGGGCGCCTCGGCGTCCACCGCGAACCAGGACAGGACCTCGGTCTCGTTCTCGCTGATCGGCTGCCACTGGCGGATCGAGATGAACGGCAGCACGTCGTCGGAGTCCGCGACCCGGGGCCAGTTGTGCACGAAGGACAGGTTCGGGAACACCGAGGCCGCGGAGATCATGAAGCCGTCCTCGCCGATCACCTGCTGCTGCCTCTCGGAGAGGGTGGTCTTCATCCGGTCGACCATCTCCTGCGGGTAGCCGACGTAACGCGTGCGCTCGTCGAACCCGCCCGGCGGCAGCTTGTAGGTGGTGCCGCCACCGTTACCGGCCCAGTACGTGGCGCCGTCCTTGCGCTTCTCCGCCTTCGGCTCGCGGAAGAGCCCGATCTCCACGACCGACGTGTGCGTCTGCGGCGTGTGGTACATGTCGCCGGCGAAGTTCTCCGCGCCGATCTTCCAGTTCGCCTTGACGCGCCAGCGTTGCGGGCCCCGCAGCTCGATCCCGCTGGGGCTCTGCTTCGTGTAGTAGTCCAGGTAGAAGCGGAAGTCCCCGAGGAAGTCGGCCAGCGGCTCCGCGTCCGGGTCCAGCGAGAGGAAGATCAGCCCGTTGTAGGTGTCGAGGTTCGGCGCCGGCAGCAGCCGCTGCCCCTTGCGCTTGAACCCGGCCTCACCCCCGTAGGCCTCCTGGTGGAACGGCAGCCCCACGATCCGGCCGTCGTTGCGGTAGGACCAGCCGTGGTACGGGCAGCGGAAGTGCGAGGCGTTGCCCATCTCCGCACGACACACCTGCATTCCTCGATGCAGACACATGTTGAAGTGCGCGCGGATCTCGCCCTTCTCGTCACGGGTGACGATGAACGAG
>Ga0164243_10013517_pt1 | contig 11480 bp, 6 predicted proteins | sample OricompcompostOP_FD_108781 | JGI IMG/M metagenome (GOLD analysis project Ga0164243, IMG submission 108781) | Organic Plus compost microbial communities from Emeryville, California, USA - Original compost - Organic plus compost (OP) | ecosystem: Engineered > Solid waste > Mixed feedstock >... | reverse complement strand
TGCTCGGCGAAGACGCGATGCAGGCCGCGCTGAAGAATCCGGCCGACGCGCTCTGCAAACACATCGGCGGCGAAATTTTCCATCTTTTCAGCAGGGTGTTCGAGTCGCGTCAGTGTTTTGCGATTTCATCGTGCGGGCGCATACCCGGCGCGATCCAGCCCATTGGCCTGAATGCCGTGTTCGACTGGATCCACGAACGCGACCGCCTGCACGACCGGATTGCCGCGCTGAAACAGCAGCGCCGCGCGTTCGTGCGCGCGCTCCTCGGCGTCGCGGTCCTCGCCTTGAGCGGATGGGGTGCCGTCGAAGCAACGGATCGCGTGATCGACAACCGTCGCGAACGAGAACTCGAGACGCTCGGAAGGCTGGAGCGCGCCGGCGCCGAATACAAGAGCGGCAACAACGAATCGGCGGTCATCCTGCTGTCGGGAAGGCGCCTGGGAAGTGACCATCCGCGCGCCCTCGAGTGGGATACGCTGTATGCGTTTGCCGCGCTCGAACTCGGCCTCCGCCTCCGCAACATCAGTACGGATGGCGATTCACTGCTGACGGAAGTCATCTCGCACGCGAGCCGTGCGCTCGAACATCCGGCGCTCACGGACGTCGACGCGATTTCACGGCTGCGCTTCGCGCGCGCCCGCGCCTGCATGGCGCTGGAGTGCGCGCGCGGACGCCAGCGTTTCGACCTCGAGTACGTCGCGGAGAACACGACCAACAGCGCGCTCCGCCGGCGGGCCCGCCAGGCGCTTCAGGAGCTGCAATGACACTCGCCCTGCTCATCGCGGTGGCCCTGCTCGTCACCGCGATTCTGGCCCGCATTGCCGCAAAAACCCGGTTGCTGCCGCCACCGATGCTCGTCCTGGCGGTCGTGTCCGTACCGCTGATCTGCTTCGCGTACCTGCAGACGCGCGCGCGGCCGCTGCGCTCGCCGCTGTCGTTCGAAGTACTCGGACAGTTCCATTCCCTTGCCGACACGATCACCTTCGGCGCCGGTTCGCGGCCCGATGTCGTCCTGTCCGAATCGCCGATGCGTGTCGCCATCGCGTACGACGTCGCGACCGGCGAAATCGCGGTCAGCGTGCGTGAAGGCGCGGATCCGGTCGTGTGGTCGGGCAGGCCGGTAAACGGCGCGCCACTGCGCCGGTCCACCACGATCAGCACGAACGATCGCAGCATCTCGATGCGAATCACGCGGCCGTGGTGGTGCTGGTTTCGCTGCGGCGTGTACACCGCGCATTACGCGAACGGTGACACGCGCGTGATCGACCTGGACACCGGGCCCTCGCGCATCGAACTCGGACCACACATCCTGACGGTGTTCCGCGCGGGCTCACGCGCGTATGTCGCCGGTGACCCGACGAGCGGCGTGCGCGTCGACTCGCGCCCGCTGCCGGACCGCATGCAGTCCCGCGGTGATTCGCTGCACATCGGCGTGCCGGGCAATGACGCGAGTTTCGCGCTGCACGCCGACGCCGCGCGGAACCGGCTGGACGTGCTGTTCGGGCCCAACACCGGACGCGAGCGCTGGGATTTTCCCGCCGAGCTGCCGACCAATGCGCGTGTGCTCGTGGCGGCATCCGTTCGCGACACGATTCCCGGCGTTGGTTTCGTCCTCAACCCGGCGGAAATTGCGCCCGGCGCCGCGCGTGAACCGTACGGCGGCATCCTCGAGCGCAGCGGCGATACATGGACGTGGCGACATGCCGGCCGCAGTGAACGCGTGCCGATCGGTTCACCCGTCCTGCTGCCCGGCCGTTCCGCCACTCGCGATGCCGGCCACATCGTTCGACTCTCGCAGCGCGAGACGGATCCGCGGACCGCGTGGATCGCCGTCATGTTCGCATGGCTTGGGGGCGCGATTTTCCTGGCGGGTCTCTGGCGGTACACGACAGGCACGCCGCTCGCCCTGCGGCTCGCGACGGTCGGCGCGCTTTACACGCTCGTGTTCGTGCGGGCGACGCTCGCGTTCCGGGCATGGCTCGCGCCGCCGCATCACAGCCGCGTCATCGGCGTTGTCCTCGCCGTGCTCATCGCGCTGCCGGCACTCATCGGCGCCTATCACGTGTGGGAGCGCCGGGCAGTGTACCGCAGCGGCGTGCGCGGTGCACTCGCGACGACCACGCCCGTAGTTCTGTTCATTGCCGTTTCGCTCGGCGGCGTGTCGTGGCTGGTCGTGCCCGAGTGGCGCGGCGGCATTGTCCTCAACACGCTGGCGCCGATCGTGCTCGGCACCGGCGGCCTGTGGATGCTGCAGCGCCTGCTGATCGCGCCGCACCTCACGCAAACGATGCGCAGCCCACTCGCCCCGCTGCACGATGCCGCGGCGCGAGACTACACCTATCGCCAGTTCGTGACGGCGGTTTCGGCGCTCGTGCTGATCGGCTTCACGTTCGCGGTGATTTCGCGCGTGGTCGGGCAGGGAAGGATCGTCGCGATTTCCGCGACGATGGTCGCAGTGCTGGGGCTGTCCTGGGCCAACGCCGCGTTTGCGGCGTTCGTGCGGCCGGCGCGCAACCGTGTACGCGCAGTGTTCGCCGGCGCGGCCGCACTGGTCGGCGCGGGCGGCACGTTCTGGATTTCGCAGTCGATGGCGCTCGCGATCCTCGCGGGCCTGAGCGCCGGCGCTGTCGCCTGGTTCACGGTCGAACGCAGCCGTCCGCGCATCCGGCCGTTTGCACTGCGCGAATGCATTCGACCCGGTCTGCTGATCGCGATCTTCGGCGGACTCGTCCTGCTGATCAGCGCGGGACTGCTCGAACGCGTGCGTGTGCTCGTCGGCTACGGCCTCGCGATTGCCGGCATGATCGTCGTCGCGCGCATGTTCGCGATCCTGTGGTTCCGCCAGTCCGATCACGCAACGCGCCTGTCGATGCGCGCGCATGCCGCGTCATCGTACCGTCTGCCGAGTCTGCTCGGCCTCGGTGTCGTGTTCGGACTGACACTCGCCGTGTACACGCCGCTCGGCCTTACCGACCCCGGGCTGCTGCTGCTCTTCTTTTCCGCCGCGGCGATCACGGCTGTGATCGGTTTGTCGGCCACCGGCACGCGCGGCGTGACCGCCGGCACTTCCATGCTCGCCGTGATCGCGCTCGGCTTCTTCTTCACGATGCAGGTGTGGCCGGAAACGCTGCGACAGGAAAAGCCGATCGCGCTCACGACGCCCGAAATGCGGTATGCCGCGGCGCTCTTTCCGGAAGATCTGCAGCGGCACCTGACCGCGGCGGACGTGCCGACCGCGCGTGAGATCCTGAATACGCTGCAGCAGGACTGGGGCATGCGGCACTATGCCGCGCTCGGCGGCACGACGGGACGCGGATATTTCGGCGCGGACTTTCTCGACCGCGGCGTCAGCGCGCCGGTTGCACTGGCGGAAAACGCGTTCGCGACATTCGTGCTGAGCGAGCACGGCTGGGTCGGCGGAACTGCCGTGCTGTTCGCGTATCTCGCGCTGGTTGCGGTGCTGCTTGGCGCCGCGCTCATTGCCTGCGACCAGGCGAGCTCCGTTCCACGCGCATTGCTGCTGTCCGGCATCGCCGCGTTCTGGGCCGTACCGACCCTGTACATGATCGCGGCCAATGCGTCGGTCCTGCCGCTGACCGGCCAGAACGTGCCGTGGCTCGGACTGCTCTCGCCGGCCGACGGCGCGCTGGGCGTGCTGCTCGGCGCGCTCGCGATCCAGGCGCTGCCGGATCAGACGCGCGGACTGCCCGGCCGTGGTCTGCCGCTCGAAGCACGGCTGCGACGCGTGCGCAAGGCAATTTCCGTGATGCTCGGCATCTTCATCGGCCTCGGCGCGATCGTCGCCGCCGCCATGTGGAAGCCGTTGCACGAAACACCCGACGATTTCCGCCTCGATACGTTCATCGCGCGTGTCGAAGATTTCGTGCGCAGCCGCGCGATCATCCCCGGCGATTCGATTGCCGTTGCGGCCGCCGCGCGCGACCTGCCCGCGTTTCAGCCGCAGAGCTTCCTGTCGCGCACCATCCGCGTCAGCAACACGATCGCGCGCGGCGAGCGCGATCCGGTCGGCTACTGCTACGCCCAGGATCCGCTGCTGCGCATCACGACCGCCGGCGAAATCGCCATCATGCGCGCGTTCTGCGGGCTCGGCACGACGACGGGCAACCGCTACGCCTGGCGCGGCAACCTGCGCTCGCCGGCCAGCGGCGACGATATGGTCCTGACCGATGGCCGTAATACCGTCGTATTCGAGCAGGCCGCGACGCGCGATGCCGTGATCGGCGCCGGTTCCAATTGCGATGCGGGCATGATCCGCGCCCGCAGTGCGCGCGTGGGCTGCGACCGCGCCGTCGCGCTGGTCCGCTTCGGCAGCAGCACGCTCACCTTTGAACCGCTCGATTCCATCACGCCCGTGCTCAACGCCAAGGCGGCTGCCGGCGTCACGCTGCTTCAGCGCGGCGACCGCATCACGAGCACCGACGGCTCCGAATTCATCGTGATGCACGTCCCGCGCGGTGCACTGTCGTACGCGCGCTGGGAGAACGGAGCGTGGCGGCGCGTACCGACGCTCGCGAGCAATCCGTGGCTTCAGCAGGTCGACGCGCAGATCGCGCGCGCGCTCGGCACGCGCGACAACGCGGAACGCGACGCAATCGTCTCGATCGATGCCGAAATGCATGTTCAGCTCAACGATCGATTGAAGGAGGCGTGTGCGGCGACACCGGGCGCGACGTCCTGCTCCGCGCTGATTGCGAACCCGCGCACCGGCGCCATCCTCGCCGTCGCGGAGTGGCGGCCGCGGCCACTGCCGGCCAACCGTTTCCGCGCGCTCGATGCAAACCTGCGAAATCACCCGCCGGCATCCGCCATCAAGCCGATCGTCGGCGCCGCGGCAATCCGCGCGTATCCCAAACTCCGGCAGCTCGAGGTCGATCACGACGCACGGTCGTACCGCCTCATTGCCAACGTGAACGTCGGCGATTCGATGCGCGCGAACCGGCGGTATCCGAATCGTCGCGTGCCGTGGGAAGGATTCCTCGGCGGTTCCGACAACCTCTACGCGGCGTCACTCGGATTTCTGGCCGCCGCGCGACCGGGCAGCGGCGGACTTCCGCAATTGCGCGGAACCGGTAACCCGTCCGGCCTTGCCATCGCTGGCAAACCGCTGAACGGCCGGCCGGTTTTCCCCGGCACCAACGGGCTCGGTCTCGGGCGCTCACCCTTCGCCCACGCGCTCGCGGAACTCTACGGCATCACGACCAGCGGACCGACACCCGCGTACGATGAGAATTTCTGGAAGCCCGCGATCGACGCCGGCTTCATGCGTCGCAATGCCGATCTACAGCGCATCTCGCCGGACGCGGTGAGCGTCGGCCTCGACGAGGTCGACACGCCCCGCACACTCGCCAGCTTCATGATCGGCGGCGCCAGCAACCGCTGGAACAACGTTGCACTCGTGCAGGCGTTCAGCCGCCTGTTCACCGGCACCAGGGTCTCGCTGTACCTGCTCGAGTCCGTCGGCGATCGCACGCTGGCGCAACCGCCCGCGGTAGATCCCGCGCTCCAGGCCGTGATGCCGCACATCCGCAATGGCCTCAAGCCCGTCACCACCGCTCCATGGGGTACCGCCTACAGCCTGCGCGACGCGTTCCCGCCGGCCCGCGTCGACTGGATCGGCAAGACCGGCACGCTCGCCGAGCGCGAATGGACCGGCTCCGTTTTCCTGTGGGCAGGCGAAAGCGCTGCGGAAAACGCAGACGTCTGCCCGACAGCCGGCATCATCCTGGTCGAACTGGAATCCGGTACAGTTCCCGACGGAAAAGCCACCGCCATCTTCCGAAACGGCATCGCGCCACTGCTGCGCGCGCACCGCGGTTGGGGAGCCGTGCCCGTCGGATCCTGCAACTGAAATCGGCGTGATCACGACGCCGGGTGATCGGACGTGATCCCGACACGCCGCACGCAACGGAGTGCGTGCATTCTGCCGGCGGCAATCATTATCTTGGCCGCATGGCTCCCCCACGGATCGCGATCGTAGGCGCTGGCCCCGGCGGCCTCGTTGCGGCGATTGCTGCGCGCCGCCTCGGGCTCGAACCCGATCTCTTCGAACAGGCTCCCGTGTTTCACAAGGTCGGTGGCGCCGTCGGCGTGCAGTCGAACGGCATGCAGGCCCTCGATGCGATCGGCCTGCTCGACGATCTTCGCCCGCAGCTCTGCATTTCGCAGCATGTCGTCCTCGAAGCGCCACCGGGACACCTCGTCGCGGAAATCGAAATGTCGGCGGGCGAAGTGCCATACCCCGGCTTCGCCGTGATCGAGCGACACGCGCTGCAGTACTATCTCGTGAACGCGCTCGCCAGGCTGGGCGGCAAAGTCGAGCACGGGATGCGCTGTGAAAGCGCGACGATGAGCAACAATCGCATCGAACTGCGATTCCAGAACGGTCGCCGCGCGCAGTACGATGTGGTCATTGCATGTGATGGCGTGAACTCGCCGACGCGCGACTCGATGCGCATTCCGACGAAGCGGATTGCGCCCGGCGAGGCGTACCTGCGCGTCATCTGTGATACGCCGCATCCGGATGCCGACCGCATCGGCGAATTCTGGGCGCAGGACGGCCGTCGCGTCGGCCTTTATCCGCTCGTGCGCAACCGGACCTACATGTTCTGCACCGCGCCGCTGCGCGAATGGAAGGAAGTCCGCGCGCACCGACTCGACGAGTGGCTGCGCAGCTGGTCCGATTTCGGCGAGATGATCATGCACATGTTCGCGAGCGTGAAGGACTGGCATGCGGCGGTGTATGACGAACTCACCGACCTGCGCGCGGAGCACTGGCACCGCGGCCCTCTGTTCCTCGTCGGCGATGCCGCGCACGCGATGACGCCGAACCTCGGCCAGGGCGCCAACTCCGCGATGGTCGACGCCGTCGTCCTCATGCGGCTTCTCGCCGAAGGCCTGCGCGAGCACCGCTCCTTCGACGACATCGGCAGACGCTACGAAGAAATTCGCCGCCCGTTCGTTACACGCGTCCAGGACTACGCCCTGCGCGGCGGCAACGCCGCCCGCTGGCGATCGAGCATAGCCCGCGGCGTCCGCAACTTCATGCTCCGCAATGCCTTCACGATCCGGCCGCTCGCCCGGTCGACTGCCCGCTTCACGTCGGGTTTCAACCCGCGCGAGCAGAACTACCTCACGCCCATCACGTAAACATTTCCGGCCACGCGAACAAAATGCCCGCCCGCGCCACAGGCGGCGTTGCTAGTGCGCGGGCTATCCTGTTGCAGCACAGCAACTTCACCACGCTGGCACGAGCGCGCCGCGCCCGGAATGGCACTTGCCCGCGTCCACCTGTGCTTCATACAGCCTCGCGATGCCGTTGAAGTGGAGGAGTCATGTCGAAAACGATGCTGGTGCTCATTCTTGCAGCCGGCGTCGGCATTGCTGTCAGCCGGCGACAGCCGGCCGATCCCGCCGCTGCCGCGAATGCAGGCGGCGCTGCGACCACGGCCGAAGCAGGTCATGCCGGGGTTAACAAGCCGTCGTTTCTCGGGAAGGTCGGCGTTCGCCTGGTCGAGAGGCCCGTTCATCGCATGAGCGCGAATACGCAGCAGATTCTCAACGCGCTCAAGCCTGCCCTGAAGAAGACGGGCGGCGCTCCCGGCCGGCGCGCGGCGGAAGCCGCGGCAAAGGCCGCGGCACTGGACCAGCAGTCGCTGGAAGCACTGAAGAACGCGCAGCCAATCAAGGCCGTACGTGCGGCATTCGACGCGCGGAACTACGCGAACGTGTCAAAGGGAATCCTCGGCGTGGAGCTGGCTGGAAACGGACCGTGATTGCATTGTTGCGTTATGGCCGATCCAGCCATGCCGCACCATTGCTGTTGGCCTGCCGGGCACACCTGGCAGGCCTTTTTTCGGCCTGGACAACACCTCGATCCGCCCGCGGAAACCGCGAGCCACCTCGGCAGCCCGCAAGCGACGATAGGGTCCCACCCGCCGCGCCAGACATGGCACTTCCGGTCATCAGCATTCCTGCCTAGGGCAATGCAACAATGCAATCACGGTCCGGTTTCTGCGCCTCGGGCGGGCATGCCGACGCGTTTCCGCAATCGCGCAGAGGCCGGTCAGCGCCTCGCCGAAAAACTCGGGCACTACGCCCACCGCAACGATGCCATCGTGCTCGCACTTCCGCGCGGCGGTGTACCCGTTGGTTTTGAAATCGCGCGCGCGCTGAACCTCCCGCTCGACGTATTCATCGTTCGCAAGCTCGGCGTGCCCTGGCAGCCCGAGCTCGCAATGGGCGCGATCGCGAGCGGTGACACGGTCGTCTTCAACGAGAACGTGATCCAGCAGCTCGGCGAGAGCGAGCTCATCGACAGCGTCATTGCGCGGGAACGCGTCGAGCTGCAGCGACGCGAGCGGATGTACCGCGACAACCGGCCGCCGCCCGACGTACGCGGTCGCATCGTGATTCTCGTGGATGATGGACTCGCGACCGGGGCTACGATGCGGGCGGCAATTCAGGCGATCCGCGCGCAGCAGCCAGCCAGAATCGTCGTCGCGGTTCCCGTCGCCTCGCCGGATGTGTGTGCGGACCTCGCCACGCTCGTCGACGAGATGATATGCGAAGTGACGCCCGATTCGTTTTATGCGGTCGGCCTGTGGTACGATGATTTTTCGGAGACGACCGACCAGGAAGTGCGGGACCTGTTGCGCGAGGCAAATCAGTTCCAGCACGATTCAGCGGAGGGAAATCGATGAGCCGCGTATCTCACCCGACCGAACGGGAAACGGAGCGACCGGTCGAGATCGAGATCGGGCAGGCGCGACTGCATGGCGACCTCGTCATCCCGCCCGATGCTCGCGGCACGGTCATTTTCGCGCATGGTAGCGGGTCCAGCCGCTTCAGCCGTCGCAACCGCATGGTTGCGTTGACATTGCGCCGCGGCGGATTTGCGACCCTGCTCATGGATCTTCTCAGCGAGCAGGAGGAACTCATCGACGCACGCACCGCGGAACTCCGCTTCGACATTCCGATGCTTGCGGAGCGCGTCGTCGCCGCCATCGAATGGGTCCTCGATGATCCGCAAACCGGAGAACTGCCGATCGGCCTTTTCGGCGCGAGCACCGGCGCGGCCGCCGCGCTCGTCGCCGCGGCCGAGGAAGGTGATGAGGTCAAGGCCATCGTTTCGCGCGGCGGCAGACCCGACCTCGCCGGCGATGCCCTGCCGAAGGTGACAGCGCCGACGCTCCTCATCGTGGGCGGCAATGACACACAGGTCATTGCGCTCAACAAGGAAGCAATGACGCGCATGAACGCGCCCGTTCGCCTCGAGATCATCCCCGGCGCGGGCCACCTGTTCGAAGAACCCGGCAAGCTCGACAAGGTCGCTGCTCTCGCGCAGGAGTTCTATGCCGAGCACCTTGTCGAACGCTGAGCGAAGCCGCTCGTAGTCCGATTCCTGACATTCCTGTCAGCATCCGCAGCAGGAATATCCTCCCGATTCCGACAGCACGCCGCATCACGATCTCCGAGAATGCTCCCGAACTTCGTTGTTCATAGGGGAGATTGGAATGCGGTTGAACAGGTATTGGATGTGGGGCGGCGTCGGGATTCTGGTTGCCGGAATGACCGCGGCGGTTGGCGTAAACGCAAAGACAACTGCGCCGCGCGCGATCGTCGTGCGCATGCTGGACGATGGCGGGAAATTCCGCTTCGATCCGGAAACGGTCGAAGCGCGCCCGGGTGACGTCGTGCAGTTCGTGCAGGCGGGCTCAATGCCGCACAATGTCGAGTTCGTGAAGAACACGGCGCCGGCGGGCGTGGATCTCGGGAATCGGTGGGTCGGCGCGTATCTGACCGCGCGTGACGAGACATACACGGTGAAAATCGACGAAGCGTTTGCGTCGGGCACGTACGATTTCATCTGTTCGCCGCACGCGGCGCTCGGGATGAAGGGGCAACTGGTCGTTTCTGGAAAGCCCGATCTGAAGGGCGCGCAACCGGCGCCGCCGCCGCCGGACGACGACCTGCCGGTGGTGAAGGGCAAACACGGTGCGCAACTCGCGCAGTTCACGATGGAAGATGGCGTGAAGACGTTCCGCATGGATGTCGAACGGATTCGCTGGGAAACGAAGCCGGGCACGGTCGTCGAGGCGTGGGCGTTCAACCGCATGATTCCGGGGCCGACGATTCGCGTGAACGACGGCGAGCGTGTGCGAATCATCGTCCGGAACAAGCTTCCGGAAGGCACGAGCGCGCACTGGCACGGCCTCGAAGTGCCGAACAACATGGATGGCGTGCCGGGCATCAGTCAGGACCCGATCGCGCCCGGTGACAGCTTCACGTACGAGTTCACGGCGAAACCATCGGGCACGCACCTGTACCATTCGCACTTCAACTCGCTGCACCAGGAGGAGCACGGCTTGTACGGCATGTTCATCGTCGACTCGCCGAAGGAGTCGCCGCTGCTGCGCGCCGACAAGGAGGAGATCATGATCCTCGGCGATGGCCCGCTCGGCTTCGTGATCAACGGCAAGGAGTTTCCGGAAATCACGCCGATCAAAGTGCAGAAGGGCGAGAAGGTGCGCGTCCGCATGGCCAACCTCGGCGGCCTGTATCATCCGATGCACCTGCACGGAGGCCACTTCACGGTCGTTTCGAAGGATGGTTTCGACCTGCCCGCTGCGCAGAAAATGAACACGCTGTCGATCGCGCCGGGTGAAACCTTCGATGTCGTGCTGCGCGCGGAAGAAACCGGCATCTGGCTGTGGCATTGCCACGTGCTCAGTCACGTGACCGGCCCGAAAGACGAGACCGGCATTCCGACCAGCGCCGGCATGATCGGTGTCGTGCAGGTCGAAGATGGCAACCCGCTCGCGAAAACGCTCGCGGAGCACAAGAATCACTGAACTCGAGCAGAGTCGCTGAACCGGGGCGGGACAACGGCGGCAACGCCCGTTGTCCCGCCGCGGCACCGCTCCGATTCAGCGATTGCTGCGCCCGGCCTCACGTTTTTGCCTCGCCGCTTGTCTTTCAAGCCAGTATACTGCTGGAATTCTACCTGACTCCCGACAAACCGTTAGAGGTTCTGATGAGGCCGATCCGCGCGATTATCCTCCTCGCCGCAACGTTGGGTTTGGCCATCGCGCCGCTCGACGCGCAGGCGCCCGCGAAGAAAGTGCTGACGCAGGCGGACTACGACATCTGGCGCTCGATCCAGGGTGCGACGCTCTCGCCGGACGGGCAGTGGGTCGTTTACACGCTGCAGCCGCTTGTCGGAGAAGGCGAGCTGGTTGTGCGTTCGACGAAAACCGGACAGGAGTTCAGGCACACGCGCGGCTACACCGGTCGACCGCCGGGCCCCGGCATTCCCGCCGGTGGTGGGCCGGGCGGCCCCGGGGCCGGAGGCGGTCGTGGCGGCAGTTCGACCGTGCGATTCGCGGCCGATTCCAGACATGTTCTTTTCATCGTCGAACCATCGAAGGCGGATGTCGAGCGTGTCGAGCGTGAAAGCGCGG
>Ga0164243_10013516_pt1 | contig 11481 bp, 7 predicted proteins | sample OricompcompostOP_FD_108781 | JGI IMG/M metagenome (GOLD analysis project Ga0164243, IMG submission 108781) | Organic Plus compost microbial communities from Emeryville, California, USA - Original compost - Organic plus compost (OP) | ecosystem: Engineered > Solid waste > Mixed feedstock >... | reverse complement strand
TGGGGTTCGACGCGGGTGGCCTCCAGTGGGTGGTGATCGCGTACTCGCTGACGCTGGCCGGGTTCCTGCTGCTCGGGGGGCGGGTCGCCGATCTGTACGGGCGCAAGCGCGTGTTCGTCCTCGGGCTGGCGCTGTTCTCGCTGGCCAGCCTGGCGGGCGGGGCCGCGCCCACGCCCGGGCTGCTGATCGCCGCGCGGGCCGTGCAGGGCCTGGGCGCGGCCGTGCTGGCGCCGGCCACGCTGACCATCCTGACCACGAGCTTCACCGACGCGGCCGCGCGGGCCCGGGCGCTGGCCACGTGGTCGGCCGTGGTGGCGGCGGGCGGCGCGGCCGGGAGCCTGCTCGGCGGGGTGCTGACCGAGTACCTGTCCTGGCGGTGGACGCTGCTGGTCAACGTCCCGGTGGGCGCCGTGGTGATCGCGGCGGCGCTGCGCGGCCTGGCGGAGTCCTACGGCGGCGGCTCCCGGCGCCTGGACCTCCCCGGAGCCGTGCTGGCCACCACCGGACCGGCGGCCGTGACGTACGCGATCGGCCAGGCGCCGCAGCGCGGCTGGACCGACCCGGTGATCGTCGTCGCGCTGGTCCTCGGCCTCGCCGCGCTGGCCGCGTTCGTGCTGGCCGAGCGCCGCTCCCCCGCCCCGCTGATGCCGCTCCGCCTGTTCGCCGCCCGCTCGCTGTCCGTCGGCAGCACGCTGATGCTGCTGCTCGGCGCCGGGTTCATGGCGATGTGGTACTTCCTGACGCTGTACATGCAGAACGTCCTCGGCTACAGCGCGCTGGCCGCGGGCCTGGGGTTCGTGCCGCACACGCTGGCGATCGTCGCGGGCTCGCGGCTGGCGCCCCGGCTGATGCCGCGGCTGGGCGAACGCGGCCTGATCATCACCGGCGCGCTGATCGGCGCGGCCGGGTTCGCGTGGCAGACGCGGATCACCCCGGACAGCACGTACGCGTCGGGCCTGCTCGGGCCGGCCATCGCGATGTGCCTCGGCCTCGGTCTCCTGCTGGCCCCGATCGTCGCCACGGCGACCTCGGACGTCCCGGCCACCGACGCCGGCATCGCGTCCGGCCTCCTGAACGCGGTACGGCAGGTGGGCGGCGCCCTGGGCCTCGCCGTCCTGGCCACGCTCGCGGGCGCGAACTCCCCGGCCGGCTACGTACGGACGTTCGCGGCCAGCGCGGTGATCCTCCTGGCCATCGCGGCCTGCGCCCTCCTGCTCCGTGGTACGGGCAGGGAGCCCAATTATGGCGAACGATAATCGGGCCATAGCCCGGAAAATCGTTCGCCATAATTGGGAATTACGGCCGGGCGCGTTCGGTGACCGTGTCGATGGCGCGGACGAGCTCGCGGAGGGCGGGCTGGGCGGCGGACAGCAGGTGCTGCCAGGCGGGGTGCAGCTCGGCGATGGCGTCGCGGAGGATGGTCTCGTTCATGGCGTGCCACTCGCGTACGGCACGGTCGCCGTCGGGGGTGAGGGTGAGGACCACCGCGCGCCGGTCCGAGTCGCCCTCGCCCCGCATGATCATGTTCTGCTTCTGCAGCCCGTTGACCAGCGTGGTGACCGAGTTCGGCGCCAGCCGCAGCAGCCGGGCCAGCTGCCCGGGCCGCGCCCCGGGGTTCTCCGCCAGGCACGACAGCAGTTCGAGCTGGGCGACGGACAGCGCGTTGCCGGGGGCCGTGGCGCGGGCGGCGCGGCGCATGGCGCGGCGGAGGCGGGCGATCACGTCGGCCAGCGCCGCCTCCTCGTGGGCGGAAGGCGGGATGGTGGCGGTCATCGGGACTCCGGTCAGGGACGGCTGGCGGCGCCCGGCGGAGGCATGGACCGTGCCGTCACGGCCGCGGCGACGGCGAGCACGGCCAGCACGATCAGCGCGAGCCGCGGGCCGCCGGACGGCGTTCCCGTGACGCCCGCCAGGTGCAGGCTCAGCGTAACCGCCGTGACGCCGAGCGCGGTGCCCAAGCCGCGGCCCATGTTCACCAGGCCGCCGCCGGTGGCCGCCATCCGCGTCGGGATCGCGCTCATGATCGACGTGTTGTTGGCCGGGATGAACACGCCGAGCCCGAGCCCGAGGACGGCCAGCCAGGCCGCCACCCACCCGGGCGCCTCCGGACGTACGGGCAGCGCGGCCGACGCGGCGACGAACAGCGCCCCGCCGAACAGGCACCGCGCCCGTACGCCCCAGCGCGCCGGGAGGAGCTGGTTGACCAGGACGGCCGCGACCGCGAACCCGGCGGGCAGCGCGGTGATCACCAGACCGCCGCCGGCCCCGGTGAGCACCTGCGGGAACAGCGTCAGCGGCCCGAACAGTACGAGGTACGCGGCCATCGCCCCGAACAGGCCCACGGACACGCGCGGCGGGCGCAGCACCGACATGTCGATCAGCGGCTCGGCGCAGCGCCGCTCCCGTACGACGAAGCCGGCGGACGCCAGGACCGCCACGGCCACCAGCGCCGCCGCCGCCCAGCCGGGCATCGGCAGCCCGGACACGCCGGACAGCGCCAGCAGCAGCGTGGTGGTGGCCACGCCGAGCAGCACCAGGCCGGGCCAGTCGAACCGGCCCAGCGCGCTGCGCTCGCGGGTGCGCGGCAGCAGGTACCGGCCGGCGACCAGCGCGACCAGCCCGACCGGCACGTTCACCCAGAACACCCAGCGCCAGCCGGCCGAGGCGACCAGCAGCCCGCCCACGGCCGGGCCGAGCGCGAGGCCGAGCGCCTGCGCCGCCGCCTGCACGCCGAGCGCGGTCCGCATGGACCGGCGCGGCACGCTGGTGACCACCAGCGCCACGCTGTTGGCCTGCAGCATCGCGGCCCCGACGGCCTGCACCACGCGGGCGGCCACCAGCCAGCCGAGCCCGGGCACCAGCGCGCACGCGGCCGACGCGGCGGTGAACACCGCGAAGCCGTACAGGTAGATGGCCTTGCGCCCGGCCGCGTCGGCGAACCGCCCGACCGCGACCATCAGGCCGACCAGTGTGAGCAGGTACGCCAGCGACACCCACTGCACCCCGGCCAGCGGCGCGTGGAACTCCCGCTGGAGCGGCGGGAACGTGAGCGTCACGATGCTCGCGTCGAGCTGCCCCATGAACGCGCCGAAGCACACGGTGGCCACGGCGAGCCACCCGGCGTGCGCGTGCTCCCGTACGGCCCGCGGACGCGGCCGCTCGGTCAGCATCACAGCTGTCCCCCATCGCAAGTACTTCTGCTACAGAAGATTCTATCTTCCGGGCTTCAGTACGTTACGACGGGTCCAGGCGCACTTTTCCTAGCGGAGCGATCGATAAATTCTGGAACAGAACTAATCAGTGATGGGAAGCCCCGTGCGAGCCCTGGTCCATCCGGGCGTCGTTGGCGGCGTTCCCGGCGAGGTTCAGCACGCCCACCACGATGAAGATGATCAGCAGCCATTTGCCGCCGGTGGTCAGCGCGAACGGCCGGGTGTCCCGCCGCGGCCGCTCGCCGTCCGCGGGCTCCGCGCCGTCGCCGAACAGCCCCTTCGGGTACGCGGAGGTGAGCATCATCCAGTACGCCTGGTAGCGCAGCTCGTACCGGACCAGCGCGGCGGTCGCGCCGAACAGCGGCAGCGGCGTACGGCCCATGATCAGCACGACCAGCCAGCAGAAGAACGCGCAGGCGCCCCAGCCGGAGGTCAGGACGGCGTACAGGACGGCGGCCGGGATGGCCAGGATGATCCGGAACAGCACGGCCAGCCGGTTCAGCCGGCCCGGCCGCAGCTCGACGCGCACCTCCGGGTCCTCCGGCGCCCAGCGGAACGGCGGGTACTCGTCGACGATCAACCGTGCGTACGCGGAGACCCGGATCGTCCAGGCGAGGTAGCCGGACAGGTAGTCGGCCGCCCAGTCGGGCAACCGCCCGAGCGCGAGCGCCGCGAACCAGCCGATGATCGTCACGACGGACGCCGCGACCGACAGCGCCCACACGACGATGAACTGCGGGATCAGCAGGATCACCCGGAACGCCACGGTCAGCCGGCGCTGCCGCTCCGGGTTGTCCAGCTCCAGCTGCGGCAGGAACTCCCGCTCCGCCGACGCCTCATCCGCGACCATGTGCCGTCCCCCTCCGGTCTGTGGATCACCATCAGTACCACTTCGTGATCACCAAGCCACGTACCGTGACGGCGTTGACCACACTCGGTCGATATCTACTGTCGGTAACCTGTGGGCCGCCGGGAAGACTGAACGGACGGACGCCGTCTCGAAGGAGCACCGGGCATGCGCGCGGTCCCCGGCCAGGCCTTCTGCAGTACGGAGACTCTTCGCCTCGCGTGGACGGTCGTCGCCGTGCTCGCACTTCTCGGCGTGGACGTCGTCATGTACGCCACCGGCCCGGGCGCGTCACCGCTCCGCCTGCTCGGCGGGCTGGCCGCGCTCGCCGCCGTCGCCGTCACGCTGGTGCTGCACCCCCGGGTACGGCGGCGCCGGTGGACGCTGGCCGCGCTGGCCGCGCTCACGTACGTGCCGCTGGCCGGGCTCGGCGCCGCGTGGCTGCCGGTCAGCGGGACGCTGGCCGGCGCGACCGCCGCCACCCGGCCCACCACGGCCGGCCGGATCACGGCGGTCGCGGTGCTCGCCGCGCAGGTCGTGCTGACCCGCGTGCTCACCGGCTCCTGGGCGCGGACCGCCGCCACCACCGTCGTCACCGTGGCCGTCGCGACCGCGCTGGCCTGCACGTTCGGGTTCGACCACCTGCTGGCCCGGCAGCGGTCCGAGGCGGCCACCTCGGCGATCTCCGCGACCCGGCGCGAGCGCCGCCGGTTCGCCCGCGACCTGCACGACTTACTGGGCCGGCAGCTCTCGCTGGTCATCCTTGAGGGGGAGCTGGCCCAGCGGGCGGTGCGGTTCCGCCCGGAGGAGGCGCGGCGCCGGCTCGCCACGCTGCTGGACGCGGCCCGGCACAGCCTCGCCGACGTGCGGGCGGTGGCCCGGGCGTACCGCAGGCCGTCGCTGGACGTCGAGCTGACCTCGGCCCGCCAGGTACTGGAGGCGGCCGGCGTGCGCTGCGAGATCCGCGTGTCCGCCACGGAACCGCCCGGTGAGGACGCCGCGCCGCTGGGACCGGTGCTGTTCGAGGCCATCACCAACGTGCTGCGGCACGCCCGGGCGCGCTCGTGCGCCATCGTCGTCGAGGTGGAGGCCGACCGGTACCGGATGAGTATCGCCAACGACGGCGTGGGCGAGCCGACCGGTACCGCCGGAGGAGCCGGCACGGGGCTCGCCGGCGCCCGGGAGCACGTGGAGGCGGCCGGCGGCACCCTGCACGCCGCCCCCGAACCGCCCGGCTCGTTCCGGCTGACGGCCGAAATTCCGCGCCGCACGAATGGCAAGTGACGCCGAATCGGACCGATCGCGTACGGGTCGCGTACGTCCGTAAAGGCGTGACGAATTCACGGCCCATGCCGCGTCCGTAACACCGCCGATATGCGCGAATCACGCGATGCCGGTGTGGAACCTCACTAGGCGCGGTCCTCCTTGTGGACGAGGGTTAACGCCGTGGACAACACCTACGAGGCGTACTGCATAGCCGATCCGCTCTTCTACGACGCGCCGACGCGGCGCGAGGGCGGGCTCCGCCCGTTCCCCGCGGGCCGCCGGAGCACGCCGAAGGGCTGGGTCCGCCAGGACAACGCGGACTGGCAGTCGTACACGCCCGTAGACCGCGAGTTAGCCGCGCAGGGCTGGAAGATCCACATTTCCGGATGCGACGAGAGCGCGGCGGAAATCGTCGAGGCGGCGTGGGACTACTGCGTGCCGCGGCGCATTCCGTTCAAGTTCCTGCGCGGCCGCCAGGTGCTGTTCATCCGCAATTCCAAATACGCCGACCGCGGCTCCAGTGGGAAACTCGTCACGATCTACCCGTCCGACGACGGGGAATGCGAGCTGATCCTCAAGGAGCTCGGCGGGATCCTCGACGGCGCGGCCGGGCCGTACATCCTGAGCGACCTGCGCATCGGGGAGGGGCCGCTGTACGTACGGTACGGCGGGTTCACCGAGCGGTTCTGCACCGGCGATCGCGGCGAGCTCGTACCGGCGATCGAGAACGCCGAGGGCGAGCTGGTGCCGGACCGGCGCGGGCCGGTGTTCGCCGTGCCCGAGTGGGTGACGCCCCCCGGGTTCCTGGCGCCGCACATCGAGGCGCGCGGCCGGGTCACCGTGGGCGAGCTGCCGTACCGGATCGAGAAGGCGCTGCACTTCTCCAACGGCGGCGGCGTCTACCGGGCACGGCACACCGGTACCGGGGCCCCCGTCGTACTGAAGGAGGCCCGGCCGTACGCCGGCCTCGACGTGGCCGGCGCCGACGCGGTCACCCGGCTGGAGCGCGAGCACGCGATGCTCACCCGGCTCGACGGTCTCGACTGCGTGCCCGGCGTGCACGACCTGTTCACCCTGGGCGACCACCGGTTCCTCGTGCAGGACTTCATCGAGGGCGACACGCTCAACACGTTCTTCGCCTACCGCCACCCGCTGCTGGCCCCGGAGACCGACCCGGCCGCGGTCCGTACGTACACGGACTGGGCGTTACGCGTCCACGCCGGCATCGAGGACGCCGTACGGCGGATCCACGAGCGCGGCGTGGTCGTCAACGACCTGCACATGTTCAACGTCATGGTGCGCCCGGACGACACGGTCGCGCTGATCGACTTCGAGGTGGCCGCGCTGGTCGAGGAGGCGCGCCGCCCGACGCTGGCCAACCCCGGCTTCCTGGCCCCGCGCGACCGGCAGGGCTTCGCCATCGACCGGTACAGCCTCGCGTGCCTGAAGCTGGCCCTGTTCATGCCGCTCACCACGCTGTTCACGCTGGACCGCGGCAAGGCCGCCGACCTGGCGGGCGCGATCGCCGAGAACTTCCCGGTCCCGGACGGGTACCTGGACGACGCCGTCGCCGAGATCGCCTCCGGTCCCACCGCCTCCACCGCGCGCATCAGTGGGACCGGAGGACCACCGCGGCCGGCGCCGGACACCGGCGGCTGGCTGCGGGCGCGGGCCTCGCTGGCGCACGGCATCGCGGCGTCGGCCACCCCGGAGCGCGACGACCGGCTGTTCCCCGGCGACATCCGCACCTTCGGCAGCGGCGGGCTGGGCCTCGCGTACGGGGCGGCCGGCGTGCTGTACGCGCTGGAGCGCACCGGTGCGGGCCGGTTCCCGCGGTTCGAGGACTGGCTGGTGCGGCACGCCGCGGAGCCGCCGCACGGCAGCGGGCTCGGCCTGTACGACGGGCTGTGCGGCACCGCGTACGTGCTGGACCACCTCGGCTACCGCGACGAGGCGCTGCGCCTGGCCGGGATGCTGCTGACCGAGAAGTGGGAGCGGCTCGGCTCCGACCTGCTCGGCGGCCTGCCCGGCATCGCGTGGACGCTGTCCTGGCTGGCCCGCCGCACCGGCGAGACCGAGCCGGCCGCGGCCGCCGCCCGCATGGTGGACATCGTCACCGACCGGCTGCGGCACCCGCCGGCCGCCGACCCCGGGCTGCTGCACGGCGCCACCGGTACCGCGCTGATGTGCGTGCGCGCGTACGAGGCCGCGCCGGATCCCGCGCTGCTCGACCACGCGGCCACCGCGCTGCGCCAGGACCTGGACCGGTGCGTGCTCGACGACAACGGCGCGCTGCACGTCGACCTCGGCTCCCGGGTGCTGCCGTACCTGGGCCGCGGCAGCACCGGCGTGGGCGTCGGGCTCGGCGCGTACCTCGCGCACCGTACGGACGAGCGGTTCGCCGAGGCGCGCGCCGCCATCCGCCGGGCCGCGCTGTCCCCGTACTTCGCGCAGTCCGGGCTGTTCGCCGGCCGCGCCGGGATGGTCTACTACCTGGCCCGCGACCTGCCGCCGGGCACGGCCACCGCGGATCCGCGGGTCGCCGCGCAGATCCGCAACCTGAACTGGCACGCGCTGGCGTACCGCGGCCACCTCGCCTTCCCGGGCGACAACCTGTACCGCCTCTCCATGGACCTGGGCACCGGATCGGCGGGTGTGCTGCTCGCTCTCGGTGTGGCGCAGTACGCGCGTCACGACGGCCGGCCGATCCGGTTGCCCCTTCTCGACGCCGATCCGGCGATCCAAGCTCCCCCGGCACCGGGCCGGGGGTAACCCAGAAAGGGAGACATCATGGCGCTTCTCGAGCTGCAGGGTATGGAGCCTCCGCAGGGCGGCGGCGGCGAGGTCAACAGCAGCCTGAGCCTGCTGTGCCACAGCTCCAACAGCATCACCCTGTGCCTCTGACCGGGTGAACGCGTAGCGCCGGGCGGGTCCGCGGACCCGCCCGGCACCATCACGAGGAGGCGCGATGGCGGACCCGGGCGCGGCGCGGCTGCTGCGGTGGATCGTCGCCCGGCAGAAGGCCCGTACGACGATGCTCGCCCTGGTCGTCGTGGCCGGCGCGGTCGCCGAGCTGGCGCTGCCCGCGCTGATGGGCCGCGCGCTGGACCGGGCACTCGCGGGCGGGTCCGCGTACGCGCTGAGCGGCGCCGCGCTGGCCTGCGTCGCGATCGTGGGTCTGCTCGCGGGCTGCGACGCGCTCGGCGAGCTGCTCACCGGCACCAGTACGGCGGTGGCCACCGCGCGGCTGCGGCACCGGCTGCTCGGCCACCTGCTCGCCGCCGGCCCCGGGCTCACCCGCCGGTTCGCGGAGGGCGACCTGGTCAGCCGCATCGTGGGCAACGCCGCCGACGCGGGCCTCACCCCGGCCGCGGCGGCGCTGGCGCTGGCCGGGATCGTGCCTCCGGTGGGCGGCCTGGTCGCGCTCACGCTCCTCGACCCGTGGCTGACCGTCGCGTTCGCCGCCGGGTTACCGGCGCTCGTCCTGCTGCTGCGCGTGTTCCTGCGCGACACCTCCGACGTGGTCGCCCGGTACCTGGAGGTGCAGGGCGCCATCGCGGCGCGGCTGGTCGACGCGCTCGCCGGGATCCGTACCATCGCGGCCGCGCACACCCAGGAACGGGAGACCCGGCGGGTGCTGGCGCGGCTGCCGGACCTGCGCGCGTACGGGGACCGTACGTGGCGGGTGCAGGCGAAGGTGGCCGCGGGGGCGACCGTGCTGGTGCCACTGCTGCAGGCCGGGGTGCTGGCGGTGGGCGGGTTCGCGCTGGCGGCCGGGCGGCTGAGCCCCGGTGAGCTGCTGGCGGCCGGGCGGTACACGGTGCTCGCCGCCGGGGTCGGGCCGATCATCACGCAGATCGGCCGGCTGGCGCGGGCGCGGGCCGCCGGCGGGCGGGCCGCGGAGCTGCTCGCCGAGCCGGCTCCGGTGGCCGGGTCCCGGGGCCTTCCGCCCGGTCCCGGGCGGCTGGAGTTCCGTGACGTCTCCGTGGACGGCGTGCTGGACGGCGTCACGCTGACCGTTCCCGGCGGGTCCTGTACGGCGCTGGTCGGCGCGTCCGGCGCGGGCAAGTCCACGCTCGCCGCGCTGCCCGGGCGCCTCACCGACCCCGACTCCGGCCGGGTGCTGCTCGACGGCGTGCCGCTGCCGTCGCTGACCCGGGAGGCGCTACGCGGCGCCGTCACGTACGCGTTCGCCCGCCCCGCGCTTCTCGGCGCCACCCCCGCCGACACGATCACGTACGGCCTGGCCGAGGACGCCGACGCCGAGGAGGCCGCCCGCGCGGCCGCGGCCGACACGTTCCTCACCCGCCTGCCCGCGGGCTACGCGACGCCGATGGACGAGGTGCCGCTGTCCGGCGGCGAGGCCCAGCGCCTCGGGCTGGCCCGCGCGTTCGCCCGCCCCGCCCGCGTCCTGGTCCTCGACGACGCCACGTCCAGCCTGGACACGGTGACCGAGCGGCGCATCGTCTCCGTCCTGACCGGCGGGTTGTCCGACCGTACCCGCCTCATCGTCGCCCGCCGCGCGGTCACCGCCGCCCAGGCCGACCTGGTCGTCTGGCTCGACGCGGGCCGCGTCCGCGGCACCGGCACGCACCAGGCGTTGTGGGCGGACCCGGAGTACCGGGCGGTGTTCCAGGCGGGCGCGCCGGTGGCGGAGGTGGCCCGGTGATCGGGCGGGACGGGATGCGGGTGCTGGCCCGTACGGTGCGGCCGCGCGGGCGGGAGCTGGTGCGGATGGGGGCGTGGTCGGTCGTCGAGGCGGCGCCGGCGTACGTGACCGGGCGGGCCGTTGCCGGGGCGGCGGACGCGTTCCTGGCCGGGCGGACCGGGGCGGGGGCCGCCTGGCTGGGCGGGATGGTGCTGGCGGCGGGGGCCGGGGCGGTGGGGACGCGGATGGTGTACCGGCCGCTGGCGCGGATCGTGGAGCCGTTCCGGGACGAGCTGGTCACGCGGGTGGTGGACGGGGCGCTGCGCGGCGCGGCGGGGGACGGGACGCGGGCGGTGTCGCGGCTGACCCACCAGGTGGAGATCGTCCGGGACACGTTCGGCGGGATGATCATGGTGTCCCGTACGTTCGTGGTGACGGTCGCCGCCGCGATCGCCGGGCTGGCCTCGCTCGGCGGCATACTGCCGCTGTTCGTCGTGCCGCCGCTGGCCGCCGGGCTGGCCGCGTTCTTCGCGATCGTCCGCCCGCAGGCGCGGCGGCTGCGCGCGTACGTGCTGGCCGAGGAGCGGGTGTCCCGCGCGGTGACCGCGGCCGCCGCGGGCATCCGCGACGTGGTGGCCTGCGGCGCGGAGCGGCGCGCGGCGCGAGACGCCGGCGCGGACATCGACGACCAGGCCCGCGCGGCCACCGGCGTGGCCCGGTTCGGCGCGGCCCGCATGCTCTGCCTGGCCCTCGGCGGGTGGGTGCCGGTCGCGCTGCTGATCATCGCGGCGCCCTGGCTGCTCGCCCGGGGCGTCACCGCGGGCGCGCTGCTCGGCGCGCTGACGTACGTCATCCAGGCCGTACAGCCCGCACTGCAGACCCTCACCCAGGGCGTCGGCAGCTCCGGCCTGCGCCTGCTCGTCACGCTTGACCGCATCGTCGAGGCCACCCCCGAGCCGCCGCCCGCCCGTCCCCCGGCGCCGCCCGGTCCGCCGGTCCGGCCCGGGCTGCGCCTGCGCGACGTCACGTTCGCGTACGGCCCGCACGCCGTGCCGATCGTCGACGGCCTGAGCCTGGACATCCCCGAGGGCGACCACCTGGCCGTCGCGGGCCCGAGCGGCATCGGGAAGTCCACCCTGGCCGGACTCCTGGCCGGCCTGATCCGCCCCGGCGCGGGCGAGGTGCTGCTCGACGGCATGCCGACCGCGGACCTGCCGGACCCCGCGCGATGCCGGGTGTTCGTCCCCCAGGAGGCGTACGTGTTCGCCGGGACGGTACGGGAGAACCTCGCGTACTTCGGCGAGACGGGCCTCGACGCGGCCGTGGACCTGCTCGGCGCCCGCGACCTGGTCGACCGCCTCGGCGGCTACGAAGCGGAGCTGGACCCGTCACGCCTGTCCGGCGGCGAACGCCAGCTGATCGCCGCCGTCCGCGCCTACCTCTCCCCCGCCCCCGTAGCCATCCTGGACGAGGCCACCAGCGAGCTCCCCCCGGCGGCGGAGTCAACG
>Ga0164243_10013515_pt1 | contig 11482 bp, 10 predicted proteins | sample OricompcompostOP_FD_108781 | JGI IMG/M metagenome (GOLD analysis project Ga0164243, IMG submission 108781) | Organic Plus compost microbial communities from Emeryville, California, USA - Original compost - Organic plus compost (OP) | ecosystem: Engineered > Solid waste > Mixed feedstock >... | reverse complement strand
CGCCGCGACGACGCGCGGCAGGCGCTCGACGCCGCCCGGCACGTCGAGGGGGCGCGCTGGCGGACCATGCTCGCGGTCACGCCCGTCGTCGCGGGACCCGGCGTGCTCGCGCGGATCCTCGCCGCGTTCGGGGCGGGCGGGCTCAACCTGTCGAGCCTGATCACGCGGCCGCTCAAGGTCGCCGGGCGATACGTGTTCGTGCTCACCGTGGACGCCGCGCCCGTCGACCCCGCGCTCCGCGCCGTGGTCCAGGGGCTGCTGGACGACGGCCACCTCCTCAAGACCCTCGCCGCGTTCCCCGAGCGTGCGGAGCGGGCGGTCGTCCTCGACCTCGACCACGTCCCGTCCGGGTCGGTCGACGGCACGGCCGCGCCCGCGGACCTCGCGCGGGAGCTGCTGTGGTGATCTCCGCCGGCGACGCTGACGGCGCCCGCCACGCCGTCGAGGCGCCGCTGTCGGTCGTGCGGGTCGGCCTGGTCGGGCTGGGCCTGATCGGCGGCTCGGTGGCGCGCACGCTCCTCGCCGCCGGGGTGGACGTCGTCGCCACGGACCCCGACGGGACGACCCGCGCCGCCGCCTGGGACGCCGGGGTGCGGACCGTCGGCACCGCGGCGGAGGTGCTCGCCGAACGCCCCGACGTCCTCGTGCTCGCCCCGCCCCTCGCGGCCCTGCCCGCGGTCCTCGACGAGCTCGCCGCCGAGCTCCCGGCCCTCGCGGCCGACGGCGGCCCGCTCCCCGTCCTCACCGACGTCGGCAGCGTCAAGGCGCCCGTGCGGGCCGCCGTCGAGGCCGCGGGGCTGGGGGAGCGGTACGTCGGGGCCCATCCCATGGCCGGGACCGAGGAGTCCGGCTTCGCGGCCTCGCGCGACGACCTGCTGCCCGGGTGCCCCTGGGCGGTCACCGTCGCCCCGACGACGGACGCCACGCACCTGCTGCGCGTCCTCGCGCTCGTCACGGGCCCGCTGCGCGGTGCCGCGCGGGTCGTCGACGACGCGAGTCACGACGCCGCGGTCGCGCTCGTCTCCCACGTGCCGCACGCGCTCGCGACCGAGCTCCTCAACCTCACGACCGCCTCCGCCGGACGCGAGCTCGCGCTCGGGCTCGCGGCCGGCTCGTTCCGCGACGGCACGCGCGTCGCCCGGACGGACCCCCGCCGGACGCAGGCCATGGTCGCGGGGAACGCGGCCGCCGTCGTGCCCGCGCTCCGGGACGCGGCGACGCACCTCGCGGCGCTCGCCGACGCCGTGGAGTCCGGTGACGCGGCCGCCGTGACCGCGTACTTCGACGCCGCCGACCCGGTCCGGGCGCGGCTCGCACCGCGGAGCGGGCGTCCCGAGGACGCGACGCGGACCGTGACCGTCGCGCTGGACGAGGACGGCTGGCGCGAGCGCCTCGTCGCGCTCGGTGCGGCCGGTGCCGTCGTCGAGCGCGTCGGGCGCGACGCCGTCGCCCTCGCGGTCCCGTCGCCGGTCTAGCCCTCCGGAGCGCCGGCCCGCGGCACCCCGCGGGTACCTCGCGGTCGTCAGGCGCCCAGGACCTGCGTGAGGTAGGGGTTCGCGAACAGGCGGTCGGGGTCGAGCTCGTCGCGCACCCGGAGGAAGTCGTCGAAGCGCGGGTACAGGTCCGCGAACGCGTCGGCGCCGAGGAAGTGCAGCTTGCCCCAGTGCGGCCGGCCGCCGTGCGCGCGGAAGATGTCCTGCGCCGCCGTGAAGTAGCGGTGGTAGTCCTCCCGGAAGTAGCGGTGGATCGCGACGTAGCCCGTGTCGCGGCCGTGCGCCGTCGACAGCCACAGGTCGTCCGCGGCGGCCGCGCGGACCTCGACGGGGAAGGACACCCGCAGGTCCTTCGCGCGGATCATCGCCTCGAGCTCGCGGACCACCGACGGCACCGCCTCGCGCGGCACCGCGAACTCCATCTCGCGGAACCGGACGGTGCGCGAGGTCGCGAACACGCGGTGCGACAGGTCCGTGTACTCGCGCCGGGCCATGAGACGCGACGCGATCTTGTTGGCGACCGGCACCACGCTGCGCGCCCGCGTCCCGACGGCGCAGATCGCCCGGTACAGCCCGTTGGCGAGCAGCTCGTCGTCGACCCAGCCGCTGAGGCGCGGCACGGGGGCGAGCGGGACGTCACCGGGAAGGCGCGTGTTCGTCTTCGTGGAGGCGACGTCGGTGCCGGGGAACCAGTAGAACTCGAAGTGGTCGGCCGACGCGCAGCGCGCGTCCCACTCCTCGAGCACCTGCGCGAAGGGCGCGGGCGCCTCGACGGCGTGGAGCGCGAACTGCGGCACGCACTGGAGCGTGATCTCGGTGAGCACGCCGAGCGCGCCGAGACCCACCTGGACGGCGCCCCAGTACTGCGGGTTCTCGTCCGCGCTCACGGTGAGCAGGCGGCCGTCGGCGGTGAGCAGCCGGACGCGCACGATCTGCGTCGCGAGCCCCCCGAACGCTGCCCCCGTGCCGTGGGTGCCGGTCGAGACGGCGCCCGAGATGGTCTGGCGGTCGATGTCGCCGAGGTTGGGCATCGCGAGCCCGTACGGCGCCAGGAGCGCCGGGATCTCGTACAGGCGGGTGCCCGCACCCAGGGTGACCTGTGCGGACGCCGTGTCCACGGCGCGCAGCCCGGAGAGCCCCGTGAGGTCGAGCTGGACCCCGGGGGCGACCGCGATCCCGGTGAACGAGTGGCCCGAGCCGATCGGCTTGACCGTCAGCCCGGCGTGGCGGGCGGCGCCGACGACGGTGCGGAGCTCGTCGTCGGAGGTGGGCCGGGCGACGCCGCGCGGGACGACGGTCTGGTTGTGGCCCCAGTTGTGCCAGGCGGCGGCAGGGCGCCACGGGGGCGGCCCGGGCAGGGGCGCGGGACCGGCCCCGCCGGCCGCGGCGGCGTCCGAGGCGTGCTCGCCGGCCGTCGTCTCGTTCGTCACAGGAACACCTTTCGTTCGCCCCGGTAGGTCGGGACGGAGCCGAGGACCGTCGCGGGGCCCTCGGGGTCGTACGGGTGGTCGCCGGCCGAGCCGACGACCACGAGCTCGTCCACGTGCTCGGCGATCTCGCCGGCCTTGGTGTGGCGCAGCCAGGCACGGTCGCCCGGCCGCAGGTCCGCGGCGCCGGGGCCACGGAGCGGGGTCTGGACCTCGCCCGCGGCCTCGTTGCCGACGTACTTCGTGCCCTTGGGCCACACGACGCGCGGCAGGCGGTCCGCGGCGGGCGGCCCGGACGCGACCCAGCCGCCGCCGAGCAGCGTCGCGACGCCGGGCGCGGGGTTGCGCACCACGGAGAGCGCGAAGGCGACCGCCGGGGCGGGCGTGAACTGCGCGTAGTTGTCGAACAGGTGCGGGCCGAACAGCCCGCTGCCCGCCGCGACCTCGGTGACCGCGGGGTCGGCCGACGTGGTCTCGAGCGACCCGGTGCCGCCGCCGTTGACGAACTCGAGGTCCGCGACCTGCCGGACGGCGGCCACGGCCGCCCCGCGCCGCGCGAGCAGCTCGGAGCCGGACAGCGCCTGCAGCCGCCGGACGACGGCCGAGCGCGCACCGCGCCCGGGCGTCGCGTTCGCGAGACCGGCGATCTGCGCCTCGTACGCCATGACGCCGACGAGCCGGAACCCGGGCCGCTCGGCGACGAGCCGGGCGAGGGACTGCGCGCGCTCGGGCGAGTGCACAGGAGACCGGAACACCCCCACGTGCGCGGCGGCGCCGGCGACGGCGCTCAGCCCCGGCAGGTCGTAGGACGCGTCGAGCTCGAGGCAGACCCGGACCTCCTCGCGCTCGCCCGGGCGGGCGACCGCGTCGACCAGGTCGAGCTGGGCGACGTCGTCGACCATGAGCGTCACGCGCGAGGCGAGCACGGGGTCGTGCGCGAGGCGCCGCAGCGCCGCGCGGTCGGCCGTCGGGTAGCCGACGACGACGTCCCGCACGCCGCTCCCGCCCGCCGCGGGGTCGGCGGGGTCGGGCTCGGAGGCCAGCCAGAGCGCTTCGGGGAGCGTGTACGCGAGGACGCCGGCGTAGCCGTCGAGCGCGAGCACCGCGTCGAGCACGGCGCGTGTCCGGACGGATTTGGACGCGACCCGGATCGGCATCCCGCCCGCGCGGCGGAGCATGTCGTGGGCGTTGTGCGCGAGCGCGCGCACGTCGAGAGTCGCGTACGGCGGGTCGAGCTCGGCGGTCGCGGCGGTCAGCGACGGCCAGTACGACGCGGGCGTCGCCCAGGGCGCGGGGGCGTGCCCGCCCACGGTCGCGGGGGCGCTCGTCGGCAGCGGGGGCAGGGCGCTCATCGCACGCTCCTCACGGGGGCGACGGCGAACGCGCCGCCGATGGCCAGCACGCCCGCCGCGAGGAACAGCGGCGTGAAGCTGTGGGTCTGGGCCACGAGCCAGCCGCCGACGAGCGGCGCGAGCGCCTGCGGGACGGCGTAGGCGACGTTCATGATGCCGAGGTCCTTGCCGCGGTCCGCGGCGCTCGGGAGCACCTGGGTGGCGAGCGCCTGGTCGACGGACAGGAACGCCCCGAAGCCGAACCCGAGCAGTGCGGCTCCGACGAGCGCGACGGCGAACACGGGCACGAACGCGAGCAGCAGGGCGGCCAGGCCCTGGAGCGCGGCGCACACCACGACCATGACCTTGCGCCGTCCCAGCCGGTCGGACAGGCGGCCGAGCACGAGCGCGGCCACGATCACGAACACCATGTAGACGAGCGTGAGGAGCAGCAGCCCGTTCTCCGCATCCGTCTCGCTCTGGTGCATCGGGCCGTACTCGAGGAAGTAGAGCAGCAGCACCGTCCCGAAGCCGTTGCCCGTCATGACGAGGATGCGGCTCGTGAGCGTCCACGCGAAGTCCGGGTGGTCGCGCGGGCTGATCCAGAACCCGGTGACGATCGTGCGCAGCGACAGGGGAGGGGCCGCGCCCGGCGCGAGCGGCGGGTCCTCGAGGCGCAGCAGGAACGGGACCACGCACACGAGGAGCACGACGGCGACGAGCGTGTACCCCGCCACCTGGCTCAGAGCCAGCAGGGCCACGAGCGCGACCCCGACGAGGATCCCGAGGGCCTGCGGCGCGGACATCCACCCGGACACCGTGCCGCGCTGGTCGACGGGGACCCGGTCGCTGATCGTGGCGGTCAGCGCCGCCGTGAGGACGCAGAAGCCCACGAGCGTCAGCGACCACCACACGGCCACGCCGACGATCGTGCGCTGGAGGGACAGCAGGACGAGGGCGGCGGCGAACAGCACCGCACCGCCCGCGATCCAGGGCCGGCGCCGGCCGAAGCGCGACGTCGTCCGGTCCGAGAGCGCGCCCGCGAGCGGGTAGGCCACGAGCGCGCACACGCCGGCGATCGCCGACACGATCCCGAACCCGCGGACGGACGCGACCCAGTCGACCGGGTCGATGATGTCGTCGACCTGCTGGGGCAGCAGGAGCTGGATGGGCGTGAGCTGGGCCATCCAGACGCCGAACCACGCCGTCGCGAACGCGGCGATCCACGCGCCCGGCACGAAGGTGCGGGGCTCGGCGTAGCCGGCGGCGGTGCTCACGGGCGCGGGCGCGGTCATGCGTCCGGCCCGGGCGCGGCGTCGGGGTCGGGCTCGCTGAACTGGAGGATCCCGGCGACGGCGTACGTCCGGGCCGCGGCGATGCGCTCGGGGTCGCGGAACGACAGCCAGGACGTGGTGAGCCCGTCCGTCAGGGTCACGACGTAGCGCGCGAGCTCGTCCACGGGACGCGTCCACCGGGTGCCCGTCGCGGCGGCCGCGGCGGCGAGGACCCCCGCCGCGGCCTCGTCGTAGGCGGCGTACTCGGCCCGGACGAGGTCGGCGAGCTCGGGCTCGCGCAGCGCGTACTGGTGGAGCTCGAGGATGGCCTGCTCGCGGGCGGGGTCGGCCTCGACGGCCGCCACGAACGCGTCGAGCGCGGCGCCGAGCAGCTCGGGCAGCGTCACGGGCCCCGCCGTGAGCTCGGCCGCGCCCGAGAGCACCTCGGTGACCGAGTGCACCTCGTCGACGAGGACCCGTTCGATCACGTGCCGCATGAGCTCGGTGTGCGACTCGAACGCGTAGTGGAAGCTCGCGAGCGACATCCCGGCCTCGCGGACGATCGCGCGCGTGCTCGCCGCGCGGACGCCGTCGCGCGCGATCACGGTGGTCGCCGCGTCGAGCAGCGCCTGGCGGCGCTCGGCGACGGGCATGCGCGTGCTGCGCGGTGCGGGGCCGGCGGTGCGCGGCCGACGACGCCGCGGAGGGGCGGCCGGCGGCGCTGCCGGCTCGTCCTGGACACTCGACTGGGACATGTGACCCACTGTAATGCCCGTCACACCCCGGTCCGACGCACCCGACGGATACCCGTCGTCCGTCCCGGCGCCCGCCGGGGACCCCGGCGTCTCGTCTGGACCCTGCACCTCGCGCGACGTCATCATGGCGCGATGGTCCCACCTCGACTGCATGTCGCGCTCATGCTGGCGCTCACGTTCACCACCGGAATCATCGACGCCGTCGGCTACCTCGGCCTCGACCGCGTCTTCACCGCCAACATGACGGGCAACGTCGTGATCCTCGGGATGGCGCTCGCGGGCGGCGACGAGCTGCCCGTGCTGGGCCCGGTGCTCGCGCTCGCGGGCTTCTTCGTGGGCGCCGTCGCGGGCGGCCGGCTGCTGCGCCGGGCGCCGCAGGGCTGGTCGGGACGCACGTCGGCGGCCTTCGTCACGACCGGCGTCGTCGCGGTCGGGCTGGGTGTCGCCGCGCTCGCCGGGCCGCCGAGCGCGGGCACCGCCTGGGCCTACACGGTGACCGGGCTGCTCGCGCTCGCGATGGGCCTGCAGGCGGCGTCCGCGCGCCGGCTCGCCGTCAAGGACGTGACCACGGTCGTGGTCACCTCGACGCTCACCGGCCTCGCCGCCGACTCGCGGCTCGCGGGCGGCGACGGCGACTCGTGGCTGCGCCGGCTGCTCGCGATCGTCCTCATCCTGGCCGGGGCGGCCGTCGGTGCCCTGCTGCTCCGGGTCTCGGGCGAGCGCGGCGTGGGCGTGGGGATGCTCGTCGCCGGGGTCGCGAGCATCGCCGTCTCGCTCAGCGGCCACTTCCTCCACGCGCGCGGGGGCGACGACGCGGCGGCGGCGGGGGCACCGGCTTAGCCAGCACCACCTGGCCCGCGGGGACCCGCACCACGCCGGCGCGGGTGTCGAGCGTCACCCCGTCGTCGTCGAGCGCGACGACCGTGCCCAGGACGTCGGTGAGCGTGTGCGCGTCGGCGCCCTCGCGCTCGTCGTCGGCCAGGCGCCGGCGCACGACGACCCGCGTCCCGACCGCCCACGCCGGCCGTCCGTCCGGCCATCCCTCGGACACCTGTCCGTCCTCCCTCTCGACTGCGCGATACTAGACCTCGACCGCGCCCCTCTGCGGACCTCCCGAAAGGACTCGTGCAGTGACCTACGTGATCGCTCAGCCGTGCGTCGACGTCAAGGACAAGGCGTGCATCGAAGAGTGTCCCGTGGACTGCATCTACGAGGGCAAGCGCTCGCTGTACATCCACCCGGACGAGTGCGTCGACTGCGGGGCGTGCGAGCCGGTGTGCCCGGTCGAGGCGATCTACTACGAGGACGACGTCCCGACGGAGTGGAGCGACTACTACCGCGCCAACGTCGAGTTCTTCGACGACCTCGGGTCGCCCGGCGGTGCCGCGAAGCTCGGCCAGATCGACAAGGACGACGCGATGATCGCCGCCCTGCCGCCGCAGGCCTGACGGCTCCGGCGCCACCCTCCATGGGCTTCCACCCCCTCGACGACCCCTACCCCTGGGACACGCTCGCGCCCGTCGTGCAGGCGGCGCGCTCGCACCCCGGCGGCCTGGTCGACCTCTCGATCGGCACGCCCGTCGACCCGACGCCCGACGTCGTCCGGGACGCGCTCGCGGCCGCGTCCGACGCGCACGGCTACCCGACGACGCACGGCACGCCCGCGCTGCGCGAGGCCGTGGCCGCCTGGTTCGAGCGGACGCGCGGCGTGCCGGACCTCGACCCCGACGCCGTCCTGCCGACCGTGGGGTCCAAGGAGCTCGTCGGGCTGCTGCCGTCGCTGCTCGGGCTCGGCCCGGGCGACGTCGTCGTGCACCCCGCGACCGCCTACCCCACCTACGACGTCGGCGCGCGCCTCGCGGGCGCGTCGCCCCTGGCGACCGACGACGTCGAGTCCTGGGCGGGGCGCAGCGACGTGCGGCTCGTGTGGGTCAACTCGCCGAGCAACCCGACGGGGCGCGTGGCGTCGGTCGAGGAGCTGCGCCGCGTGGTCGAGGCCGCGCGCGAGATCGGCGCGGTCGTCGCGAGCGACGAGTGCTACGCGCTGCTGCCGTGGTCCGAGCCGTGGGCCTCGCACGGCGTGCCGAGCATCCTGGACCCGCGCGTCAGCGGCGGCAGCCACGAGGGCCTCCTCGCCGCGTACTCGCTCTCGAAGCAGTCGAACCTGGCCGGCTACCGTGCGGCGTTCGTCGCGGGCGACCCGGCGCTCGTCGGCTCGCTGCTCGCGACCCGCAAGCACCTCGGCATGATCGTGCCCGCGCCCGTGCAGGCCGCGATGGTCGCCGCCCTGGGGGACGACGAGCACGTCGCCGCCCAGCGCGAGACGTACCGCCGACGCCGCCGGCTCCTCGAGGGCGGGCTCCTCGCGGCGGGGTACCGGATCGACGACTCGGAGGCGGGCCTCTACCTCTGGGCGCGGCCCGAGTCCGCTCCGGGCGGCGAGGCGCAGGACTGCTGGCAGACCGTGACCGACCTCGCGGGCCTCGGCATCCTCGTCGGCCCGGGCGCGTTCTACGGCACCGCGGGTCTCTCGCACGTCCGGGTCGCGCTCACCGCGACCGACGAGCGTGTCGCGGAGGCCGCGGCCCGGCTCGCGGGGGAGTGACGCGTCGCCCGGCGCAGTGACGCGCCGCCGGTGAGCGCTTGGCGCGCCGCTGGCGACCGACGCCGTCCGGCGTGTGACGCAGGACACATTGCCATGCACGGGTCAGGCAAGGGCAGCGGCTTGGTCACGACGGAGTCCGGCGCGTAGTCTCGGACGACAGGCCCGTGCTGCTGCGAGGCTGCCGCGGCCCGGGCGTCGACGCTCGCGCGAGCGGCCACCGCCACGCGCCCCCGAGCGTCCAGGAAGGAAGTCATGACCCAGACCCCCAGCGCCCCTGCGCCCGAGGCCGCAGGTGCCGTCCGTCTCGTCACCGGTGACGTCACCAGCGAGCTGCCGATCGTCCGCGCCACCGAGGGCAACGACGGCATCGTGGTCTCGGGGCTCCTCAAGGAGACCGGGCTCGTCACGGTCGACCCCGGCTTCATGAACACGGCGTCCTGCACGTCCGCCGTCACCTACATCGACGGCGACCAGGGCATCCTGCGCTACCGCGGGTACGCCATCGACGAGCTGGCCGAGAAGTCCACGTTCCTCGAGGTCGCGTACCTGCTCATCCACGGCGAGCTGCCCGACCAGCAGACGCTCGAGGCCTTCACCGAGCGCGTCAACCGCCACACGCTCGTGCACGAGGACTTCCGCACGTTCATGGGGACCTTCCCCCGGAACGCGCACCCCATGGCCGTCATGTCGTCCGCGGTCAACGCGCTCGCGACGTTCTACCCCGAGTCGCTCGACCCGACCGACCCCGAGACCGTCGAGCTCGCGACCGTCCTGCTGCTCGCCAAGACGCGCACCATCACGTCCTACCTGCACCGCCGCCGGGTCGGCGAGCCGCTCCTGTACCCCGACTACTCGCGCGGGTACATCGACGACTTCCTCCGCATGACGTTCGCGACGCCGTACGAGCAGTACGACGCGGACCCCACCGTGGTCGAGGCGCTCGACAAGCTCCTCATCCTCCACGCCGACCACGAGCAGAACTGCTCCACGTCGACCGTCCGCATCGTCGGCTCCGCGCACGCCAACCTCTACGCGTCCGTCGCCGCCGGCATCAACGCCCTCTCCGGACCCCTCCACGGCGGCGCCAACGAGGCCGTGCTCCTCATGCTCGACAAGATCCAGAACGCCGAGTACGACGTCGACACGTTCATGACGAAGGTCAAGAACAAGGAGGACGGCGTCCGCCTCATGGGCTTCGGCCACCGGGTCTACAAGAACTACGACCCGCGCGCCGCCATCGTCAAGAAGTCCGCCGACGCCGTCCTCGCGACCCTCGGCAAGAACGACGAGCTGCTCGACATCGCCAAGCGCCTCGAGGAGATCGCCCTCAACGACGACTACTTCATCGAGCGCAAGCTCTACCCCAACGTCGACTTCTACACGGGCCTCATCTACAAGGCGCTCGGCTTCGAGCCCGCGATGTTCACGCCCCTCTTCGCGCTCGGCCGGATGCCCGGGTGGATCGCTCAGTGGCGCGAGATGATGAACGACCCGCAGACGAAGATCGGCCGGCCGCGGCAGGTGTACGTGGGGGAGACCGAGCGGTCGTACGTGCCGGTCGCTGGTCGCTGAGCTCCGCTCCTGGTCGTCTGAGCGCTCCGTGGCTGGGGCGGCGCGGACGGGGTGAGGGCGCGCGGTCTTCCATCCGCGTCGCTCGTCCCTCGCGCCGCTCCCGCCAGGCCCGCCACGACCGCGCGCCCTCACCCCGCCCGCGCCGCGTGTCCGGCTCGCCTCCCGACGTAGTCGGGCGGCCGTACTACGCGCGAGGTATACCGGCGGCCTGTCTACTTCGGGAGGTATACCGGCGGCCCGTCTACTTCGGCGGGGTGGCCAGGGTGATCGCGACCTTGCCCGACGGGAGGGGCGTCGCCTTCGCGCCGGCCTTCGACCAGGCCGCCGCGTCGCGGGTCCACACCTGCCCGCCCACCTGGACCTGCTCGACGTCGTAGGCACGCGCCACTGCCACCGCCCACTGCGCCACCGACCAGCCGTTGGTGCCGTCGGCGCCCGGGAGGCGGCGCGCGTCGAGCGTGACCGTCGCACCGGTGTGCGACGCCGCGACCGCCGTCCCGAAGTCCTGCTCGACCCGCGCCTCGAGGTCGCGGGCGTCGGAGGCGGTGTCGACGTCGTCGGGGACCGGGCGCAGCGTGCACGTCACGACTGCCGGCGAGTGTCCGGTGAGCCCGGACGCCCACGCCCGCGACTGCGTCTCGTGCTGGCCGTAGGCGTCGGGGAACGCCGACCGCTGGACCTTCTGGGCCGCCTTCGTGACCGCCAGGTCCCGCCAGCCGTCGACCTGGACGAGGACGTCCAGGAACGCGTTCGTCGCGTAGACCGGGTCCTGCAGCTGCTCCGCCGATCCCCAGCCCTGCGACGGGCGCTGCTGGAACAGGCCCACCGAGTCCCGGTCGCCGTACGACAGGTTCCGCAGCTTCGACTCCTGCAGCGCGGTCGCGAGCGCGATCGTCGCCGCATGCGCGGGCAGCCCCCGGCGCACGACGACGGCCGCGACCGTGGCCGCGTTGTCCGCCTGGTCCGGGCTGAGCCGCCAGCGGGTGCCGTCGAGCTCGGCCGTGCAGCCCTCGACGACCGGGCGG
>Ga0164243_10013514_pt1 | contig 11483 bp, 13 predicted proteins | sample OricompcompostOP_FD_108781 | JGI IMG/M metagenome (GOLD analysis project Ga0164243, IMG submission 108781) | Organic Plus compost microbial communities from Emeryville, California, USA - Original compost - Organic plus compost (OP) | ecosystem: Engineered > Solid waste > Mixed feedstock >... | reverse complement strand
GCCGCAGCTGCCTGTCGTCGACGGCTCCCGGAAGCCGTGGAAGCGCTGGAATCCGGGGGCCGGAGACCGGCGCGGAGGGATGCTAGACAGATGCTCCCTGGGGTTTCCGGAGGACCCGAAAATTGGGGACGGGCGGTCCAGACAGATCCTCGAGATTTTACTTTCGGGGACGCTCCTGATGCCCGCTCCGGCCGAGGTGAGGGACCGAGACCGGCTCTCCCGGACCCGGGTCGGCTGGGTCGCGACGGCGCTGTCGCATACTGCGGGCCATGGACGCGAGCCTGGAGACAGATCCCCAGCCTCGAACGGCCAGCGCGGTGGTGGTGGCCGCGGAGGCAGAGCGCAGGTCCCGCTCACTCCGACCGACGGTGCTGCGACGGGTGGGGGGCGTGACCCTGCTCGACCGCGCGGTCAAGGTGCTGTGCGAGGCAGGAGTGACTCGGATCGTGGTGGTTGCCGGCTACCGGAGCGAGGACGTGGCGGCGGCCATCCACGCCCGCGGGCTCCCGGTCGAGCTGGTGGTCAACCAGGACTGGCAGCAGGGCACCTCGACCTCGGTGCTGGCCGGCCTCCGGCAGGTCGACGAGGACCGGTGCCTGGTCGTGATGGGCGACCACGTGTTCGAGGCCGACGACGTACGACGGCTGATGGCCGCGCCGGGTCGCAACGTGCTGGCCGTCGACCGTGACCCCGAGCGTCAGGTCGGCGGCATGGGCGGGGTGCCTCCCGTCCGGGTGCGGATCGCGGACGACGACCGGGTGCTGGCCCTGACGTCCGACCTGAAGCAGGACGCCGCGGTCGACGCCGGCCTCAGTGCCGTCCACGTCGCCGACGTACGGGCCGCGACCGCGGACGCAGCGCCGATGCCGTGGGCCGACGTGCGACGGCGGATGCTCGAGCACGGCTTCGAGATGACGACCTGCTCCTTCTCCGGTCTCTGGGCAGCCGTCGACACCCCCGAGGGAGTGCGCGCCCTGGAGAGGGCGATGTGGCACCGGTACGGGCCCAAGCCGACGGACCAGATCGTCGCCCGGACCATCAACCGGCGGATCTCGGGGCCGCTGACCCGCCGGCTGCTGCGGACCGGACTCAGTCCGCACGTGGCCACCGTGCTGGCCTTCGCCTTCACCCTCCTCGCGTCCGGACTGATCGCCATCGGCGAGTGGTGGGCCATGGCCGCGGGCGGGCTCGGCGTCCTGCTCGGCTCCGCCTTCGACGGCGTCGACGGCGAGCTCGCGCGAGTGAGCGGCCGGGCCTCGCGCCGCGGCGCCGCGCTGGACACGCTGCTCGACCGCTACGCGGACCTCGCCGTGGTGGTCGGCCTGGTCATCGCCGCCGGCCACACGGAGACCGCCTGGGCCTGGGGGTTCGCCGCCGGCTGCGGCTGCCTGCTGATCTCCTACATCCACGCGGTGGGCCGGGACACCGACGTACGGTTGCTCTTCCGGCGCGAGGTCCGATTGCTGATCTTCGCCGTGGCGGCGATCAGCGGCCTACCCCTTCTGGGGCTGGCGGTCGTCGCCGTCGCCGCCAACCTCGACACGGCCCGCGGCGTGGTGCTGCTGCTCCGCGCGATGCACAGCTGACCGCGGCGTGCTCGTCGTCGCAGGGTGACGTGACGTCCGTCGGCGGCGGGGCCACGGCCGGGACAAGGCGTAGGCCCCCATGCTCAGGATCGCCAGAAGCACCAGGTGGAGGCCGACGGCGTCGGCGGCACCGACCGACGCCACGGCGCCGGGTGCCGCGATCGCCCAGCGGCGCACCTGGCGGCTGGTGGCCGCGCCGGTGGCCGCCCAGGTCGCGAAGTGCTCGCAGTTGTTCCTGACCAGGTGGTACCCGCGCGTGCCCAGACGCGACTCCGCGTTGGCGATGATCTTCTCGACCGGGAGGCGCTGCCGGTACGGGCGGACGAGCACCGGGGAGCCGGCGGCGAACGCCTCGAGCGAGGTTCTCTCGACCCGCCGGCCCGTCCTCCGGGAGCCGCCGTAGTGGATGACGGTCCCGTCGCCGCAGTCGATGCCGTGATGGCTGTAGCGGCGACCGCGGCGAACGTAGATGTGGTCACCTCGAGCCATGTCCGCTCCTTGCACCCAGGTTGCGAGCCGGTCCTCCCGGACGGGTGGTCATCGTCGCCGCGCACATGAGGACGTCACGAGGGCGGCGAGCACGGCTCCCCCGAGGGGACCGGGTCGAACACGTACTTCCTGAAGACCCAGAACCGAGCAGCGGCGCCGGCGCCCAGGCCGACGACGTTCGCGGCGAGGTTGTCGGCGACCGCGCTCCTCAACCCTAGCCCGTACCTGCTCACCCACAGGCACACCACGGGGATCGCCATGGTGAGCGCCCCCAGGGCGAAGAACCGGACCAGTCCGGCCGTCGGGTCGGCCACACCACGGTCCCGGAACGTGTACACCCGCATGCCGACGTAGGCGATGCACCCGGCCACGACATTGACCAGCACGAAGGCCGGGATCGGCTGGTCCGCGAGTGGCCGCACGCCGATGAGCAGCCCGTGCACGAGCGCGTTGAACCCGACGAACGACACCGCCGTCGCCACGCCACCCACCACGAGGAAGCGGAACACCTCGCCGAGAACTCGGCTGGCGTCGTCCCTCCACGCCTCCGAGACCTTCACTGGAAGGAGGCTAGCAACGACTCCTAGGGGAGGTGACCAAGAGCGCCACCGGGGGTGCCCTCTCGGGCTTGTACCCCCGACCGGATTCGAACCGGCGCTACCGCCTTGAGAGGGCGGCGTGCTAGGCCGCTACACAACGGGGGCCTGACCAACCTGCGGAACTCTATCGAGCCCGGGAAAGAGCGGCCAAATCGCCGCGCTCCGCTGGGATACTAGGACTCGAACCTAGACTAACTGAACCAGAATCAGTCGTGCTGCCAATTACACCATATCCCACTGTTTTACTGGTGTTCGGCCCTTCCTGACCACGTGGTTCCGTGACCGGCGAGCCGACGCGAAACCTTACACGCGCCCGCGGATCGCCTCCAAAACGCCCGGCGTCGTCCGCGTCTGCAGACCCATCCGCCGACCGACCGCGAGTGCCAGCCCGAGGTAGACCAGCGACTGCGTCAGCGTCACCGGGATGCTCCACCAGGTGCCACCGGTGGGGTTCAACGTCGAGTCCATGTCGCCGTATGCCAGCGCGAGCCCGAACGCCACCCAGTTGTTGAGCACGTGCATCGCGATGCCGGCCTCGAGGCCACCGGTGAGGATCACCAGCGTCCCGGCCACGAGACCGAACGCGAACCGGTCGAAGAAGATCGGCCAGCTCTGACCGAGGCCGTGCGCGAGCGCGAACAGCAGCGAGGGCACGACGACCGCGACCCAGGGCCGGCTGGTCAGCCCGCCGAAGGCCTGGGTGAGGTAGCCGCGGAAGGCGTACTCCTCCCCCGCCGCCTGCAGCGGGGTGAGCAGCAGCACGATCAGCGCGAAGTCGCGGGTGGTGTCGGTCCAGTCGTTGGGCTCCCCGGACATCTCCGCGCCGCCCTGGTCCGGCAGCAGCCCGGACACCAGGAGGGTCGCGACGAGCGCGACGACCGACAGGCCGAGGCAGGCCGCGAACCACCGCCAGCGCAGCCGGCCGGCCACCGACGTGAGCCAGCGGACCGGTACGCCGTGGAGGCTGCGGCTCACCGCCCAGCTGACCGGGATCGCGCTGGCGAGCACGAGGAACACGTAGGCCAGCCCCACCGGGGTGACGTGGTCGGTGTCGGTGAGCCGGTCGAGGTCGAGGTCGGTGCCGGTCACGGCGTACCCGGCCGAGATCGCGGCGAGCACGACGAACGGCGCGAGCACCACGACCCCGAAGGCGAGCGCCACGACGCCGGCGATCGGCCGCCACCAGTCGCCCGGGCGGGCGACCGCCCACTGGACGCGGTGGTACGGGAGTCCGGGCGGCCGCGCCTCCGTCACTGCAGGGCGCTCCGCAGCCGCCCCAGGCTGCGGTCCCGTCCGAGCAGCTCCATCGACTCGAAGAGCGGCGGTGAGACCCGGCGCCCGGTCACGGCGACCCGGACCGGCCCGAACGCGTGCCGCGGCTTGAGGCCCAGCCCCTCGACCAGGGCCGCCTGGAGCGCCTCCTGGATGGCGTCGGTGGACCAGGGGTGGACGCCGTCCAGCGCGTCGAGCGCGGCCTGCACCACCCGGCGGCCCTCCTCGTCGAGCAGCTTCTCGACATCGGCGGGCTCGCGGCTGAACTCGCTCTCGTCACAGAAGAGGAACCGCAGCATGTCCGCGGCCTCGGTGAGCTTGTTGATCCGCTCGGCCACCAGCGGCATCGCCATCTCCAGCAGCTGCGCGTCGCTGTCGTGGACCGGGTCGCCGACCACACCGGCGGCCTTCAGGTACGGCAGCACCCGGTGGGTCATCTCCTCGACCGACAGCCTCCGCATGTGGGCGGCGTTGATCGCCTCGGCCTTCTTCTGGTCGAAGCGCGCCGGGTTCGGGTTGACGTCCTTGATGTCGAACGCCTCGACCATCTCGTCGATCGTGAACACGTCGCGGTCGGGGGCGATCGCCCAACCGAGCAGCGCCAGGTAGTTGAGCAGCCCCTCGGGCAGGAACCCCTCGTCCCGGTACATGTTGAGGTGGGCCTGCGGGTCGCGCTTGGAGAACTTCTTGTTGCCCTCCCCCATCACGAACGGCAGGTGCCCGAACTCGGGTACGGCGTCCGAGACGCCGAGCTCGACGAGCGCCCGGTGCAGCGGGATCTGGCGCGGCGTGCTCGACAGCAGGTCCTCGCCGCGCAGCACGTGGGTGATCCCCATCAGCGCGTCGTCGACCGGGTTGACGAGCGTGTACAGCGGGTCGCCGTTCGCCCGGCAGAGCGCGTAGTCGGGCACGAACTGCGTCTCGAACGTGATGTCACCGCGGACCAGGTCGGTCCAGGTGATCGAGCCCTCCGGCATCCGGAACCGCACCACCGGACGCCGCCCCTCTGCCTCGAAGGCGGCCCGCTGCTCCGCGGTCAGCTCGCGGCAGAAGCCGTCGTACCCCTGCACCTTCGAGCCCGAGGCCTTGCGTCGCGCCTCGACCTCCTCGGTGGTGCAGAAGCAGTCGTAGGTGTACTGCGACGCGCGCAGCTTGCCGAGCACGTCGGTGTAGAGCTCGGTGCGCTCGCTCTGGAGGTAGGGCCCGTACGGGCCGCCAACCTCGGGCCCCTCGTCCCAGTCGAGACCCAGCCAGCGCAGGGTGTCGAGCATCGCGCGGTACGACTCCTCGGTGGAGCGCTCCTTGTCGGTGTCCTCGATCCTGAGCACGAACGTGCCGCCTGCGTGCCGCGCGAACACCCAGTTGTAGAGCGCGGTCCGGGCGAAGCCGACGTGCGGCGAGCCGGTCGGGGACGGGCAGAAGCGGACGCGGACGTTGTTCAACGGGCTGTCACCTTGTTCGTCAGAGAGCCGAGGCCGGCGACCGAGACCTCCACCTCGTCGCCCACCTCCATCGGGCCGACACCGTCGGGAGTGCCGGTGAGGATCACGTCACCCGGGAGCAATGTCATCACGCTGGACACGTACGCGACCAGCGTCGGGATGTCGAAGACCATGTCCGCGGTGCTGCCGTCCTGCTTGAGCTCGCCGTTGAGGTGCGTCTGGATCGCGACCCCGTCGGCGAAGTGCTGTGGGTCGAGGTCGGTCTCGATCCACGGCCCCAGCGGGCAGAAGGTGTCGAAGCCCTTGGCGCGGGTGAACTGCACGTCCTTGCGCTGCAGGTCGCGGGCGGTCACGTCGTTGCCGATCGTGTAGCCGTGGATCACGTCGGTCGCCTTCTCCGGCGGGACGTCGCGGCAGATCCGCCCGATCACGACCGCCAGCTCCCCCTCGAAGTGCAGGTTGCTGGTCTGCGGCGGGTACGCGATCGGGTCGCCCGGCCCGATCACGCTGGTGTTGGGCTTGATGAAGAACAGCGGCTCCTCGGGCACCTCGCTGTCCATCTCCGCGGCGTGCGCCCGGTAGTTCCTGCCGATGCCGATCACCTTGCTGCGCGGCAGCACCGGGGCCAGCAGGCGCACGTCGGAGAGCCGGTGCTCCTCCTCGAGCAGCTTGATGCCGACGTAGAGCGGGTCGCCGGCCAGCGTGACGATGACCGCGTCCTCAGGCGGCTGGCCGAGCTCGTCGAGCTCGCCGGTGATCACGCCGTACGCCGGGTCCTCCCCCGTGGTGAACCTCGCGATACGCACCCGGCGAGCCTATCGACCTACCGTTGGTCGCCATGACGGTGCTGGACGAGCCGACCTGGCGGGCGCGGGCGGAGGCCCACCGCGCCCGCGTCGACGCGTTCGTCGTGCCGCACCTGGAGCGCCGGCGGGCGGGTGTGAAGCACCCCGTGCACGACTTCCTCTTCACCTATTACTCCTACCGGCCCTCGCAGCTGCGCCGCTGGCACCCGGGGTACGGCGTGGGCCTCGCCGGGGCCGAGGAGTACGCCGGGCTCAAGGGCTACGAGGTGGTCGACGGCGTCGCCACCGTCAGCCGGGAGCACGTCGAGCAGCAGCGACCGCTCGTCGAGTCGCTGCACCGGCTGCTCACCGCGACCGCGTCGCGCGCGCCGAACCTCGCCTGCTTCGGGATGCACGAGTGGGCGATGGTCTACCGGCTCGCCGAGGACGAGACCCGGCACGCGGAGTGGCCGCTGCGGCTCGGCGCCGCGGGCACCGACACCGTGGTGGAGTCGCACCGGATCGCCTGCACGCACTTCGACGCCTACCGGTTCTTCACCCCGGCCGCCCGGCCGCGCAACGCGCACTCCCCCGGCCCCGACGACCGCTCCGAGCACGAGCAGCCCGGCTGCCTGCACGCCGGGATGGACCTCTACAAGCACGCGTTCCGGCTCAGCCCGATGATCGGCTCCGACCTGGTCGCGGACTGCTTCGACCTCGCCCGCGACATCCGCGAGCTCGACATGCGCGCCGCGCCGTACGACCTCTCGGACCTGGGCTTCGAGCCGGTGCGGATCGAGACCGCCGAGGGCAAGCGGGAGTACGCCGACGCGCAGCGTCGCTTCGCCGAGCGGGGCGCTCCGCTGCGAGCCCGGTTGATCGAGGAGTGCGAAAGACTGCTCTCCGCGGGTTAGGGTCCGTAGATGGATGCAGCCGAGCTGCACAACGTCACGGTCTCCGGGCCGGAGGACGGCCAGCCCCTCGTGTTCGCTCACGGCTTCGGCTGCGACCAGCACATGTGGCGGCACGTCGCGCCGCGGTTCGAGCGCACCCACCGGGTGATCCGCTTCGACTACGTCGGCGCCGGCGGCAGCAAGGCCGAGTTCGACCCGGACAAGTACGCGACGCTCGAGGGCTACGCGTCCGACGTGCTCGAGGTGGTCCACGGCCTCGGCCTGCGCGACGCCGTCCTCGTCGGCCACTCCGTGTCCTCGATGATCGGCGCGCTCGCCCAGGTCACCGACCCCGAGCCCTTCGGCGGCCTGGTGATGGTCGGCCCGTCGCCCCGCTACGTCGACGACCCGCCGTACGTCGGCGGCTTCGACGAGCCGGCGATCCGCGGGCTGCTCGACGCGCTGCGCAGCAACTACCTGGGCTGGTCGGCCTCGATGGCGCCGATGATCGTCGGCAACGCGGAACGTCCCGAGCTCGGCGAGGAGCTCACCGCGAGCTTCTGCCGCATGGACCCCGAGATCGCGGCGACGTTCGCCGGTGCCACCTTCCTCTCCGACCACCGCGACGTGCTGCCGCGGGTCTCCGTGCCGACGCTGGTGCTCCAGTGCCGCGACGACGTGATCGCGCCGGTGTCCGTGGGCGAGTACGTCGCCGCGACGGTGCCGCAGGCCGAGCTGGTGCTGCTCGACGCGACCGGCCACTGCCCCAACCTCAGCCACCCCGACGAGACGGTCGAGGCGATCGCCGACTTCCTGCAGAAACAACCGGTGGGCTGAGTGCCCCGGGTACGGGCCAGCGACGCCTTCCAGGCCGCGCTCCAGGCCGACGACCCGGTCGAGCTGTACGAACGCGCTCCGTGCGGCTACCTCAGCACGGACGCCGACGGGCGCATCGTCAAGGCCAACCGCACCTTCCTCACCCTCACCGGCTACCGGCTCGACGAGATCGTCGACCGGCTGTTCGCCGAGCTGCTGACCCCCGGCGGGCGGATCTTCGACCAGACCCACCTGATGCCGATGCTGCGGATGCAGGGCGAGGCCCGGGAGATCGCGCTCGACCTGGTGACCGCCGACGGGCAGGTGCTGCCGGTGCTGCTCAACGCCACCTTGAACACGCCGAACGGCGGCCCGGCGCTGATCCGGATCGCGATCTTCGACGCGACCGAGCGGCGCCGCTACGAGCGTGAGCTCGTCGAGGCCAAGGAGCGTGCCGAGGCGTCGGAGCGGCACGCCCGTGCGCTGGCCCGCACCCTGCAGCAGACGCTGATCCCCGCCGAGCCCCCGCACATCCCCGGCCTCGACACGGCGGTGCGCTACCGGCCGTCCGGCGACGGCACCCAGGTCGGCGGCGACTTCTACGACGTCTACCCGATCGGCAACGGGGCCTGGGGCGTGCTGCTCGGCGACGTCTGCGGCAAGGGGCCGGACGCGGCCGTGGTCACCGCCCTCGCCCGCAACACCGTGCGTGCGCTGTCGGTGCTCCACGACGACCCGGCCGAGGTCCTGGGCCGGCTCAACGAGGTGCTGATCCGGTACGACGTGGAGCGGTTCTGCACCGTCGTGCTCGCGGTGCTGCGCCCGGCCGGCCCGAACTGGCAGGTGACGCTCAGCGTGGGCGGGCATCCGCCGCCGGTGCTCGTCGGTGGCGACGCGCCGCCGCGGACGCTGGTGCGCCGGGGACCCCTGGTCGGTGTCTTCGCGAGCGCGCAGTACGCGGACGACACCGTCGTGCTCCACCCCGGGGAGACGCTCGTCGTCTACACCGACGGCGTCACCGAGGCCCGCGGCCCCGACGGCGACTACTACGGCGAGGAGCGGCTGCTCACCACCCTGGCCTCGTCCGACGTACTGCCCCGGATGCTCGTCGAGGGCCTCGTCGCGGACGCGGTGGCCTGGCAGGGGCCGGTGACCCGCGACGACATCGCCGTGGTGGCCGTGGGGGTTCCCCGGCCCGGGTGACCCGTCAGGACGACCCCGACAGGTCGGGGTCGCGCCAGCCGCGCTCGAACGGCAGCCGCCAGGCGAACGGCGCCACGAGCTGGTGGATCTGGTTGGGGCCCCAGCTGCCCTGCCGGTAGGGACGGACCACGGGCGGGTCCTCGAGCAGCGGCGCGGAGACCTCCCACAGGCGCTCGATGCCCTCGGCGGAGGTGAACAGCGTGCGGTCGCCCCGTGCGACGTCGTAGATCAGCCGCTCGTAGGCCTCGAGCGCGGCGCCCGCCCAGGAGGTCTCGGTGATCGCGAACTGCATCGACAGCTTGTCGAGCTTCATCCCCGGGCCCGGCCGCTTGCCGTAGAACGACAGCGACATCCGCGCCTGGTCGGCGAGGTCGAAGGTCAGGTGGTCGGGGCCGTGGTCGCCCACCCCCGAGCGTGGCGGGAACATCGACCGCGGCGGCTCCTTGAAGGCGATCGAGATGATCCGCGCGCTCTCGGCCATCCGCTTGCCGGTGCGGAGGAAGAAGGGCACGCCGGCCCAGCGCCAGTTGTCGATGTAGCACTTGAGCGCGACGAACGTCTCGGTCTCGGAGTCGCTGGCGACGCCGTCGATGTCGCGGTAGCCGTCGAACTGGCCGCGGACGACGTTCGCCGGGTCGATCGGCAGCATGGACCGGAAGACCTTGTTCTTCTCCTCGTTGATCGCGTTCGGCTCGAGGTCGGTGGGCGGCTCCATCGCGGTGAACGCGAGCACCTGGAACAGGTGGGTGACCACCATGTCGCGGAACGCCCCGGTGCCCTCGTAGAACGACGCGCGCTGCTCGATCCCGATCTCCTCGGGCACGTCGATCTGCACGTGGTCGATGTGGTGGCGGTGCCAGATCGGCTCGAACAGCCCGTTGGCGAACCGGAACGCGAGGATGTTCTGTGCCGCCTCCTTCCCGAGGAAGTGGTCGATCCGGTAGATCTGCTCCTCCTCGAACACCTCGTGCAGCCGGCGGTTGAGGTCGCGCGACGACTCGAGGTCCACGCCGAACGGCTTCTCCATCACGATCCGGCTGTTGGCGACGAGGTCCGCGTCGCGCAGCGTCTCCACGACCGCGAGCGCGGCCTTCGGCGGCACGCTCAGGTAGTGGAGCCGGACCGGTGTGTTGGCGCAGTCGGCCTCCGCCTCGGTCACCGCACGGCGCAGCCCCTCGGGCCCCTCGCTCCCCGGCGCCCAGCGGAGCAGCTTTGCGAACTCCGGCCAGGCCTCGAGGTCCTTGGCCGACTCGGCGTCCTTGCCCCCGAACTCCTGCACCGCCTGCTCGGCGAACTCACGGAACGAGTCGGTGGTGTGCTCGTCGAGCGACGTTCCGACCACGCGGACGTCGCGCAGCAGCCCGGTCTCGAAGAGGTGGAGCAGGCCGGGGAGCAGCTTGCGGCGGGCCAGGTCGCCGGTGGCTCCGAACAGGACGACGGTGGTCGATGCGGTTGCCATGCCACCAGCCTGCCTCAGGATCTGTCGGCGGGCACGTCCACACTGGCGGGATGGAGTTCGAGGCGGAGCTCTGGCTGTGGTCGGCCAGGCAGGGCGACTCGTGGGTGTTCGTCACCGCGCCCGAGGAGGTGAGCGACGAGATCCGCGACCTCGCCGGCCCGCCGCGAGGCTTCGGCTCCGTGCGGGTGGAGGTCACCATCGGCGCCACCACCTGGCGCACGTCCGTGTTCCCCGACAGCGCCGGGGCCGGCACGTTCGCGCTGCCGGTCAAGAAGGCCGTCCGTCGCGCCGAGGACCTCGACGTCGGCGACGTCGCCCGCGTCGCGCTGCGGGTGATCGAGGGATGACCATCCGCGAGACAGACCTGCGCGGCGCCGACCTGCGCGGCGCCAGCCTGTCCGGTGTCGACCTGACCGCCGCGCGGCTCGGCCGGACCCGGCTCGACCTCGCCGGCGCGGTGCACCTGGCAGAGCTGGCCGGCGCCGAGGTGGAGGTCGTCTAGACCACGCCTGCCATACCCCCTGGGGGACGACTAGGTTGCGCCTCAGGGAGGGAGTCGCTCGGTACAGGAGGCTGGCTCTCGATGAACAAGCGCACCTGGGCAGCGCGCATCGCCGTCCTCGGTCTGTCCGCGACCGTCCTCGTCGGCGTGGGCGCCGGCGGCGCCTCGGCAGCGGACAAGTCGTGCATACCCGTGGGACGTCCGAACGGACCGATCACGGAAGCGCTCGAGCCGCTGATCGGCTCGCCGTACGACCCACCCGGCACCCAGCCCCTCGGGACGATCCCGTTCCTGGTCACCGGACTGCTCGACAGGGTCGTCTGCGAGCTCACTCCCTAGTGTCCTGTCAGGCTGAAGCGTCGACTATTTGTTGAGGGCGGTGCAGTAGCCGGCGAGGCGGTCGAGGATCTCTTCGGCGGTCTTGTGCCAGGTGAACG
>Ga0164243_10013513_pt1 | contig 11484 bp, 9 predicted proteins | sample OricompcompostOP_FD_108781 | JGI IMG/M metagenome (GOLD analysis project Ga0164243, IMG submission 108781) | Organic Plus compost microbial communities from Emeryville, California, USA - Original compost - Organic plus compost (OP) | ecosystem: Engineered > Solid waste > Mixed feedstock >... | reverse complement strand
TGCTCCTTGTTCGTCCTCACTGTCTTCGTGTATTCTCGCACAACGATTGTCTTCTGTCAAGCGAAGGGGGACGTCCTGCCGCTGCTGGCTTCCTGCGCCATCCATCCCCTTGGCTGAAGCCAGCGGCCTTCTGCCATTTCCTGGTAAAGCTTCTCACACGCTTCTCGCGGACGTCACTTTTTCTGGCCGCTCACAATACTGGAGGGGAACATGAGAGCTTGCTTCCCTCTATCCAGCTAGCAACCTCAGGCATGCTCCTGCTCGCGCCAGAGCTGAACGTTTTTGCGCATCTGCTCTATATGCACAAGCACATGCTCCGTATATGTTTGTAGCAGGTCATCCAGGCTGAGCATGCCACTCTCAGGATGCTGAACTGTGTTGCTCCAGGCGCTTTCTGGCAGGAGCGTGAGCAGTTGATAGGTCGTTTGGCGCAACAATCGGAAGAGATGAAGCACCTCTTCAGTATTCTGCTCATGATAATACAAACGTTCTGCATACCGATCCTGGTCATAAACACTGATGGGCGAGCCCGGTTCAGCAATAGCGGTGCGAATACGGATAAAGCCATGCACTTCGGCGTCTGCGAGATGAATAAGAATCTCATGAATGCTCCATTCATGAGGAGCTGGCTTAAAGTGCCAGGAGTGGCGAGGGAATGTTTCCAGTGCCTGCTGAACCTCAGCATATGCCTGTGAATACCGCTGAAGGAGTGCCTGTCGCTCTTGTATCGTTGCCATGTGATTTTCTTGCCTTTCTCAAATTGTTTCTGACCTCTTCTCCCAGAAAAAACAAACGGGCACGATATCCCCATAGGGTACACACCCTGCACACATCCTATCTCTTTCCCGATACCTCTGGCAAATGAACAGGACCACCGGATAGAGCCCTTCTTTACCGGCAACCCTCACCAGACCTTTTCTTATCTCCTTCTCAAAGAACCACCTATCAGGAGGATGTTACATTGCCGCCACCCGAATATACTGCAACAACAGTGCACACAAAGCATGGTACTCCACATGGTCATGTGGCTTCTGAAGTGGATACATACCTATTAAAGAAAGGCATTGGTTATGGCTCTAGTGTTTCTCATTCTCGGTCAGCTTTCGTTCATTCTAGGACTGGGAGTGTTCCTGAATACTCTGAGAGGAAGACAGGATAACTGGTTTAACGTGCTTGGCTTCCTTCCTCAAGAATTCCAGCTCCCTGGAGGTGTCGTTCTCCTGCTGGTGGGGCTGACAGTGGCACTCATCAGCGGCTCAATTCTATGGAAATCGAAGAAACAGCAAGCATCTTAGAGACAAGGCCGGTAAAGCTGATGTAGTTGAGAGCAGCGAGAAAAGAAAAACCCGAGGCAGCAAACATACCTCGGGTTTCTTTTTTCGGGTAGCTTTTGTTACCCAACAGAAATATGATATACTGGAAAGTGTTGGGTAACACCATATCCCTCTTTTTCTGAAAGGATACTCTATGCCCAGATACATTCCTTATCAAATCAAGTGGTCTGAGCAGAACCAACGCTATGAGTTTCTGCTTGATGGCCTTTCGGGTTCATGGGCCCTCACATCAGAATGGCTTGAGCAGATCCCGTCATTTTCCTTTCAGAGTCGCTCCGGGAGCCACTATACCGCACGCAAGGAAACAAAACAGCGAGGCGGTACCTATTGGTGCGGTTATCGTCGCATGCAAGAGAGAATCATAAAACGCTATATCGGCAAAAGTAGCGATCTCTCTTTATCGCTCCTGGAAGACATCGCGCATAGTTTCGCGAAACCAAGTCGTCCAGCCTTGCTGTCCTCATCTGCCGAATCTCAATCATTCCCAAAGCTTGAAAGGCAAACAAACCGGCTTCGTGCCCCTTCCAGAACCACTTCTCGTCGAGCTTCCTTTCCTCTTCTCCTGTCCAAACTCTCACCGCCACGCCTCTCACCACAGCTTGTTGAACGCTCGCGCCTGCTTACCCGGCTCAATGAGGCCCTTTCGCATCCAATCACACTGATTCAGGCGCCAGCAGGCTTTGGCAAAACGACCGCGGTCCTTCAATGGATGAACCGGCGCCACAGGACAGCCACAATAGCCTGGGTCTCGCTCGACACTCAGGATAACGACCTGCACCGCTTCTGGCGCTCTATCATTGCCGCATGCCAGAGCCTGAATGAAAGCATAGGACGAGCCGCGTTAGCTCAACTTTCCGCCATTACACGCCCGCCCTTTGAACAGATCTCAATAGAGGTTATCCTGACACACTTCATCAATGACCTTGCCCAACAGAAGCAGGGTGGTCTTCTCATACTGGATGACTACCACGCGATCACTGAACCGGCTATCCACAAAACGCTGGCCTTCTTTTGTGACCATCTGCCCCCCTGCTGGCAAATACTGCTTATCACCCGGAGCACACCACCACTACCATTACTCCGCTGGCGTACCAGAGGAGAACTTGCGGAACTTTCTCCTTCCGATCTTCGCTTTTCGGCAGAGGAAACAGCAGCATTTCTGCATCAGGCAGGTCTTCCAGATGAGGCTATCGCATCGCTTGAATCAACGCTCAACGGTTGGGCGGTTGGCTTACATCTGCTTGCACTGGCGCAACAAGGACAGCCACTGCCAGACAAATCGCCTCTGCCCTCTCTTCGGGATGAAATGCTCCCCACTCAGGCACTACTTGATTACGTCGTGACAGAAATCCTTCAGGCACAGCCAGAAGATCTGCAACTGTTCCTGCTCCAAACAAGCATACTCCGACGTTTCACCACCCCTCTTTGTAATGCTGTGACCGGGAAAGAGGATGGGGCGCTCCTTTTAGGGAGGCTGGAAAGAGAGGGCCTGTTTCTGGAAGCGTTGGGTGATACAGGAGGGCAGAACCAATGGTATCGTTATCACCCGCTTTTCTCTGAAGCCCTCTGGGCCGAAGCCAACCGCCGCCTCGGAGAGGAGACACTGCACGCTCTCTCGTTGCAAGCAAGTCACTGGTATGAACAACATAGCCTTCTTCCAGAAGCAATTGAAGCAGCCTTGCAGGCTCACGACATGGAGCGAACAGTGCTTTTGCTTGAACAGGCAATACAAGAAGATCACCTTCCTGATCCCCGAACACTACTACGCTGGCTCGCTCAGATACCAGTCCCCCTGCTCTCGGCCCACCCGAGAATTTGTTTCTCCTATGCAACTGCGCTACAATTTTCTCAGGAGCTTCCACCTTCTGAGGCAACCGAAACGCAAGTCGATACGCTGCTTCAACTGGCTGAAAATACCTGGGATGATCAGGATGAACATCCTTCTCTCGGCATGGTGTTTGCTTTCCGAGCATTACGAGCGCTTACCCAGGGTGCCGTAGCCTCCGCTATCGTCTATGCGCATCAGGGACTGCACTTCTTCTCTGAACATAGACCACATGACCCCGGCCAGGGATGGCATGGTGTTTGTCTGGCCCTTGCTGGCATTGGCAGCATGCAGGCGGGCTATTTTGCTGAAGCGAAACAATGGTACCAGGAGGCATACACCCATGCTCTGGCTACTGAAAACAGACCTTTTGCACGAAGAATGATCCTCCTGTCAGGCTGGTGCATGTTGGCTCTGGGAGAACTTCACCTCGCACAGGCCTATTTTCAGCAAGCACTCTCTGATGCCAGGGAGCAGAAACAGTATGAAGATGCTATTTCCGCTTTGCTCGGTAGAGCACGCCTCTCATTCGAGTGGAATGATCTTCCCACAGCAGAACAGCAGCTAGAGGAAGCAGTCTCTCTGACACACCACTACACGGCTGGATGGAACGAACAGGCCACCATTACTCTTGCTCTCCTTCAGCACGCAAGAGGCCAGACCAGAGCAGCCCAACAGCAGCTTGTTGCACTGCTCGCCCAACTTCAGGCAACCCCTTCCCTTGCTACCTGGCAAGACCCATTTGACATTCACATATGGCTGACGCGCCTCTATCTGCAAACAGGAGATGTGCCCAATGCAATCCACAATATGGAGCTTTTGAGGCGCTCCGAACCTGCATTCTCTTCCTCACAACGGCTAGAGATGGAGATTCTGCAGGCCCGACTTCTACTTGCAGAGAACAAAGTACAGGATGCGCTGGCTTGTCTGGCATGCATCCTTCCCCTGGTTCGAGAGCAGCAGCTTCTCTATCATCTCCTTGAGATCCATATTCTCTCTGCACAAGCCTATAGAAAAATCAAGCAACCACAGAAGGCCCGCCATTCCTTATATACCGCACTCTCGCTGGCCTATCAGGAGGGATTTATACATCTCTTCCTCGCAGAAGGTGAGCCCCTTCTTCGCCTGATACGCGCACTGCTTCCGGCTCTTCGCGAGAAAGCGGTCAAGGCCTATGCCCGAACCATCGTGCATGCCTCCGCTGCTGCCAGTAAGCACAATGCGTCCAGCAATATGCTCGTTGAATCGCTTTCCCCTCAAGAACAACGAGTATTAGGCTTGCTGGCAGCAGGCTATACCAACCCGGAGATCGCCCTTGAGCTGATCGTGTCGGTCAATACCGTGAAGGACCACGTGAAACACATCTATCAGAAGCTCGGGGTCAACAACCGCCTTCAGGCAAGCGAGATTGCACGCCGTCTCCACCTCAACACGCACTAGGCCGTTTTGCAAATACTCCCTCAATCCGCTTTTCTCAGAAAGAATGGGACTTCTCTTTTTATTGCGAGGGATGGAGCAAATAAGCCTGCTATCTGTGCTGTTTCACTCCCTCAAGAATCAGTTCCAATCCTGCCAGAAAGTCCATATCAGCCGTGTAATTATTGGCCTGATGCTCATTCCAGGCAGTAGACAGAATCGAGCCACCTGACCCCTCGCACCTGTTTGCTTCGTCATCGCCTGGTGCAGCCTGTTCTTCAATTACAAAGCCATAAACATAAGAGAGAATGGTACTACAGGTGATGAAGGCCAGGCGGGAAGGAAAACCCGCGACGAGCAGGTTGTGAATGATCGCCTCCACCAGCCTCTTTAACATAATGGCGCGAGCAAACCCTGCTCCTGCAACCACCCGTGCGCCTTCGCGATGTGCAAGCATCGCCTGCCGTAAACGCTGGCATACCTCTCGTAACCAGTCCTCCCAGTCCTGACCCGACGCCGGCTCTTCGTGCTGCGAGAACTGTTCGGATAACAGTGTGTTCGCCATCTCGTCAATCAAATCCTGTTTGTTGCGCACATGCCAGTAGAGAGCCCCGGTGTGAACATGCAGATCTGCGGCAACCTTCCTCAATGTGACCCCTTCCAGACCGTCCCGATCGAGCAGGGACAGGGCAGTTTCAATGATCTGTTCTCGGCATATTTTCATAACTTTCCTCTCCAAAAACCCCTGAACACAGCAAGCTCCAGAAAGTGCGCGGGCTACCTGCTGGTTAGTACTCTGCCTATGATGCCTTGACATTATAGCATAGCATCGGGTAGAATTGTACGGTGTTCAATTGAACAGCATACAATTTTTATGTCCGTAATCTATGGAGGTTTTTTGATGACCACACGAACGTCTCCTCGTATTATCATCGTTGGTGGCGGGCGGATGGTCTGACTCTTGCGCGCTTGCAGGATACGCGCAGGATTCCTGTAACAGTTTTTCTATGCTCAATCATTGGGAAGTGCACGCTTTGAACTGATCCTGAACGCTGGCCATATACCTCCGGGCTAATCAGCCCGAGCGCGTGTCTGCTCTGTGAAAGAGTTTATGAACAGTGTTGCTGTTTGGTGAGTGTATGATCATGTGAGCTACGCCAGTGTGTATGCGTGCCCGTCCGGTTCGCAAAGGGGCCAATGGAAACGACTCAGTTTATGATACCTTGTCAGCGGCCTACTTTGTGTCTCTGACGCCCGAACCCTCATCCTCACAATGATTTGGGTCCTGCTCAGAGAATGTTGAGATTTACACACCTGATACTTGATGTATATGGGAAGTCGCAAAGTAAGCAAAAGGCGGATAAACATACTCTCCTACTTTTGCTTTTAATGTAGCGCCAGGTAAGAGCTATTCTCGTACTGCTATCAAGAGTATACTGGCTCAACACAGAAGGGAACGTATTTTTTACATTGACCACGTGCACTCAGGCTCCTCACCGAAGCATTCAGGTGGCACTTGCCGCCAGATAGGAATAATGAAGAGAGGTATACCGAATCACCTGCTGACCACTTGTTTTTAACCAGTCAAGGCCTGTTCCTCATATCGTCTTATGTAGAGAAAGTTTTACTGTAACCAATAGTGAATATCCCCATTGAGGAGATAGAAAAAGCAAGGAGTGCTCATGAGTTTTTTTCGTCGTCTTTTTTCCTTCTCTCTCATCCAGCTCGTCATTGAACTCATTTTTCTGGCAATAATTGGTGTATTGGCCAGTTTTATTGTCTCCATGCTGAACACCTCACAATTAATCGGGCAAACCATAGGAGAGAGCATACTTGTTGTAGGAGTGGCAGCTACGTTCTTACTTGCACGCTTTTGGGTTGAGCGTCGTCCTTTTGCTGAACTTGGACTGTCCGGCCGGCATCTGGTGCGCAATCTTCTCCTCGGTTTCGTGTTGGGGTTGCTCTTGCAAGGCACGACTATTGGTATCCTCGCTCTGGCCGGGTGGTATCGCATTACCTCTATCGCCCCTGCTCCGGTCGCAGTGACCCTGATATTGCAAGGATTGGGAATCCACCTGCTGGTAGCCCTTTTTGAGGAAGGAGTCTTTCGAGGGATACTCTTTCGTCTCCTGGAGCGCTCGCTAGGATCATGGATCGCGATCATTCTCAGCGCGCTCTTTTTCGGTTTGGGACATCTGCTTAACCCGGGTGCGACCCTGTTTGGGGCACTCGCTATTGCGCTCGAAGCGGGAATCTTGCTGGGAGTCGCGTATATGCTCACACGCAGTCTCTGGCTAGCAATTGGGATTCACTGGGCCTGGAATTTCTTCGAGGGGCCGTTCTTTGGCGCAACGATATCCGGTGTTGATCCTAGCGGAAAAACAGTTATCACCCCGACCATCAGCGGGCCAGCCCTCTGGACGGGAGGAAACTTCGGACCTGAGGCAGGGGTAGTCGCACTCCTGGCATGTCTTGTAGTAAGTGCCATTTTCCTGATCCTGATTGTAAAGCGCAAGCAGGTGATCGTGCCTTCGTGGCTCAGGAGCCGATCCAGTCGCGCTGCTGCTGCAAATAGGTGATCGCTTGCCGCAAAGCTGATACCTCAGGAGCCTGCAACCCAGCTCCTGCTGTCAGGATTGACGTACCCCTGTATGAACGCGGGGGTGCGTCACCCTCTTGCTTGCATTGCGCTCATAGGATCAACGCCTGCAACGATATTTCCCCTGTTTGGTTCTTTCTCCGCTCGTCTGGCATCTTACTTGCCTTCAGCCTGGCTGCAAGCATCAATTCTCAGAACTATGCGCTGGCCCATATACAGGATTCTGCGGCATCCCTCCCTTATGGACCCACAACGTGCACTGGTTGGAGTTGCCGCCCCCGGTTTGGATTGGCTTTCTTGTTCTTTCGCCGTCAAGACCTGGCCTGCGATGCTACCCATTGCTCATCTGTGTTCGCTCCCCGCTTCTCATTCTTCCCGTCGAGAGAGGATTTGCAAAACGGCCTGGTGCGCAAACGAACCTCTTCAGGATGATACCGCGCGCCCCGGTAGCTCTTCCCTCCATTCGTCCTCCATTGGTTCCAGGGAGAGAATGCTTGCAAGCGCATCATCAGCGGCCTCACGAAGAATCTGAACGGGATCGTTCAGCCGCATCGAGGCAAGTAACTGTACCAGAGGGTCGGGAATATGCCGCCGTATCCGCCCGAGGGCTCGAACCGCCGCATAACGCGCCTGCCAGTGATGATGACACAAGCAGGCTTTCAGCCGCACAAAATGGTGTGGAGCAGGCTGTTCAAGCAGTCCGATCACTCTGGCGACAGCGACACAGGCGATTGAGCTGAACACTCGACCCGGTAGCTCCCCTGCTAGAATTGCTTTCGCTTCAGCCCTGATCTCCGGTAGCAGATGCTGCGCCTGCGTCTGAATCAATCTGAAAGCAAGCTGGCGCACCTCGTCAGTGCTATCCCCAATCAACTGAAGCAACACCGTATCAGAAAGGCTTACCCCGCTCCGCTCCAATGCAGCCAGCACCATCCCCCTGTTTCGATTGTCCTCGTTTTCCAGCAAAGGAAGCAGATGCTCTATTGCGCCGCGCTTTTCAAGGGCTGTGATAGCACTCTTCATACCCTCATGATAGAGAGCGGAAAGCAACCGCTCAGTCTCGATATGCTCTCCTATGGCCTCTATGACCGCATCTCGTACAAACCAATCTTCATCACCCAGAAGGGGTTGCAGGTGCTCTACCCCGACCCGATCTTTCAGCGCCTGAATAGCCGCAACGCGTACACTCGCATCTTCGTCGTTCAGCAGCGGTAGAAGGAACCCTATCGGCATATTCCTGCCCTGAGCATTGAGAACAGCCCTTCGCACCACAGGCTCATCATCTTTGAGCAAGGGAAGAAGTTTCCTCATAGGAAGCCGCTCTCCCAGTGCTCCTATTGCGGCACTCCGCGCCCCCGCCTCTTCTCCTTGAAAGAGAGCCCACAACACCCGTTCACTCAGGCGCTCGCTCAAGATCTCCACGATTCCCCAATCCTCCTGATGCGCTCGGACAAGTGCAAGCAGTTCCTCTTCGTGCAGACGCTCTTTCATTGCCCTGAGCACCCGACGCTGTAGCATTCGGTTCCGATCGGCAAGGAATGGCGAAAGCAGTTCTGGCTCAACTCTCTCCGCAAGGGCTGCTATGGTTGCTTCCCTTATACGCTGATTTTCCTCCTGGAGCAAAGGAAGCAGATACTCTACGGCGATATCCTTGCCGAAGTGTTCGACAATCATATATCGTACCTGCCAGACACGATCGGCCAATAACGGTAGTAGCTTCTCGCACTCTCCGCGTTTCCCGAGCTCTACAGCCGCAGCCAGGCGTACCAGCCATGAAACATCGTCGAGCCAGGATACCAGTTCATGCACCTCTGCACCAGCAACCCCGATAGCGGCTGCCCTGACCCACACACCGTTTTCCAGCAGAGAAAGCAACTTCTCCAGTTCGGCTTCACCCAACACCTTTTCTATCTCGCAATCTTCTTGAAAGGTGATGACAACCTGCTCAAACCCCTCGACTTCCAGTTCTGGCAAGAACTCTTCAACAGGTAGATATACTCCCAACAGTCGCGCAGCATGCTCTCTCACGGGCGCATATTCATCATGCAGCAGCGGATAGAGCCTCTCTTTTTCTCCCTGTCTGTGAAGCGCTGAAGCCGCGTTGCATCTGAATACTTTTGAAGCACTTCGCTACTGACATTGCCCGCCGTGCTAGAGAACGTCGATCGTGTCCACATGGAAGGCATTCGCTTGAGATGTTCAAACTCTTCTCTCAAGAGATGGAACGAACGGCCTTTGATCAATCTGGCTATGTCAGTCGGCAAGGTGTACGGATTGGATCGAAGGAACAAATGCACATGGTCTGGTTGAATGGCGAGCTCAATGATGTGCCATCCCTGCTCGTCTACGACATCCTTCATGATCTGTTCCAGGCGATCTTTCACAGGACCACCAAGAACTTTGCGACGCCGCTTGGGGCACCAGATGATGTGGTACACAATCAAGTGGACCGTGTGTCGTTCGTATTGACAGTCCATGTCAATAGTATAGCATGCATTGACATGGGTGCCAATCACGCGTTGGTCCGCCCGCCCCAACCAGTCCGAAAGGAAGACCCATTCATCCCCGCCATGAATGGACGGGGCTTTCTGGGTCGTTCACTGTAAGGCGTCGAGGCCGATTCCGCCGCCTTTCAGCGCATTAACACTGCTCTGGACTTCTTCCTTCAGCCGGTATGAGTGCGAGCCGCCACTGCGCAACGCCCCATAGCGGCACACTGTCCAGAAACGTACACCTTATATCTCCTCCAGGCCTGAAGACAGGAGGCTGAAAGTCCTGTTTGGCAAACACTCAGGCTGCCCCCGACAGCGCCAAAATTCCCAGATAGCCTGTGCGAACAGTGCCAGGGGCAGCAAAAATCACATCTCATGATCAGAGATATCAACCAGCTCTAGAATTCGTCCCCGTACAGGAACCCGCTCAAAACGCCTATCCTGCGGCACAGCCTTTACCTGCAACCTGTACTTTGGCTGCATCCTTACTTTGGGCTCAACCTGCGTACCCGGAACAAATTGCAGTCGATATCGTTGAAGGAGTACCGAGAGAATGATTTTCATCTCATAGATCGCAAAGCCCGCACCAATACACATATGCTGCCCCGCCCCAAATGGCAGATACTCATAGGGAGTACGTTTCAGGGTCAACCAGCGCTCAGGTTTGAAACGGTTCGGTTCGGGATAGAGTTCAGGCATTCTATGCGTCACAAATTGACTGTACAAGATGTTTGTGCCTGCTGGTATTTCGTAGCCTTCAAGTTCACAGTCAGTCATGGTCACCCGAGCACCTACTGAACCCGGGGGAAGCAAGCGCAGGCTCTCTTTAATCACTCCATCCAATAAGGGCATTTGAGCAATCTGTTCGGGCGTCGGTGCATTCCCCTGCAAGATCCCTTCCAGCTCATCGAGCAAATCAGAAAGGATATGTGGATGCTGATGAAGCAAGAAGAGCACCCAGGTTAGCGATGTCATCGTTGTTTCAAAACCCGCAAGGAAGAGTGAAGCCGTATTGCTTAGAAGCTCGTCCTCACTTAAGAAGCTCCCGTCTTCATCATGTGCATGAATGAGTGCAGCCAGAACGTCAGTTGCTTCTGTTTGTGAGCGTTTCTGCTCTATAAGCTTTAAAAAGAACTGCTCCAACTCTTCCCCTAAACGCAATGTCTGATGATAAGGAGTCCCGGGCAGATTCACGGGCAGGATCAATGCCAGGGGCACTGCTTTATTTAATTGAAATATGGTCGTACTGATCCTCTCCAGCTCCCGTTCATCATAAAGGCCAAAAAGAGCTTTGATGATGATTCGCAAGGTAATGCGCTTCATCTCCTGATTCAATTCAAACTCATTTTGCGTTTCCCATCGCTCCAGCACATATTGCGTCATTTCCACCATATTATGATGATAGCAGGTGAGCATCTTGCGATGAAACGCGGGCTGCATCAAGCGGCGCAGGCGACGATGCTCTTTCCCCCTTTCCATTGCAACATTGCGCAGCATCATACGACTAAAAGCGGAATCTGCTGGCATACGTTCCAGAATTGTTCCTTTTGTAACTTCAAAACAATCTGGATTGGAGAGCACTTTAAAGTTATTCTCCGGTCCAAAGACAACGACATAGGTCAGGTTACCGGCAGCCAGCGTGGCGATATTCCCATACGTTTTATGTAACCAGGGAAGATAGAAGAAAGGGGTATAGAACGCCTTGACCAGATTCGATCTCCAGCCAAGCAAAGGAAAAACCTTCGGGCCAGGAATGGAGCGAGCAGCGAGAGTGGCCATCTGCAACCTCCTGATATCTTTTGCACTACATCGACAGAG
>Ga0164243_10013512_pt1 | contig 11485 bp, 9 predicted proteins | sample OricompcompostOP_FD_108781 | JGI IMG/M metagenome (GOLD analysis project Ga0164243, IMG submission 108781) | Organic Plus compost microbial communities from Emeryville, California, USA - Original compost - Organic plus compost (OP) | ecosystem: Engineered > Solid waste > Mixed feedstock >... | reverse complement strand
CGTACGCACTGCTGCAACGCTCATGTCTCCAGCATCGCGTGACGATGGAACGGTTGCCTGCATGGTCCCTCACTGACGCGGCGTGACATCTGTCAGTCGGTGGGAGCCATCACTCGCCTACCCCGCCCGGCAGGATCAGAAGGTGTGCTCGGGCCCGGGGAAGGAGCCGTCGCGAACCTCGGTGGCGTAGGTGCGGGCCGCGTCGAGGAGAACGCCGTGGAGGTCGGCGTACCTCTTCACGAACTTGTTCTTCCGGCCGGCGTTGAGGCCGAAGGCGTCCTGCCAGACCAGGACCTGGCCATCGGTCTGGTTGCCAGCGCCGATACCGATGGTGGGGATGAGGAGTTCCTTGGTGACCTGTGCGGCCACCTCTCCGGGGACCATCTCCATCACGACCGCGAAAGCGCCTGCCGCTTGCACCGCGTGCGCGTCGGCGAGCACCCGGTCGGCGGTGTCGCCACGGCCCTGGACGCGGTAGCCGCCGAGGGTGTGCTCGGATTGGGGAGTGAAGCCGATGTGGGCGCAGACCGGGATGCCGCCGCGGGTGAGGCGCTCGATCTGGGCGGCCATCTCGACGCCGCCCTCGAGCTTCACCGCGGCCACCTCGGCCTCCTTCATCAGGCGTGCTGCCGAGAGGTAGGCCTGTTCGGGGGAGGCCTGGTAGCTGCCGAACGGCAGGTCGCCGATCACCAGCGCACGGGTCACGCTGCGGGTCACCGCCCGCGCCAGCGGGATCAACTCGTCGAGGGAGACCGGCACGGTCGTCTGATAGCCGTAGACGGTGTTAGCGGCCGAGTCGCCCACCAGGAGGGTGTCGATCCCGGCCTCGTCGAAGATCTCTGCGGAGTACCGGTCGTACGCCGTCAGCATCGTGAACTTCTCCCCGCGCTCCTTCATCTCACGCAGGTGGTGCGTGCGCACCTTCTTGATCGCCGGCACGCTCGCCGCAGGCGCGGCGCCGTAGGGAGAGGATTCCTCGCTCATCGTCGAGCCTTTCTGACATCTCGCGGCTCCCTGCTGGAGTCCACGGACCGTCTTCAAGGCTAGGCGCGATCGGTGCCCGGTGGACTGTGGCGGTCATCACGCCGTCCGGGGCGGGTGGCGGGCAAGGTCATCGCCCGCCACCCGAGGTCACGACGACGGGTCAGCGCCACTTCGGGTCGCAGGTGACGATGCTGTTCTTCTTGGTAAGGCACACCCGGGCCTTGACCTTGCGGGTTGGGTAGCGCCCGCGGATCGAGTAGACGATGCCGAAGTTGCCCTTGCCGCAGGCACGCTCGCCGACGGTCCGGTGGTGCCAGCCAGACCACTTGTTCTTGTAGTAGATCTGGTAGCGGATCCGGACGATCGCGCAGCGGCCGTCGCCGGCGGTGTCGTCGACGCGGCCGTTGACCGAGACGTCGGTGCCCTTCCACCAGACGCCAAGACTCATCTTGCCGCCATAGATCTTGCTGCTCGCGGTGCGGTACTTCGCTGTGCTCGGAGCGCTGCCACGGGTCCAGTCCGAGGTGGCGGAGGCGGGCGCGACGGTCAGGCAGAGCGTGACGACCAGGGCCCCGACCACCACGGCGAGCAGCCGGCGGGCGCGGATGAGAGTGAGTGAGCGCATCGGACTCCTTCGACGACGGGATGTCTGCGAGGTCGTGTGCCCCGGTGTACCGAGTCGAAACCCGGAGAGTGCAAGACTTCGGGTGTGGACTTCTACTCGGCCTACGCACACGGTTTCGCTCGGGTCGCGGCATGCACGATCCCGATCGCGGTGGCCGATCCGGCGACCAACGCCCGCACGGTGATCGAGCAGGCCCGCGCCTGCAGTGACGACCAAGTGGCGGTGGCGGTCTTCCCGGAGATGTGCCTGTCGGGGTACGCCGTCGATGACCTCTATCTCCAGCGGACGCTGCTCGACGCGGTGGAGGCCGGGATCCAGGCGATCGTGGTCGCGAGCGAGGAGCTGATGCCGGTCATCGTCGTCGGCGCGCCGCTGCGCCGTGGCAACCGGCTGCTCAACACCGCGGTGGTGATCCACGCCGGCGAGATCCTCGGTGTGGTGCCCAAGGCCTACCTGCCGACCTACCGCGAGTTCTACGACCGGCGCTGGTTCGGCGCGGGCGATGAGTTCCGCAGCGACACGATCACGGTGGCGGGGGAGGAGGTGCCGCTCGGCACCGACCTGATCTTCCGGGCCACCGATGTGAAGGATCTCCTCGTCCACGTCGAGGTCTGTGAGGACATGTGGGTGCCGGTGCCACCGAGCGCGCTCGCCGCGCTGGCCGGTGCCACCGTGCTACTCAACCTCTCCGGCAGCCCGATCACGGTCGGCCGCGCCGAGGACCGGCGGCTGCTGGTGCGCAGTGCGAGTGCCCGCTGCCTGGCGGCCTACGTCTATGCCGCGGCGGGCCAGGGTGAGTCGACGACCGATCTGTCCTGGGACGGCCAGACGCTGGTCTACGAGGCGGGCGACCTGCTCGCCGAGGGAGACCGTTTTCCCGAGGAGGCCCGCAGGACGGTCGCCGACGTCGACCTCGACCGGATCATGGCGGAGCGGGTCCGGATGGGCACCTTCGACGACAACCGGCGGACCTACGCCAATGAGACCGGCGGCTTCCAGGTCGTCGACTTCGAGCTCTCCCCGCCGTTGACCGCGGCCGGGCTGCGTCGGAAGGTCGACCGCTTCCCGTTCGTCCCCGACGACCCCGCCCGGCTCGCCCAGGACTGCTACGAGGCCTACAACATCCAGGTCTCCGGGCTCGAGAAGCGGCTGCAGGCGATCGGGCCCGAGACGAAGGTGGTCATCGGGGTCTCGGGTGGTCTCGACTCCACGCAGGCGCTGATCGTGGCGGCCAAGGCGATGGACCGGCTCGGCCGGCCGCGCTCGGATATCCTCGCGTTCACGATGCCCGGCTTCGCCACCTCGGCAGGGACCAAGGGCAACGCGCTGGCGCTGATGGAGTCGCTGGGGACGACCTACGAGACACTCGACATCCGTCCGGCGGCCACGCAGATGCTCAACGATCTGGGGCACCCTGCCGGCGATCCGTCGACGAGCTCGGAGACCGATCCAGCGGTCCTGTACGACGTCACCTTCGAGAACGTCCAGGCGGGGCTGCGTACCGACTATCTCTTCCGGGCCGCCAACCAGCGCGGGGGCATCGTGCTCGGGACCGGCGACCTCTCCGAGTTGGCGCTGGGCTGGGCGACGTACGGCGTGGGCGACCAGATGTCGCACTACAACGTCAACGCCGGGGTGCCCAAGACGCTGATCCAGCACCTGATTCGCTGGGTGATCTCGACCGAGCAGTTCGCTCCGGAGACCGACGCGGTGCTGCAGAAGATCCTCGACCAGGAGATCTCTCCCGAGCTCGTCCCGGGGGAGACGCCGCAGTCGACGGAGGAGAAGGTCGGTCCCTACGCGCTGCAGGACTTCTCGCTCTTCCACGTCGTACGCAACGGCTTCACGCCCTCGAAGATCGCCTTCCTGGCCTGGCAGGCGTGGCATGACGCCGATGCCGGGGAGTGGCCGCCGGGGTTCCCGGAGGAGCGCCGCGCGACCTACGACATGCAAGAGATCCGGCACTGGCTGGAGGTGTTCGTACGTCGTTTCTTCGCCAACCAGTTCAAGCGGTCGGCCCTGCCCAATGGGCCCAAGGTCAGCAACGGCGGCACCATGTCGCCGCGCGGCGACTGGCGGATGCCCTCGGACGCGTCGGCGGCAGCATGGCTGGCCGAACTGGAAGCCCGGGTGCCAATGAAGTGAAGCGTACGGCTTCATTAGTAGGAATATGAAGGTTATGGCTTCATATCTAAGAAATGAAGGTATGATCTTCACATGAAGTCTGTTGCTGCTGTTGTCGGCGACCTCGTCGGATCCCGACGAGCCTCGAACCGACGCGACCTCCACGACCGGTTCGCTGCTGCGGTCGATCGGATGAACGCGGCCGAGGGGCGACTGCGGCCGGTCACGCCGCTACGGATCATGGCCGGCGACGACTATCAGGGTTGCTTCGTCACCGTCGGTGCCGCGCTGCAGGCGACGTTGCGACTCCGGCTCGCGCTCGGCGCGGAGGCGGATATCCGTCACGGGATCGGATGGGGTTCGGTGTCGGTGCTGAGCGCGGAGCCGCGGGTCGAGGACGGCCCCGGCTGGTGGGAGGCGCGATCCGCGATCGAGGAGGTCGAGGTAGCCCAGGCGAAACCGGGCTCTCGTGGCCTCCGGACCGCCTATCGTCGCGCTCCGAAGACCGTCGGCCCGGACCCCGACGCCGTCAACGCCGCACTGGTCGCCCGTGACCAGTTGCTCGCCGGCGCGGGCACCGAATCGTTGTCGGTGCTGGCTGGCATGCTCGCGGGCATGAGTCAGAAGGCGATCGCTGCCGAGCTCGGGATCAGCCCCTCCGCGGTCTCTCAGAGGATCCGGCGCGACGGTCTGGCGGCGCTCATCCGCGTCGATGAACTGCTCGGAGAGGTGAGATGAGCTGGCTCGGGCTGCTGCTGGTCGGCCTGGGGCTCACCGACCTGGCCCACTCCGTCGCCTCGGTGCACCGGCGGGCGTGGCTGCCGGAGACGATCGGTGCCATGGCCGTGGCCGTCCTCGGTCTGCTCGGAGCGCTCTTCGGCTACGACCTGATCGCTTGGGTCCTCATCGCCGCCGTCGTGGTCGCCTGGGGGCGACTTGCTCACGGCCCCGACGATGTCCACCCGGCCTGGCCACTTGCTCTGCTCGGCTCCGCGCTGGCTCTCGGCGTGCTGCTCTCGCCACTCGCCGGCGGCCTTGACGGGCCAGCCGCCGACTGGCTCGACAACACTCCCTGGGGATGGCTCGCCCGTGCCCGACCCGACACCGCCCTCGTCGTGCTCGGCGGCCTGCTCGTCCAGCTCTCGACCGGCAACGTTGTCGTGCGACTGGTGTTGCGGGCGACCCACTCGGTCAACCCCGCGCCGGGGCACGACGCCACCACCCGGCTCAAGGGTGGCCGGTTGCTCGGCCCGATGGAACGCCTGGTCATCCTCGGTCTCGGCCTCGCCGGCCAGGTCACCGCGGCGAGCCTGGTGATCGCGGCGAAGGGCCTGATCAGGTGGCCAGAGCTGCAGTCGTTCCGACAGGCGGAGGAGGGACCCTCGATCAACGAGGTGACGGAGTACTTCTTGGTGGGCAGCTTCGTCTCCTGGCTGGTCTCGCTCGGCACGCTGGTGCTGGTCGCTTGACCCTGACACCGTGTCAGAGGGTGGGCTGGAGGGGTCATGTTGAGTATCGGAGAGTTCGCTCGCTTCGCCGGGGTGTCGGTGCGGATGCTGCGCCACTACGACGCCCTCGGCCTGTTGAGCCCGACCTGGGTGGATCCGCACAGCGGTTACCGCTACTACCAGCCCGAGCTCCTGGCTCGGGCTGACGCGCTCGTCGCCTTCCGCTCGCTCGGCTTCTCGTTGGAGGAGGTCGGGGAGCTGCTCGACCAGGGGCGTACGCCCGCGGAGCTGGCCGCCCTGCTGAGCCGGCGGCGCGACGAGCTGCGTGGGCAGATCAGCGCTGACCGGGCCCGACTGGCCGAGATCGAGCGACGTCTCCGACTGCTGGAAGGAGATGCCATGTCCACCCTCGAATACACCGAGAAGCCGCTTGCTGCCCTCACCCTCACCCAGCTGACCGATCGGGTCGACGACGTCGCCGAGCTGAGCCAGCGGGTCGGACCGCTCTTCGCGCGACTCTTCGGCGCGCTCGTGCAAGCGGGCGTCGAGCCGTCCGGACCGGCGATCGGCTGGTACGCCGCCGACGGCGCTGGGATGCGATTCGGAGCCGGTGTCAGCGGTGGTCCGGTCGCCGGCCTCGAGACCGGGGCGTTGGCGGCGTACGACCGGGCGGTGACGACGATCTACCGAGGCTCGATGGCGGGGATCGGCGAAGCCTGGCAGGAGCTCTCCCGGCACGTGAGCGAGGCCGGTCTGGAGTTCGCTGGGCCCTGTCGGGAGGTCTATCTCTCCACGCCGCTGGAGGAGCCGGACGCCTGGGTCACCGAGCTGCAACAGCCGGTCAAGTGAGCCGCGTGGCCGGGTGAGGACCGGTCCCGCGGCGCCGGTGCGGGCCTGGTGGGAGGGGGCGCGTTGTCCGCCCCACCGAGGTCCGCCCGCGTCCGGCGGTGGGAGTGGCTAGGGTGACGGTCATGGGCAAGCAGGAAGACTTCGTGCTCCGGGCGATCGAGGAGCGTGACGTCCGGTTCGTACGACTGTGGTTCACCGATGTGCTCGGCTTCTTGAAGTCGGTGGCCGTCGCGCCGGCGGAACTGGAGGCGGCCTTCGCCGAGGGGATCGGCTTCGACGGCAGCGCGATCGAGGGCTTCGCTCGGGTCACCGAGTCGGACATGCTCGCGCTGCCCGACCCGGCCACCTTCCAGGTCTTGCCCTGGCGCGACCAGAGCCCGGCCACCGCGCGGATGTTCTGTGACGTGGTGATGCCCGACGGATCGCCCTCCTACGCCGACCCGCGGCATGTGCTGAAGCGGACCCTGTCGAACGCCGCGGAGCGAGGGTTCACCTTCTACACCCATCCGGAGATCGAGTTCTATCTCTTCCAGGACCGACCCGAGGACGGCCGGGTGCCGGTGCCGGTCGACTCCAGCGGCTACTTCGACCACACCGCGCAGTCGATGGGCTCGGACTTCCGCCGTGAGGCCATCACCATGCTGGAGCAGATGGGCATCAGCGTCGAGTTCAGCCATCACGAGAACGGTCCGGGGCAGCAGGAGATCGACCTCCGCTACGCCGACGCGCTCTCGACCGCCGACAACATCATGACCTTCCGGACCGTGATCCGTGAGGTCGCGCTGGGGCAGAACATCTGGGCGAGCTTCATGCCCAAGCCGTTCACCGAGCAGCCCGGCTCCGGCATGCACACCCACCTGAGCCTCTTCGAAGGCGATGCCAACGCCTTCTACGAGCCGGGTGCGGAGTACCAGCTCTCCAAGACGGGGCGCCAGTTCATCGCCGGCATCCTGCGGCACGCGCCCGAGCTCACCGTCGTCACCAACCAGTGGGTCAACTCCTACAAGCGACTGGTCGGGGGTGGTGAGGCGCCCTCCTACATCTCCTGGGGCCACAACAACCGGTCCGCCATGGTGCGGGTGCCGATGTACAAGCCGCTCAAGGGGCAGTCGACGCGCATCGAGGTACGGACGATCGACGCCGCATGCAACCCCTACCTCGCCTTCGCGGTCGTCCTGGCGGCCGGGATGAAGGGGGTCGAGGAGGGCTACGACCTGCCCCGCGAGGCCGAGGACGACGTCTGGTCGCTGACCGACCGGGAGCGCAAGAGCCTGGGCATCGACCCGCTCCCGGAGAACCTCGATGAGGCGATCGAGGTCGCGGAGAACTCCGAGCTGCTGGCCGAGACGCTCGGTGAGCACGTCTTCGACTTCTTCCTGCGCAACAAGCGGCGGGAGTGGGCCGACTACCGCGCCCAGGTCACCTCCTTCGAACGCAGCCGGATGCTGCCGGTGCTCTGAGCCACAGCCCGGATTTGCAGTGGAAGAGGTCAGGGTGAGCGCCGACCGGCAGCCGGCCGTCTTGGTGATCCAGCACCAGGAGTCCTGCCCGCCGGCGATGTTCGGGCCTTGGCTCACCGAGGCCGGGCTGACCCTCGACGTACGCCGGGCCGACCGCGAGGAGCTGCCGCCGCTCGACACCCCCACGACCACGCCGACCACGACGTCGTACGCCGGGCTCGTCGTCCTCGGCGGTGAGATGGATGCCGACGCGGACGAGCAGCATCCCTGGCTGCCGGTGGTGCGGGCACGCATCCGCGAGGCCGCCGAGCTCGGCGTGCCGACCCTCGCGATCTGCCTGGGGCACCAGCTCGCCGCGCTGGCTCTGGGCGGCAAGGTCGGGCGCAACCCCTACGGCCGGACGCTGGGCATCCGCCAGGTCGACTGGGAGCCTGCGGTGATCTTCGACCCGCTGGTCCGCAAGGTCGCCGGCGAGGACCGTGCTGTCCACGGGAACCAGGATGTCGTCACCGAGCTGCCGCCCGGCGCCGAGCTGCTGGCCACCACCCTGGACGGGCAGGTGCAGGCGGCACGGCTCGCGCCGACGGTCTGGGGCGTGCAGTTCCACCCCGAGGCTGACGCCGCCATGGTCGCCAGTTGGGGCAAGGAGAGCGAGGCGGAGTTCGCGCCCGCCGAGGCCGAGTTGCACCGCACCTGGCGCTCCTTCGCGCAGGCCTACGCCGCCCTCGTACGCGGTCGCGCCGCAGCCGTCGCGCATGTCGGCCTCGCCGGGCGGAACCGGCCCATCGAGGACCGTCCGGAGCGGGGGAGCTGACGATGGCACGACCGATCAGCGGCAAGGCCAACCTGCTGCGCCTCGGTTTCGACGACCCGGAGGCCGCAGTTGTCGGGCTGAGCCGGCTCGGCGAGGCCGCGGGCCCGCTGCTCGCCATCCTCGGCCGCACCGCCGACCCCGACCTCGCCCTGGCCGGGTTGGTCGAGCTGTTGGACGCGGCCGAGGAGCGCGGCGAGAGCCCGAAGGAGATCCTCGACGCGCTCGTCGACGACGAGGGCACCTCGATGCGCCTGCTCTGCGTACTCGGCGCATCGCCGGCGCTGGCCGACCATCTCGCCCGTCATCCCGATCAGTGGCACGAGCTGCAGGACCCGTGTCTCGGCTCGACCCGACCGGCGGCGTACTTCATGCGCGCGGAGCTGCTTCGCGCGGTGGGGGCGGATCCCGAGGCCGAGCGGCCGATCGCGGAGCTTCCCGACGAGCAGGCGGTGGACGCGCTTCGAGTGGCCTATCGACGCTGGCTGCTGCGGCTGGCCGCCCGCGACCTCACCCATGATCTGGCGATCGACGACGCCGCGGCCGAGCTCTCCGACCTCGCCGTCGGCACCCTGGACGCGGCTCTCGCGATCGCCCGAGCGCGGGTCGGGGGGCAGGCCGCGGCGGTACGCCTCGCGGTGATCGCGATGGGGAAGTGCGGCGGCCATGAGCTCAACTACGTCTCGGACGTTGACGTGATCTTCGTCCACGAATCCTCGGACGACGCCGCCGGTCAGGTCGAGGACGACGCTGCGCTGCGTACGGCGACCCAGCTCGCCAGCCATCTGATGCAGATCTGCTCCGCGCACACCCGTGAGGGCACGATCTGGCAGGTCGACGCCGCGCTGCGTCCGGAGGGCAAGGCCGGCCAGCTCTCCCGCACGCTCGCCGGTCACCTCGGCTACTACGAGCGGTGGGCGAGCACCTGGGAATTCCAGGCGCTGCTCAAAGCCCGCCCCGCGGCCGGCGACCTCGCCCTGGGTCGGGAGTACGTCGCCATGCTGCAGCCGCTCATCTGGCGGGCAGCCGAGCGCGACGGGTTCGTATCGGAGACCCAGGCCATGCGCCGCCGGGTGGTCGCCCACATCCCGGTCAAGGACGCCGACCGTGAGCTCAAGCTGGGGGCCGGCGGGCTGCGCGACGTGGAGTTCGCCGTGCAGATGCTGCAGCTCGTCCACGGCCGGACCGATCCGAGCCTGCGGTTGCCGACGACGCTGTCGGCGCTGCACGCGCTGACCGAGGGTGGGTACGTCGGGCGCGAGGACGGTGAGGCGCTCCACCGTGCCTATGCCTTCCTGCGCTCGATGGAGCATCGGATCCAGCTCTTCCGGCTCCGGCGTACCCATATGGTGCCCCGGGACGAGCCGGCGCTGCGACGGCTCGGCCGGTCGCTGGGCTACCTCAAGGAGCCGGTCGAGAGTCTGGAGCGGGAGTGGGGCCACCAACGGCTCGAGGTACGCCGCCTGCACGAGAAGCTCTTCTACCGTCCGCTGCTGACCGCCGTCGCGCGGATCCCCTCCACCCAGGCGCGACTGTCTCCGGAGGCGGCCGAGGCGCGGCTGACCGCGCTCGGCTACGCCGACCCGCGAGCCGCGCTGCGCCATCTGGAAGCGCTCACCGCAGGGGTGTCACGGCGCGCCGCCATGCAGCGGACCCTGCTGCCGGTGATGCTGAGCTGGTTGGCCGAAGGGGCCGACCCGGATGCCGGCCTCTTCGGGTTCCGTCGGATCAGCGACGCGCTGGGCGACACCCCGTGGTACCTCCGGGCGCTGCGTGACGAGGGCGAGATCGCGGAGCGGTTCGCCCGGATCCTGTCCACCTCGCGCTACACGACCGCCCTGCTCGAGCGCGAGCCGGAGGCGCTGCGGATCCTGGGCGACTCACTCGAGCCGCTCTCCGCGCAGGCGCTCACCGACCAGATGGTCGCCGGCGTCGAGCGGCGGGCCGGCGGGTCGGCCGGGGCCGAGGACGCGGTCCGTGCCGTCCGCGCGGTACGCCGCCGCGAGCTGTTCCGGATCAGCGCCGCCGAACTGCTCGGGATCGTCGACGTCGACGCCGTGGGCGCCGCGCTCTCCCGGCTCACCGACGCCACCTTGGAGGCGTCCCTCCGTGCCGTCGTCGCCGAGACCCTCGCCACCCGCGGATTCGACACCCCGCCAACCCGGATCGCGATCGTTGCCATGGGCCGCTACGGCGGTTTCGAGCTCTCCTATGCCAGCGACGCCGACGTACTCTTCGTCCACCAGCCGGCACCGGGGGTGGACCCGCATCTGGCCGCCTCCTTCGCCCAGGCCGTGGTGGGGGAGCTACGTCGATTGTTGGCGCTTCCCGGGGCCGATCCGCCGCTCGAGCTCGACGCCGACCTTCGGCCCGAGGGCCGCTCGGGCGCCTTGGTGCGCACTCTCGACGGGTACGCCGGTTACTACGCCAAGTGGTCGCATGTCTGGGAGGCGCAGGCGCTGCTGCGCGCCGATGCGGTGGTGGGTGACCAAGACCTGTGCCAGGCGTTCACGGCGCTCATCGACCCGCTGCGCTATCCGAGCGGCGGCCTGAGCGAGGACGACATCATCGAGATCCGTCGGATCAAGGGACGTGTCGACGCCGAGCGGCTGCCGCGGGGCGCTGATCCGAAGACCCATCTCAAGCTCGGCCGCGGCGGGCTCGCCGACATCGAGTGGACCATCCAGCTGCTCCAGCTTCGTCATGCCCACCAGATCGCCACGCTCCGTACGCCGCGCACGGTCGAGGCGCTCGACGCAGCGCAGACCGCCGGGCTGCTGACCGCGGAGGACGCGCATGCTCTGCTCGAGGCCTGGCGGATGGTGAGCCGCGTGCGCAACGCGGTCACGCTCGCCCGCGGTCGTCCCTCCGACTCGCTCCCGGCTGGGCCGGTCGAGCAGCACGCGGTGGCCTCGATCCTCGGCTACCCCGCAGGGGCGACCGACGAGATGGTCAACGACTACCTTCGGGTCACCCGGATCGCGCACGGCGTCGTCGAGCGGGTCTTCTGGGAGTGAGGCGGGGTGCCGGACGGCTCACCGTGCGTAGAAGAGCTGGCGTTCAGGTGCGCAGCCGCCGAGTGTCATCGGGCAGCCGCAGGGTGCGGCCGGTCGCGTCGAGGTGGGCCAGGAGGGGGAGCGCAACCCGACGGCTGGTGCCCAGCGCCTGTCGTGCCTGGCTGGTG
>Ga0164243_10013511_pt1 | contig 11485 bp, 22 predicted proteins | sample OricompcompostOP_FD_108781 | JGI IMG/M metagenome (GOLD analysis project Ga0164243, IMG submission 108781) | Organic Plus compost microbial communities from Emeryville, California, USA - Original compost - Organic plus compost (OP) | ecosystem: Engineered > Solid waste > Mixed feedstock >... | reverse complement strand
TAAAATAATGGAAGAAATATATAAAAAGACAATAAAAGATTTACAAGGTTCATCAAAGGAATTGTTTGATGCTTTAAATTATATTCTTCAAGATCAAGAATTGGCATTAGGTTATTTAGGTGTGTTTGAAATGATTGTAAAGAAAATTGAAATAAATGCTAAAATTGATGCTTTAAAACAATCAATGAAAGCTGAATATTCCCCTACAGGTTTAATTGGATATTATAAATATGAATTATCAAAATTAAATCAATGAAATGGTATTTTTGGTGTCCTTTAGTTGGATTTATGATTTATAAAGTTAATGGCTATTATTTGAATAATAAATCAATTAGAAAAGAACGTGATTTTCTTTATTGCCACAATATTATTAATTTAATTTTGTTAGTTGTTTCAATTTTTATCTTTAAATCAGTTATATGAATTATTTCAAAGAAGAAATGTATAAAAAATATTCTCATGCTGAAGTTGAAGATCACACGGCCCAAACAACAATTTTTTATACTGAAGAAAGTGTTATTGAATTAATGAAATTGGTACGAGATAAAACACTTGAATGGGCTGCTAAAAATGGTAAAGCAAATTATCATTATTCGTATGTTGAAGGACATTCTGCTTTTCTTGATAAAGAATCTATTCTAAAAGGTAAGGAGAATAAATTTTTGAAAATCTAAAAAAAATATTTGGTGATTTAAAAATAAGTATTATCTTTGCATAAACAATAACAAAATCCTTGCTTAACTCAATTGGTAGAGTACTACCCTGAAAAGTGGAGAAAGATAGTATCGAATCTTCTCAAACCATAAATCTATTCAGTTTTAAAAATTATTTAAATTCTCTAGTGGCTGTACTTAACAGACCTTCGGTTAGTGGAGTTACCATGAGGGCCAGAAATCCTACAGCATTTTATATAATACTACATATGATGTTAGATAATACTATGCACTTCCTGTATGAATATAACTTAGGTGCTAATCCACTGCATAAGGCGTTTGAGGATTTTTAAAATCAGAATTAGTTTAAAACATTGAAATTTTTTATTTTTATTCATTCATATTTTTAAACAAATTTTAAAACATTCCTTTAGTTGTAAGTGTTAAGAGGTGTTTTAAAATTCAATGTCTAATTCTGATTTTTTTTAAAAAATATTTAAATGACAGATAGAAAAAAAAAGTTTATGAAGTAATTGATGAAGAAAGAAAATATCAGGATTCTAAGTGGGGTTCTACTCTTTCTTCAAATGAGCCGGGTGATGGTTCAAGAACTTTAGATGAATTTGCACTTTATATTAGTGGCTATTCAGATAAATTAAAAGCATATTGTTCTGAATTTGGGTGACAAAAAAGAAAAATTAAATATTGTAAGAAAAGTGGCTGCTTTGTGTGTTGCTTGCATGGAGCAACATGGAGTACAATACCGTAATAAAGAAAGATTTTGGGATCAATAAAAATTAATAGTTAGTTTAAGTGGTTCAATAGTTTGTAGCTAGAAAACTAGGAGAATTCATTGACACTACAATAATCCTAATGTTTGGTTCGAATCCAATACTATTAACAAATTAAAAAGTTTTGGGCTTTGGAAATACCAAGTAATTATATAGTAGCAATCCAGTGCTTACAATTAGTCCAGTAGGAGAGGGTCTATTCCTTTTTAATTTAAAAAAAACGGAACATTAAGTCAGCGGCAGACGGATGATCTCTAAAATCATCAGCACGGGTTCGAATCCCGTATGTTTCACTATATAAATGTTATGAATATTGTTAAAGAAAAAGCAGAAGTATTAATTGAATTAATGAATGGTGATAAGGTAGCTGCATTAGAAGCAATTGTTAGAATATGTGTAGCTTATCCTGAAAACCAATTGGCAGAAGCAGTATTTGGATATTTATGGTTAAATACTTAAATTTAATAAAAATGAATATCTTAGAATTATTTATTTCTTTTTTCAGTGTTGAATCTGGAAAAGGAAAGGGTAAAGGCAAAGGTTAATAAAAAATTTAGTTCACTATATTTAAAAACATAAAAACGTAAAACAATGTTGTAGATTATTTTCATACCTCCTTAAAGATTGTGCTTCAAACAAGATAGGATAAATTTCTGGTCAACCTATATAGGTAGGACTTTTATCTGGTCAATCTTGTTTACTCCCCAATTATATTATACAATCTTTCTCACAAATTAAATTAAAAAAAATGAAGCACAATTATTAGATTAATAAATTAATCACAGTCACAAGAAAAGACTTGTCTGCTGGCTATCAAGCCGTACAATCCTCACACGCTATTGCAGATTTTGCAATACAGTTTCCAGCTATCTTCAAAAAATGGCATGAAGAATCAAATTATATCATACAATTATCTGTTGATAGTAAATTTGATTTAGAACAGTTAATTGATAAACTTGAAAAAAACAATATCAAGTTTGTACCCTTCTATGAACCCGATCTTGATAATCAATTAACTGCTATTTGTATTGAACCTTGTGAACAGGCAAGGCGAATTACTAGTTCCATTCCTTTAATGTTAAAAGAACTGAATCAAAAAGTTTTGGCTTATTGACAATGGAATTTTCATGCTTAAAATTTAATTACAATGAAATACATTAGAGAAACATCCGATAAAGTAGCAGATACAATTATTCAAATGGCTGGTATAGAGTTTAATAATGAGACTTCTATATTAGAACCTTCTGCTGGTAAAGGTAAATTAATTGACAGGCTTTTTGATCAATATATACTTGATCAGAATAAAATAAAAATCACTTGTGTTGAATTGAATAAAGAATGTTGTGACGTATTGAAAAATAAAGGATATAATACTTACAATCAGGATTTTTTACAGTTCAATCCTAACGAAAAATATACTAGGATTATTGCTTGTCCACCTTTTAAAAATAATATTGATTTAGAACATATCAAGCATATGTATCAATTATTAAATTATAAAGGTATTATGGTTAGCCTTACTTCACCACATTGGATTACTAACAATGAAGAAAATCATATTCAATTTAGGCAATGGTTAGAAGGTAAGGAATATTACTTTAAAATGCTACCTGATAATTCTTTCATGGAGAAAAATAAAACTCAACCAACTGGAATCCTTAAAATTGTTAAACGATGAAACCATTTAATAAAACTAAGCAATTTCAAATTAGATGGAAAGAGCCTTTAGGTAAACCAGAATGCCCGTATGCATTTAGATGGGTCTTTATCTTTTTTGGATTTGCTATAAGAATACACAAATGGATAAGATCAGATGATAAACGATATATGCATGATCATCCGTGGTGGTTTTTAACATTTGTCTTGAAAGGAAGTTATACAGATGTTTATGAAGAAAATGGAATAGTAAAGCAAGATAAATTAAATCAATTTTCTTTTAGATTTAGGTCATCTGGTCACAAACATTATGTAGATGTTCCTGAATCCGGTTGCTGGACTATTTTATTAACTGGAAAACCTTTAAGAAAATGGGGATTTTATGTAGATGGAAAATTTAAAAGACCATTAAAATTTTTTGATAAGTATGGTCATCCACCTTGTCAAGAACAATAAAAAAATATATTAATAAACAATTTAAAAATTAAAAAAATGAATAGAAATACCGCAATGTTTAAATGTGCTGCTTTTAACAAAATTAGAAAAGTATTACGTCCTAATGGCACTAAAGGAGAGCCTACAACATTAACTGTAGAAGAACAATTTAATCAAATTGTTAGCATTATTAATGAAGCATCTAACAATCTTCGTAATAATAGATGGGAAAGGAAAGAAAAGGCTGAAATTGAAAGAAAAAGAAAGGAAAGAGGATATGTACCTAAAAAGAAAACTACTAAAGAACAATATGAATTAATGAAACAACAAAAAGCAGTTGTTTAATAACAAATATTTTGCACACTAACACGAATAATGTTAGTGTGCAATTTTTATGTTAGTATTAAAAATTATAGCAAATGAAAACAAGAGATTTTATTAAAATATTACAAGAAGCAGACCCTACAGGTGATGGCTATATTAGAATGGCTGATGGCATTCCTTATTTTGCTGAAGCTAAAGCAGGTTATTGGGATGGTGCTTATTCATATATTGATGAAAATGAGAATTTAGTTTATTCAACTCAACATTATAAAGTAGATATTTATTCAAGAAATACTTATGATTTTGTTGAAGGTTTATATAATCATTTTGATAAGGAAAGAAATACATGGGATTATATTAAGTCTAAAATTAAATTTGATTTTACTTATTCTATACCCGAACAACGTAAAGAAAGAGAAGATGCAATTTTAAAAAGGATTAAAGCAGAATTTGATGATTGTGTTCAAGTGCATGAAAATATTTGGCAAAAGGAACTTGAAGATGCATTAAAACATGTTGAAGAAGGTTGGACGTGGTTTCAAAATAAAGAAGTCGATAATAAGGATTTAAAGCCTAATATGCACTATTATTATACATGGAAGATATATAATAAAGATGGTAAAGATCAAGGTTCAAATCCTTACAATACTCAACCTGTATTATATTCCGGTTTATTTGAAAGGTTAGATAATAACAAAAAGCCCGGATATTATGAATGGATATATAAAAAATAAATATGTATAATTAATTGATTTATAATAAAAAGGGAAGATAAAAAACTTCCCTTTTTTTATTGTTATTTTAAAAATAAGATGTATCTTTGTATAGTAAAATTTGATAACACACAAAACTTATTCAATATGCAAAAGCCTAATATAGAGCAAAGGAAACTTAATCTTTTAGCAACTATAGCACTTGAAGAAACCGATCAAGATACTGCTATTAAGGCATTAGAATATCCTGAAACAAATTTACAAGAATTGACTACATTACTGGAAGATAGTATGATGGGTAAGTTTGTAGATGCAAATACTAAAGAGCCTGTTAAACTTTCTAATCAGTCTATGATGGCAATTATGCGTAATATTCTCAATCGTGGTGAGGAATTGGAACATTTGGTAAAAAGTAAACAAAAATAATGAAAGATAAACTACAAATAGGAGATTTCAGAAAAAAATTAGCTTTTCGTATTGATAAAGGTGTTAGCATTGCTGTATATCTTTTTCATTTTCTTGAAAGATATAAGATAGATTGGGATGTTTATTTACCTTCTATTGGTAAAAACTTACAACGTCCTTTTGTGTGGACACTTAAACAGAAACAAGAGTTAATCATTTCTGTTTTGAAAGGTATTAAAATTCCTTCAATTTCTGTTATTCTTCATGATAATATAGATTCAAGTAAAAATGTCTATAAAATCATTGATGGTAAACAAAGATTATCTTCTTTGATTGGATTTTTGAAAGGCGAATTTCCGATTGAATGGGAAGGGAAAGAATACTATTATAATGATTTAGGCGAATCAGCACAAGGAGAAATTAGATTTTATGGTGTAATTGGTGATCTTGCTTATGAAGATGATTCATTTCCTATTTCTGATGAACAAAAAATTGCATGGTTCGAAATGATAAATTTTGCTGGAACACCACAAGATGAAGAACATTTAAAAGCATTGAAAACTAAGTAAAAATTTAAATTATATGGTAAGATTTGAAGTTGAAGATTCAGAAAAGAAAAAAGCAGCAATAGCAAATATTGCAAACCTTCCTTTTTGGATTGGAGAAGAAATTATTGTTAAATCTGATGATTTAGATTATACTACTTATGGTGGTTCGAAAGATTATCGTGCTAGAATTAAGCAAATTGGCGAAAAGACATTAGTAATAGATATTCTTGACCCTGCTAAGAAAAATGTTGTTTTTCCAATTGATAAAATAGCTAGAAGAACTGAAGCGTATTATCGTGCGGGGGCTAATCCTATTGTTGATGATAATAACAGCATAAATTATGTGTCTTATTCATTCGATTCTATTTTATATGCAACTGGATTTGAGCAAAGAGATAGATGGTATGCTGATGACGCTAATACTGCACCTATCCATGAAATGAATTGGAATCCTTATATCTATGATAAGGATGGTGTTAAACAATATTATCAAAGAGACTTTGTTTGGAGCCTTGAAGATAATCAATTGCTTATCGAATCTGTTTATCAAGGAATTGATTGTGGCCGGATTTTAGTAAGGAAAAGAAGTTTTGAAAGTGTAATCCAAATGCATAAACAAGGTGAGAAAGAATTATATTTTAAAGATATTGTAGATGGTAAACAAAGGCTGAATGCTATGTTCAAGTTTTTGCGTAATGAATACCCGGATATGCATGGAAACTATTATAATGACCTTAGTAACTATGCTCAAAGAAAAGTTTCTGATAACAGGTTATTTACCTTTGCAGAAATGGATGAAAAGGTAACGGATGCCGAAGTAATTAGGCAATTCTTGAAAGCTAATTTTACTGGTCGAATAATGAGTAAAGAACATATTGATTTTGTACGTTCATTAAATGTATAATGTTATGGCAAAAAGTATGAGTAGAAATCAAATTACTAAAACTAGAAGGGTTAATCACGATTTGTCAATTGATGAATTTCGTAAATTGATAAACCATAAAGTAATTAAACTTACTGGTAAGCCTTTTAAATCAACATTTCAAACAAATACATCGAACTATATCCCGATTTCAATTTGGATTTAGTTATTTTTTTCACTTGCAATACACAAACAAGAAAATTGAGATATACTATTGACATTAATCGACATTATTCTTTGATGGACGAAATGGATAAAATTACAATAATCCATGAATCTGATGCTGTGATTGAACACTACATGGAACCAGAAATTTATAGATATTTAGATGAAAAAGTTTAGAGCAATGAAATACTTTTAGTAAGCCCTTTTTCTTCAGCCTCAAACCAATAATCATCTAAAAAGCGAATAATGTCACGGAGAGTTGTATTATACAAAGTACCTTTATCTGTTTTAATCCATATTTTATTTTGATCTGTAGATAACTCGATATTGATAATTTTATCGGGATCACTATTATTTATTGAAATATAAAATTTGCTCTTATCCATTGCCATTACAAGGTTATTTCTCTTTTAAATAGTGGTAATCCCATAATTTTTTGAATTAAATATTTCAAAGAACCTTTTATTGAATTGCAGGTTGATTTTTACTAATCAAATCACTATAAGTTAACCTGCAATTCACACTACTTAAACACCCTTCAAACTTATAGCTATTGGGTATATCCCTATTGTTATATCGATAAGAAAATTCATCACAATACCTATGTAAGTGTTTCCTACTTAAATAATGGTAAACACCAATAATACCACGCTTAAATAATCCCCAAAATCCTTCCATACTATTTGTGTGAAAAGCACCTCTTACAAATTCTTTCCGCTGGTGATCCATCACAATATGAAAGTACTTTTTATCTAACCCATTATATCCGTGCCATTCATCTGATACTATGATTGAGCTTTCTTCAATATGTTCCTTTATAGCAGGTTGAATAGATGCTGATGCTGTATCGCAGGCATGGAATATAATCAGGTACAAAAACTTGAAAAAGGCGAATCAAACCTTCAAATAACCACAATTATTAGGCTTATGATAGCCTTAAATCTCACTCCTAACGATATTTTGCCTTATGGAAATGAATTAAACTATATTTGTATTAATGATTCTGCAAATCAGTGATTCTGGAAGTAGCTGATCAAAATCTAGGTTCGTTAAGCCTTTGTAAATGAAGAAGGCGAAGGCCGTGGGGCGTAAAATCCCACTTTTATTAATGAATCAAAAAAAGAAAAAACCATCAAGGTTTAATGTCATCCTTGATGGTCTTATCAAATTGGTAAGTTTAGCGTCAAAACTGAAGGTTCTATATGATTTATTCTTTTAGAACCTCGTCCAGATGTTTGCAGCATCTGGACTTTATTATTGCAAAGATAACACTTTTTTAAATAGCATAACTTCTTATTGTATTTTATCCATATTTAAAATATGGGTTTAACAAGTATATAGTTACCAAAATTTTAATGCTTTTTTGAAAAATCAATCAATTCTTTCATAAGCATAATCCCAATAGATATTATAATAACCAAATCTACCTTTAGATTTTGCTTTTAATAATTGATTATATACTTTAGGAGGAACATCATAATATTCATAAGTTCCGCCACTATGAAATTCTAAACGCATAATATGTTCATCTTTATCATAGCTTACTTTTTTGATATTTGATGATTTTACGCGTTTAGTAACAAATGCTTCAAGTAATATTTTATCAATAAAATCCATTCTATTTTTAAATATTAACAAAACTACAATGATTAAAATTAGTCGTAAACTTAGCACTACTTTTTCAATTATTTTGATTGTATTGATAACAACAGATATAGGTATGTTTATAACTTGCCTTTATACTGATATGGATTTTTGGTATGTTCAGATTTTTAACTATTTTTTGTTAGCTATTTCAATAATTCGTATTTTATTTTTAAGAGAAAAACGATAAAAATGTTTAAATCACTTTTTAATATCGGTAATTATTTTTATTTTCATAAGGATAATGATACTTACATCAAAATTTTTAGCCGTGGGGATGAATGGAAGCCTAAAGATTATCAGAAAGGATATATTGGGTTTGTCAAAACTGCTAAAATGCAAAGTGAAGTAACTGATTATGTTTGGAAGGAAAATAAATTTGAATTGGCTCCTTTTATTCAAACAAAAGAATTTTATGTTGTTGAACTTATTAAAAAGAAGGATGAAATAATTGAAGAAGAAGTAGAAGAAATTGATATTTAAAAAGTAAAAATATTAATGAATAAGAAAGAATTTAGTGTAAAATTCCTTACTGAAAAAACTTGAAAATTTATCTGGAAAGAAAGTAGTTTTAAAAGAAAACTATTTTACTGATGAAGATGTTTTTGAAATTAATGACTATTATTAATTCAAGTCCAGAAGTAAAAAATTTGATTCGTAGCATTGTCAACAAAGATTTACCAGAAGATAATTATTAATTGTTACCTATTTAAATGGTAAATTTTTAAAAAAAGACAAATATAAAGAATGGCGTAACAATTATGCCGAAATCCATCAAAAAATAGAACAAAGTAATTTTGTAAATTCTCATTTTTTTGGCAAGGAAAATATTCAAGTTCTATTAGATAATCCTGATGCTGTAGGTATTAGAATTTATTATGGAATTGATATTGGTGAAAATGGAAGTGAATTTATTAAGAAATTAATTTTATTTCCAGTAGATGAAAATGGAAATGATATTTATATCAAGCCTTTAAAATATAAATCAATTGAAGCTACAACAAATGATATTGCTTTTAAAAGTATAGATGATGAAGAAGCAGGTGGATTAGATGGTGGTTGGCCTTGTCCTCCTTATTGCACAACTAAAAAAAGTTAAATTTTAAGTGTTAATATTTCAAACAGTAGCTTTAACTATATTTTATTTTATGTTAGTAGTTGAATTATTGCTTTTGATTCCTTTCATTAAAAAATATAAATCGCTAGAAAAATTAAGTAAATTCGTATTTTATTATTTAATCGCCAGTATAATTTTTACTGGCGGTTCTATAATATGCAAATACTTAAATCAAAATAATATGTGGTTGTTTTCAATCATGCATTATTTGCAATTTTTATTTATTTCTTTATTTTATATTGAAGTAATTAAAAGTTCCTTGATAAAAACAATTATTAAAGTTGTATTTATTGCTTTATTAATGATTGTTTTGGCAGATTTTTTTCTTATTGAGGGAAGATATTTTTTTAATTCAATTGCTGTTACTGCTCGTAATATTATTATATTGATTTATGGCCTTGTATTTTTCTTGCAATTGGTTAAAGATGAAGATTTGGTACAAGAAGAAATTTATATTAATTCCTTGCCTTCTTTTTGGTTTAATTCAGGAATTTTTATTTATACGTGTAGTTCTTTTATGCTTTGTCTTAGTGTAAATTATATTCAAAATGCTACACCATCAGAACAAGAAAATTTTTTGATAGTATTAGGATTCAGTTATATTGCTGGAATTGTTCAATTACTTCTTTTTTATTTTGGATTAAAGCAAACAAAAAAATATGGCAAATAAGAAAAAATATATTATTGATGAAAATCCAATGTCTATTTTATCTGAAATGAATATAGTCTTTAGAGTGCCGAAAGGATTTGAAGAAGATTATTGCATTTATAATTCTTCTATACGCTATGCAAGAAACTGCAAAGGAGTTTGATGATGATGAAGAAACCAAACAGGAATTACTTGATGGTATTGAAAAACTAAAAGAAATGGATGAAATTCAATACAGGCAAGCATATCCAGATAATTTCAATTAATTTTTAAAAATTTTTTTAAAAAAATTTGGTAGTTTAAAAATAAGTTTTTAATTTTGTACCATATTTAAGAAATAACAGTTGGTATAGTTGCTGGAATTGGACTAGCAAATACTAACAAAAAATAAATAATCATGAGAACAAATAACTTACATATTATTCCAGCTATTGAGCAACAAGATCGTGAACAACACGACCCTAGAAGCCGTGCGGGTTTATATTTATCAGTTATTCAAATGATTGAAAGTTAATTTTGATATAACTAATTGATATAGGCCCAAATCGGAAGGTTTGGGCCTTTTTTATTGTTATAAATGTTTAGTTATGAAAAAAATTGAAAGAGTTATTACTACAACAATAACTTATTTTGTAGATGATAAATGTGGATTTGAAGTTCCTATTAATGATTTGTTAGAATGTTTAGAAGATTTGGATAATTGTGATGGAATCTTTAATAAAATGGAATTTTATAATTCAAAAATGCAAAATTATCTTTTTGATAAAGGAATCATAAAAGATGCAAAAGGCACTACAGGATGTAAAGACAATAATTTAAGAAAAGAATTATTGAATGTAGTTTACAAACTGATTTATGATTAATAAATATGCAGCAGTATGCAAGAGGCTGAAGCAATCAGACTTTCAATCTGAACCGGAAACGGTATCGCGGGTTCGAATCCCGTCTGCTGTACGTAGGGGGGCTATATGGGTTCGAATCCCATACAAGTGAATGTTAAAGTTTACTTGTTGATCTAACGGTTAGGATGCCCCTGTTTTCACCCTATCAGCTAACTGGTTCAGGCTATCAGACTTTCAACCTGAAAATGCGGGTTCAAGCCCCGTTAGGGTGACTAAAAATAAATCAAGCATAAGTAACTTTAATTAGTGAAAAGTTCTGCGCAAACTTAGGTAGATAATTCCCTTTTGCCTCTGATTTATTTTTTTATGGAAGTGTAGTTCAGTGGTTTAGAATGCTGGTTTGTCACATCAGTGGTCGCGGGTTCGAATCCCGTCATTTCCGCAAAATATTACTTTCATCTAGTTTATTAGGATTCCCGCTGTAACGGTTCGGCTGAAGGGGGAAAAGATAGGAGAATAACCTATAAGTAAATAATGTTCTTTGAAATTGTGGGTTAAAAAAGATAGAGTAGTTGACTAATGGTTTAAGTCACTTCATCAGGAGTGAAGAAGATGCAGGTT
>Ga0164243_10013510_pt1 | contig 11485 bp, 10 predicted proteins | sample OricompcompostOP_FD_108781 | JGI IMG/M metagenome (GOLD analysis project Ga0164243, IMG submission 108781) | Organic Plus compost microbial communities from Emeryville, California, USA - Original compost - Organic plus compost (OP) | ecosystem: Engineered > Solid waste > Mixed feedstock >... | reverse complement strand
TCGATACGGCGGTCCTCGCTCCGCTCGGCCCGCCTACTCGACCAACGAGAACCCGCCTCGTCGACCAACGAGAGCTCTCCTCGACCAACGAGCGGGCGTCAGTCGAGGGTGACCGTCAACGCCTCGGCGGCGGCACGGGCCCGCTCGCGGGCCTCCTCGCTCGTCCCGCCGCGCGCCAGCACGACGGCCACCCGCCGCTCGCCGTCGACCCGCGGCTTGCCGAAGAGGCGCACCTGGACGCTCGGGTCGACGGCGTACGCACCCTCGAGGCCGGCGAAGCGGGGCACGCCCATGCCGCGCACCTTGACCGGCCACGACGCGGCCGCGCCGGGCCAGCGGGTGGCCGCGACGGGCAGCCCGAGCACGGCGCGTACGTGCAGCGCGAACTCGCTCACGTCCTGGCTCACCAGCGTCACCAGGCCGGTGTCGTGCGGGCGCGGGGAGACCTCGGAGAAGATCACCTCGTCGCCGCGGACGAACAGCTCGACGCCGAAGAGCCCCCACCCGCTCTGTCCCTCACGGCGCAGCGCGCCCGTCACGCGCGCCGCGACCTCCTGCGCCGCGGCGAGCACCGTCGGCGAGAGCGACGGCGCGTCGGCGGGGTCCTGCCACGACTCGGCGTAGTCGCCGTCGACCTGCCGGTGGTGCACCGGGTCGCAGAAGAGCACCCCGCCGGCGTGCTGCACGGTGAGCAGGGTGATCTCGCTGTCGAACTCCACGAAGCCCTCGACGATGCACCGCACCGCTCCGCCGGCGCCGGCGTGGCCGCGCCCGCCGGTCTGGGCGTACGCCCAGGCCTGCTCGAGCTCCTCGGGCCCGCGCACCAGCGACTGCCCCTTGCCGCTGGAGCTCATCACGGGCTTGACCACCACCGGCCAGCCGAGCTCGCCGGCGGCGGACGCGAAGTCGTCGTAGGTCTCGACGAAGGCGTACGGGCTGGTCGGCAGGCCGAGCTCCTCGGCGGCGAGGCGACGGATGCCCTCGCGGTTCATGGTGAGCACGGTCGCTCGCGCGGTCGGCACGACCCGCAGGCCCCAGTCGGCCGTCCCCTCGAGCTCCTCGAGCACGCCCGTGGCGATCGCCTCGATCTCGGGGATGACCAGGTCGGGGCGCTCACGGGTGAGCAGGGCGCGCAGCGCGTCGGCGTCCTGCATGTCGACGACCTCGCTGCGGTGGGCGACGTGCATGGCCGGGGCGTCGGCGTACCGGTCGACGGCGAGGGTCTCGACGCCCAGGCGCTGCAGCTCGACCACGACCTCCTTGCCGAGCTCGCCCGAGCCGAGGACGACGGCGCGGAGGGCGGACGGGGACAGCGGGGTGCCGATGCTCACGGCGCCGATTGTGGCATCACGCGCGCACGAGCTCGTCGCCCGCATAGAGGTTGAGCGAGCCGCCGCGGACCATGCCCGCCAGCAGCAGACCGTGCTCGCGCGCGAGGTCGACGGCCAGCGACGAGGGCGCGGAGACGGCGACGATGCCGGCCACGCCGGCCGCGAGCGCCTTCTGGACGATCTCGAACGACACCCGCCCGCTCACCACGAGGAGCAGGTCGGTCGCCGGCAGCCGCCCGGCCAGCAGGGCGTGACCGACGACCTTGTCGACCGCGTTGTGCCGGCCGACGTCCTCGCGTACGGCGAGCAGCGCGCCGGTGCCGTCGGCCAGCGCCGCCGCGTGCACCCCACCGGTGCGGTCGAACGCCCGCTGCCCGGCCCGCAGCGCATCGGGCAGCCCGACCAGCACCGCGGCCTCGACCGACCACCCCGGGGTGTGCGGCGCGGAGGTCGCCCACGGCGCCAGGTCGAGCACGTCGGCCGAGCAGACCCCGCACGCCGCCGAGGTGAGGTACGCCCGCGGCCGCGGCGGCCGCACCCCCGCCGCCAGCGCGACGTGGACCCGGTCGGTGTCGTCGTGGCGGCACTCGCGCAGCTGCACGACGTCCTCGGGGCGGCGTACGCCGGACTCGACCCGCAGCCACCCGGCCGCGAGCTCGACGTCGTGGCCCGGCGTGCGCATCAGGGTCGCGAGCACCTCACCGGTCGGCTCCAGACCCAGCACGAGCGGCGCTTCGACGGCGAGGTGGTCGCCGGTGCGCCGGCCGCGTCGCACGATCGCGCGCCGGGTCGTCATCACGCCCATGCCTCCTGAGCGTACCGGGCCGGTGGGTCGGTAGTCGGGCGGCGGCCGAGTGGATACCGTCGGGCCATGGCCCACGAGGAGCACGTCACGCAGCCGACCGAGGAGAAGCTGACCGTCACCGAGCCGGAGTCGGCGGCGGTCGGGATCCCGGGGATCTACTACTCGATGAAGTACGCCATGAACGAGATGGGCCCACGTCGCAGCCTGCAGACGCTGCTCAACATGAACCAGGACGGCGGCTTCGACTGCCCGTCCTGCGCGTGGCCCGACCCCGACCGCCGCAAGCCGGCGGAGTTCTGCGAGAACGGCGCCAAGGCCGTCGCCTGGGAGGCCACCCGCAAGCGGGTCGGCCGGGAGTTCTTCGCCGAGCACTCCATCGCCGACCTCAGGGCGCACGACGACCACTGGCTCGAGGCCCAGGGCCGGCTCACCGAGCCGCTCCACCTCGCGCCCGGCGACGACCACTACCGCCCGATCACCTGGGAGAAGGCGTTCACGCTGGTCGCCGAGCGGCTGGCCGCGATGGCCGACCCCGACCGGGCCGTCTTCTACACCTCGGGGCGGGCGTCGAACGAGGCGGCGTTCGTCTACCAGCTCCTCGCCCGCCGGCTCGGCACGAACAACCTGCCGGACTGCTCCAACATGTGCCACGAGTCCTCGGGCACCGCGCTGAACCAGACCATCGGCACCGGCAAGGGCACGGTGACCTACGACGACCTCGCCAAGCACGCCCAGGTCATCATCATCGCCGGGCAGAACCCCGGCACCAACCACCCGCGCATGCTCTCCGCGCTCGAGGAGGCCAAGCAGCACGGGGCGACCATCGTCTCGGTCAACCCGCTCCCCGAGGCCGGGCTCACCCGCTTCCGCAACCCCCAGACACCCCGGGGCCTGTCCGGCATCGGCACCAAGATCGCCGACGTCCACCTCCAGGTGCGGCTCAACGGTGACCTCGCGCTCTTCGCCGGGCTCAACAAGGTGCTCGTCGAGCGCGACGCCGTCGACCACGACTTCCTCGAGCGCCACACCACCGGGTTCGAGGTCGCCGCCGACGCCTGGCGCGCCCTGGAGTGGTCCGAGATCGAGCGGCTCAGCGGCGTACGCCGGCACGAGATCGAGGCCCTGGCCGACCTGGTCTCCCGCCGGGACCGCGCCATCGTGTGCTGGGCGATGGGCCTGACCCAGCACCGCAACTCCGTGGCGACCATCCGCGAGGTGGTCAGCTTCCTGCTGCTGCGCGGCAACATCGGCCGCCCCGGCGCGGGTGCGGCGCCGATCCGGGGGCACAGCAACGTGCAGGGCGACCGCACGATGGGCATCTGGGAGCAGATGCCGCAGTCGTTCCTCGACGCCCTGGAGGCCGAGCTCGGCTTCACCCCGCCCAGCCACCACGGCGACGACACCATCGCCGCGATCGAGCGGATGCACCGCGGCGGGGTCGACGTCTTCATGGGCCTGGGCGGCAACTTCACCATGGCCGGCCCCGACACCGCCGTCGGCGCCGAGGCGATGGAGCGGGTGGGCCTGACCGTCCACGTCGGCACCAAGCTCAACCGCAGCCACCTCCACCACGGCCGCGAGTCACTGCTCCTGCCCTGCCTGGCGCGCACCGAGCGCGACATCACCTCGGCCGGCGAGCAGTACGTCACCGTCGAGGACTCGATGAGCATGGTCCACAGCTCCAAGGGCCGGCTGCTGCCCGGCTCACCCCACCTGCGCAGCGAGGTGCAGATCGTCTGCGGCATCGGGGCGGCGCTGGCCCGCACCGACCCCGAGCGGTTCGGCGGCGACCGGATCGCCTGGGACGACCTGGCCCGCGACTACCGGCTGATCCGGCGCCACATCGAGCACGTCGTGCCGGGCTTCCACTCCTTCGAGGAGCGGCTGCTCACCCCGGGCGGCTTCCAGCTGCCGAGCCCGCCGCGCGACGCCCGCGCGTTCGACACCCCCGACGGCCGGGCCCGGATCACCGCCAACCCGCTCTCCGCCGCGCAGGCACCGCCCGGCCACCTGGTGCTGCAGACCCTGCGCTCCCACGACCAGTTCAACACCACGGTCTACGGGTACGACGACCGCTACCGCGGCATCCACGGCGGCCGCAACGTCGTCTTCGTCCACCCCGACGACCTGCACGCCCTCGGCCTCGCCGACGGCCAGTACGTCGACCTGGTCTCGGTGTGGGACGACGGCGAGCGCCGCGCCCCGGGCTTCCGCGCGGTGGCGTACCGCACCCCACGCGGATGCGCCGCGGCGTACTACCCCGAGACCAACGTGCTGGTGCCCCTGGGCTCGTACGCCGAGGAGTCCCGCACCCCCACCTCGAAGTCGGTCATCGTCCGCCTCGAGCCGTCAGCGTGAGGCGAGGTGCTCGGTCAGCACGGCGTCGACGTACGCGCCCTGCCACTCCCCGGCGCGCCAGCTCGACGCCAGCTCGGCCACGGTCGGCACCGCCTCCAGCCGGTCGAGCAGGGCCTCGCTGACCGCGACGACGTCGCCGGCCGGGTCGAGCGGCTGGTCGAGCAGCAACGGGCAGTCGACCGGCCCGCCCTCGGGCTCGGGCACCAGGTCGTGCACCCAGCAGCCGACCTCGAGCACCAGCGCGGCGTCGCGCTGCGGCCCGGTGGCGCGCAGCGAGACGAACCACGTCAGCCCCTCGCCGGGCAGCCGCCACGAGCCCTTGCGCAGCTTCGCGCCCCGGGCCTTGAACACCTTGCCGACGGCCGTACGCACGGCCTTCTGCTCCACGGCAGGCCCCTCAGGCGTCGATCGCGTCGACGTCGACCTCGTACGCGCCCTGCACGATGAACTCCTTGCGCGGCGCGACCTCGGAGCCCATCAGCAGCTCGAAGACCCGCGAGGCGGCGTCGGCGTCGTCGACGGTGAGCCGCCGGAGCGTACGCCGGCGGGGGTCCATCGTGGTCTCGGCCAGCTGGTCGGCGTCCATCTCGCCGAGGCCCTTGTAGCGCTGGACGGGGTCCTTCCACGAGACGCCGCGCTTCTTCAGCTCGGCCAGCTTCCGCTGCAGCTCGGCGTCGGAGTAGGTGTAGACGTACTTCTCCATGCCCTTCTTCGGGTTGGAGAGCTCGATGCGGTGCAGCGGCGGCACGGCCGAGTAGACCCGCCCGTCGGCGATCATCTCGGGCATGTACTTGAAGAACAGCGTCGCCAGCAGGGTGCGGATGTGGGCGCCGTCGGAGTCGGCGTCGGCCATGAAGATGACCCGGCCGTAGCGGCGCGCGTCGAGGTCGAAGGAGCGGCCCGAGCCAGCGCCGACCACCTGGATGATCGAGGCGCACTCGGCGTTCTTGAGCATGTCGGCCACCGAGGCCTTCTGCACGTTGAGGATCTTGCCGCGGATCGGCAGCAGCGCCTGGAACTCGGCGTTGCGGGCGTACTGCGCCGTGCCGAGCGCGGAGTCGCCCTCGACGATGAACAGCTCGGTGCGCTCGTTGTCGGCGGCCCGGCAGTCACGCAGCTTGGCGGGCAGCGCCGAGGACTCCAGGGCGTTCTTGCGGCGCTGGGTCTCCTTGTGCTGGCGCGCGGCGATGCGGGTCTTGGAGGCGCCGAGCACCTTCTCCATCACCAGCTTGGCCTGCTGCTTGCGCGCGCCCTTGCTCTCGGTGAGGTACTTCTTCAGCTCCGCGGCCACGACCTTGCGGACGACGGTCCGCGCGGCCGGCGTGCCGAGGATCTCCTTGGTCTGGCCCTCGAACTGCGGCTCGGCCAGCCGCACCGTCACCACGCCGGTGAGCCCCTCGAGCACGTCGTCCTTGATGACGTTGCTGTCGTTGGCCTTGAGCACCTTGGCGGCCTTCATCGCGTCGTTGAAGGTGCTGGTGACGGCCTGCTCGAAGCCGCCGACGTGGGTGCCGCCCTTGGGCGTGGCGATCACGTTGACGAAGGACCGCAGCTCGGTGTCGTAGCCGCTGCCCCACCGCACCGCCACGTCGACGTGCAGCTCGCGCTCGACGTCCTGCGGCGTCATGTGGCCGGCGTCGTCGAGCATGGGCACCGTCTCGGTGAAGGTGTCGGAGCCCTGCAGCCGGATCACGTCGGTGACCGGCTCGTCGTGGGCCAGGAAGTCGACGAACTCCGCGATGCCGCCATCGTGGCGGAACTTCTCCTCCACCGGCTCCGGCGACTCGGTGCCGCGCAGGTCGCGGATGATCAGCTCCAGCCCCGGCACGATGAACGAGGTCTGCCGGGCACGGGTGACCAGCTCGTCGTACACGAACGTCGCGTCGCTGGTGAAGATCTGCCGGTCGGGCCAGAACCGGATCTGGGTGCCGCTGCGCCCCTTCGGCACCCGCTTGCCCTTGCGGGTCAGGCCGCTCGTCGGGGTGAAGCCTGCGTCGGGGCCGTCGCCGTCGAAGACGCCCGGCACACCGCGCTGGAACGAGAGCCCCTGCCGCGACGGCGAGCGGTCGACGTCGATGTCCATCCGCGAGCTGAGCGCGTTGACCACGGAGAGGCCGACGCCGTGCAGGCCACCCGTGGCGGCGTACGACGACCCGCCGAACTTGCCGCCGGCGTGGAGCTTGGTGGCCACCACCTCGACGCCGGGCAGCCCGGTCTTGGGCTCCTTGTCGGTGGGGATGCCGCGGCCGTCGTCGTACACCTCGACGGAGCCGTCGGCGTGCAGGGTCACCTCGACCCGGCTGGCGTGGCCGGCCAGCGCCTCGTCGACGCCGTTGTCGATGATCTCCCAGACGCAGTGCATGAGCCCACGGGTGTCGGTCGAGCCGATGTACATGCCGGGGCGCTTGCGGACCGCCTCCAGCCCCTCGAGGACCAGGAGGTGCGCGGCGTTGTACGTGTTGTCGATGACAGGCTCCTTCGTCGTGCTGCAGCCCCCGAATCTACCTGCGACACACCCGTGGCCTTCGCAGCCACGCGCCCGCCGGGCGAACTAGCGTGACGCACATCGCGCCACCGGGGCGTGTACGGGCCAAAGGAGGAGGGCACCGAAGGATTTTCCCGCTCCCGGGGCTTGGAAATCGCCACCGCGGGAAGGACCGATCGTGATGGAATCGAGGATGTCAGGCATTGCGGGAATCTTGGATACCCCGGGTACGTTGCACCTGGCACCGATGGATCGAGAAATGAGGCCGATGTGACCACTGCCGTTGCCCCCAGCACTCCGCTGACCGCTGCGGACCGCTGTGACCGTTGCGGAGCCCAGGCCTACCTCCGTGTCGAGCTCCAGTCCGGCGGCGAGCTGCTCTTCTGCGCCCACCACGCGCGCGAGCACGGCGACAAGCTCAAGGAGATCGCGGTCAACGTGATCGACGAGACCCACAAGCTCACCAGCTGACCGACCCCAAACCACACACGTCACCGAAGGCCCCGGACACCGTCGTCCGGGGCCTTCGGCTGTCATGCTGTCCCTGCCCGCACGCCGGGCCGCACCGCAGCCGACCCCAGGAGTGACCCCATGACCGTGCTCGTGACCGTCCTCGTGGCGCTGGCCATCGCGATCGGCCTGGCGGGCATCGTCGTGCCGGTCCTGCCCGGCGTGCTGCTCATCGCGGCGGCCGTGCTCGGCTGGGCGGTCTACACCGGCGGCACCACCGCCTGGGTCGTCTTCGCCGTCGTGATGGTGCTGCTCGCCGCCGGCCAGGTGGTCAAGTACCTCGTGCCCGGCCAACGCCTCAAGGAGGCCGGCATCCCCGCCTCCACCCAGTGGGTCGGCGTGCTGCTCGGCCTCATCGGCTTCTTCGTCATCCCGGTCATCGGCATCTTCGTCGGCTTCGTGCTCGGCATCTACCTGTGGGAGGCCAAGCGGCTCGGCACCGCCGAGGCCTGGCCCTCGACCAAGCACGCCCTCAAGGCCGCCGGCCTGAGCATCCTGATCGAGCTGGCCTCCGCCACCCTCGCCACCATCGCCTGGGTCGTCGGCGTCGTGGCGTACGCCGTCTGACCTCCTCCCCCACGCCGCCGGGTCGGCATACAGGATCGGCCGACTCGGCGTACAGGACGGGCCGACTCGGCGTACAGGACCGGCCGACTCGGCGTACAGGACCGGCCGACTCGGCGTACAGGACGGGCCGACTCGGCATACAGGACCGGCCGACTCGGCGTGCGCGCGGTGGGCCCGTCTGGCGCGGCGGAACATGCTCGACTACCTTAAGTCTAGTATTTTGGTCGCTTAGATCAGAGTCGTACGTTTCCGTCGATCGGAGAGGATCCCCCGTGTCGTCCCGTCCCCTCGCTCCCCCGCGGCCCGCAGGCGCGGAGGCCGACGCCGCCTCGGCCCAGCCGCGGCTCGCGGTCTCGCACGTCCAGCTCGGCTACGACGTCGACGGCCAGCGCCAGGTCGCCGTCGGCGACGCCAGCTTCGAGGTGCCCACCGGCTCGACCACGATGCTGCTCGGCCCGTCCGGCTGCGGGAAGTCGACGCTGCTCAAGGCCATCGCCGGCTACCTCCACCCGTGGGCCGGCGAGCTCACCGTCAGCGGGCACGGCGTGACCACGCCGGGCCCCGACCGGGCGATGGTCTTCCAGGAGTTCGACCAGCTCTTCCCGTGGCGCACCGTGCGCGGCAACATCGTGTTCCCGCAGCGGGTCAACGGCCGCAGCCGCACCGAGGCCGCCGAGCGCGCCGACCACTACCTCCGGCTGATGAGCCTCGAGCACGCGGCCGACCGCTACCCCCACCAGCTCTCCGGCGGCATGAAGCAGCGGGTCGCGATCGCGCGGGCCCTCGCCCTCGAGCCCGAGGTGCTCCTCATGGACGAGCCGTTCGGCGCCCTCGACGCCCAGACCCGCTCGCGCCTGCAGCGCGAGGTCAAGGAGGTCGCGGCCCGCACCGGTGTGACCATCCTGTTCGTCACCCACAGCATCCAGGAGGCGGTGTACGTCGGCGACCAGGTCGTCGTCCTCTCCACGCCGCCGTCGACGGTGCTCGAGACGGTCGACGTACGCGGCATCGACGACCCCGCGTCGCCGGAGTTCGTCGACTCCCTGACCCACCTGCGCTCGCTGCTGGCCGGCGACGCCGACGACGACGCGCTGGCCGGCGCGGCCTTCGAGTGAGGACACCATGACCGCCCCCGTCACGGAGAAGACCCCCGTCCGCTCGACGCCCCGGGCCACCGCCGCGCCGCGGCGGCGTACCTGGGGCAGCCTGCCCACCGGGCTGCGCCGCACGATCCTGCTGGTCGTGCTGCTCGCGGCCTGGGAGATCGGCGTCCGCGTGAGCGGCGTCAGCGAGCTGCTGCTCGTCGGTCCGGTCGAGGTGGTCGGCTCGCTGGTCGGCGGCATCGCCGACGGCTCGCTCGTCGGCTCGGTGCTCGTCACGCTGCGTACGCTCACCATCGCCCTCGGCATCGGCGTGCTCATCGCGGCCGTGCTGACCACGCTCGCCACCTGGACCAAGATCGGCGAGGACGTGCTGGTGCTCTTCACCAGCATGCTCAACCCGCTCCCCGCGATCGCCGTGCTGCCGCTGGCGATCCTGTGGTTCGGCCTCAACAACACCGCCCTGGTCGTCGTCATCGCCAACGCGGTGGTGTGGCCGATCGCGCTCAACGTCAGCCAGGGCTTCCGCACCGCCAACAGCACCGTCGTCGCGGTCGGCCGCAACATCGGCCTCACCGGCTGGCGGCAGGTGGCGTACGTCCTCATGCCCGCCGCCCTGCCGCACACCATCAGCGGGCTCAAGACCGGGTGGGCGTTCGGCTGGCGCACCATCATCGCCGCCGAGCTCGTCTTCGGCGTCGCGGGCGCCGGCGGCGGCCTGGGCAACTTCATCAACGACGCCCGGATGTACCTCCACATCGCCGACGCCTTCGCCGGCCTGGTGACCATCGCCCTCATCGGCCTGGCCTTCGACCTGGTCTTCAGCTGGGTCGAGCGGGTCACCGTCGTCCGCTGGGGCATGAAGTCCGCCGGCTGACCGGACCCGCCGGCCCACCGGCCCCCGTCACGCCCCCCCCTGTCACGCCCCGTCACACCCAAGGAGCTCTGTCATGCCCTCATCCCGCCGCGTACGCCGCCTGGCCGCCGCCCTCGCCCTGCTCTCCGTCACCGCCCTGAGCGCGTGCGGGGGAAGCGCGGAGGGAGGCGACGGGGGCGGCGACACCGTCACCATCGGCTACCAGCCCGGCCTGGGGTACGCCACCTTGCTGCTGCTCAAGCAGCAGGGCACGCTCGAGAAGGAGTTCCCCGACCTCGAGATCAGGTGGCAGCAGCTCGACTCCGGTGGCGCGCTGCGTGACGCCGTCATCTCCGGCGACGTCCAGATCGCCTCGATGGGGGCCGCGCCGTTCCTCGTCGGCGTCGACGCCGGTGTCGAGTGGAAGACGCTGATGGCGATGAACAACATGAACCTGCAGCTGATGGTCGACGACCCCGCCGTGAAGAGCCTCGAGGACCTGCCCGAGGGCGCCAAGATCGCCATGCCCGCCGCGGACTCGATCCAGTCGGTGGTGCTGCGCAAGGCCGCTGAGGAGGAGCTCGGCGACGCGCACGCGCTCGACGACTCGATCGTCGCGATGGGCCACCCCGAGGGACTGCAGTCGCTGGTCTCGGGGCAGATCGACGGCCACCTCACCGCGCCGCCGTACATCGCCAAGGAGGCCGCCCAGGGGGCGCACCCGATCGTGCAGAGCTACGACGTCTTCGGCGAGTCGGCGTTCAACAGCATCTACAGCACCGAGGACTTCGTCGACGAGCAGGCCGACTTCGTCGACACCTTCACCCAGGAGGTCGCCGAGGCGACCACGAAGCTGCAGAAGGACCCCCGGGGCTCGGCGAAGCTGCTCGCCGCCGAGAGCGAGGGCGAGCTCACCGAGCAGGAGGTGCTCACCGAGATCACCGACCCCGGCATCTCCTGGACCACGACACCCACCGGCTTCGGCACGATCGCGGACTTCATGGCCTCGATCGACATGATCGAGAAGGCACCGGCGCCCGAGGACATGTTCTTCGACAACGAGTACACCGCCGACGCGAGCTGAGCCGGGCGTACGCCGCCCCGACCGCGACATCACCAGCGCCCTCCCGGATCTCCGGGAGGGCGCTGGTGTCTGGGCTCGGCTGTGCTCGGCGTCAGTCGAGGTAGTCGCGCAGGACCTGGGAGCGCGAGGGGTGGCGCAGCTTCGACATCGTCTTGGACTCGATCTGACGGATCCGCTCCCGGGTCACGCCGTAGACCTTGCCGATCTCGTCGAGGGTCTTGGGCTGGCCGTCGGTGAGGCCGAAGCGCATCGAGACCACGCCCGCCTCGCGCTCGGAGAGCGTGTCGAGCACGGCGTGCAGCTGCTCCTGCAGCAGCGTGAAGCTGACCGCGTCGGCCGGCACGATCGCCTCGGAGTCCTCGATGAGGTCACCGAACTCGCTGTCGCCG
>Ga0164243_10013509_pt1 | contig 11485 bp, 10 predicted proteins | sample OricompcompostOP_FD_108781 | JGI IMG/M metagenome (GOLD analysis project Ga0164243, IMG submission 108781) | Organic Plus compost microbial communities from Emeryville, California, USA - Original compost - Organic plus compost (OP) | ecosystem: Engineered > Solid waste > Mixed feedstock >... | reverse complement strand
AGCGGCGGGAGAGGCCTCCTTCGGAGAACCCGCCTTGGGAGAGCTGGCCTTGGGCGATGGAGCTGTCATTATCTCGATGGATGATGTTGGGTAGTAGCTTCGGCACTCTTGTTCGGAGATTGGGTCGTGGCTTTGGGACGTGTTCGGTTTGGGGAGTAGTCTTCTCGTTGTACAGGGGGAGCGGACGGTTGAAAGATGAGCGGGATGGTCCGAGCCGAGGTTTAGCGGCGGGAAGTCGAGGCATACTATTAAGTAGGACTAGGACTGGGGTTCTGGCGCTTTTCTAGCGTAGTATTTCGTATTCCTGTCGCAGAAAGCGGAGTCGCATCCGGCACTTTTCTAGTGTAGTACTTCGTATTTTCCTGTCACAGAAAGCGAAGCGTCGGATGCAACATCCGTGCTTGATGCTGCCTCTCGGCATGCAGCCACAGTCCCCATACATACGAATGGGTCCAGAGCCACGCTAGGTGATAGGCTTAGGCTCGACGGCCATCCAATTGTCGCTCATACGTGGTAGGTGCGGCAGCGCCCTTGAGTTATGATTGGGACAGCACTGCGGAAGCAAGAGCCTTGGCCTCTTGGAAGTGATGTATCACATTCCTGTTGGGATCGCCGAAGCGAGCTGGGAGGTGGAGATATCTTACGTTTTCAGGATCTCCAGTTAAAGGATAATCTAGGTGATAGCCCATGCCCGACACAAAAGCTGAGTTGGGAACCAATACTACCAACGACTTTGTCAGGCTAGGATTCGAAGCGATAGTAATCACTGGCATCTCGACATCTCAGAAAAGGTGGCGTTTGAGTTTGGGATCATGCTGTCGTGACGTACATCCGGTTCAGCGACAGGGCCACAAGGGCAAGGTCGTCGGCAAGAGAGTAATTAAGATCGCCGTCTGGGGGCAGCTCCAACTGCAGGGATTGGAACTTCAGCCAATACGTAGGATGTTGTTCTGATGACAAATAATTACACTGTAGACTTGCAAACTATAGAAGCTATAATACCGTTCAACCCTGTTGTAGCTCGAATGAAGAGTGAAGTTGAAGAGGTTAATAAACTCGAAAAACATCCCCTCTATTGTGGGATATATCGCATTTCACTTGAGAGTTGCATCAAATTCTTTTACTCAAGTCCCTCTCAGTCTGGATGTGCCCGCTCGTTCGCTCAATATGATACCATCGCCAAGTTGTCATTTCAATCTCCGTCTCTTGCTATATCGGCAATTCCGCCAGCTGTGTTATAGTAGCCTCCGTCACAATCCCACAAATGGCTCAGGCCAGGGGAAGAGGACACCCTGCGGAGACTGTCCTTCGAAGAAACAAATTCCATGAATCCACCTGTTCGTGAACAATTTAGGACATCTTTTATGCACATTCTCACATCTCACAACCATAGAGACATGCCGGTCGAGGTCATTTAAGTCCTCGCCCTGCCAGCTCGACTCTTCGGGTCGAAATGATGTAAAGACATGGATATGTTCCCTGGGGTCCAAATCTCGCACATCGCTGGCGTCAGTGCCATCACAATCGTCGATATCATCACTATCATCGCCATCATCACTGCTTGAATCGCTGTAGCTACTACTCCCTGTGGTTTCGCGGCTGCTGCCATCGACTTCCTGAAAATTCTCTAGGATAAAAACGGCGCCTCTATCATTGGAGTCTGGCGTACCGTTCTCGATCAGGTGTCCAATCCCAAGGTCTTTTCCATCGTCCATGGCCTGGACGATGTTTTTGGCCATCAAGTATAGCCAATGCTTGCTGAATGTCTTCTTAGGTCCGGCGTGAAAGTCCCTGTTCAGAAATCGTTTGAGCCGGTAGGCAATCGGCAGTTCACGGATATCGAAGAGCCTGTCCACAAGCTCTCCCAAGCGACGCCTTCCATGTTCATCGAAGTCTCCACGTGAAGACCGTCGCTTTGGATGATCGACGGAGCGAAACGTCTCAGCTGGCAGGATTCTATCAACTACCCAAAGGTAGCCGTTCGTCTCAATGCCTTCTTGGGTGAGTTCGACATCCGCAAACCGACAACCCTTGTTGAATGTAAGATGGCTCCTTAGTCGGGGAGCGCGGAAGTCGTCGTACGCCAGATAATCAATGAAGCCAGCAACGTCCTCGTTCCGAATTTCCTCGATATCAACAGCGTCACCACGATCGTTCCACATGATCTCTCCGTTCAGAAGATAGAGAGCTAGCATCGCCACACTGACGCTAGGCTCGTTCTTCATCAGGCTCAAACTATCCAGGCGGATAGAATATTGGCAGCAGTTGGCAGCAATGGGGATACGGTCCCATACCCACCCCAAATCTCTGTCAGTAATATCCTTAAAGACGGTCGGCGTCATGGACTTGGGTGCCACGATTTCTCCGTCTTCGTCCATCTCCCGGAGCAGAATAGTGTACTTTCCCGCCCTCGTCCTCACGCTCTCGCACATATCACGCAAACTCTTGCTGATGCGTCGCTGGCTTTCGTACGCCAAACAGAATTTTGTGGCCTCTTCGTGGAACATCCATGAACTAATACAAAACTGCCCACGCAAGACACTCAACCCCTGAGAGGTGTTTGCGGATAGCTTTTTCGGATTACCAAGGGCTAGAGTATGTGGCACGAGGAGTTTCATTTTCGGCAAGGATCTGTAGTTCTCCTGGAACGTCCAGCCTCGAGTCCACCATAGGTCATCCGTGATCTCTTTCAACAGCTCCAAGGCTTGAAGTCTTCTCTGAGACGACGCTTTGCTCGAAAGTTTGAGGTTGCTGGTTACGAAGCTGCCATCGAGAATGCAGGCCAAGAGATCTCGCTCGGCAAACGACTTGATAGGCCGAGCCAGCAGGGCAACTGGGTATTTGCTATAGCCATATACCCGATCCATCGCCTGCATGCCCACCTCTTTCTCCGCTCCCCGCTCTTGCTCGATGCAGTGCTGGTCGATCCAGAAATATTTTACCCGTTTTCTGCGTTTTCCACCAATTTTATCTTTTTGGTACCCAAGGTATTCCATGTATTCTCCCAGACGATCGAACACGCTGTTCCGCACCGGAGATGGCTTCACCTCGTTCGACCCTCTCTCCTCGACCAAGTAGCCGCCGGTGAGAGATCCGCGTTCGAAAGCTGGTGAAGCGTTCCAAGTATACGAGACCGCAACGAAGTCTCCGTCAAATCCGTTTACTGTACCGCGCCGCAGGGTGGTTGATCTTTTTGCCCCATCGTCATCATCTCGAGAGCGTTTAGGCAGCCCAAAGTACAGACATTCGAGGTCCTCGATAAATTCCAGACGCTTCTCCTGGGCTACTCTGAACTCTTCGTCGTCGAGTTCGACGAGACGCGAGATAAGCGATTTGTTTGGAAGGGCCGCGGCGATTTCGCGAAGCGACATGGAGCAATCATCCTCCGGGCTGTCGGCGTTGTTGTCGGGCATAGACATAGCGGTTTTACGGAAAAGGGTGACGTTGTGCGTAACCTTGATTGTAGGCGTCGTAGGCCGCAGGCGATCTCTATAAACGCGTGATGGAGAGCGCGTCGGGCTCTAAAATCGAAGGTGCGGGGTGAAACCCCGCTTGCACATCTCGAACATCTCGGACTGGCACTTCGACCTCAAGACTTACCACGAGCCTATCACGTAAGCGTCCTCTGTGTAACACGTTAAAGCGCGTCGATTCGTGGATCCTTCTTCGGGAGGGATCTGCGTGCGAGATCATTGGGTCTGGCACTCGCGGTCGTCATTGCTCTTTCGAGGGGGGCGAGTCCAATAAGTGTGCGCAATATGTGTGCTCAAGAAGCATCGCGACAAGAGGCGCATGGCGGATCCGCCATCTCTAGCACGAGGCTAGCAGGGTCGTGAAAAAATGAGGGCAGGCTTAATGATCTAGTGGAGCGGATCAAAAGCAACGAGTTCTTCAAGACCATCCGGGGTGAGATTGATGATATGCCTCAAAGCAGAGCCGTATTAAGGGCGCTACTACCGCAGAACTCAACGTTTAATCGGCGTCACAGCATAGCCGAAATCCGTTATTCATTGAATAGAATCTTCTTCATCGCCAGCCCTATAGCCCCCTCTTCGTTCTTTGGTAAACCTGGCTTCCCCTGCTCTGCACCTGATTCCGTTGGGTGAAGTTGACGGCGAGGGCTAGGCCAGTGAGCTGGAGTTACTTGGAGGGAAAAACTGTATCCCCTACAGTTTTTCCCCTGTCCTGTACAGGCTGAGAACCTTCCTTAGCTGGATGAATCGAGATTGATTCTTTTTTTTTTTTCTTTTTTTGGTTCTAGATCTATATGTTGAGCTCTCCCTGCCGACAGTACGAAGCCAAAGTTCTCTCTGATCAAGTCTCCCTGACTGTAAATCCCCGAGCCGGGGCGTCCCACCAAGGCCAAGGACAGCGAGCATAGAACAAGTAGCTCCAGCCCCACGCCGGACGCAGGAAGGCCGATGCGATGGCAAGAAGCGGTTGCTGAGTATGTAGCTTGCAAGTTTTCTGTACTTGTCAAACGACGGTCAAAGGCATACTCGTTCATATGAGACGGCCGACCTCCTCGCACTCTGTGTGAAACTTCAGACTCCGGGCCCATTTCCATAACCCTAGCCCTGGTTCAAATCCTTCGTCCCATCCGCGGCGCTGGTATTCAACGTCCTGTTGTTTACAATACAGTTGTGTACAACTCGAGGAATTCTAGAGTGTACGCATCCCTCCTATGACTTCCCAATGGTCTTCTCTTGCCACCTTGCCTCGCCGACCCTCTCCCCGAGGGTCATGGAAATATGCAGACCATTAATGTATGGCGTAATCGTAGCTCACCCGAATGGTTTTGTCCCAAGAGCACACTTCTATGTCGGAGCCAAAACTCTGGAACTGCACGAACTCTAGACTTATGTCACTAGGAGCCTGTCGTATTGGAAGAGGGCGGCAAAGACTCCGGGGAAGATGAAGTGTTTAGTGGCTGTGGTAGAAGGACGGATCTTCCCTCTTTCTACAAGTTGGGGAAGCGTCCGGACCACTTCTAATATGCCTGTCTGTCCTGGTAGATGGGTTCTATCATTGCGGGAACTTCCATGACCGGCCAGTTGTGCCGTAGTCAATTCTGATAGTGTTGGTTTATGTAGGTTATTAGTTCCTTTCGCTTACCGACAGCATCGGTCAATTCCCGCAGGGGTTTTACAGAAACTTCAAACAAGAATTGTTTTAGACTATGAGCTACTACTTGTCCCTTTTCGACGCGTCATGCTGGACTGATCTATTTTATTAATAATAAGCTGTGTCTTATAGTGCCTCTTCACTTTGTCAATTTTGGAGATACTACATAGAGCGGAGTGTGTCTACAGTGAGGCCACGGTATAGAATTATTACAGGACCTCTACTTTTGCGGGCAGCCGAATCAAGAGACTCTAGAAATCGTCCAGCCGCTACTCCAGCGCATCCAAGATCTGTGGAGGAAAGTAAACATGACGCGTAGGCTCTAATCCCGACTAAGGAGCCACAGGCGAATGTGTTCGCGGTTAGATCTGAGGTCGAGGAGTATTCTGCTTGGTTTGAATAGGTGGGATATTTATTCTTTTATTTAGTATAGTGTACGTAACTGCCAATTTGAAACTTCTATATTCTGTCTGCGTTTGCGATCATTTCCGATCACCCCTCTCATTGAGACTCATAGGCTTCCAGTCCTGTAAAGATAATTCCGTGATCAACCTTCCTAGTGCGGGCTTCTCGGGAAAATCCTCCAGAGAGAGAAAGCAGTGCGCCGAAACAGCAGCTAGGAGACGCAGGCGACGCAGGCAACGCAGGCAACCGCTTTCCAGGCTGCACCGTTTCGTTCTAGCTCCCGTTGCGAGTGTGGACCCCAAAAGTGGAAACACAGTTGATACAACGACAACATCGCATAAGCAGCGGTCTAATAACAGGCCGTCAGTGCCGCCTCACACTGACCCTTTCGAGATTACCTCTGGTGTCCGCCTTTCTCCATCCTCCGGCCTGATAAAGGGCTAGACAACCAAGGGAAAGAAGAAGAGGGAGAAGAAGAAAAATCGTCCTCATTATGTACATATGCACCTTATGCGGAGGGCCGCTTATGCCCTCCGAACCCTGGCGGGATCCTCCTGTCGCACGTGCGGAGTGGGATCAGGAAATCCGAGCAGGTACGTCAAACCCGCGATAGCACCTCAACGATTAAACTGTGATTTCCGCGAGGAAGGGGAAATGTATGCTCACAGTTAAAAACGAGCAGTTACCTCACTCGGCCGGGCCCAGGGCCCAATTCTTACCGGTATCGGCCTACTCTACGACACTACACTTGTCGCCAACACGAACCCCTACAGGCACTACCGGTACCCAGACTCTGAAATTTCATTCGACCTATCCGACACACATCCCATCTTCTGGGCCTACCCCTTTCACGAAGCCTGCTTCAAGATGCTTCTTTTCCACCTGCCGCCCATGAGGCTCGAGAAGCTCGCGGCTCCCTTGTTTCATATCTTCCGGTGCACCACGAGCGATGCGGCCGGGAAAATGATGCCAAGGCACGGGTATGGTGACGCGAAGCGCTTTCTCACGGACAGGCGTCGGTTTTTCCTATGGGAGGATTCTGATCTCGCTAGGTCTTTGGCGCATCTTAGGTCTGATCCGGTATCCTTCAAGTGGATACGAGATGTCGACAAATACGTGCTGAGCAACACGCGCATAAGCGAGAAGGTGAGCGCTATATTTTACGAGAGCCCCGCGGGACTCATCTCGGACGTGTATCGTCTGGAAGAGGCTCGTGCAACCGATTGCTTTTCCCGATTGTCCCAGGATATCCTGTACCATCTCGCCAACCATGTTTCGACGTTGAGCCTCGCCAAGCTACGTCTTGCCTCCCGTAGCGTGGCTGCTCAACTCCAACCCACACAGCTCCCGCAGGCGTTTTGGGCGAGCCGCTTCTGGGTCGACTTCCGCTACGAGATGAGCTTCTGCTTCGCTGGATGTCCGGAGCTCGAGAGGCTATCACTACCGCCCATTCGCAATTGGCGCGTGTTTTACGCGGTAGCCCGCATGTCCAAGCGTCAGTTCTTCCAGTGGGGCGAGGCCATCTGCGGACCCGACACCCTCGTGATATTGCACCGGCGCCACATACGCAACGTGCTCGCAAGCATAGCCGATCCACTGCTCTCCCTGTTGAGGATGCCTGAAACGAGCTGGTGCGCTGCTTCCTCTGGGGATCCTCCCGGCTCCATCGTGGATCCCAAGCGGCACGGCAACGGACCGGTGGTGAGAATTCACTGGACGCGACGACCGGAAAGTTTGGAGAGATTGCCGCCCTTCCAGTTTAACGTATATCAATGGGGCCTCTTCCACTTGGCTAAGCATATGAGCAAGAGGGGAATCGAGCTTACGGTATCGCTGATCACATTTGATGGGTTTAGGTACATCTCGGGGTTTACTGTGAAGTATGGCTCTAGCGATGATGCCAATGTCACACGGGCGGGAGTCTACACAACCGATTCCTTTGACAGGACCCAGTTTGCTGCCGGAGACGAGATCTTAGAATTACATGTCTACAGCAGAGTAGATGGTGTGGTCGGCCTAGTTTTTACCACCGTTGGGAAAGACGGCGACGAGCGTGAACTAACAAACCACTCTCTTGGTCTCTGTGATGTCTCAGATTCAGAAGTCGGTGTGGCAGTGTTGAATCCTGGACCAGGGAATAAGATTTCTGGCCTAGGCCTGGCTTTTGATGTGAGCTAAGGATTTTTTTTTTTAAAACTTAACCTGCGCAGCTTTTCGCGGAAGTAATTCCTAACGACTACGGTAGATTTGCCGCTGCATATCCGTACGTGTTCTCGAGTGTCCGCGCAGTCCCAACGCGGCACCTCTTCCCAGCTCGTCAAATCCCGATATCCGCCGGCATCCCGTGCCGCTGTGGTATCCCCACTCACCGCCACGCACCGTACGATGGACCCAAGCCGGCCGGCAGCCACAACGTCCCCGAAAATGCACCACCTCCCCCTTCTACCGCACTCTTCTCTTCGGCGGGCACGACGGTTCTCTGCTCCCCAAGTTAAACCGAATCACCGCCTTCGGTGGACCGCTCTTTTGGAGGCACTGCCTCCTTAGTCATGCCGTGAGCTACCTACGAGGCCTCTGTTTCTACTACGACGACGGATCCTGCCTCGGAGATAGATCCTTCTGGCATACGAGCTGTACCCGCCTCGCGGACACACCGCCGGCGGAACAATCTTTTTTAATTGACGGAAAAAATGGCGAGCGCATCGTAGAGATACGAGCGTTGATAAATGTTGAAGCAGGCTCTTCGAGCCGCACTGTGAGCGGAGTCCGTGTCGTGACCAACTTCGGGCGTCACACGCTGTTCCAGACGGTTGCGGTCTGGGATTGCCAATCTCACCGTGGCCTGCCCAAGGTTCTCCGAGCCCCGAGGGGGGAGCTCATTACGGGAATCGTCGTAGAGATGTCTGTGAGTGTTTGTTTTTCCAATTCTTAAGACCGTGTCTGATAAACACCTAATCCGTTTTCCATCTCCCTATAGGAATATCCTGGTGCGATGAAGTGCCTCAGCATCCTCTCGCAGCGCATCAAAGCCGAACCACGCCCCAAGTTAGTCGCCGAAATCGTTCTACGCCGAGAGCATCCCTTCGAGCTCGCGGGCCGCGAAGGAGGCCGCCCCCGAGGTAACAATTTCGACGAGCACGATGCCAGTGCATTCTACAGCGTCTTAGAGCCCTTAGAGGACATCAAGCGCATTCGCTTCTCCCGGGGGACGGTAGCCACTCGGGACCTGCGCGGGCCCGACTGTGTGTCTGGTCTTCGCTTCGACTTTTACGGCCGGAGCCCAGTGATCCTAGGCCAATGGATCGAAGAATGCGATTCGTTAGATCTCGAGCTCGGCGAGGAGATTGCGGAGCTTCAAATCTATCTCAACGCCGCAAACCACCCTGAACAGCGCCGATATCCGGGATTTAGCATCACAACTACCTTTGGACAGACTAAAACGGTGTTCGCTGCCCAGTCTAATCTACCTGTCACCACCGTATTACCCGCGTGGAGTAGCCCGAAGCACAAATTTGTAAGTTTGTAAACAAGATCCCTTCCTTCTCCGATTTCTTTCGAGAACGGAGAAAGAAACGGAAGGAAGAGAAAAAGAAAAAAAGAAAAAAGCGCTAACCCCTCCTATAGGGTGCCTTGGTTTGGGGTTTCACAGCAAGATCTGACTGGTTCAGCATCCGCTACGCATCCTCTCAACTTTACTGTCAGAGCCCATGGAGCGGCAAAGTCCGAGACAGTGGACCGGTGCGCAAGTTTTTCTGGCAGGAGACGGGATTACGCGGTGCCACCGTCAAACTGCAGGCACTCGAATTCTATCTCAAAGAGTTTCGTACTGACGAAATTGGCGGGATCCGCTTCTGCTATCAAGGCGGCATTCAAAGGAGTCTTGGGAAGTGTCTCGGCGAGCCGTACACCGTTAGATTAAGTGACGGAGAGCGTCTGACGCACGTCATTCTATGCTACGAGTACGACAGAGCAGAAGAGGAGCACCCACCGAGCGGTGGTTTCTTCGACATTACGAGGTGTGGTGTAAAGGTAAATGCCCGTCTAGCTCGCCGTCCACGTGGCAAAGATGCGAAGCCGCTGGCAGCACCCACTATCGCTCTTCCTTGACTGAACTAACGGTAATATTTGCTATCAGTTCCGAACGAACCACGGCCGAGATATACAGGTCCCTGGCCCACCGCCTGGCCGGCATGCGAAGCACACTGTCTTCCATCTCGAAGATGATGGTCCGACAGATGACAATCGTATCGATGGCCTCCCGATAGATACGACTCTCAAGTACGTGCCAAAGGGGTACGACAATTGTGTTGGGCTCTATGCGTGGCCGGAGGCAAGTACGAGTCGTATGGTATTCATTGCTGGGCCGATTTATGAAATGAGAGAATAGAACCTATGCCTGTTAAGTCCTTTTCATTGGTACTTATAAGGCTACATCTCTAGAGGGTAGGTTTCTATAGAATGAGAAAACTCTAATGGTTGAGCCTTTAAAGACAATAACACAAGGATATTGACAGTAGCCTCTTTTCCTTTCCAGAACGGAATGGCTATTGATCTGAAGGAACCAAATTTCAGACTACAAAGGGTTAGGAGCATTCCGTAACGCAGAGGGATTGCCAGGAGGACTTTAGCATCCGGATCAGAAGTAAAGTAGTCAAATTCATGGAGGCTCCCCATTCAAAGGGTAGCGATAGGAGGCGAGGCTCGCCTGCTCCCGGGATTTGTCGAGCGACATCGAAAGGGCTTCTTCAAAATATGGAGAGGCTCTTGCCTGTACGTATTTGTACAAAATCGTAATCCTCGTTGACTCCAACTACAAACCGAGATGAGATGACGGTGGCGCCGAGGTAGCATACCGCTTCTCCTTTCCTTGGCCTTTGTCGTTGATCTAATCTTCGGCCCATTGCTACGTTCCTCTACGCCAGAGGCACGAAGAAATAATAGCCCTCTAGTCGGAAGCCATTGTGTTTATTAGCCTGCATCGGAGACATAAGCTTAGCCTAGAGTTGTTAACGCTAAGAGCTTAAGGCTCTGATTTGTTGGAATTTTAGGCCGCCGATTTGCCAGGTACAGGCTGGTCGGCATCAATCCTGAGTCGGATTGGCAATAACCCGAGGTTCGTGTAGGCAGCAGCCCTCCAACTACTAGCTGGTTCTGCCCGTCTCAGAATCTCGGGTCTTAATCATACCACAAACTAGACTATGGAGAGCTACTTTCAAGGCTGTTTACAGGGATCCGTTTTAGAGCAGAGACCTTACTTTATCTCGGCCCCTTCCTTGAGTTTAAAAGAAACTTGAATTTACATTACCTGCTTTGAGAAGTCAAGTTGCGCCCGAGAAAAGAGGACTCTTCATTTCCATGAGTAGGTAGTTAGTATTAAAATTGAGACAAGGAGCCATATATGCATGTCAGCTCGAAGATTCACTTAGGAAAAGCACGACATCCTCCTATCCCCGAATGGATTCTCGTAGCCTTGGGAGAGGAGAGAGAAAAGAAGGAGGAAGGAGAAGGAAGGAGAAGGAAAAGAACATTACAAACGCACCCTGGAGATGTCCCATAAGACGAGCATCACACAGACACTCTCCCTGCTCCTGGAAGAAAAAAATCTGTCTTTCGGAAAAGTGCCATGATACAATTCAAGATACCAAGAGAGAGTCCTAAGCCCTAACGAATTTGTAGAAGCTTGTTTAATCCCAGTTTGTTTACATACTCTGTACTAGGAGCTAAAACCTAGTAGAGGTACTAGCTACATGTTTACGAAGGATAAAGGAGCTGTTTCTTTTATATAGTACTCTAAAGTGGGGGAGAAGGGGCCCACATACAATTAAGAGAGGTCTTATTTCTTTATATGCCTCTCGTGTTACGATCCTAACGCTAGCCCGTTGACGGTATGAGGTGGATACAACTAGTTTTGGGGTCGCAGGCGCCTATTATGAAGTAAGTGAGGCAGTCAAGCAGT
>Ga0164243_10013508_pt1 | contig 11486 bp, 11 predicted proteins | sample OricompcompostOP_FD_108781 | JGI IMG/M metagenome (GOLD analysis project Ga0164243, IMG submission 108781) | Organic Plus compost microbial communities from Emeryville, California, USA - Original compost - Organic plus compost (OP) | ecosystem: Engineered > Solid waste > Mixed feedstock >... | reverse complement strand
TGGGGCTGCTGCTCGACGCCGGGCCACCGCCGGCGCCCACCTGGGAGCTGGAGGAGCCGCACCTGGGCGAGCAGCACCGGCGCGACCCGCACACCGCCGCCAACCTGCGGATCCTCCAGCACCACCTGGCCATGGACCGCGCCGACTCCGCGCTCCGCGACCGGCTGGCCCAGCTTGCGGAGCAGGTGCTGATGGTGCGGCACGGGGAGCCCCCGGAGACCGCCCGCGCCTACGAGCTGATGGGGCCCGAGCTGACCGGCGTGGTCAACGACCCGCCCCGGCGGCTCACCCGCGAGGAGATCGAGCGCTGCGTTCACAGGATCGAGACCCTGTGAACGTCACCGAGGCCGGCGAGCTGTCGCGCCGCGTGCTCGACCAGGTCGGGCGCGCGGTCGTCGGCAAGCGGGAGCCGCTCACGCTGGTCCTCGCCGCGGTGCTCGCCAAGGGGCACGTGCTGCTCGAGGACTTCCCGGGGCTGGGCAAGACCCTCGCCGCCCGCTCGTTCGCCCAGGCGCTCGGCGTGGACTTCGGCCGGGCCCAGTTCACCCCGGACCTGCTGCCTTCCGACCTCACCGGGTCGTTCCTCTACAACCAGCAGCGCGGGGAGTTCGAGTTCCGGCCCGGGCCGCTGTTCACGAGCCTGTTGCTCGCCGACGAGGTCAACCGCACGCCGCCCAAGACGCAGTCGGCGCTGCTCGAGGCGATGCAGGAGCGGCAGATCACCGTGGAGGGCGAGACGTTCCGGCTGCCGGAGCCGTTCTGCGTGTTCGCCACGGCGAACCCGATCGAGTACGAAGGCACCTACCCGCTGCCCGAGGCGCAGCTGGACCGGTTCCTGATGCGGATCGGCTTCGGCTACCCCGACGCGAGCGAGGAGTACGACGTGCTCGCCCGCCGGGTCGAGCGGCGCCGGGAGGAGATCGTGCTCGACCCGGTCACCGACGCCGAGGGCGTGCTCGCGATGCAGGAGGCGGTCGAGGAGGTGCGGCTCGACGAGTCCGTCGGGCGCTACTGCGTGGCGCTCGCCGCGGCCACCCGCCACCATCACGACGTACTCACCGGGTCGTCGCCGCGCGGGTCGCTCGGCCTGATGCTCGCGGCCCGCGCGTTCGCGCTGATCCGGGGCCGCGACTACGTCATCCCCGAGGACGTCAAGGTCGTCGCCCGGCCCGTGCTCGCGCACCGGATCACGATCAAGCCGGAGCTCTGGATGACCCACACCAGCGGCCGCACGGTCGTCGACGACGTGCTCGGGCAGGTGCCCACGCCGGCGACGCTCGAGCGCACCAGCTGAGGCCCGACGGCCGATGGCGACCCGGTGACGACCCGATGATGACCCGATGACGACCCGGTGGCGCACGACGGCGACGCTGAGCCGTGCGCTGGTGCTCGGCTGCCTCGGCCTGGGTGCGGCGGTGGTGCTGGGGGAGCCGGTCGCCCTGGTGCTGGTCGGCCCGCTCGTCGTGCACGCGGCCCTGGCGCTGGCGGCGCGGCCGGCGCGGGAGCCGGCGGCGATCGCCGAGATCGACCACGTCTCCCTCCACGAGGGGCAGGGGACGACGTCGCGGCTGTGGCTGCGCGACGCGGAGGACGCCGAGCAGGTGACCCGCGCGATGGGGGTCGCGGCGTACGTCGCCACCCGCCCCGCGGACGGGTGCGTGTCGCGGCTGCTCGACGAGGGCGTGCCGGTGCTCGAGATCAGCCCGCGCCGGTGGGGCCGCCGGCTGCTCGGGCACGAGCAGGTCGCGCTGACCACGCGGTGGGCCGGCTACCGCTGGGGCCCGGTGACGCTGCCCGGGCTGCAGATGCACGTGCTGCCCGGGGCCGCGGCGTACACCTCCCGGGCGGAGACGCCGCAGCCGCGCGGGCTGGTCGGCGCGCACCGGTCGGCGCGCGTGGGCTCGGGCACGGAGTTCTCCGGGATCCGGGAGTTCCAGCCCGGCGACCGGCTGCGTCGGATCAACTGGCGGATCTCCACCCGGACCCGGCGCCTGCACGCGACCACGACCCGGGCCGAGGAGGACGCCGGGATCCTGCTCGTCGTCGACGCCGTCGCGGACCACGGGCGCTCCGGCGGCGTCGACGGCGCCGCGAGCAGCCTCGACCTGAGCGTGCGCGCGGCCGCGGCCATCGCGGAGGACGCGGTCCGCCGCGGCGACCGGGTCGGGCTGCGGGTCGTCGGCGGCAGTGGACGGCAGCTCTCCTACGGCTCGGGCTGGCTGCACCTGCGCCGCCTGCTGCTCGCGCTCGCGGCGATCCGGTCCGGCACCGAGGGCCACCACTCGCTGGCCACGCACGCCCCGGTGCCGCTGCGGGCCACCGAGGGCACCACGGTGGTGCTGCTGACCCCGCTGCTCACCGACGCGATCGCGACGGTCGCCGCCTCGACCGCGCGGCGCGGGCTCCCCACGCTGGTCGTCGACACGCTCCCGCCGGACGCCGAGCCCGCGCTGCCCGAGGACGTCGACCCCGACCTCGCCGCACTCGCCTGGCGGATGCGCAAGGTCGAGCGCGAGCAGGTGCTCGCCGGTCTCGCCGCGCTGGGCTGCCCGGTGGTCGCCTGGCGCGGGCCCGGCACCCTCGACGAGGTGCTGCAGCGGCTGGCCCGGCGGGCGCGGCTGCCGAGGGTGCGGGCATGACCGCCGGGCGGTGGCCGGCCTCCCAGCTGGTGGTCCGGGCGGTGGTGCTGGTCGGGCCGGTGCTGGCCCTGGCCATGATGGTGCCCGCCGGGTCGACCCCCTCGCCCTGGGTGTTCCTGCTGGTGACCGGTCTCGCGGCCGGCTGGGCGTGGCGGCCCGAGTCGGTGCTCGGCACCCTCGGCCTGACCGTGGTGCTCGGCTGGTGGGTCCGGGCGGACCTGGGCGTCCCGGCCGAGGCGCTGGTGGCCGCCGTCGGGCTGCTGGCCGCGCACGTGGCGGCGCTGGTGGCGGCCTACGGCCCGCCCCGGCTGGTGGTCGGCGCGGCGACCGCGCGGCTGTGGCTGGCCCGGGCGGGCGCCCTGTTCGTGGCGGCCCCCGTCGTGTGGCTGCTGTCCCGGCTCCTCGAGGACCGCTCCGAGCCGCCCGGGGTGTGGATCGCGGCGATGGTCGCGGTGGTGGTGGGGTCGGTCGTCGCCGCGTTGGCCTACGGTTCCACGCAGGAGGACCCCGTACGTGAAGCGTGACCCGGAGGAGTACGTCGAGCGGGTGCTGCAGTACGTCGAGCGGGTGCCGCGCGGCCGCGTCACGACGTACGGCGCGATCGCCGACGCGGTGGGCGGCGGCCCCCGGCAGGTCGGCTCGGTGATGGCCCGGCACGGCGGACCGGTGCCGTGGTGGCGGGTGGTCCGCGCCGACGGCTCGCTGCCGCCGAGCCACCAGGACGAGGCGCGGCAGGCCTACCTGGAGGAGGGGACGCCGCTGCGACCCTCCGGCGCGGTCGACATCGTCAAGGCGTTCTGGGCGCCCGACGACCCGTCGCCAAGTTAGCGACGGGTCGGCGTCGGGCCGCTACTTCAGCGCGGCGACGACCTCGTCGTAGTCGGGCTCGGTGGCGATCTCGGGCACCACCTGGGTGTAGCTCACCTTGCCGTCCGCGTCGACGACCACGACGGTGCGGGCGAGCAGCCCCTCCCACTTGCCGTCGGCCAGGCGGACGCCGTAGTCGTCGCCGAAGCTGGACCGGAACGCGGAGGCCACGGTGACGTTGTCGATGCCCTCGGCACCGCAGAACCGGCCCTGTGCCATCGGCAGGTCGTTGGACACGCAGATGACCGTGGTGTCCTCGAAGCCCGCGGCGAGCTCGTTGAACTTGCGCACGCTCGCCGAGCACACGCCGGTGTCGACGCTCGGGAAGATGTTGAGCACCGTGCGGCGGCCGGCGGGGAGGGTGACCTCGTTGAAGTCCGGGTCGACCAGCGAGAACGCCGGGGCCGGGTCACCGATCGCGGGCAGGTCGCCGACGGTGTGGACGGGGTTGCCCCCGAGTGCAGTGGTAAGAGCCATGACCCCTGTCTAGCAGTCCGGCGAAGCCGCCGGCGCCGGCAGGTCGCGCCGCCCACGGAGTGGACTGGCCAGGACCAGCAGGCTGCCCCCGACGTGGACCGCGGCCATCACCGCGATGGTCTCGCGCACGCCGAGCGCCGAGCCCAGCCAGCCCGCGAGCACGCCGGCGACCGGCATCGTGCCGAAGTTGACGAACTGGATGCTGGTGACGACCCGGCCCATCAGCGGCGCGGGGACGTACGCCTGCCGCCACGCGGCCCGGACGACGTTGCCGGCGACCGCGAAGACGCCGATGAGGAACAGCCCCGCCGCGACGAGCGAGGCTCCGGTGCCCGGCCAGGCCAGCGGCACCAGCAGCGCCGGGAACCCGCTGCCGAGGGTCATCAGCCGGAAGGCCCGGCCGGAACCGAGGCGGCGGGAGCACCAGGCCGCGGCGGCGGCGCCGAGCAGCCCGCCGCTGCTGCCGACCATCATCACGACGCCGACGCCCGAGGGGGTCAGGCCCAGGTGGTCGACCAGGAACAGCACCTGGAGCGCGCCCATGCCGGTGAGCCCGAAGTTGGCCAGTCCGCCGATCACCGTCATCCAGGGCAGGTAGGGGTCGTGTCGCACGAAGCCGATGCCCTCGCGGATCCGGGTGCCCAACGGGCCACCCGGCGCCCGCTCCGGGGCGGGCCGCTCGGGTCGGACCCGCCACAGGCACAGCGCCGAGACCAGGAAGCTCGCGGCGTCGAGGAGCAGCCCGAAGGCAGCGGACCACCACTGCGCGATGAGCCCGCCGAGGCCGGGTCAGGCGATGTGCATGGCGGACTCGGTGCCGAACATCCGGCCGTTCGCGGACTCGAGGTGCTCGGGCTCCACCACCTGGGGGAGCAGGACGACGTACGCCGTCTTGAAGAAGACCGAGGCCACCCCGCCGGTGAACGCCACGAGCACCATCTGCGGCAGGGTCAGCAGCCCCAGCCCCCAGGCCGCGGGGACGCTGGCGTAGGCCGCCGCCGAGACCAGGTCGGCGGCGATCATCACGCCCCGCGCCGGCAGCCGGTCGACCCACGCGCCCGCCGGCAGCCCGACGAGCAGCCACGGCAGCCAGGCCGCGGTGGCGAGCGCCCCCATCCAGCCGGGCCCGGCGTCGAACGCGAGCACCGCGAGCAGCGGGAGCAGGACCGTGGTGGTGGCGTTGCCGAGGACGCTGACGCCCTCGCCCAGCCACAGCAGGTTGAAGCCGCGGTTGCGGGAGAGCGGTGGGAGAGCCTCCGTCCTCGCGGCGACCGCCGTCACGGCTGGGCCGGGAAGCCGCGGGCGTACAGGAAGACCGGCTCGCGCTCGACCCCGTCGTCGGGGACCTCCCGGTCGGTCCAGCGCATCAGCAGCGCGACCAGCTCCTCACCGAGCTCGCGCAGCTCGTCGGGGGAGAGACGGAGCCAGTGCTGGGTGACGAAGGCGGCGTCGTCCCACTCGGGGTCGGAGCGGGCGTTGGCCATCCAGTCACGGGTGCGCTCGACCTGGCGCTGGAAGTTGAGCGCCTCGGCGGCGTCGGCCGCGGCGACCGCGGCGGCGTCGTCGGCGAGGTCCTGCCGCGACCAGCGGGTGCCCGGAGCGGCCAGCCGCCACCACCGCTCCCGCCGGTCCCGCGCCAGCTCCGGGGCCTCCTCGACGAGGCCGGCCTCGGCCAGCACCTTGAGGTGGTGGCTGGCGCTGCCCACCGCCTGCCCGGTCCGCTGCGCCAGCGCCGAGGCGGTGGACGGTCCGTCGACCTTGAGCGCGTCCATGATCCGCGAGCGGAACGGGTGGGCGAGCGCGGCCAGGGCCTTCGCCTCGGTGAGCCGGCGGATCTCGGAGCGGTCCATGGAGGGGACCCTAGATCAACAAGAGGAGTTGTACAAGAGTTCTTGTGAATAGGTCCAACTCATGCCAGCGAGCTCGGCGTTGCTTCGGCACTTGTCGCCGTCGGAAGTGTGTGATTGAGGTCACTAGGTTGTGCAGCGCTCGGGCCTGTCACTGCAGCGAAAGGTTCCTGACATGTCGATGTTCACCTGGGAGAAGGTCGATCCGGCTCCTGGCGAGGCGGTAGGTCCGCGGCAACGGCTCAGCTGGGGCAAGACCGCCGGCCTCGGCGCCCAGCACGTCGTGGCGATGTTCGGCGCCACGTTCGTGTTCCCGATCGTCATGGGGCTCGACCCCAACCTGGCGATCATGTTCTCGGGTATCTGCACGATCCTGTTCCTGCTGATCGTCAACAACGCGGTGCCCAGCTACCTCGGCACCAGCGCCTCCTTCGTCGCCAGCGTGGCGGCGATCCGAGCCAGCGACCCGGCCGGCGACTCCGCCGACGTGACCGGTGCGATCATGATCGCCGGCATCGTCCTCGCCCTGGTGGGCGTCCTCATCCACTTCGCGGGCTCCGCGTGGATCCACAAGATCCTGCCGCCCGCAGTGACCGGCGCCGTCGTGATGCTGATCGGGTTCAACCTGGCCCCGGTTGTGGCCTCGATCTACTGGCCGCAGGACCAGTGGATCGCGCTGCTCACCGCCACGTTCATGGTGATGGCCGCGGTGATGATGCCCGGCTTCTGGAGCCGGATCGCGGTGTTCCTGGCGCTGATCTTCGGCTACGTGCTCTCCTGGATCGCCGACGGGTTGTTCGGTCAGATCAACTCCCCGAACCCCAACAACAACATGACGGTCGAGGACCACGACCGGATCTCCTGGTCGGCCGTGAAGGCCGCGGACTGGATCGGGCTGCCGAGCGGCAAGCTCGCCGACGGCGTCGACGTGGTGCACGGGCCGAGCTTCTCGCTCACCTTCATCCTGCTCGTGCTGCCCGGCGTGATCGCGCTGATCGCCGAGAACACCGGTCACGTCAAGGCGGTCGCCGAGATGACCGGTGAGGACCTCGACCCGTACATGGGCCGGGCGATCGGCGCCGACGGGTTCGCGACCGCGCTGTCCAGCGCGTTCGGCGGCTCGCCGACCACGACGTACGCCGAGAACATCGGCGTCATGGGCGCCACCCGGGTCTACTCCACGGCGGCGTACTACGTCGCCGCGGTGGTGGCGATCCTCCTCGGACTGTGCCCGAAGTTCGGCGCGATCGTCGCCGCGACGCCGGGTGGCGTGCTCGGCGGCATCACGGTCGTGCTCTACGGCATGATCGGCCTCATCGGCGCGAAGATCTGGGTCGAGAACGGCATCGACTTCGGTGAGCCGCGCAACCTGGTCGGCCTCGCCGGGGGCCTGATCGCGGGCATCGGCGGGGTCACCCTCGAGATCACCGACGACTTCGAGCTGAGTGGCATCGCGCTCGGCACGATCCTGGTGATCGCCTACTTCCACCTGGTGGGCCTCAAGAGAGGCGCGGGCACCGGAAAGGTGACCAGAGCCCTCTGAACCCACGAGACCGACGGGGTGCCGCAAAGCCTGACAAGGAAACGGCACCCCGTCGGCAATTTGTGCCGTGGCCGTGCCCACAGGCGCACGCTTGAATCGTCGCGTGCCCACCCACCAGCTCGTCGTCGCGGACGCCACCCTGCGCGGCCGCGAGGGCCGGTGGCACATCGGCATCGACGACGGCCGGGTCACCGCGATCGAGCGGGCGCCGCTCAGCGGGGCCGACGAGGTCGACGCCGCCGGCGGGCTGGTCACGGAGAGCTTCGTCAACGCCCACCTGCACCTCGACAAGGTCTACACGCTGGACCGGGTCGGCGACGACGCGCTGACGGCGTACACCGCCGGCGACATGGGCTCGGCGCTGCGCTCGATCGAGCTGGCCTCCGCGGTGAAGGCGGACTACGACCGCTCCTGGATCGCGCCGAACGCCCGGCGGGCGCTCCGCGAGGGGATGCGCTACGGCGTCCGCCACGTGCTCGCCTTCGCCGACGTCGACACGAAGGCCGGGCTCGAGGGGGTGATCCCGCTGCTCGAGCTGCGCGAGGAGCTCCGCGGCGTGGTCGACCTGCAGGTGGTGGCGTTCCCCCAGGACGGCCTGCTCCGCGACCCGGGCGCCGAGGAGCTCGTGCGCGAGGCCGTGGAGCTGGGTGCCGACGTCGTGGGCGGCATCCCGTGGATCGAGCTCAGCGACGCGGACGCGCGCGAGCACGTGCGCCGGATGTGCGCGCTGGCCGCCGAGCACGGCCGGCGGGTGGCGATGCTCGTCGACGACGCCGGCGACCCGAGCCTGCGCACCACCGAGATGCTCGCCGAGGCGGTGGTCGAGCACGGGCTGGTGGGACGCGGCGTGGCCAACCACGCCAGGGCGGTCGGCCTGTACGCACGGCCGTCGCTGGAGCGGCTGGCCGGCCTGGCCCGACGGGCGGGACTCGGCTTCGTCAGCGACCCGCACACCGGACCGCTGCACCTGCCGGTGCGCGAGCTCACCGCCCTCGGCGTGCCGGTCGCGCTGGGCCAGGACGACATCGAGGACGCGTACTACCCGTTCGGCCGGCACCACATGCTGGAGGTCGCGTTCCTCGCCGCGCACGCGCTCGAGGCCGTCGACACCGTCGGCATCGACCTCGTCTACGACGCGGTCACGACGACCGCCGCCGAGGTGCTCGGCATCGAGGGGCACCGGCTCGAGGTCGGCGGGAACGCCGACCTCGTCGTGCACGCGGAGCCCACGCTGCGCCGGGTACTGGCCGAGCACGCGGCCCCGGTGCACGTGGTGGCCTCGGGCAGGCTCGTGGAAGGAGCAACCCCATGACCGGGATCCGGATCGGCATCGACACCGGAGGCACGTTCACCGACGTGGTGGCGCTCGACGAGGAGACCGGCGAGCTGGTCACCACGAAGACGCCGTCGACGCCGAGCAACCCCGCCGACGGCTTCCTCGCCGGGATCGAGAAGGTGCTGGGGCTGATCGGCGCGACCGGCGACCGCATCTCCGCGGTCAGCCACGGCACCACGGTGGCGACCAACCAGCTGCTCGAGGGCAAGGTCGACCGGCTGGGCTTCATCACCAACACCGGCTACGAGGCGATGCTCGAGATCGCCCGGCAGTCGGTGCCCGACGGCTACGGCAACTCCTACTTCTGGGTGAAGCCGGACCGGATCGTGCCGCGCGACCTGGTCAAGGGCGTGGGCGGCCGCCTCGACTTCACCGGCGCCGAGGTCACCCCGCTCGACGAGGACCGGGCCCGCGAGGTGGCCCGCTGGTTCCGGGACCGGGGGATCGGCACGCTCGGGGTCTGCTTCCTGCACGCCTACGCCAACCCCGCCCACGAGGAGCGGATGCGCGAGATCCTCGCCGAGGAGCACCCCGACGCCGTGGTGTCGGTGAGCAGCGAGGTGCTCCGCGAGTACCGCGAGTACGAGCGCGCGATGACCACGCTCGTCGACGCCGCCGTGAAGCCCCGGCTCTCGGCGTACGTCCGCAACATCACCGAGCGGCTGCACGCGTTCAGCGAGCGGGAGATCCCGTTCTACGTGATGAAGTCCAACGGCGGCGTGCTCTCCGCCGACGAGGTGGTGCACCAGCCGATCACCACCGTGCTCTCCGGTCCGGCCGCGGGCGCCCTCGGCGCCGCGCTGATCGCGAAGGTCGCCGGGCACGACCGGGTGCTCACCTCCGACGGCGGCGGTACGTCGACCGACGTCAGCGTCGTGATCGACGGCGAGCCGACGCTGACCACCGAGGGCTCGGTCGGGGTGTTCCCCTCGAAGATCCCGATGATCGACGTGGTGACCGTCGGCGCGGGCGGCGGCTCGATCGCCTGGCTGTCGCCGGAGGGCAACCTCAAGGTCGGCCCCCAGTCGGCGGGCGCCGACCCGGGCCCGCTCTGCTACGGCAAGGGCGGCACCGAGGTCACCATCACCGACGCGCACGTCGTGCTGGGGCGGATCCCGCCGCACCTGCTCGGCGGGGAGATCCCGCTCGACGTGCAGGCGGCGACCGACGGGGTCGACCAGCTGGCCGCGAAGCTCGGGCTCAGCCGCGAGGCCTGTGCCACCGGGATCCTCGAGATCTCCGCGTGGAACCAGGCCAACGCGCTGCGCCAGGTCACCGTGAAGCGCGGCCTCGACGTCCGCGACTTCACGCTCACGACGTTCGGCGGCTCCGGGTCGCTGCTGCTCTGCCGGCTCATGGACATCCTCGGCATCGGCACCGTGCTGGTGCCGCCGGACCCCGGCAACGTCTCGGCGTTCGGGCTGCTCACCGTCGACGTCAAGAACGACTACGTGCAGACCAACGTCGCGCTCGCCGACGCGCTCGAGCCCGAGGCGGTCGCGGCGATCTACGACGACCTCACCGCGCGCGCCGCGGCGGCGCTGGCCAAGGAGGGCTTCGCCCCCGAGGAGCACCGCTTCCAGCGCACCGCCGACCTGCGCTACTTCGGCCAGGCCTTCGAGGTGCGGGTGCCGGTGCCCGACGGTCCCGTCGACGCCGCCGCGCTGACCGAGGTCGCGGACCGGTTCCACGCCGAGCACCGCGCGCTCTACGGCTACGACTTCTCCGGCGACCCCGACCAGCAGGTGGAGTGGGTGAACCTGCGGGTCTCCGGCATCGGGCCGATCACCCGGCCGGAGATCCGGCGCCACGACCCGTCCGCCGACCCGGTCGTCGAGGAGCGCGGCCGCCGGCCCGTGTGCTTCGACGCCGAGCAGGGGTACGTCGACACCCCGGTGGTGTGGCGGCCCGACCTCGCGCCCGGCAGCGTCGTCGAGGGCCCGGTGATCGTCGAGGAGTTCGGCTCGACGGTGCCGGTGCACCCGGGCTTCACGGCCCGGGTGGACGAGTACCGCAACATCGTCGTCACGAGGGGAGGGGACCGATGACCAGCCGCCGCGTCCCGACGCAGTTCCCGTTCGGCACCCTCACCGCCGACGCCGGGGCGAGCGCCGACCCGGTGCTCGTCGAGATCGTCCAGGGCTCCCTGGCCAGCGTCGAGATGGAGGTCGAGACCGCGATCGCGCGCACCAGCCGGAGCCCGATGATCCGTGACGCCCACGACTTCCGCGCCGGCATCCACGACCGGCTGCTGCGCAAGCTCACCGGGCGGTCGTACTCCGCGCTGGTGCACCCGGTCGCCCGGGACTTCCCGATCGAGGAGATGCGCGAGGGCGACGTCTTCTTCCACAACGACGTCTACCAGTCCGAGGGCGGCATCGGGCACCTGCCCGACCTGTGTGTCACCGTGCCGGTCTTCGCCGGCCCGGAGGGCGACCGCAAGGTGGTCGCCTTCGTGCAGGCTTTCGGTCACCACGACGACATCGGCGGCGCCGTGCCGGGCTCGATGCCCTCCAACGCCACCTCGGTCTTCGAGGAGGGTCTGATGGTTCCGCCGATCCGGCTGTGGGATGCGGGCGTCCCCAACCGGGCCGCGCTGTCGATCATGACCCGCAACTCCCGGATGCCCGAGTCGCTGGCCGCCGACCTCGACGCCGAGTGCTCGGCCTGCCTGATGGGTGCGCGCCGGCTCGGCGAACTCTTCGACCGGTACGGCGTCGAGACCGTCGAGTCCTGCTTCGACGCGATCATCAGCCCGACCACCGAGACCTATCGGC
>Ga0164243_10013506_pt1 | contig 11486 bp, 14 predicted proteins | sample OricompcompostOP_FD_108781 | JGI IMG/M metagenome (GOLD analysis project Ga0164243, IMG submission 108781) | Organic Plus compost microbial communities from Emeryville, California, USA - Original compost - Organic plus compost (OP) | ecosystem: Engineered > Solid waste > Mixed feedstock >... | reverse complement strand
GCGATCGGCCCGGAGATCCCGGTGGCGTACCCGCGGGAACTGCTCGACCGCATCGAGGCCGCGGCGAAGGCTGACGGCATCAGCCGCGCGGCGTGGCTGCGGCAGGCCGCCGAACAGGCCCTGAACGCCGGCGATTGACCCCGGACGCAACGAAGCGGCCCCGTCCAGGTGATGGACGGGGCCGCTGTCGTTGCCTCTGGCGTTGCCTAGGTTGTGACCCCTCCAGGGGTGATCAGCGGCGCCGCACCACTGACTATGCCACAGCGCCCTGACGCCCGTGCAACGAACGCGGAAGAAGCCCCCTGCCGGGTGGTCCGCCTTGCGTAGGTGAGGGGCGGTTCCGCGGTCCGGCTGCGCGGCGGCGTCGGGCGGTGGCAGTATCTGCGGTGTCGCCCCGGCCGCGATTGCGACGGCCGGGTCGGTGTGCTCCCCGCTTATGCGGGGATGGTCCATGTGACGCGGTCGGGGTGAACATGAAGTGCCCCTGCTCCCCGCGTATGCGGGGATGACCCTTCGGTCTCTCGTCGGCCAGTGGGCTGCTGCTCCCCGCGCATGCGGGGCCGAGGGCCCCCGGTTTCGGCCGGGGGCCTTCTTCGTTCTCCCCCTTGCCATAGCGCCGCACGTGAGGCACTATGGAGTCATCGCCAAGGACACCCCGCCCCAGGCAGACAGGAGCACACGATGCCCACCGTCATCGCCGCCGAGCCGATGCGGCCCGAGCTGCTGGTGAGCAACCCGCAGGACGTCGACATCGACTGGTGGGTGACCATCACCGACGAGGCGGCCGACACCGTCCGCGAGGCCCTGGCCGCCACGCACGCCGCCTGACCCGCACCCGCACGACGAACGGCCCGCCCCCGGCGCTATCGGGGGCGGGCCTCCGGCATGAGAACGGAGCCCACACCATGGCCGAGCCTAACCCCGAGCTGTGGACGATCGACCAGGCCGCCGAGCACATCGGCGCCGGCAGTGCGGCCAGTGCGCGCAGGGCGCTGTCCCGGTGGGGGGTGCGCGCCGCCGAGTACCGGCCGCACCCGGTGTCCGGCCGGCCGCAGGCGTTGTACCGGGCGGAGGAGGTGAGGACGGCGCGGGCGGGTCGGCCGGGGTCGGGGAACCGGACGCCGCGGAAGTAAGTCTCGGGACCCCCTTGCCATAGTGCCGCACGTGCGGCATTATGGGATTGTCGCCGAGAGGGGAGCCCGAGATGAACACCACCGCCGCCGCCGCCAAGGCCGGAGTCACCGTCGCCACCATCCGCACCTGGTGCCGCTACGGCGCCGTCACCGCCACCAAGCGCGCCGGCCGGTGGGTCATCGACGCCTCCTCCCTCACCCGCCGCATCCACCTCGGCGCCCAGCGCCGCACCCGAAAGGCCACCCGCATGGACATGCCGATCGTCCTCACCAGCCGCACCACCCGCGTCCCCGGCCACATCGGCGCCGTCGGCCCCGCCGAGGTCCTGAAGGCCGCGTTCGAGAACCGCGAGCCGGTCACCCTCTCCGGAAAGTTCGCCGGCGAGGTCGTCTACCTCGGCCACCGCCGGCAGACCTACGGCGACTACGGCATCACCCTGAAGACCATCGGCGAGGACCGCACCTGGCAGCACAACGGCCGCACCCTGGCCGTCTACCTGGTCGACCTGGACCGCCTCGACCAGGCGCCCCGCCTCGCCCAGATCGTCGCCGAGGCCGAGGCCCGCGCCTACGCCGAGGCCGCCGAGGCCGAGGCCCGCGCCGCCGCGGAAGAGGCCGCCTACCTCGACCGCGAAGACTACTGAGCACACCAGCCACACCACCCGCGACCCGAACGGACGGACCACATGACCTCGCCGAACACCCTCACCCCCCGCGACCTGATCGAGGCCGCACTCGCCGCCTGGGACCGCCAGGCCCACACCGGCCGCATCGAGCAGGTCACGCTCACCGCGCCCAAGCACCACACCTACGGGAATCCCACGCCCGTCGAGTGGTGGCCGGGCACCGCCCTCGCCGCCGCCGGCCACCTCACCGGCGCGTGGGGCCTCGCCACGGACAGCGAGGTCACCATCGAGTCCGGGACCATCACCGCGGCCGTCCTGCGCGCCGGGAACCGGCGCTGCGCCGTCGGCTACGGCGCAGCGATCGGCGACCTGTGCAGGGTGCCCGACTGCACCGAGCCCCCGTCCGCCGGCCTCGGCAGCCCCTGCCTGCTGCACCTCGGCGACAGCCCCACGGAGGTGGAGGCGGCGGTGACGCACTGGCGCGACGTCCACGGCCCCGACGCGCAGGTGGTCGCCGAGGGCCGCCACCGCGCCCTGGTGCTCGCCTGCGAGCGGGCCGGACTGCCCGACGAGGAGATCCCCTACCTGTACGCCCCGCCCCGCGTGCCGCTGGATGACGAGTACTACGAGGACGGGCCGTCCGCCTGACCCCGGCCACACGGAAGCCGCCCCGCCCCCGCCCACCGCACGACCATCGGAAACCGCATCAGGAAGGACACCACCATGAACTACTTCGACATCACCTTCCCCGACGGGCGGACCGTCCGTGTCACGGCCCGCCCCGTTCCGATCGGCGAGCCGATCATGACCGTCCGCCGCGGCGACCAGGTGGTCGCCGAGGGCCAACTCCGCGAGGTCGGCGACGTCGAGCGCGCGCACCGCGGTTGGTCCGACAGGGTCACGCACGCCATCGGGCACGTGCCGATCGCCGCGGAGTATGTGGACCGCGTGCGCGGGATCGAGGCCGTGCCCGTCGCGCGCCGCGCGACGCCGGAAGGCGCAGCCGGAGCGTTGCGCGAGCAGCGTCATCGGCTGGTCAGGGAACTTTCGGCCGCCGCCGACATGGCCGCGCAGGCCCGCGCCGACGCGTTCGACTGCGGCGTTCTCGACACGCACCTCGCGCCCGGCGGTCCCGGCGAGGACCGCGAACGCCGGGTGCAGCAGGCGCAGGACGCCCTCGACGCGTTCGACCGCGCCCACCCCGAGATCAAGCAGGCGATGAAGGCCAAGCGGGACGCCGACGTCCGCCGCTGGGCCGACCTGTAGCGGCACGCACCCCCGCCTGACCGCGGGCACGTGAGCATGACGAAGCCGCCCCCGCCGCCGCCCTTCAGGGTGGCGGCGGGGGCAGTCTCATCAAAACTGGGGAACTCCCCCGATCCCCCTCCCACCCGCACGGCCCGGCCGGTACCGTCCCGGTCAACCACGGGGAGGGGACACGATGCGCCACCACGCCCGCACCACCATCACCGCCGCCGCCGGCCTCGCACTGTCCACCACCGCACTGCTCACCAGCGTGCTCCTCGCCGGCTGCTCCGACAACGACGACAGCACCACCACGGCCGCCGCCGGCCAGGACCGCGCCGACCTGGAGAACGCCGTCCGCACCTACCTCGGCGCGTTCTACACAGGCGACGGCGACACCGTATGGTCCCTGGTCTCCGACCGCTGCCAGCAGCGCCACACCCGCGCCCAAGCCGAACGCGAGATGCAGTACGCCCAAACCACGTACGGGCACCTCACCGTGCGCTCGGTGTCCGTCGACCAGCTGTCCGGCGACCTGGCCCGCATCTCCTTCGACGTCGGCGTGCCCGCCCTCGCACGCACCGGCTCCCCCTGGGTGCGCGAGGACGGGCACTGGCACTACGACGCCTGCTGACTCAGCGCTCCTCGCCGTCCTCCGGCGCCACCACACGCACCACCCGGTCCACCGCATCCCGCATCGAGGCCCCCCCGTTCGGGCGCATCTCGGCGTCGATCCGCTGTACCCGCCCGTCCAGCCGCGCCATCCCCTGCTCCAGCGCTGCGATGCGCTGGGGGATCGGCTCCTGGCCGTCGTGCCCGAACCACGAGTCCAGAAACCGGCCGACCTTCCGCGCCGTGCGCCACGCCGTACGGACGCAGGCGACCAGTGCACCGGTGACCACGACCACGCCACTGGCGACCGCCGCCCACACCTCCGGACTCACGCGACCGCCCCCGCAGTCCCCTGCGCTGCGGGGTCCAGCCGCGCCGGCAGCAACGCCACCGACCGGGCACCCACGTACCGGGCCAGCATCGCCTTCGCCGCGGCCAGCGCAGCCGCCCCACCCGCCACCGCCGCCGCCTGCACCCCCGACAGATCGAACTGGCCGGCCACCGGCCACGCTGCGAGCGCCGTCACCAGGAACGTCGCCACCACCCGCTCCACCGCGGCGCGCACCCACGCCCACCCGGTGACCGCGTCGAACGGCGTCCCCAGGAACTCGACCAGGGCGCCGCGGACGGCCGACACCGCGGCAGCCAGGGCGGCCAGCACCGCTGCCTGCGCCGCCGACAGGCTGAGCGCCCCCGAGCCGGCCGCGAGCGCCATGGCAGCGGCGAACGCCTCCACCGCGGACGCCGCCGCCCGCTCCGCCGTCCCCGCGACCTGCCGCACCCACACCGGTGCCGCCATCACTCCACCACCGTGAAGCCGTACCGACGCCCGAGCCGGGTGAGGCTGTCCCGCCCCGGGTAGCCGTCCGCGCCCGCCCCGCGGTAGCCGCCGCCCGCTGCGGACCGCTGCCACTCCCGGTACGCGTCCCGGGTCGTCGTCCCCCACGACCCGTCAGAGGCGTAGGTGGGGGACATCAGCCCCTCCGCCACGAGGGCTTGCTCCACCAGCTGTACGCCCTCGGGATAGGTCTGGTGGCCTGTCGGCGCCGGGATGTCCGCGCGGGCCGCGGCCAGGATGCGGGACAGGCTGACCGTCCGGCCGCTCCCGGCCGGCGGGATGTCGTGGCCGCCACCGGTCACCAGCAGGTGCCAGGTGTCCGGCCCGGGGATGCCGTCCGCATCGGACCCGGACCAGCCCTGCGCCTGTTGGAACGCCGCGGTCGCCCGGCGGTCGGCCTCGCCCCAGTTCGGGCCGGGACCCTCGCTGTAGAACCGGCCGCCGCCGCGGGCCACGAGCATCTGCCCCAGCCGCGTGACATACGCATTGTGCGCGCCCGACCCGAAGTAGCCGGCGCCGGGGAACGCATCCGACCCTCCGGCCGGGGCCTTGTCGCGCCAGGCCGGGTCCGCGGAGACGATGCCGCCGGGGTAGGCCGGGTACCCGTAGCCGTACACGTAGGAGTCGCGGCGCGCCCGCTTCTTGCGGTAGACGCCGTCGCCCTCGGCCGAGCCCGTGGCGTTCGTATTGCCCTCGATCGTGTACGCGTAGTCGGCGTCGTAGGCGTAGACCAGTCCGGTGTGGCTGCCGCCGCCAGCGCCGAAGAAGACCTGCGCCCCCACAGCCGGGTAGAAGCTGAACCTGCCGCGCTCCTTGTACCAGGCCACCGCCGTCGAACAGCTGGCCGTCTTGGGGAACAGACCGGAGCACCCAGCCTGGAGCGGCACCCACCCGTCGGCGAACGTCGCGCACCAGGGCTGCCCCTGCGACCACTCCAGTCCCGGCACCGCGGGAGAGTACTTCTGGATGTTGTTCCAGTGGCCGCTGCTGCGGCCCTCGTGATAGCCGACCTCGCCCTTCGCCACGGCGATGATGCCGGCGGCAGTGCAGCTCATGCCTGCCCCCCGTCGAACAGCTCGCCCTCGTACGGCCGGTCCGGACTGCCGGCGGCCGGGTCGCGCCCGGTGGTCGCCGGCAGTCCGGCCGCCTCGCCCGGGTCGCCTGCGGCCTCGGCGTAGCTGTCGCCGGGCCCGGGGTCGATGGTGTCGCTCATGCTGCCTGCCCTCCTGGGTGGCCGATGCGGGGGCGCCGTGTGCAGCCGGCGCGCCCCTGCTGATCAGGGTAACGGCGATTCGAACGCCAGTTCGATCATGCAGCGGTGCGGCGGCCCTGCTGGATGTCGATGGCCTCGGCCCACACCTCGGCCCACCGCCACGCCTGCGCCGCGTACGTCATCTCCGCGGTCGCCTCCCGCCCCGCGGCGGACTGCTCCGCCCGCAACCCCGCGTCGACGGCCAAGCGCCGCAGCAACCGGTACCAGTCCCGCGACCGCCGCGCCAGGAACCCCACCCCGGTCCGCCGGTGGAACTCGGCGTACTCGGCCCGCGGGCTGGCGACCCACGGCACCCCCAACGCCGAGTACTCCAACGGTTTCAACCACGACTTCCCCGCGTTGAACACGCTGTCCGCCAGCGGTGCGACGCCGACGCCGAGCTGCGCGACGGCCGCCGGCCACGCCCCGATCGGCACCGCCCCCGTCGCCTCCGGCTCGGCCGACAGACCCAACGCCGACTCCATCCCCGTGCCATCGGACACCACCCGGAACCGGTGGCCGTCGTCCTCCACCAGGCGGCGGATGCTGTCGCCCAACTGCGGCACGTCGTCCGGGTGGGAGTGCAGGGAGCCGGCATAGCCGATCAGGTCGGAGTCGACGTGCGGCACGGCGTGGTACTCGGGCGGCAGGTAGTTGTGCAGCACTCGAGCGGTGCCGGGGCGGCCGTACCGGCGGGCCAGAGCCGGGGTGGACACGGTGGCCAGCGTCGCCTCCCGCGCCGCCACCGCGGCGGCCTCCCACGAGTGCCCGGTGCGCGCTGCCCAGTGTGGGTGCATCGCGGTGAACGCGGGGTTCGCCGGGTGGATGGCGGACAGGTCGTCGTCGTTGTCGACCACGACAGCCACGCCCTGGGCGCGGATGACCGGGATCGCCGCGGCCATGTGCACGTGGGTGACCCGCTGCATCACCACCAGCTCGGCGTCCTCGGGCAGGTGCACCCGCGCCACGCTGCCGTCCGCGCGGATCGCCGCGTTGAACGCGCCCCGGGCGGAGGGCATCATCACCCGCACGTTGTGGCCCTGCGCGGCCAGCGCCTGCGCCGGCCAGATCAGCCGGAAGTGCCCGCAGCCGTACGTGTCCGCGGGGTAGACGTAGATGGTCACCGTCACCACCGGTCCGGTCGGCCGCTGGTGTTCCCGCTGTCGTGGTGCCACAGCCACGTGCGCTCCGGCAGGTGCACAATCTGGGCGCCCGCGCGCTGGCAGCCCAGGGTGAACTGGTAGTCCTCACCCCATACCTGCCCGCCCACCGTGCCGCCTTCGGCCGGCCGCAGGAACCCCACCTCCTGGGCGAGCTCGGTGCGCACCAGGGTGGTGATGGTCGTCTGCCTCGGGTCCGCCGGGTCCCACGGCCGGCCGAAATGCCCGGGCATCGGGTCGGCGCCGCCCACCACCGTGTACCAGGGGTACACGTAGTCGGCCCCGGTCTCCTCGGCGCAGGCCATCAGGCGGGCCAGGTGCTCGGGCTGCATCTCGTCGTCGTCGTCCAAGAACGCGACCCACTCCGTGCCCACCGCGTCCAGGGCGCGCTGCCGGGTGACGGGCGCGCCCTCCCGCTGGTGGTCCACGACGACGGACAGGGCCGCCGCGGGCAGCATCTGCCGCAGGACGGACCCGACGGCACGGTGCAGCAGGTGCGCGCGCGGCGGGATGCTCGGGATCACCACGGTGATACCAGGGCGCATGAACCCCTCCCGGAATCATGCAGAGCTGTATCGAACTTACGTTCGAATCGTACGGCCCGCGGCGCCCGGGTCAGGTCACCGTGATCGCCTGCGGGCACGCCGACACCGGCCCGGCGTACTGCACCATCAGGTACCGGGGGGCGGCGGCCGTCGCGTAGTGCATCGCCTGCCCGCTGACCGCGGTCACCGTCAGCACCAGGTCGGTGGTGATGTCCGTCGAGCCCCGGTTGCCGAGGTAGAGCGCCCAGTTCCCAGGCGATGGAGCCAGCCCGTACCCGGGCACCAGCCCTCCCGTGGCCAGCAGCGCCCCGGCCACGCTGCTGCCCTTGCGCACCCGGTAGTAGGACTGGGAGGTGGAGAGCATCGCCGACCCCGCCTCCACCCGGTACGCCGCGCCCGCCCGCAGCCGCACCGCCGGCAGCACCAGCGACACCCCCTCCCCGGTCACGAGCGGCGAGGCCGTGGTCAGCGACACCACCCGCGGCGCCAGGTCCGCGGTGGAGATCACCCCGAGCGCGTACCGCCCGGCCGGCGGCACCTCGGCGACCATCACCCGCATCCCGGGCACCAGCGGCCCGGCCAGGCTCGTGACCGGCATCGGCACCGCGTCGGCGTCCCCGTCCAGCACCATCGCGGGCCGGTACGGGTCGTACGGCGCGGCCGTGGACTGAACGGTTCCCGGGCGCAGCGACCACGACAGACCCAGCCGTTGCGCCTGCGCGATCAGCTCGCGCACCGCCGCGCCCAGCACCTCCGCCTGCACGCTCACCGGTAGGCCCTCCGCAGGGTGTGCCGCATCGCGCCGCCCGGTGCCAGGACCATCGACCAGGCGGTCTCCAGCCACAGCTGCCCATCCCACCGGATCACGTCGTAGGCGTCGTGCCGCGGATCGGGCGGCGTGGTCAGCTCCACCTGCTCGGCCGCCTGCGCCAGCAGCGCCTGCGTGCGCGCGATCGCCGCGGCCTGCTCGATCGTGCTCACCTGCATGGTCGTCACCCGCGGCACGACGTACCCGCGGCGAGCGATGGACCACGGCGCCGAGGCCGGCACGTCGTAGGCGCCCGTCACCGGCTGCGTCCGCGTATCCTCCGCCCCCGAGTTGGAGATGACGACGTACCGGTTCGGCGCGGACAGCACGTCGGACGTGCGCGCGATCGAGTCCCGGTGCACCCGGCCGGACGTGTCCCAGTCGACCGCCGGCACCCGGCCAGCCGGGTCGAACGAGCGCACCATCCGCAACACGCCGGTGTTGTCGATCCACGGCGGCAGGTAGTCTCCGTCCGCCGCCAACGCCGCGAGCACCTGGGACCCCGCCGTGCCCGCCGTCCATGCCCCCTCCGAGACGTGGACCGTCGGCTCGATGGCCACCGGCACCACCGCCCGCCGGCTCATGGCCACCCCCGTGGTCCGCGCGCCGTCCGCGCCGTCCGGGTCGAACAGCGGGTACCTGCGCAAGAACGCCGCCGCCACGGTCCCGGCGGGCTGCCCCAGCGCGATGGGGTTGGCGCCCGGCAGTTGCGCGGTGAACGCCCGGTCGATCGGCTGGCCGAGCACGGCCAGGGCCTCGTCCGCGAGCACCACCGACCGCGTCGCACCCGACGTCGCCGGCGCCTGGGTGTCGTCGGTCGCCATCATCCGGCCGCCCAGCGGCCACCGGCGGCCGTCCCCGGTGACCATGACCACCCGCACCCGGTGCGCGATCGCATCGAACGCGGCGGCGTCGCGGGCGCCCAGGGCGAGGGTGAGCTGCCGCACCACCGCCCGCGTCGTGTCGTGCGCCAGCGTCGGCGGGGAGTCGCGCACCGGCGTCAGCTCCCCCAGCAGCCGCCCGGACGCGGCCTCGATCAGCTCGAACTGCCACGACGCGCTGTTCTGCCCGCGCCCGGCCGCCAGGTCGAACCACGGGTCGTACGGCCAGCGGGTGGCCGGGCGCCTCGGCACATACGGAGTCGCCATCACACCTCCACCGCGTACGGCACCGCCGACACCTCGGTGATCGTCACCTGTGCCAGCTGCACATGCTCGGCCGCCCGGCGCCGGACCGTCCCGCCGGGCACATCCACCGCCGCGTACCAGCGGTCCCCGGCGCCGGTCCGCACGCACACGTACGGCCACTCCGCCCACGCCATATCCCGCAACCTCCGGAACGCCTGGGCCAACGGCGCGGAACCCACCGCGCCGGCGCCGACCAGCAGCACCAGCGACCACGACGCCTCCCCCCGCTCCACCGGCCGGGACGCCACCGCCATATCCCGCCCGTACATGCGCCCGTACGTCCGCATCCCCGAGCCCTCGGCGTACGCCGGCGCCCAGTCCGGGGCCGAGGTCTCAGCCTCCGGCCACGCCCCCGCCCGCGCCCCGAACCGGTCAACGTTGCAGGTGAACATCCACACGCCGTCCGCGTTGGCCGCGGGCGCAGGCAGCGTGACGGACACCACCGGCGACCACGCCCCGGCGAACCCGAGCGCGTTGACCACGCGGATGCGGTACCGGGTCGGCACCCCCACCCGCGCCTCCCAGTCCCGGAACGCCGTCACCGCGGGAGAGGGCGCGTTCATGACCGTGGACCACGTCGGGTCCACGTCGTCCTGCCGCTGCACCTCGTACCCCCCGAACCCGGACGCGGGGATCGACGCCGCCGACACCGCCTGCCAGGTGACGAGGGCGTACGGCATGGCGGCCGGGATCGCCGCGGACGGCGTCCCGCAGTCGGACAGCCGGGACAGCGCCAGCGACGCCGGCACCGCCCCCACCCCGGACACCGTCGGCGGGTCCTGCGAGAACATCAGCACCGCGTCCGCCCAGAACAGCGGTGCCCCATCCATGGTGAGCCACGTCAGCGCGGTGCCGTAGTTGGCCGCGCTGTTGGTGGTCTCACCGGCCACGGCCAGGATCTCCCAGCGCCGCCCGGAGGGCGCCACCGAGTACCATCCCCACTCCATGCTGTTGTTGATAGACGGCGGATCGTTGAACCTCAGCGTCACCTCCCGCCACCCGTCAGCGATCTCCGGCAGCGCGTCGAGCTGCGTCGGATTGATCGCCACCGCCGGGGAACCGGAGAGCGCCTGGAGGAACAGCGGCGCCGTGGCACCGTAGTGCCGGGCGTAGAACCGGACCTGCGGCAGCGGCCCCACCATGCCGCCCCCGGACAGGATGGTCTGGGTCGGCGAGGACCCATTGCTCACCGGCACCGGCAGCAGCCGCCCGTACGCGTGCGTCCCCACTGTGGCGGCCTCCGGCGCATATGTGGCGGTTTTCGTGGTCACCGCCACATACGGCAGCATCCTGGACTCCGTCACCACCGCGACCTCCCCGGCCGCCCGGGGCCGGCGGATGGACAGCCCCGTCAGCGTCGGCAGAGCGTACAGCTCCCGCAACGCCTGCACGCTCGGCCTCGTGTTCGAGGTCGCGGGAACGTTCGCCAGGAACGTGGTCGCGTCCCCCATGTCGCCCAGGCAGGCGGTGACCGTGTACTCCCCCGCAGGCATGGCCGCGCCCGTCGCATACGTGGACGTGGCCCGCAGCACCACGTTGTTCGTCCCCGGCACGTACGCCGCGTCCTGCTGGGTGCCGTTCTGATCGGAGCCGATCTGCACACCGCCGACCAGGTACCGGTTCTCGTTGCAGTAGGTGATGCGCAGCGCGCAGTAGTACAGGCTCAGGTGCGCGTCAGTCGGCGCCGACCACGTGAGGTGCAGCCGGTACGGGTCGCTGTCGGCCGCGTCCCAGTGCGCCAGCTCCTGCTGCCGCCACGGGTACCGCTGCAACGTCCCCTCGAACGTCGCAGTGGACCAGTTCGGGTTGATCTCCCCCAGGTCCAGCACGCCCAGCTCGGTGGTGTACTCCCCGCGCAGCGACGGCTGCGCGACCAGCACCCCCGTGCCGTACTGAAATTCGGTCCCCCGGTAGGCGATGGTGGTGCGTACGTACGAGCCCGGTCCGGTCGCCGCCGTCACCCAGTCCCCCGTGGCTGTGTACAGCACGGCCACGTTCAGGATGCGCATGCCACTCAGCTGGGCTGCGACCGATGAGGTGTCGAACGACAATCGCAGGTCGCCGGTCGCGGGACCCGACG
>Ga0164243_10013505_pt1 | contig 11487 bp, 6 predicted proteins | sample OricompcompostOP_FD_108781 | JGI IMG/M metagenome (GOLD analysis project Ga0164243, IMG submission 108781) | Organic Plus compost microbial communities from Emeryville, California, USA - Original compost - Organic plus compost (OP) | ecosystem: Engineered > Solid waste > Mixed feedstock >... | reverse complement strand
GCGCCGAGCAACCCGCCCAGCCCGACGACCTCCCCCGGCCGGAGCACGATCGACACATCCGACAACACCCGCCGCCGCGTCAACCCGGTGGCCCGCAACACCGGAGCCTCACTCACCTCATCGCGGCCGCCCCCGTTTTCGCCTGCTTCGGTCTCTTCGCCCGCTCCAATCCAGCCACCGTCGGCCACGGCCGAACCCAGATCGGCCGCGTTATGACCAGCCGCGCTGAGACCACCCGCGCTGTGATCGGCCGTGCCCGAACTCGGCGTACTCGTATCCCAGGCGTTCATACCGGACGTGCTCAAATCTCGCGCGCTGGAACCCGGCGCATCCGGACCGGCCGCGCTCGGACCGGCCGCGCTCGGACCCGGCGCACTGGAATTCGGCGTGCTCGAACCCCGCACGCTCAAACCCCGTGCGCCGACGCCGAGTTCGCCGGAGCGGCCTGCCGCAGATACCGGCTCCGCGAAGACCGGATCACCGACGCCCAAATCGCCGAAGTCCAGGTCGTCCAAGTCCAGTTCGGCGAGGGCGGGACGTACCGGGCGGGCCTGGTCGGGCCGGTACGGCCTGCCGAGCATGAGCGAGACGAGCCGCACCTGGTCGATGTCGGCGAGCGGGCCGGTGCGGACCACCCGGCCGTCGCGCAGGACGGTGACGCGGTCGCCGACACGGTAGAGCTCCTGCAGGCGGTGGCTGACGTAGACGATGGCCCGGCCCTCGTCCCGCAGGCGGTCCACGACCTGGAACAACGTCTCCATCTCGGCGGGCTCCAGCCCGGCGGCGGGCTCGTCGAGGAGGATGACGCGGGAGCCGGCCGAGGCGGCGCGCGCGATCGCCACCATCTGGCGCGCGCCGGGGCCGAGGGAGCCGAGCGGGCGGCGTACGTCCACGCGCAGGCCGTACGAGGCGAGGAGTTCGGCCGCGTGGTCGTGCATGCGGGAGAAGTCGATCAGGCCGAAGCGGCGGGGTTCGCGGCCGAGGAGGAGGTTGCGGGCGACGCTCATCACCGGGACGAGGTTGAGCTCCTGGTGGACGGCGCTGATGCCGGCTCGGGCCGCGTCCACGGGGCCGGTGAGGCGGACCGGGCGGCCGTCCACGCGCAGTTCGCCGCGGTCCGGGCGGCAGACGCCGGACAGGACCTTGACCAGGGTGGATTTGCCTGCGCCGTTGCCGCCGACGAGGGTGTGCACCTCCCCGGCGCGGACCGCGAGGGAGACGTGGTCCAGCGCACGGACCTCCCCGAACGACTTGAGGACGCCCACGGCTTCGAGCAGGGTGGCGGCCACAGGCTCCCTCCTCACGCGAGGAGACGTTTCACTGTGATCGATCGTGTGCCTGACTGGAAACGATAACGTAACGAAAGCGCCCTGTTAAGGTTACAAATAGGATCAAAATCGATCAGAGTCTGCACACATGCAGTCGCACGCCGCGACCGGCCAGCTCGTCGAGCACGTCGGCGGGCGCGCCCTCGTCGGTGACGAGGTGGTCGATGCGCTCGGTGGGGATCGTCTGCACCATCGTGTCCAGGCCGATCTTGGTGTGGTCGGCGAGCACGACGACCTCCTCGGCCGCCGCGGCCAGCGCCCGGTCCACGCTCGCGACCTGCATGTTCGGCGTGGACAGGCCGCGCTCGGCGGTGAGGCCGTTGCCGGACAGGAACGCGCGCCGTACCCGCAGCCCGGCCAGGGACGCCTCGGCGGCGCTGCCCACCAGGGCGAGGATCGAGCCGCGCAGCGTGCCGCCGGTGAGCACGACCTCGATGCGCGGGAAGGCGGCGAGCGCCTGCGCGACCGGCAGCGAGTTGGTGACGACGGCGAGCTCGTTGTGCCTGCCCAGCCGGGTGGCGAACGCCTGGGTGGTCGTGCCGGGACCGACCACGATCGCGTCGCCGTCCTCGACGAGCGACGCGGCGAGGTCGGCGATGGCGAGCTTCTCCGCCGACGCGACCTGCGCCTTCTGCGAGTGGGTGGGCTCGCGGGTCAGCTCGCCGGGCAGCGTCGCGCCGCCGTGATGCCGGTTGAGCAGGCCCTCCGCGGCGAGCGCCTTCAAATCGCGGCGCACCGTGACCTCGGAGGAACGCACCGCCTGCGCGAGCTCCCGCAACGAGACGGCCCCGTTCGCGCGCAGCAGTTCCAGGATCCGCTGCCGCCGCTCCGCCGCGAACACGGGACGGCGACCGTCGCCCGGACCCTGCGCGTCGCTCACCATGTTCACCCCGGCCCACCCTCTGCCCCCGCCACCTGCGGCGAAGGACCTGACCAACACCGATCCTAGTCAGTCGGCGCCACGCCGTAACGCCTCCGTACTTCTGATCGTATGTGAACGATTCCGATCGAAACTGTTGACTCTTTCGATCAGCCGGTGCTTTCTTTAGGTCCACGGGCTCCGGAGAGAGGACGTCGTGGGATGAGAAGAAGTCGCGGGACGACCATCGTCAGACACCCCCTGCTATTCCTGTTCGCGGCGCTCGCCGCGCTCGTGGCGCAGGTCGCCGCGGTGTCGCCGGCCTCCGCGCAGTCACCGGACGACCCGGCGGCGTCGGCGGCGGCGAACGCCCGGCCGGGGCTGCGCGGCGATTACCACACGAGCACGGGACCGGGCGCGTTCGACTTCGGCACGCTGAAGGCGACGGTCGTCGACCCGAACATCGAGTTCGCCGACCTCGAACCGATCTTCACCGCGCTCACCGGCCAGAACGACAACGTGACCGTGCGGTGGACCGGCCGGATCACCCCCGAGCACTCCGAGACGTACACGTTCTCGATGATCGGCGACAACGGCTACCGCCTGTGGGTCGACAACCAGATCATCATCGACCACTGGGTGGACGACTGGGACATCGAGCAGATCGGCACCCCGATCACGCTCGAAGCCGGTCGCGCCTACGACTTCAAGATCGAGTACTTCGAGCACTGGGGCGGCTCGAACCTGCGGCTGCGCTGGGAGAGCCCGAGCACGCCGAAGCAGATCGTGCCCGCGAGCGCGTTCACGCTCCCCGAGGGCTTCGTCCCGGCCGGGCCGAACACGGCGAAGCTCACCGAGCGGGGCGACACGGCCGTGCTCACCTTCGACAAGCCGCTCGCCCGGCTGCCCCGCGACGCGGCGGCCCACTTCGGCCTCGCCGTCGCCGGCACGGCCTGGCCGGTGAAGACGGCCACGCTCGACCGCCGCGACCCCCGGGTGCTGCACCTCGGCCTGGAGCACCCCGTCCCGAAGCAGGCCGGCGACAGCGTGCGCACCTCCTACGACGGCCAGGGCGGCGTCGGGTACGCCGACGGCAGCGCGTTCGAGGCGTACACCTTCGTCATCGTCGAGAACGGCTCGAACCACACGATCAGCACCCGCTGGGCGAAGCAGGTCAACCCGAACCGGCCGCTGCCGGAGTACCCGCGCCCGCAGCTCACCCGCGCCGAGTGGGTCAACCTCAACGGCCGCTGGGAGTTCGCCGCCGCGCGGGAGGGCGAGGCCCCGCCGTTCGGCCGCACCCTGCGCGAGCGCGTCACCGTGCCGTTCCCGATCGAGTCCACCCTGTCCGGCCTGCAGCGGCACGAGGACCGCATGTGGTACCGGCGCACCTTCACCGTGCCGCCGCACTGGAAGGGCCGGGTGCTGCTGCACCTCGACGCGGTCGACTACGAGTCGGTCGTGTACGTGAACGGCAAGGAGGTCGGCCGGCACGTCGGCGGCTACGACCGGCACACCGTGGACGTCACCGACGCGCTGCGGCGGCACGGCCCGCAGGAACTGATCGTGTGGGTGTCCGACCCGACCGACCGCGACCGGCAGGCCCTCGGCAAGCAGCACCTCAACCCGCACAGCATCTGGTACACCACCGCCTCCGGCATCTGGCAGACGGTGTGGCTCGAGCCCGTGCCCGACACCCGCATCAGCGGCCTGCGCACCACCCCCGACGTGCCCGGCAAGGCGCTCAAGGCGACCGTGAACGCCGAGGGCAAGGGCGCGGCCAAGGTCACCCTCACCGCCAAGGCCGGCCACAAGGTCGTCGGCACCGTCACCGGGGCCCCCGGCGCCGAGCTGACGCTGCCGGTGCGCGACCCGATCCTGTGGACGCCCGACAAGCCGTACCTGTACGACCTGGAGGTCACGCTCTCCGACGCGCGCGGCCGTACCCTCGACCGGGTCGGCAGCTACTTCGGGATGCGCTCCATCGCGGTCGCGCAGGTGGACGGGGTCGACCGCATCCTGCTGAACGGCGAGCCGGTGTTCCACTTCGGCCCGCTCGACCAGGGCTTCTGGCCCGACGGCATCTACACGCCGCCGACGGACGAGGCGCTGCGGTACGACCTGGAGCAGACCAAGCGCTGGGGCTTCAACACCGTGCGCAAGCACGTGAAGGTCGAGTCCGACCGCTGGTTCCACCACGCCGACCGCCTCGGCCTGCTCGTCTGGCAGGACATGCCGTCCAAGTTCGCCGCCGGATCGGCCGAGGACAAGGCCCGGTTCGAGGCCGAGTTCAAGCGGATCATGGACCAGCACCACAACAGCCCGTCCGTGGTCATGTGGGTGCCGTTCAACGAGGGCTGGGGCCAGTACGACCAGGCTCGCATCGCCGACCAGGTCAAGGCGTGGGACCCGTCCCGCCTGGTGAACAACATGAGCGGCATCAACTGCTGCGGCGCCCAGGACGGCGGCAACGGCGACGTCGCCGACTACCACATCTACGTCGGCCCGGGCGACCCGCCGGCGCCGACCGGCGGCCGCGCCACGGTGCTCGGCGAGTACGGCGGGCTCGGCCTGCTCCTCGTCGGCCACACCTGGTCCGGCGGCGGCTGGGGCTACGTCGGCGAACCCGACCGGAACGCGCTCACCGAGCACTACCTGCGGCTCAACGAGGACCTGAAGCGGCTGCGCTCCTGCAAGGGGCTCTCCGCCGCGATCTACACGCAGACCACGGACGTGGAGATCGAGGTCAACGGCATCATGACCTACGACCGTGCGGTCACCAAGCCCGACGTCGCCAGGATCAGCGCCGCCAACAAGGCCGTGATCAGCGGCGCACCGGTCGCCTGCTGACCGAACGGAAAGGAAACACCATGATCACCCCCCTGCGCTCCACATCGGGCACGACAGGCGGGCGCCGAGCCCGCCGTACCGGGGCGGCCCTCGCGCTGTGCACGGCGCTCGCGCTCACCGGCTGCGCCCGCGGCGAGGACAGCGCCGCCGCGCCCGCCGCCACCGGCACCCAGGGGCAGCAGCAGGTCGTCGAGTCGAACCCCGCGTCGGACGCGGCGACCTGCACGCTCAGCCGGTTCGGCGGGGAGAAGTTCGACCTGAAGAGCGTCCCGGTCGGGTTCTCCCAGTCGGAGAAGGAGGCGAACCCGTTCCGGATCGCCGAAACCCAGTCGATCAAGGACGAGGCGGCGAAGCTGGGCATCACCGACCTCAAGGTGACGAACGCCCAGTCGCAGTTCTCCAAGCAGATCACCGACGTGCAGCAGCTCATCGCGCAGGGCGTCAGGCTGCTCGTCATCGCCCCGCTCAACTCCGACGGCTGGGAGCCGGTGCTCCAGCAGGCCGCGGCGAAGAAGATCCCGATCATCACGGTGGACCGGAAGATCAACGCCACGGCGTGCGAGGACTACCTCACGTTCATCGGGTCGGACTTCTACGAGCAGGGCAAACGCGCCGCCGACCGGATGATCGAGGCGCTCGGCGGCAAGGGCGAGGTGGCGATCCTGCTCGGCGCGCCGGGCAACAACGTCACCAACGAGCGCACCGCCGGGTTCAAGGACCGGATCAAGGAGAAGGCGCCGGAGATCACCATCTCCTTCGAGCAGACGGGCGAGTTCGCCCGCGAGAAGGGGCAGCAGGTCACCGAGCAGCTCATCCAGTCCAAGCCGGACATCAACGGCATCTACGCGGAGAACGACGAGATGGCGCTGGGCGCGGTGACCGCGCTCAAGGGCGCGGGCAAGGAACCCGGCGACATCAAGATCGTCTCGATCGACGGGACGCGCAGCGCCGTACAGGCGATCGTGGACGGGTGGCTGCACTCGGTCATCGAGTCCAACCCCCGGTTCGGGCCGCTCGCCTTCGAGACCGCGCGGAAGTTCCTCGACGGTGAGCCGATCCCGGACAAGGTGATCATCTCCGACCGGGAGTACGACACGGCCACCGCGAAGGACGCGCTCGCCGACGCGTACTGACGGCGATCGCGCACCCGATGAGAGTCGTCGCCCGTCCGGACCCAGCGAGAGCCCGCGGTCCGGACGGGCGACCCGCGCCTACCACCGACGCAATCACGACCGTGACGGGGGAGGAAACCGTTGCCCGTACCCAGCGAGACGGAACCGGTGCTTGAGGCCCATGAGGTCTCCAAGCGCTTCCCCGGGGTGCTCGCCCTGGACCAGGTGTCCTGCGCTCTTCTCCCCGGCGAGGTGCACGCGCTCGTCGGGGAGAACGGCGCGGGCAAATCGACCCTCATCAAGGTGCTGACCGGCGTGTACCGCCCGGACGGCGGCGAACTGCGCTATCGGGGCGAGCCGGCGTCGTTCGCCACGCCGCTGGAGGCGCAGCGCGCGGGCATCTCGACCATCTACCAGGAGGTCAACCTGGTGCCGATGATGAGCGTGGCCCGCAACCTGCTGCTCGGCCGCGAGCCGCGCACCCGGCTCGGCGTCATCGACGTCGCCCGGATGAACGACGAGGCCGAGCGGGTGCTCGCCGGGTACGGCGTGCGCACCGACGTGCGGCGGCCGCTGCGCACCCTCGGCGTGGGGGCGCAGCAGATGGTCGCGCTGGCCCGGGCGGTCTCCGTCGACGCCCGGGTGATCATCATGGACGAGCCCACGTCGTCGCTGGAGCCGCGCGAGGTGGAGACGCTCTTCGGCGTCGTGGACGAGCTGCGGCGGCGGGGGCTCGCGGTCGTGTACGTCAGCCATCGCCTGGAGGAGCTGTACCGGCTCTGCGACCGGGTCACCGTACTACGCGACGGCCGCCTCGTACACACCGGTCCGCTCGCCGACCTCGAACGCCTCAAGCTCATCTCCCTCATGCTCGGCCGCGACCTCGCCACCACCCCCGCACCCCGCTCCGCCGGAACGCGCTTCGCCACCACCGCACCGAGGCCGTCCGATCCCGGCGCGGCCGCACCGCCCGCCGCCTCCGCCGCAGCGTCTCCGGCGGTCGCTTCTCCCGCCGCCTCACCAGGTGCTTCCCCGAAGGTCTCAACCGACGTCTCATCCGGCGCTCCCTCTGGTCTCGCCTCCGCCGCCTCCCGTTTCCCGACGGGCGCCAGGGCCGTGTCGGATGTCCCCGCGGACGCCGGGCGCGCGGATTCCCACGCTTCCGCCGCAGACCCGTCCGGCGCCGACCCCGACGCCGCCGGAGCGACCGTCTCCGGCACGGCCGCGCTGGCGCTGTCCGGCGTGGACGAGACACCGGCGCGGCGTAACGGCGTGCCCGAGGGCGTCCCCGTGGTGGAGGCGCGCGGGCTCAGCCGTCGCCACCAGCTTCATCAGGTGTCGGTGAGCGTGTGGCCGGGCGAGGTCGTGGGGCTCGGCGGGCTGCTCGGGGCGGGGCGCAGTGAGACGGCCAAGGCCATCGTGGGGGCGTTGCCGCTGGACGAGGGCGAGGTGCTCGTGGTGGGGCGGCCGTTGCGGCATCGGAGCACGACGGCGGCGATCCGGGCCGGGGTGAGCCTGCTACCGGAGGATCGCAAGGCCGAGGGGATCGTGCCGACGCTGTCGGTGCGGGAGAACATCGCGCTCGCGGCGCTGCCCCGGCTGTCCCGGGCCGGGATCGTGTCCGACGAGCGCATCGACCGGATCGTGGACGCGTTCATGCGGCGGCTGCGCATCAAGGCGGCGTCGCCGCACCAGCGGGTGTCGGAGTTGTCCGGCGGCAACCAGCAGAAGGTGCTGCTCGCCCGGTGGCTCGCCGTACAGCCGCGGGCGCTGCTGCTCGACGAGCCCACGCGCGGCATCGACATCGGCGCGAAGGCGGAGGTGCGGGCGCTCATCGACGAGCTCGCCGAGGAAGGGCTCGGGGTGCTGCTCATCTCGTCCGACCTGCAGGAACTCGTGGACGGGTCGGATCGGGTCGTGGTGCTGCGGGAGGGGTCGGTCGTCGGCGAGCTGCGCGGGGACGAGATCACCGAGCAGGCGATCATGGCGTCGATCGCGGCCCACTCGCCGGGCGGGGAGACCGCAGGCGCCGCGGAGGGAGAAGATCCGCGATGACGGGAATGGCCGCTATGCCGATCTTCGGGGTACATGAGTGGATATCGCCGCCGGTGACGCGCGCCGCCGCCGGGGGGCGGGCCGTACCGGGGAAGCGAAAGGCGGTTCTTGATGGCTGCTGAGACCGCGGCGGCGCCGGACCGGCTCGATCGGGAGCGCGTGCTCGCCTGGCTGCAGGAGTACGGCGTGTACGCGGCCGTGCTCGCGCTGCTCGCCTTCAACATCCTGTTCACGCCGAACTTCCTCGACGTGGGGAACTTCCGCACCCAGCTCGTCCAGGTCACCCCGATCGTGATCGTGTCGCTCGGGATGGCGCTGGTCATCGGCACCGAGGGCATCGACCTGTCGGTCGGGTCGGTGATGGCGCTCGCCGCGGCCGTGGTCGTGCTCTATCTCGGGTACGGCGCGCTGCCCGCGATCGCGATGGCGCTGCTCGCCGGGGCCGTGGCGGGCGCGGCCGGCGGCTCGCTCGTGGCGTACGTGGGGGTGCAGCCGATCGTGGCCACCCTCGCCCTGCTCGTCGGCATCCGCGGCCTCGCCAACGTGCTCGTGCCGCAGCTCGTCGAGTTCCGCAACCCCGACCTGATCGCCCTCGGCAGCAGCTCGATCGCGGGCGTGCCGGTGATCGTGATCGTCGCGGCGGCGCTGACGCTCGCGGTGGCGTTCCTGGTGCGGCGCACCACGTTCGGGCGGCACGTGGTCGCGATCGGCGGGAACCGGGCGGCGAGCGAGTTGTCCGGGCTGCCGGTGCGGCGCACGCTGCTCATCGTGTACGTGATCTCGGGCGTGCTCGCCGCCGTGGCCGGGGTGCTCGCCACCGCCCGGCTGCAGGCCAGCGACCCGACCTCGCTCGGCCTGTACATGGAGCTGTCGGCGATCACCGCCGTGGTGGTGGGCGGCACGCCGCTCACCGGGGGACGCATCCGCGTCCTCGGCACCGTGATGGGGGCGCTGCTGATGCAGCTGCTCGCCGCCACCCTGATCAAGCACAACCTGCCCCAGTCGTGGACCCAGATGGTCCAGGCGGCCATCATCCTCGCCGCCGTCTACGCCACCCGGGAGCGTGGGAAGCGATGACCGAGCGCGCAACGTCCGCCACGCCGATCGGCGCGGGCCTCCCCCAGCCCGCGGCCGGACCGGACGCGGGGTCCGACCAGCCGGGGGTGCCGCGCGAGCGGGTGAGCCGCCTGCTGCAGCAGCACGGCGCGCTCATGGTGCTGGCCGTGCTCGTCGCCTTCGGCTCGGTGGCCTTCGAGTCGTTCGCCACCACCGGGAACGCGGCCAGCGTGATCGTCTCGTCGGCGTTCCCCGCGATCATCGCGATCGGCATGACCTTCGTCATCATCAGCGGCGGCATCGACCTGTCGGTGGGATCGCTGTTCGTGCTCGGCGGCGTGCTCGCCGCGTACGCGTCCCCGGCGGGGCCCGTCGCCGCCCTGGCCTTGCCGCTCGCGGTCTGCGGCCTGGTCGGGCTCGTGCAGGGGCTGATCATCGCGCGTACCGGGATGGCGCCGTTCATCGTGACGCTCGCCGGCATGCTCGGCGTACGCGGGCTCATGCTCGCCGTGTCCGACGAGGGCGCCACGACGTACCTGGTCGAGGACCCGATCTTCGCCGCGCTCGGGCAGGGCGGGCTGTTCGGCCTCACCTGGCCGGTCTACATCACCGTGGTGCTCGCCCTGCTCGGCATGCTGCTGCTGCAGCGCACCGGGTTCGGGCAGAACGTGTACGCGATCGGCGGCAACGAGGACGCGGCGGCGCTCATGGGCGTGCCGGTCGCCCGCACCAAGGTGCTCGTCTACCTCATGTCCGGCCTGCTCGCCGGGCTCGCCGGGGTGCTCAACGCCGCCCGGCTCTCCTCCGGCGTCACCATCCTCGGCATCGGCCTCGAACTCGACGTCATCGCCGCCGTCGTCATCGGCGGCACGCTGCTCACCGGCGGCGTCGGCGGCATCACCGGCACGATGGCGGGCGTCCTGCTGATGGGCGTCATCCAGAGCCTCATCAACCAGGTCGGCAACCTCACCTCGGCCGTCCAGCAGGTGGTCAGCGGCGCGTTCCTCGCCCTCGTCGTGGTCGCCCAGCGGCTGCTCAGCAAGGCGCAGGGGATCAATTGACCCGGGCGTGAAACTTTCATGATCGTGGTGGTTTCCGGCAGAATGCGATCACGTCGCACGCCGCTTCACCGGCGGGCGTGACCAGGCTTCTCCGGCGACGAGCAGGCGGTACGCCCCGGAATCCGGCTCGGTTCAACAGGGCGGGCCGTACGGTGGGCGGCCGGACGTGCGAATCGACGCGTTGTCGACGAAAGAGCGACATGGGCTCTGCTCCAATCGAAGTATCGACAGGGGGGCCTATGGGGTACGCAACAACGCCGCTCAAGTAAATGACGTGATCCTCACGGGGGCGGGGATCATGGCCAGGCGCTCGCCGCCGTCGCCGCGGAGGATCTCCGGTTCAGGCGAGACCGCAGGGTGGCCGCGAACGTCTCGGCCCGCGCCGATGTCATGAAGCGCCGTCGCCGGTCGCACGCGTACGGCCGAGGCGGACCGGATGTGCTCACCAGAACCCGTACCTGACTCCGTCGGCCGCCGCGCGATGTGCCGCCGTCACGGCCCGACGCGTGCACGGGACCGCACAGCGGATCGCCGGACGGCGCGGGCGCGCACGACGTCTCGGCGATGCGCCCTGGACACTCGTGCGGCGCGTCGGCCCGCGAATCAGGCTTCCGGCACAGCACGACAGAAATGAACGAAAAATCGGGGGGCGAACGATGGACAACGTGATCAGAAAGGTCCCGTGGGGGGACCAGGCCTGCAGGAGGTTACCCAGAGGGACCGGCACGGCCGTCTCGCCGGACATGGCCAGGCGAACGGCCAAGGTTTCACGGGACATGGCCGGGCGCACGGCCGAGGTTTCGCCGGACATGACCGGGCGAACGAGTGAGGTTTCGCCGGACATGGCCAGGCGAACGGCCGAGGTTTCGCCGGACATGACCGGGCGCACGGCCGAGGCCGAGATCGTCCGGCTGGCTCCGGTCATTCCCCTGCGTCCGAGGAACGCGGCCTCGTCCGCGAACGGCCGCGTGGCCTTGATCCTCCTCCACGCGGCGCCGATCCCGGTATTCGTGGCCTTCCTCCTGCACCCGAATCCCGATCTGCGCACGGTCGCGCTCGCGATCTTCGTACTGGCCTCGCTCGCCAACCTGCTCGCCACCACGCGTCGAGTCGAACGCGGCGCGCGGACCTGCGGCAAGTCCCTCGCCGGCTCGATCGTGAGCAAG
>Ga0164243_10013504_pt1 | contig 11488 bp, 26 predicted proteins | sample OricompcompostOP_FD_108781 | JGI IMG/M metagenome (GOLD analysis project Ga0164243, IMG submission 108781) | Organic Plus compost microbial communities from Emeryville, California, USA - Original compost - Organic plus compost (OP) | ecosystem: Engineered > Solid waste > Mixed feedstock >... | reverse complement strand
ACACAAGATCGTAACAACTTTGGAACAGGTTTTCAATGTCAACTTCGTAATCATTTTCTTCGGCTTTTTCCAACATCCTGTCGGCAACGATCTTCGGAAAGTTAATAACAGCCAATTCGGTTCACCGTCCTTTCCGTTGTACATTTAGTATATCACATATGATCTTAAATATGCAAGCTGTAGAAGGCAAAAATTTTTGACTATCACTCCAACAGATTAATCGTACACTCACCGTTGCGAATTACGATTTCCGCATTCAACGCGCCAGCCACCCAAACGATGGTGGAAAGTCGTGGCTCGTTGTATCCCTTTTCCAAGTGGTAATAAGCACTTGGCGTAATGCCAGCCAATTCAGCCACTTCACGTTGAGAATAGCCGCGCGAATCTCTGGCACTTTTCCAATCAATTGCAGAGTACGATACAAAATCATTTTTGTGCGTCACGCTTTAACACCGCCCAAGGAACCGTTCGGATTCGTTTCCGTCGATAGTCAAGCAGCAGCTTCAAAGCCAGCAAGCACGCAATCTTGGTCATAAAAGCCACCCGCAGATTTCCTCTGCCAAGCCTTCCGATACTTTGCCCCATAACCAAGCGGCCCGGAGCATCAAACCGACAGCGCCGACAAACAACACCTTACTAATGAAGTCTTTCATACATATACCCCGAACATGGCAGCGATCATTTTCAGATAACGCCACCATACACGCAAGCCATGTGCTGCACAAACCCCATAGCCGACAATGCGGATGAACACGTTCTTATCGCCGTGCCCGGTCTTATCCATGATGTACTCTACAAGCATGGTAGCCCCGGCAATTCCGGCGATTTCGAAAAGCGGTTGTAAGTCCATTACCCAATCATCTCCTTGATGATCGTGGCTCCGCCTTCTTTAAGTGCTGTGGCTATGTCGCCTTTTAAGGCAACAATTTCATCAATGCGTTGATCAATACTGTTTCGACAGACGATGCTCACGATGTCGTGTTTTAAATTTTCGCCTTGCTGTGTCGGGCACACGCGATCTTCGGCCTGTTCCAACTCTGCCGCCGTGTACGGTTTATCCATAAACACGACGACGTTGGATCGGTCAAGCGTGAACCCGGTACCAGCCGAAATCGTGTTACACAGTAGCACGTCAATTTCGCCGCGCTGGAATGCTTCTTTGGCTTTTTGCTTTTGTGGTCCAGTCATCGTACCGTTGATGTGGCCGATTTTGTACTTTTTCAGCTTTTCCAATTCGACCGCAAGCCGTCCAAGATAGCTGGTAAACCAACTCATAACCACAACAGGTTCCTTCTGACCGTCCAAGAATTCAATAAGCGCTTCGGTCTTGGGACTTGGCACATTGAAACCAAGCAGCCCCGGATCGAGACAAAGCTGGCGTAACCGCATGATTTTTACCAAAGCATTCTGTGCGTCCGCTTCGGTGCCGTCATCGGTATCAACAGCAAACAGCTTCTTAGCCATATCCTTGTACAGTTTGCGTTGCTTGTCGGACATGTCAACTTCAATGACCGAACGTTGCTTCTCTGGCAACCAAGGCATAACTTCCTTGCGCGTTCGTTGCACGGACCAAGCCGCGATCATCTCATTCAATTCGCGCTCACGGTACGGCAAAACTGGACCAATGTCCTTGCCGCCATAGTGACCGTCCGTGACCGGAAAGTATGACTCCGCAAAGCCCCAATAACTAGGGAACATTTTCGGATACAGAAACTTGAACAATCCGTAGTAATCCGCGCCATTATTCACTACAGGTGTACCAGTTAGCGCGTAACGGTGATCGGCTTTGATCGCGTACACGCCTTCTGACTGATCTGTGTCGTGGTTACGCAAGAAATGCGCTTCATCCACGATGCAGGCATCGAATTTGAAAAATCCGTACTTCGCTGCCGACAATTGTAGAAATACCTTGCTCTTTTCTTCGACCAAAACGCGCTTCTTAATGCCTTTCCCATTTGTTTCCATTTTGAATTTCGGAGCAAGGGTATTCTTGGACACAATGAACACATTCGCCGCAGTATCGATGATATACTTACTTGTTACGACATGCACCTTCGCTTCGGGCCAAAACTTCTCAACTTCCGACTTCCAACTGTAGACCAGCGAAGCCGGAACGATGATTAGTGTGCGTGCCCAATTCTTGTACTGCATCAGTTTTATGACTGTCGGCGTTTTCCCGGTGCGTGGATCGTTCAATATCAAACCGTGATCTAAGCAGGAAAGGTAATGGGCATCTTGGTTCTGATATTCCCGCAAATCAGAATGAATCACCTTTGGATGCTTTCTGGCTTCCATCGACAGTAGATGTGCGGATTGCAGTAGCCTTCCTTCGGCCATGAAGTCGGCATTTTCGCGCAGTTTCGGAATGACCTTGATTAATTCGCGGAAACTCCAAAACGTCTTAATCAGGCGATACCCTTCCTTTAAAGAAGGTGCGCGAAAATGTGACTTCAAGATGTTAATGTCGCGCGGGTCCGATGTTTGGATGAAGATGTGGTAATCAGTTAACTTTACATTCACGGTGCGACCACATCCGGGTCACGCAAATCTTTCGGAATAACAGCACGCGCATCTTTCAGCTTTTCGATCAACGTAGCGACCGTGCCGTTCACGACTGTTTCTTCGCCGGGAAACTGCTCGACGAACGTTTCAAGACGACTGATCGAACGGCGCAAGTCAATCGAAGTCTTTGCTACTGGATGTTGCTTTGCATTCATTTTGGCATTTCTCCCTTCTGGACAAGTTGTGATCTGACGTTAAATGTATCATATCCAATGTTGCATGTCAAGATACATAACGATAGTGTCCGCGTTTTTCCGACTTTTCCAGCTTGTCGGTCAATGCGCTGTAGGCGCTTTGGTAGCAAGACCACGTGAACCCGGCAATCGCCAGTTCGTCGATGATTAGCCCCATGCGCAGCGCTTTGTTGCCGTATCTAGCAAAAATCTTGTGCAACGCGTCATGAAATAGTTGATTCTTGGATTCGACTTTGGTTTCTGTCGCTGCTACTAGATTAATAGTTTGGGCAGACTCCACGGCCCGCTGTAACATGTTGCCCTCATTAATCTGTGCAGAAATTTGCTCGTTCCTCCGTATCAATTCATTTTTCAATTCCTCCAATTCTTTAATTTGTTGGGTATTTCCGTGGTACTCGTCCATCAACTTCTTCAATTCATTTTGAATGTATGCTGCGACTTTTTCTTGCACTTCATTTCGCCCCTTTCTATCTGTATTATATGATGCTGGATAATCAATATGCAATTTACATTTTATGGACTAGCTGAAAATTTGACAGCCTGTCACACTTTGCTCGAACTGTTCAATATCAATCGGCGTCCGGATCGGCGGGAACTTCGTATGAACAACTGTCGTTAGGACACGTTGCTTTTCCACCGAAAAAGTCTAAGTCCGATCCGCATTTCGGACATTCGTGCTCGATGGCCGCATCTTCAATAAGCATTCCGGCTTTCCGCGCTGCTTCTACAATCATCCGATCATTAGCCGCAAAAGCGTCGTCGCCTCCGTTAACTACTTGCTCACGGATTTCGAGGTAATTCATAACATCCAACACGGATTGATGTTGCGGCGGAACGGGGTTCCCTTTTGCTTCGAACTTATCGACCAGGGACTGTTTATGCTCTTTCAATGTCTTCCATAGCCACTCGTATTTGTTCATCCGCTTCCTTCCTCCCATCTGCTTTCCGTCACCGGAATCGTTATTCGCCACATACGCCGCCATCCGTTCCGTAGATTCTCATGCATCATGGCGCATGAGACATAGAAATGGGCGATATCCGTATATTCATCGTTGTCCGCGAATTTGAATCGCCGTGCATAAAGCGGCCCCCACGCTTCCAGCAGATCGGAAAGTTCTTCAATTGACTTCGATTCCATTTCAGCAATCGATGGAAGCGTGATCGAAGGTGATTTCAACCGCCTTACGATCTCCGCTCGGTATTCCGGCGCAAATTCGTAATCCCCGCCCCGACATGCAAGCTCGAATTCACCAACCAGTTCTTCGTGATCGCATTCATTCGCAGGCCTTCCTGGACCCATACGCGTCACCCTTTCTATTGCACAAAACGAATCAAATTCAGTCGGCGTCCCATCCGGACCGTTTAGCATACAGCCTTCGCAGTAACAACCATCGCCGACTTTACGACAACCCTTGCACCAGTCATGATAAGTCGTATCGTCATACGTAACGCCTCGAACAGTAACAGGCATGCCCGTACCCCTTCCTGCGCTTTATGGATCATGTTCGTTATGCGAAACACATTACTAATTCAATTTCCGTTTCGCTTTGTTGAACTTCTCTCTAAACCGATCTAACACCCATTCCCTCTCATAATAGTTTTCATCAGCTACTTCATCGCATTTCTGCAATACTTCTTCTACAAGATCATCAATCCGTTTCATCGCTTGTTTATAGAGCGCATCATCCCCTGACAAGTTACAGCCCCCCTACTGCGCTTTATGGATCAAGTATTCAACTTGCTTGTCTCCAATTCAACTTTTATTCTGTTCCAGCCTTCGGGATCGCCACTAAGCAATTCTCCCGCAGAAATTTCATCCCCATACTGCATGTGACGTTTCCAATATTCTTGGCACACTGAACACCAATAATTTCTCATAAAGTGTCCACTGTCAACACTCTTGATAAATTCCATACGTGTTCCTGCCGGATGTACAATACCGCAACCCCAACAATAGTGGTCCCTGCGTATTGTTACTATCTTTTGATCCAAAATGTCGCTCAACGGCCTAACCCCATTTCTACTAGATAATTGTTTAATACCGTTTTCGGCAAACCCAACTGTCGGGCCAATTCCTTCCTTTTATATAGATGGTAATTCTGTACCAGAAAATTCGCAATGATAGGCGGAACATTGTGATCCTTCAACACAACCTCTTTACGTGGCGCTGCACGCTCCTCCGTTACATTATATGGTTTATCTGTTGCTTTGTATTGGCCTTTGCCTATACGCTCCAAATATCCCATCTTAGCCAATACTCTCATACGATCCCGAATAACTTTGCGGTTAGAAGACGTAATATTGCTTATTTCGAGTACGCTAAAACCTTGGCGGACGTATTCAATTGTTTCGGCATTTTTCTTAGTTAGTCTCAATGTTTTTCACCTAACAGTTCCATAGATTTTTTAGCCAAAGTTTTATGTACGTGCGACGTTTCATAATATCTCCGCACGTACTTGTGATCAACCAACGTTTCTTGGTCGTGCTGTGCAATCTCAGGATGTAAATGCCAAGGGCGACGAGCGCCCCCGGCTTCCTCCGATGCACAAGATCGGCAAATTTGGACAGGAAAGAAAAGCGAATAAAGGTTACGTTCACAAGGCCGTTTACCGCATCTTGGGCAGTCAAACATATGCCTATCCCCTTTATACTGTTTTGGGCAATTCTCTTCCACGGAAAAACTGTCCAATGCTATATCCCAATTCGTAGACCGGATCAACTTTCCGGTGCGAAATCCATTCCCATTTAAGCCCATCATATCCTGCCGTGAAGTTCAGCAAATCTTTCTCTGGAACGTCCAGCGCTTCGGACAATGTTTTGTGATTAATGCCGTTTGCGAACGGAACCTTGGGCAAGGTGCCGCCGTTGTTATAAATGATGAATGCGATCAAGGGGCACGTATACTTCACGCCCCTTACTTCGGTGAACCATTGCCCAAAAGCCGGGTAATACCCAAGCTGCTTATAGGCTTCGAAGATCGATTCCAGTGAAACTTTCCCGAATCTTGTTTGCATTGTTGTATCCCTCCACACGATGTAATGAATCTGGATCAAGCAGTTCAATCGCCCTCCGAATCTCAGCCGTTCCCGGCGCTGTTTCATCAATAGCCAAGAAGTACCTACCCTCCGCGTACTCGACGTGGAGTGCCAGCAAGTCATGTGCAATGACAAGTTCGTTAATTGCAGCTTTCACTTCGGGCGTTTTATTCAATTGTAAAACCTCCGTTTACTGGATGTTATTCGTAGAACGTATTAATTTTGATCGTATCCGAAAAATACGTTCTGTACCATTTGTGGTCATTGTAGCGAACCAAATCGATGTCGTGATCGTTGCCGACTATCTTTTTATGCAAGTTTCTTGCAAGAAGACGAGGATCGTGCGCTTTGTGAACATGTTGCTGTACTTCGATATACACGCTCACATTTTCAGTGTTATGCAAACCTTTGGCAATCTCATTGTGAAGCTCAATCAAAAGCTCCTCAACTCTGGTCACTGGTTTCACCACCTTTATTTGGCCTGTTTGATCGTCAATCGAAACTGCTTACCGCTCTTCAACGTGAAAACAAGTGTTGTCGCGTAGTCTTCATTGTCTTCATCCCGCACAACTTCGCTAACAACTGCATCTTGCAAATTCGGCACACCATAGTACAAGTCTTGCGCTCCGAACCAGCTACGGGCGATCATGAGAATTCATCCTCCAATAAGCCGCGCAGATGTGTAGCCAAATGTTGCATAAACGTTTCCAGCCATGCAATCTGCTCGTCTTCGCTTGGGACTTCCAGCGGGAACGTCAATTCCTCAATGTCGGCCCACTTGTCAAGCATAACAATGTCGTCAACAATCTTCGCAGACTTCTGCTCTATTTCTTCGACACTGAACATGCGCCATCCTTTATCTGACATTTAGGTAATCCCTGCCTTTCTGCGTGATTTCATAGCGATCAAACCCATGCGAATACGTCATGACCATCAATCCCTTATTCATTAGCGACCGACAGTGACCGCGCAGCCCATCGTTACGCCATTTCCACGTAACTTCAAAACAGCCTTGGTGCTGCGCGATCCTCAGTATTTGTCGGTCCGTCATGTCTTGAAACCGTACTTGGCTTTGTCGGCAATGCTTGCCGATACCAAGCATTCCCAATGGTGAGGTTGTGTGGGATTATTCTCGATTGGAATGAAGACAACTTTCCGACAGAAACAACATCTGTGCGACTTCATTGGGATGTTCGTCAATGCCATTCGTCAAACACCTTCCATTCACGGTGAGGATCAGGCATAAATGTGATGGATTCCACGACATAACCGTAATGTCTTACATCCCCGCCAATCATAACAAGCGGTATGGGATTCGACGTTTTGACCAGCCAGCCGCCCGGAACTTTCAGGCGGCTTAGACTGTTATCGTGTTCTAGCGGTTCCCAATTCATCATGCAGCCGCTTGGACGAGCGCCGTCACTTGGTCCAGCAGCGTGTTCCCGGTGATGATGCCAGCGAACCGATTTTCCGCGAACGTGCTGGTCGAGCGCATCGGTGCCGCGTGCCCTACATAGTCGCTGACCGCATTGACGAGCGCAAAGCCCGATCCGGCGAACTTGCGAATATCGTCGGCTTGCAGGCATTTCAGGATGCCGTCACGCTTGGCCTCCATCGTTGCATTCTGGCGGGCCGTTGCCTTCTTGTCGTACGGCAGTACGGTATGCAGGATTTCGGCGACCTTATCCGCCGTCAACCGAATTTGTTCCAGCACATCCGCCGTTTCTTCCAGCTTGGTCAAGTATTTCTCTGCTCCTGTCAGCGTCCGTTCGGCTTCGTGCAGCTTCCCTTGGATGTCGCCGACATGGGTAGTGGACCATGCGCGGTGCGCTCCCTTGACTGCAAGGTTTAGCGTATTGTTGCATACCACACGAACAGGCGTGATCATGACGCGAACCGATCCGGTACCATCGTGGGTATTGGTGAAGCAAATGTACGGCGTTACTTCATCTCCCAAGAGATTGAAGCGGCCCCCATCTTCCAGCCGGGCAAGCATCCAGACGGTGCGGCCGTTGCGCAAGCTGCCTGCGGTTTCATACCGCGCATGTCCGCCGCCGATCAAAGAGTCCGTAAAGGCAAATGCTTCCTTATTTTGGACAATGGAATACCGTCCAGTGACCATGCCCAAAGCTTTCCCGGTGTCGGAGCGGATATTTGCGTAATAATCGGGAATGTGGATGCCGGACTCCGTATAGACTTTGGTTTGTTGCACCGTCCAGTCCAATTGGGCAATCTTAATTGCCGCTTCACTGTCCGGCGCTTCTTCGATGACCTTTCCCAAGCCGTGCCACGGCAACTGCCGTACCGAAAACATCATGTCGTGTTCTTCAATCATGTGTGCCATTACTCAACACTTCCCTTCGCATAATTTCGCTCATACTCACCGAAAAACCAAGCCGATACGCCAGCGCAATCGCTGCCCAAAATTTCTTTAATCGCTGCGAAATGGTCCCAACCGTTCGTCTTGCAAATACGAACAATTTCGCCCGGCGCATGGTACTCGCAAAATGCCCCCAACGCGCATCCACTTTTGCCGTGTATGAAAATCATTGGATCAGCTTCCATTCCCGTTGCGTCGAACGCTTCGCGCACGGTCTGGCTATTCAGCGGGCCGAACTTTGTTTGCCATTCCATTCGTTATCCCTCCATAATCGGATGTGTGATCGTATCGGCAACGCGATACGCAAATACTTGGCTGCAATTGTAGATGTATTTGTTAGGAGATGACGGAACGTCTGTCGATGCTGCCAGCAGGAATTGTTCAGCTTTGACGGTCTGAGTCTTCCCGTCCGGTGTCTTGATCGTGATGGTGAACATTTTCGCTTCCCTCCGTTTCAATTATGATGGTAAAACCGCCGAAAACAGGCGATTCAATGCCGTCAATTGGCGTGTTCAGAATCAGCATAGATAAGCCCCCTTAGATGGGCGAGAACCGCTCCGACATTGCCGCCTTGGTTGCTGTCATTTGCATCTTGCAGCAAATTCAACTGCGCCAAACCGATGCCGAACTCTTCGCTGATCGTGTTTGCGTGACGTGCCATATTGTCACGATGGATGCAGCAGCCAACAGCACCGAACGTTTGCAAATGGCGATATCTGAATGAACCGTCATATGTCGTTTCATCCAGCAGCCCGCACATATCGCCCATGTGACCGATAACGCAAAAGCCGTGTCCATCGTAATTCATCCCGTCAATGAGTCCTTGCTTCTCGATCCGATTGATCAACTGCTTCACCTTATGCGCGTTTACCTTCACTTCAATTCCTCCCGTTCATTTTATCTTACATATACAGTGTACCACATAGGCAAGGCTTATGCAATATCGAATGTCGAATATTTAACCGAAAATGGACATGAAAATTCTACCCAAGTTTTCTATAAAGTTCACCTGCCTTTTTAAGATACCGACTTACTTGTGGCTGCTTGATTCCGATAATCTTCGCTATCTCCGTCTGTCCATATCCAGCCATTTTCAGTTCGATGACTTGACGTTGTTTAGGCGGCAATTGTATTAAAAATTCATCAACCAAGACTTGCGTAAAATCTTGTCGCTTCCCGAACATGTCGTGAAAACTCGCGTCTTCATCTTCGGTATTCTCACGATCAAAATGCATAACTTGCAAATTATACAGTTCGCGTGCCCATTTAACGTATCGAATGGGCACATTAAACTGCTTTGCTAACGCTTCATCATCTTGCGTTTGATCGAACTTCTCTCCAATCTTAACCATGACAATCTTTGTACGGCGCGAAACCCTGCCATAAGACATGTGTTCGCTTAGATAGTGATTAACAGTATTTTTAATCGCTGGAACGGCGTACGTACTGAAGCTGCTGCCGAACTTCGGATCGAATGACTTCGCAGCCTTGACCAAACCGATCACGGCAATGCTGTACAATTCTTCTTGTTCGATTACGACAACATTTCTATAACGTTTCAGCACGTGCCGAACCAGACCAATATGATCGGCTGGATCGATCAACTTTGTTCCCTCCTATTTGTAGATACTGACCATGTACGTATTGTTGCCGTAATTCTTGCATTCTACAGTGAATCCAAGCTTCAAAGCGCTTTTGATCATTTCGAACATTTCGCTATTCATTTCCCTGAACGATTCACACTTGATCAATTCTTTCTCCCTCATTTGTCCATCCCTCCATGATCCTTGGTAAACTGGATACAATAGTTGATCGCTGCCGACAGGCTGTTGAACCGCTGACTACCCAACAGGTAGATAAACTCCGCTTTGCGCTTGTCGGCAAGCCGGAAGCTAACGGGCTTTGCCATCAATCGCTGGACGTTCATCTCGATTGCCTGTTGCAGTAGTTCAGAAAGGCGATCCGATGGGATTTCGGATTGGTATTCGACAGGCGTACTTACCTTGGGTAAATCCGCTGGTACTGGCTGCACATCGTACAACCCAAGCGTGATCATTTCTAGTGGAGCTTCTTGCAACAGCCCTGCCATATCCGGCGCGAACGCTGCCGCACACTGATCGTCGCAAAACGGTCTGACAGTTAGGTTATTCTCGATGTGAAAATAGCACATCACGCCTTTTGGTCGCGGCGTGCCGCAAGCATGACAACGTATCATCTCAGTCATGGGGCTTACATCTCCTTCAAGTTACTTTTCTTGGTGAGCGGGTAAATTTTCCGCACATCCGCGCCAAGGAATAGCGCTATGGCTCTAGGCGGCATGTCGGGATATGCGGACAGGATTGCACGTACTTTGGTTGGAACCGTCATATACGGAATGTCTCCATAAACGTTATTCACGTTGAAATGTAATTCACGCTTGCGTCCCTGACTCATTATGCGCGTAAAATGTTGTTCATTCTCAGGAAACAGGCGCAGCAATTCCAGCGTGAACAAAGATTCCTCCGGCTCCATGATGTAGTAATAAAGAATTGCCTTTCCTAGCGCGGCCTGATTGACCACGCTATAGACAGCAAGCCTATCGAATTTTTGTGTCATTCGCGGTCATCCTCCACTTTGAACCAACCATAGCAAGCCCCGTCGCCTTCGCTGGTGCCGAAGTAATAACCAGATGGGGCAATGTGATTGAAAAAGTCGCACACCGATTCGCCCCATAGCCAATTGTTGACTTCGATGCAAACGAAGTCATCTTCGATCAGTGTGGCGTGGCCGTGATACTGCGCGGCGAACAGGCCCGAATGTTTCGGATCGAACTCGTATCCCTCTTCGAACCGGAAACTGGTCACGATGTTATGCGCAATGCGGACCGCCTGACCGCGCAAATTGTAGTGGCGAATCAAGTCGAATGCTTTGGGCAGCAAGTGCTGCAAGTTGCATGTGCCGTCGCTGAGAACATACCCGCCGAATGACCGTACCGTTTTCTGAAAGTCCTTAATTGCCATTGCCGATACCTCCTATCGAATATTGGATCGCTTCATCCCGCTTATCGAACGATTGCGTAGTTCCCGTTACGTGGCCGGGCATCTTGGTAGGCTGGTCGAGTCGCCAGCCGACAAAGTACCGCTTTTTGACGTTCCAATGGTCTTCATATATGCCGACCTTGCGGCCTTCATCGTCGTAGATGCCGTATGTGGTGAAGTACGCGTTTCCGCCTGTGCGTCGAATGTCGCCCATTATACCTCAATCCCCCTTGCTGCCAGCCATTGGCGTACGTCTTCTTCGCTGTCAACGTCACATTGCGAATAGTTCCCGCCGAAATT
>Ga0164243_10013503_pt1 | contig 11488 bp, 7 predicted proteins | sample OricompcompostOP_FD_108781 | JGI IMG/M metagenome (GOLD analysis project Ga0164243, IMG submission 108781) | Organic Plus compost microbial communities from Emeryville, California, USA - Original compost - Organic plus compost (OP) | ecosystem: Engineered > Solid waste > Mixed feedstock >... | reverse complement strand
GCGCCGATCAGCAGCACGATCGGCGTGCGCGATCCGGTCAGGAGGAACGCGATGCAGATCCCCGGCAGTGCCGCATGCGAGAGGGTGTCTCCGAGGAGACCCTGCTTGCGCAGCACGGCGAACGCGCCGAGGATGCCGCTCACGATGCCGAGCAGGGCCGATCCGAGGGCGACATTCCGCAGCGTGTAATCGAAGATGAGGTCGTGGAAGACGGAGAGATCCATCAGCTGCCCGTCCTCTCCATGAGGCCGAGGCGCTCCAGCGAGCGCGGCTTCAGCAGGCTGATGTTGCCCCCGTAGGTCTTCGCCAGATTCTCCGCGGTGAAGGTCTCCGCGAACGGTCCGGCGGCGATCTTGCGGACATTCAGGAGCACGAGCCAGTCGAAGTAGTCCGGTGCGGACTCGAGGTCGTGGTGCACCACCACGACCGTCTTGCCCTGCGCGCGGAGCTCCTGGAGGATGCCGATGATCGCCTTCTCGGTCGCGGCATCGACCCCGGCGAACGGCTCATCCATGAAGTAGAGGTGCTGATCCTGCACGAGCGCGCGCGCCAGGAAGACGCGCTGCTGCTGTCCACCCGAGAGCTGGCTGATCTGTCGCTCGGCGAAATCGGCCATGCCGACCTGTTCGAGGGCGTGCATCGCGCGCTCGCGCTCGGTCTTGCCGGGACGCCTGATCCAGCCGAGCTGCCCGTAGGTGCCCATCGTCACGACATCGAGGGCGTTGGTCGGGAAGCTCCAGTCGACGCTGCCGCGCTGCGGGACGTAGCCGACGAGCTTCCGCTGCTTCGGCGAGGTGTGCCCGAAGATCTCGACCGAGCCGGCGGCGATCGGCACGAGGCCCATGATCGCCTTGATGAAGGTGCTCTTGCCGGCACCGTTCGGCCCGATGATCGCGGTGAGCGTGCCGGTCGGGATCGTCACATCGACGTCCCACAGGACCGCCGCCTCCCGATAGGCGACGGTCAGATCGTGGACGGCGACGGCGGCGGATTCGTCGCGTATCGGCTCGCTAGGCATGCGTCACCTCCCGCGAGGCGGACGGCGATGCCTCCGGCGTGCCGGCGTCCTCTCCGAGGAGCGCGCCGACGATGGTGTCGATGTTGGCGGTGACCATGCCGATGTAGGTGCCTTCGGGCGTGCCCTCTTCGCCCATCGCATCGGAGAACAGCTGGCCGCCGATGGTAACTTCCCAGTCGCGCGCCTGCGCGCCCTGCTGCACGGCCTCGATCGTGGCCGGAGAGACGCTCGACTCGACGAAGATCGCGCGGATCTGGCGCTCGACGATGAAGTCGATCAGCTCCTGGACGTCACCGGCGCCGGCCTCGCTGGCCGTGCTGATGCCCTGGAGACCGCGTACCTCGAAGCCGTAGGCGCGACCGAAGTACTGGAAGGCATCATGCGCCGTCACGAGGACGCGCTGGGCTTCCGGCACGCGTTCGGCCTGCGTGCGGACGTAGGCATCGAGCTCCTCAAGCTGGGCACGGTAGGTCTCGGCGTTCGCGCGGAACAGATCGGCATCATCGGGGAAGGTGTCGGCGAGGCGGTTCGTGACGGTGTCGGTGGCGGTGATCCAGAGCTGGACATCGAACCAGACGTGAGGATCGTGCTGCTCGCCCGCGGTGAGGAGCTGATCCTCCGGGATGTCGGCGGTCACGGCGAAGGTCGGGATGCCGGAGCGCGAGACACCCTCGAAGGTGTCCTCCATGCGCCCTTCGAGGTGGAGACCGCCGTAGAAGACGATGTCGGCACTGGCGAGCTTGTCGACATCGCTCGCGCTTGGCTTGTAGAGGTGCGGATCGACGCCCGGGCCCATCAGCCCGGTGACGGCGACGCGATCGCCACCGACGTTGCGGACGATGTCGGCGATCATGCCGACGGTCGTGGTGACCTTGATGGCGTCGTCATCCTGCGCGCGGGTGGCCGGTGACCAGGCGAGCGGCATCGCGGCGAGGACGCTCGCGGCGGCGGCGCTCCGGAGCAGGTGACGTCGGGAGAGAACGGTGGTCATGCGATGAACCTTTCGGTACTGGGGAGACGCACGCGGCGTCGCCCACGGATGATCGGGCCATGAGGGCGTCGGGGTGATAGCCGGGCGTGAGATTCGGATATCGCCGTTGCTACCTCATGAATTAGTCATGACTATATCTTTCGCGCACGATTCTGCCAAGGGGGGACGTCACATGTCCGGAGACGCGGTACTGGCCGTCACGATCACGTGACGGCCAGTACGGGGGGATGTCCTTGGGGGTGATCGGTCAGGCAGTGAGCGTCGTGCTGGGGAGCGCGTCGTCCTGCCGGAGCCACGCGACGACGAGCGCGTCCCACGCGAGGATCGACTGCGCGGCGTACGGGCGGGCATCCTCGCGGATCGTGCGGCGGGTGGGCACATCATCGGGCGGGGTGATCGCGGGGGTGATGTCGGTATGGATGAAATCGTTGCCCTTGAAGAGGAGCGGTTCGTTGCGCGCGCGGGCGAGGGCATACGCGAAGCAGTCACCGAAGTTCAGCTTGGCCGGACTCCCGCTGCCGCGCCCGAATCGCTCATGCGCTTCTCGTGCGATGCGCGCTTGCGTCGCAGTGACTGGCGCGATCGAGATGTCGTATTCCTCAAGCAGGCCATCAAGCGCATCCCGCGGGTCGGGAATCCGCCCTCGACTCAGGACGAGCGATGTTTCGACAAGGCTCGCCGCTGAGATGGCGGTCCCAGACGATTGAGACAGCTGTCGGATGAACGTGGCCGCATCTGGCTCTGCCTCCAGAATGGCCACGATCGCTGAGGTGTCGACGATCACTTGGGAAGTCCCCATTCGTCGTAAAGGTAGGCGTCAATGTCCTGCGACCCGACGAGGTCGGGGTATTGCTCCCGCAAGGCTCGGCCACGTTCGAGCCAGTACTGGGTCCGATCCTCCCGAAGTCCCAGTCCCCGGCGACTCGACTTCTCGGTTGGCTCGCTTTCGATGTCTGGAGTAATGTCGGTATTCTGATCTGTGGAGATCGCGTTGCGGGCGAGGTCGATGATGACGCGTTCCATGCTCTCGCCACGCTGATCCGCCAGCTCGCGGATCAGGCGGTACGCTTCGTCGCTTTCGATGTGCAGGGCTGGCATCACACGCTCCGATCACGTCAACGATCTTGGCATGATTGTACCGCCTGCGATCATCGATCAGCGTGCGTGGGTCGCGATCGCCGGCGTGCCGATCTTCGCGGGGAGTGTCGGCACGCGCTCGATCAGCTGCAGCAGGTCGCGGTTCGCCGGGACGCGCGTCAGGAAGCTCTGCTGATCGGCCGGATCCGGGATGTGCGCCAGACGATCGCGGAACCAGGCGCGTGCATCCTGCGCGACCTGCGTCGCCTGCTCGGTGCGCCCGAGGTAACGATACGCGCGGTAGAGCGCCGCGAACAGCCGCGTCGGGTACTCGGAACCGCCGCGCCCGTGCCGCGCGATACGTCCCTCGATGTCCGTGAGCAGCTCGATCACGCGGGCACGCTGATGCGTATCGAGCGCGATCAGGAGCAGCCCGGCGACACTGTCGATGGCGAGCGCACGCTGTCCGATCTCATCACGGATCTCGAGCGACCGCGCGTATTCGCGCTCGGCGATGGCATAACGGCCCTGCGCCTCGGCGAGCATCCCTGCCGAGAAGTGTGCCTGGTTGACGTAATCGAGGACGGGCACCTCGCGCCCGATCTCATGGACGCGGCGGAGCATGCGGATGGCGTGCTGCTCGTTGCCGAGCTCGATGTGCGCGATGCCGATGTTCAGTGCGCAGAGGGCTTCCCGCTGCGTGAGCGTCGGCTCGCGGGCGAGCTCGATCCCCTGCTGATAGCGCGCGATCGCGGCCTCGTACTGGCCGAGTTCGAGATGCACGTTGCCGAGTCCGACGAGCGCGGTGATCAGCATGCGCGGATTTGGCGGATCCATGCGCTGCGCGATCTGGAGTGCCGCGGTCGCGTGCTCCGTCGCGCGGTCGTAGTGGCCGATCACGATCAGGTTGAGTGCGATCAGGAACTCGACGCGGCACTGCTCGACGAGATTGTCGAGTGTCGCCATGATCTCTCGCGCCTCGGTGAGCAGGGCGATGCCTTCCTCATGCTGCCCACGATCCCAGGTGACGGTCGAGGCGGTCTGCAGGGCGTTCGCGAGCACCTGCGGATTGCCGAGACTCCGCGCGTGTGTGATGCCCTGTGTCGCGAAGCGGGTCGCCTCGGCGACATCGCCGAGGGCGCGCGCGGTGTTGGCGCGTCCGAGGTACGACTGCACGAGCATCGGCGGATGCTCGGTCGCGGCATTGATGGTCTCGACGTGCGCGAAGAGGCGCGCGGCGGTCAGCATGTCGCCCATCGCCATGCAGTAATCGCCGGCGCGCACCCAGGCGGTGGCCGCGCGATGCAGATCCCCGCTCTGCTCCAGATGCCATGCGATGCGCTCGGATCGCCAGTGATCGTGCTCGCCATGAATGGCGATCAGGGCGTCGGCGGTGAGCAGATGCGCGCGTCGGCGCTCGAAGAGCGAAAGCGTGCTGCGCATGAAGTCGCGGACCAGCGCGTGGGTGAACGTCCAGCGATGATCCTGCACCTCCCCATCGCGCTCGATGCCGTGCGTGGTGATCAGGCCGTGACGCTCCGCCAGCTGGGTCGCGAGGATCTCGTGGCCGATGTCACGCGGGATGCCGAGCGCATCGAGCAGGGGCTCCTCGCTGAAGGTCTCACCCTGGATGCTCGCCCAGCTGAGGAGGCGCTGCTCGTCGGGCGAGAGCGTCTCGCGCTGTCGCTGGAGGATGGCGCTCAGCTCCTGGGGGAGGGATGTCCAGTCGATCTTGCGGAGGACGGCCGGTCCCTGTTCGGCCATGGCGGTGAGAATGCCCTGCTCGCGGAGGTGATGCAGCATCCACGTCACGAAAAGCGGAACGCCGTTCGTATGCGCGGTCAGCTCCGCGATGAACGAGGGCGACACCGTCTGCGTGGGGAACTCGCGCTCGACCATCGCGCGCACGAACGCGCGCGCCGACGCATCGTCCGTCACATGCTGGAGATCGATCATGGTCAGGGGGAGCGTGGTCGATCTGCTGATCGTTGTGAGGAGCGTCTCGATCGCCCGGGCGTGTGGCGTCGGCGTGGTCATGATGTCGGCCGGGCGGAACGAGAGGGTCAGCTGAAGCGGCAGGGTCGGATGCTCGGCGAGCCGGTCGAGCAGCGTCTGTAGTGCGAGCGTGGTCGCGAGGTTCGCCCAGTGCAGATCCTCGAGGATGAGCACGGTCGGACGCTCCGTCGCGCAGGCGATGATGGCATCCGCCCAGCGCGCCGCGACATCTTCGATGGATCGCGCCGCCGGGGCCGCCTGCAGGCGCGTGCCGAGATGCGCCCGTGCGGACTCGGAGAGGGCGGGGTGCGTCAGCAGATCCTGCAGGAGGGTGGCGGACACCGGCCACTCCGCGATCGGGACGTCGCGCTCGACGAGCGCACGCAGGAGCGTGTTCGCCGTGGCCATCTGGCGCTCGGCAAGCGCACCGCGTGGCGTCTCCGCGGCGAGACCGAGCAGCTGCGCGAGGATCTGGCGCAAGGGCAGCAGTCCGTCCGCGGTGAGCTCCTCGGTGGCGGCAGCGCGCACCACCACCAGCGCATCATGCGCGGCAATCGCACGCTCCGCGAAGGCACGGAGCAGCATGGACTTGCCCAGACCGGGCGATCCGCTTACGAGGGTGATGCCGATGGTGGCGTCTTCCGTCGTGATGCGTGCGGCATCGTGGAGCAGGGTGTCGAGATCGCCCTGACGTCCTGCCGCGATGAACGGTGTCGCAGGCTCGGGGATGCGCGGGGTGACGGCAACCGAGCCGGTGGTGCCTCCACGCTGCTTGCGCGGGAAGCGCCTGGCGACATCACGCTCGGAGGCGAGGCGCACGCGGAAGAGTTCGCGATACTCCGGCGAATCGGGCGCGAAGCGGAGGGCACGCGCCACGAGCTGCAGGAGACTCAGACTCGGGATGTTCGGCTTCTTGTCGAGTGGCCACTTGCGCTCCCAGTTCTCGATGGTTCGGGGGTGCATCGCGATCTCGGTGGGAGTTGGCGCGTCGAGCGCATCAAGCTGGATGCGTTCGGCGAGTTTCTCGCGAGAGAGTCCACGTTCGAGGCGGTGGCGCTGGATGAGTTCGCCGATGTCCGTCTGCCGTCGTGTGGCAGGATCATCCGGCTGGGATTGAGTCCGCATGGGTGGATTCCGTCGTCGTGCAGATGTCGGCTTGCGGGCCGTCAATGCGTGTTGCTGATGTGGTGCGAGCGACTGCTCATCGGGCGACATCGACCGGTGGTGACGTGGTCGGTCGGGGACGCGTCGCGTGGAACGGGGCCGCACCCCGGATCCCTGAGCATTGCGCGTTATGGATCCATGATACCAAACACCTTCGAAAGAATTGTGGGATTTTTGTGGGGTGCATCCCCGATCGGAGGCGCAAGATAGTCATGCGGTCCGGATTCCCGGACGCTTTCTCTTGCGACTCGACCTGGGTCCCGGTTCTCCCACCGGGATCCAGGTACGGTCCAGTCGGGGTGCCAGCGCATGATGCCGTTGACGGAAGGTGGCTGTCACGGAGGCGCGTTGGCATGACGGCAATCCGGATGTGTCGCGATCGTGCAGTGGTGTGTGGTGTGCGCGATCGCTCGGAACGCTCCGGATTTCACGGTTGCCATGAGCGTGGGGCGTTGGCATCCCGCAGGTGATGCACGGCGCGCTGGGCACGAGGTGGTGACCAGCGCGCGGCGATGCCCGTGCGAATCGGGTGCGGCGGCGAGACGTGGTTGAGGGACGTCTCCCGCGGTGCCGGATTCGCAATGTGGCGGAGACGTGCATGTTGAAGAAGGTGGCAGAGATCCGTGTGGTGCCGGGTGTCTGCTCGTCGTCCCCCATTCAGGACGTATGCGGTGGGGAGTGCCTGGGAGAGCTACATGGGGCACTCCTCTCCGAACCATCCCTCCGTGGGGTGGACGTTCCCCGGATTGTCACGATCCGCGATGCTACGCCACTCCAACGGTGATGGTGTGCCAGCCGCTTGCGCCATCGGGAAGTTCCGGCGCGGACTCCTCCGTCTGCAGTTCCCCTGTCCCATCCGTCGCGCGGACCTTCAGACGATACGCGCCCGGCTCCGGCGACCACGGGGCTGTCCAGAGCACCCAGCTCAACCCCTCCGGACTCGGATTCTCCGTGATCGTTGCCTCGATCCAGGTCTCGCCGTCATCGGTGCTGACCTCGACCTTCGTGATGCCGCGATCTCCTGCGAACGCCATGCCGCCGATCTCCGTCGGGCCGGCCGCGATCACTTGCCGATCGCCCGGCACGTCGATGCGACTCTCCGTCTTGATGATCGCCGTGTCGGTCCAGCCGCGCTCCTGCCAGTAGCCGTGATAGTCCTCCGCGGTGACCGTCAGCTTCGTCAGCCACTTCACGTTCTTGATGCCGTAGAGTCCCGGCACGATCAGACGCACTGGCGTGCCATGCAGGCGATGCAGGGCTTCACCATTCATCTCCCAGACGATGTGCGGCTCCGCCGAACGCGCGCGCTCGATCGGGAACGAGTCGCTGTAGCCATCCTCGCCCTCCGCGATCAGCTTGAACGCGCCGTCCTGCACGCCTGCCAGCGCGAGCACCTTCGCGAGCGGCACACCCGTCCACACCGCCGTGCCGATCAGCGGCCCGGCGATCGGATTGCTGATGCACGTCAGGGTCGAGGTGAACGTCTCGACGCCGAGCGCCTCGAGATCGGCATGCGTCACCGTCAGCGGGGTCTCGACGAGCCCGTCGATCGTCAGCGACCAGTCGTCGCCGCGGTCGGGATCGGGATCCGTGAAGTTCTTCGAGATCACGTAGAACTGATTGTTCGGCGTGATCGCGCTCGGCATCACGCCGCGCGTGCCAAGCGTGAATGTCTTGCGCGTCGCGAGCGTCCAGACATCACGCCCGAGCACGCCGATTCCTGCCAGCGACGCGATCGCGAGACCAGCGCGCGTGAGGAATCGGCGGCGGGAGGTCGTCGGCGCGACTGGCTCGATGCGGAGCGACGCGGGGGCGTCCTGATGGCGGAGCAGCGTCAGCACCGGGCCGAGCACCAGCGCGTAGACGAGCATCGCGATCGCGAGATTCCGCAGCACGATCAGGATGTCCGCACCGCCGGTGAATGCCGGCGTGCGTTCCGTCACGAAGAGGGCCGTGAACAGCGTCAGCAGCAGGAAATAGCCGAGTCCCCAGCCGAGACTGTGCCTCCACGGGATGCGGAACGTCGGGTAGGTCTGCCGGGCGACGATGCGTCCGAACCACGCGCCGATCGCGATCAGCACGAGCAGCAGCCCGAGGAGGAGCAGCGTCTTCGCCTGCGCGCCGAAGGTAGTGAGCATCCCGGAGAAGAGGCCGAGCGGCAGGAAGAGCAGCAGGGCATCGGCGAGGACATCGAGAATGGAGGTGACATCGGTGATGGCGTGCAGGACGATCGTGGTGACGAGCATCGCGAGCGACGCGATCGCGCCCGCGAGCAGTCCGCGACGGCGGTCGCGCAGCTCGGGATCGTCCTCCGGGACGGAGGCCGTGGGGAATCGGGTGGCGGGAACGGGATCGGACATGGGCGGCCTCTGCGCGTCGGTGCCTCGATCGGGACGACGGTGCCGTCAAGGTGCGAGGCATTCCTGATATGCTGACCAAAGCTTGTGGCTTGCTGGCCGGGTGGCGAACGTGTACGCGCGTTGCTCCCGCTACGATGACATGAAACGCGTCATCCAGCCACTGATCGGGATGATGGATATTGGGACACAACGTCCTGATGAAAGGACATGACGGGCATGGCGTCGGCGCCGACCGAGATCGATTTCCTCGTGGACTCCCTGGTGGTGGAGCCGACAGGATGGAACAAGGTGTGGTCCCTGCGGAATCGGATCGAGATTCCGTACACCAGCATCGTGTCGGTGGAACACGACCATCGGCGGGCGGAGAACGGGCCGACCGGACTCCGGTTCCCGGGGGCGAACATCCCGGGGATCTACCTTGCCGGGACCTTCTGGCGATTCTGGGGTGATCGGAAGGTGCGTTCCTTCTGGATTCGCCGCCATGCGGAAAAGTGCATCACGTTCCAATTGACGCAGCATCAGTTTGACTACATCACGGTTGAAGTCGGCGATCCTGACGCCGAGATCGCCAAGATCACGACCGTGCTCCGCGAGCACGGTCTGACCCTGGATTCCGCTTCCTCCGCCACCTGATCGTCGGGATGACCGACGGGCGAGAGACGACGTGATCCCTGGGGACCCCCGCATCGTCACCTGTCTGACTCGCCCGGAGAACATCCCCATGGTCGCGCGTTCTGGCCAATCCCCCTCGGACATTCCCCCGGCACCCGCGCCGCGCGATCGCCTTCCGCGCTACTCCCTGCCGCTCGTCGGTCGCGAGCGTGAGGCTACCGATCTGCGTGCCCTGCTGCTCGTCGAACGCGCGCCCGTTCCCGCCATCGTGACGCTTACCGGACCGGCCGGCGTTGGCAAGACCCGCCTCGCGGTGCGCGTCGCCTCGATGCTCTCCGATCACCTCGCCGATGGCGCGATCTTCGTGCCGCTCGCCGCGACCCTCACGGATGATCTCGTGCTGCCGACCATCGATGCGGCGCTTGCCGCCGCCGGATTCTCCGCGCTCGGCGATGATGCCGCCGCGCGCGTGATCGCGGCGCTGGAGGCGCGGTCACTGCTGGTGGTGCTCGACAATGCCGAGCAACTGCCTGGTATCGGAGCGATCGTGACGGAGCTTGCCGGGCGCCTGCCGCACGTCCGCTGGCTGGTCACGAGTTGCTCGCCGATTCACGTCGAGGCCGAGATCGTCTATCCGCTCGCGCCCCTGACGCCACCGGCGGAGGACGATCCGACCGCGTCATTCCCGGCGGTCGATCTCTTTCTCGCCCGCGCGCGTCAGGCGAATGCTGACATGGTCGCGACGCCATCGAGTCTGGCGGCGGTGCGGGCGATCTGCCGCCGACTCGGTGGGCTGCCGCTCGCGCTGGAGTTGGCCGCGGCACGCGTGCGAACGCTCAGCCCGGAGGAGATGGTGCGCATCCTGCAGCGCGCGATGGGCGCGCTCGATCTGCTGGAGGGGGATGCGCGCGACCAGGCACCGCGTCATCAGAGCATCCGCGAGGCGATCGCATGGAGTTACTCGCTGCTGACGCCCTCCGCGCAGCGCCTCTTCCGCCGGCTGGGGGTCGTGTCGGCGGATGTCAGCCTCGCGACGATCGAGCAGATCGGGGAGGGCGATGGTCTGCTGCGCGATCTGGAGGCGCTCGTCGAGTCGAGCCTCGTGCGGCACCAGATCGCCGAGGAGGGCACCTCGCGCTACGACATGCTGCAGCCGGTCCGCGAGTTCGCGCACGCGCAGCTCATCGCGACCGGGGAACTGGCCGATGCGCAGCGCGCGCTGATCGCGTGGGCGCGGGGCTTCGCGCAGGAGCGAGGCAGTGCGTTCCAGACGACCGAGCTGACGCGCTGGATCGCGTCGCTGGCGACCGAGATCGGGACGATCCGCGCCGCGATCGTGGCGGCGATCACGCTGCGGGATGCCGAGAGCGCGCTGGAGATCATCTCGTTCACGCTCTGGCAGTACTGGGGCATTCGCGGGGTGCTGCGCGACGAGGGCGGCGTGATCGAGGAGATCATGACGATCGCCGAGGCGGAGCCGGATCGCGTCGCGCTCGGGTTGCGCGCGACGGGGCACGCGGCTCTCGCGACGCGGGCCTATCTGCAGGGGGAACTCGAGCGCGCGGCGGAGGCCTATGCACGGGCGCTCGCGCTCGGGCGGCAATCGGGTGATGACACGCGTCTCCTGAACAGCCTCAACAATCTCGGTCTCGTGCTGCGCGAACTCGGACGTCCGGACGAGGCGAAGGTGCATCTGGAGGAATCGCTCTCTATCCGCCGCGCGCTCGGCATGACGCGCGCGCTGGTGCCCGCGCTGATGAATCTCGGCGATCTGGCGCTGCAGCAGGATGATCTGCCGACCGCGAAGCAGCGCTTCAGCGAGGCGCTGGCGGTCGCGGAGGAGGATGGCGGCTACCTGCAGGTCGGGTACGCGCTGATGAACCTCGGCGATGTTGCGCTGCGCGAGGGACAGCTGGGCGAGGCGCAGTCGATGGCGGAGCAGGGGCTCGCGCTTGTCCGCTATGTTGGCGAGCAGCGCGGCATCGTGCAGGCGCAGCTGATCGTGGCGCGAGCGGCGCTTGCGCGCGGGGCCGAGGCGGATGCGCTCGGCGCGCTGCAGGAGGTGGTGACGCTGACGGTCGCGGCGAGCGATCGTGTCTATCTGGCGCTCGCGCTGGATGTCCTCGCCGAGGTGCTGGTGCGTGGCGGCGACGATTCGGCGGCGATCCTGATGCTGGGCGCGGCGTTCCGCGTGCGGCGCGAAGCGGGGGTGTCGACGCCGGCGGCGGTCGAGGCGCGGATCGCGTCGCTGCGGCGGGCACATCCGGGCGG
>Ga0164243_10013501_pt1 | contig 11489 bp, 7 predicted proteins | sample OricompcompostOP_FD_108781 | JGI IMG/M metagenome (GOLD analysis project Ga0164243, IMG submission 108781) | Organic Plus compost microbial communities from Emeryville, California, USA - Original compost - Organic plus compost (OP) | ecosystem: Engineered > Solid waste > Mixed feedstock >... | reverse complement strand
TGGCCCCGTCGGCGAGTTCGGCGACGATCCCGGACAGGCCCAGCATGCGCAGGACCCGCTCAAGCCGGGCAGCCTCGCCGTCGCGTACGACGAGCGGGACGAACGTCCGCCGGTTGACGGGCAGTCCGGCGGCCCGCGCGCGGGGCAGCAGCTGGCGTGCCGGCACGACCCCGCTGACCAGGTCGGTGAGCAGGCTCTGCGCGGACTGCTCCTCCCAGCTGTGCGCGGCGGTGCCCCCGAGCATCCGGTGCAGGACGACCGCCTCGGCGGCGCGGTCGGCCAGCAGCCGCCCGGTGGCGGTGTCGCCGCGGTACCCGCACAGCACGAGCCGGCCCCAGCGCTCCCCGCGCCCGCCGAGTTCGGCGCGGATCCAGCCGTCGCCCTCGCTGCCCCCGGCCTGACGGGCGATGCGCTCCCAGTCGCGCAGCACGTCGTCCACGGCGGAGCGCTCCCCCGCCGTGGCGAGGACGCGGTGGGCGAGGTTGGTGACGACGACGGGGCAGGCGCTGTGCGAGGCGATCTCGTCGAGCAGGCTCTGCAACGGGGCGCCGCCGGTGATGAGCGCGGTCAGCGCGGTGCGCACCGACTCCGAGAGGCTGACGGCGGCGAACTTGCGCCGCACCAGCCGGCACTGGACCTCCTCGGTCAGCTCGGCGAACGGGAAGGGCCGGTGCAGGACGACCATGGGCAGCCCGCACCGCTCGGCGGCCCTGCGCATCACGTCGGGCGGGGCGGGGAACGCGCGGCCGAGCCCGAGGACGAGGGCGGCGGCCTCCGCCCGGTGCAGCGAGCGGACGTACTCGGCCTGCTTCTCCTCGTCCCCGGCGAGCAGCACCCCGGTGGTCAGCACCATCTCGCCGCCGCTGAGCATCACGCCGACGTCCGGGGCCTCGGCGACGTGCACCCAGCGCACCGGCCGGTCGAGCTGGCCGGCCGCGGCCACCACCTCGGGCTCCCCGGCCAGCACCCGCTCCAGGGTGAGGACCTGACGGACCGACAGCGCGGGCTGGAGGACGTCCCAGGGCTCCGGGGTGGTGGTCATGGCGGTGTTCCCTCGCTCGGGGGTCCGGGCGGCGCCCGCTACAGGCTCCGCAGGGCGCTCTCCAGGATCGCGGCGCCCTCCTCGGCCTCGGCGACGGTGAGCGTCAGCGGCGGTGCGACGCGCAGGGCGCTGGTGTCGTGGCCGCCGCCCTTGCCGATGAGCAGGCCGCCGGCGCGGGCCGCCTCCAGCACGGCGGACGCGGCCGCCGGGTCGGCCTCGTCGGTGCCGGGCCGGGTGAGCTCGATGCCCAGCATCAGACCGCGCCCGCGGACCTCCCGTACGTGGGGGACCTGGGCGGCGACGGACCGCAGCCGCTCCCGCAGCAGCCCGCCGACCCGGCGGGCGTTGCCCTGGAGGTCGTGCTCCAGCAGATACGAGAGGTTGGCGAGGCCTGCCGCCATGGTGATCTGGGTGCCGCCGAAGGTGGAGATGCTGTTGGAGTCCAGGCAGTTCATGACCTCGGCGCGGGCGACGACCCCGCCGATGGACATGCCGTTGCCGATGCCCTTGGCGAAGGTCAGGATGTCGGGCGGGCCGGAGCGGGCGTGCGCCTGCCAGCCCCAGAAGTGGTCGCCGGTGCGGCCCCAGCCGGTCTGCACCTCGTCCGCGATCCACAGGACGCCGCGCTCGGCGAGCACCTCGCGGAAGGCGGCGTACAGGCCGTCGGGTCCGGAGGTGAAGCCGCCGACGCCCTGGACGGGTTCGGCGATCAGCGCGGCGGGCGGCCGGGTGTGCCCGAGCACGTCCTTGAGGTCGGCGACGCAGGCGGCGATGAACGCCTCGTCGTCGAGGTGCGCGAACGGGCCGCGGGTGCGCACGCCGCCGTGCACGTAGAGCGTCTGGAGCGGGGAGAGCGAGGTGGGCGACCAGCCGCGGTTGCCGGTGATGCCGACGGCGCTGAAGGAGCGGCCGTGGTAGCTGTTGCGCATCGCCAGGACGGTGTTGCTGCGCCGGTAGGTGGTCGCGAGCAGCAGCGCGGTGTCGTTGGCCTCGGTGCCCGAGGTGGTGAAGAAGACGCGGGCGTCCGGGATGCCGCTCAACTCGGCGATGCGCTCGGCGAGTTCCACCATGGGCCGGTTGAGGTAGAGGGTGGAGGAGTGCAGGATGCGGCCGGCCTGCTCGCTGATCGCCTTGGTGACCTCGGGCAGGGCGTGCGCGGTCATCGTGGTGAGGATGCCGCCGAAGAAGTCGAGGTAGCGGTTGCCCTCGGCGTCCCAGACGTGGCGGCCCTCGCCGTGGGTGATCTCCAGGGGCTCCTCGTAGTAGAGGGCGAGCCAGTCGGGCAGGACGGCGTGGTGGCGTCCCAGCAGGTCCTTGGTCACGGCTGCACCAGCCCTTCGTAGGCGTCGGGGCGGCGGTCGCGGTAGAACGCCCACTGCTGCCGCACTTCCTCGATGACGTCGAAGTCGAGGTCGCGGACGAGGAGTTCCTCGGCCTTGTCACCGGCGACCTCGCCGACGAACTGCCCGCGCGGGTCGACGAAGTACGACGTCCCGTAGAAGTCGTTGTCGCCGTACTCCTCGACGCCGACGCGGTTGATCGCGGCGACGAAGTACTCGTTGGCGACGGCCGCCGCGGGCTGCTCCAGACGCCAGAGGTAGGAGGACAGGCCCCGGTGGGTGGCGGACGGGTTGTAGACCAGCTGGGCGCCGTTCAGGCCGAGTTGGCGCCAGCCCTCCGGGAAGTGCCGGTCGTAGCAGATGTAGACGCCGACCTTGCCGACGGCGGTGTCGAAGACCGGCCAGCCCAGGTTGCCGGGCTTGAAGTAGTACTTCTCCCAGAAGCCCTTGACCTGGGGGATGTGGTGCTTGCGGTACTTGCCGAGGAAGGTGCCGTCGGCGTCGATCACGGCCGCGGTGTTGTAGTAGAAGCCGGACTGCTCGACCTCGAAGACGGGCACGACGATCACCATGCCGGTCTCGCGGGCGAGGTCCCGCATCCGCCGCACGGTCGGCCCGTCGGGGACCGGCTCGGCCCAGGCGTAGTGCTCCGGCTCCTGGACCTGGCAGAAGTACGGAGCGTTGAAGACCTCCTGGAAGCCGATGATCTTCGCGCCCTGCCGGGCCGCCTCCCGGGCGTGCTCCTCGTGTTTCGCCACCATGGACTCGGTGTCGCCGGTCCAGGTGGCCTGGACCAGAGCGGCACGAACGACGTTGGCCATGAGCTGCTCCTTCGACGGGACGTCAGAGCCTCTACGCCCGTAGAGGGGGCCGTAGAGGCTCGAAAGTAAGCCCCTGGAACAGCCTTGCCAAGACCATCGTCGTTAACCCGCTGACTCCATCTCGTTTCACACTCCTGAGGGTGACGGATGGGGCCGGTGGGAGGGATGCGGCAGGTGGTGTCCGTCCCCCGGTTCAGGGGGTGCACGGCCCCCCGGTGAGGTGGTGTCCGTCCCCCGGATCAGGTGGTGCGCGACATCCTGGTCAGGCGGCGAAGCCCGCGACCCGCAGGGCGTGGACCAGGTCCCAGTACCGCTCGTCGGAGACGCCCCGGGCCGCGTCCAGCAGGAGCGGCACCAGCGTCCCGGGACCGGCGGCGGCGCTGCGGGCCGCTTCCTCCGGGGTGCGGACGCGGACGTACGCGTCGAGCAGCGTCCGCACCTCGCGGTGCCGTCCCTCGCCGGCCAGGCCGACCACGGCCCGCCCTATCTCCGGCGCGGGCCGCACCACGCCCTCCCGCAGGATGCGCTCGCCGTCCTCGGCGTGCCCGGCGGCCGTCAGGGCGTCGGCGGCGGCCACCAGGCGCTCGGCGGGCAGGGAGGCGGCCTCCCACAGCAGGGTCGCCCAGTCGGCGGCGAGACCGGCGTGCCGCATCTCGGCGGCGAGCAGCGGGAAGCGGGCGGCGGGCCAGTACGCGATCTCCACGAGCAGGGCGTGCGCCTCGCCGGTGCGTCCGGCGGCGCGCAGCGACCGCAGGGACTCGACCGTGGCGAGGACGTCCTCGCGGTCGGCCGCTCTCAGTTCCTCGGCAGGCGGCCGGGGCGAGGTCCCGGGCGTCTCCTCCGCGACGCCGGCGAACCGGGCGCCCCGCGGTGTCCCACGTCCGCCGGCGGCCGGTGCGGGCGGCGGCTCCTCGACGGCCGGCGGTACGGCGACGGGGCCGGTGTCCTCCTCGACGGCTCCGGCGAACCGGGCGCCGCCCCGGCGGCGTCTGCGCTGCTTGGGCACGGTCGGGGCGGGGTCCGGGGAACGCTCGACCGTGGGTTCGCGCGGCTGTAAGACCATCCCGTCGGGCTCCGCTGCCGGGATGTGGCCGCGCGGGGGCAGGTCGCGGTGGTCGAGGGCCGCCATGCGGCGGCGCAGTTCCTCGCAGCGGGCGCTCGCGCGCGCGTGGTCGTCGCGGGCCCAGGCGAGGTCGAGACGCAGCGCGTCGGCCTCGGCGCGGGCCGGCGCGGTGGCGAGGGCGTGCTCCAGGGCCGTGCGGCGTTCGGCGGCGTACCGCTGCTCGCGGAGCATGACGTCGAGGCGGTCGCCGAGGGCGTCGCGTCCGCCGGGCCGGGCGTCGTGGGCGGCGACGGCGGCGGTGTGCAGTGCGCGGGCCTGTTCGGCGTAGGGGGCGGCGCCGTCCCCGTACCGGGCGGCGAGGTCGCCGAGCAGGGACTCGACCACGTCCCAGGGCGGCACCTCGCGTCCGTCGAGGCAGGCGCGCATGCCCTCCGGGTCGCGTTCCCAGAACACCCCGCACCAGCCGCCGCCCTGGTCGAGGCGTGCCAGAAGGCCGTCCAGACAGTTCGCGAACTCCCGGACCTCGGCCGGGAGTTGTTCCACCGACATTGCCCAACTCCCGCCAGACCGGAACACTCCGGTCCGTCAGGCAACACCAGTCGTGTTACGGACGCGCTACGGGGAGTTTTCCGGCGGACGCGGAGTGCGCCCGTCCTCCCGGAAGGTGACGGGCGCGTCAGGCCGCGGCCTCGGCGCCGCCCTCGGGGGCGCACCGGCCGACCAGGTCGTCCATGGACAGTCCGAGGGCCGTCGCGAGCGCGGCCACGGTGAAGAAGGCGGGGGTGGGGGCGCGTCCCGTCTCGATCTTCCGCAGGGTCTCGGCCGAGACGCCGGCGCGCGCCGCGATCTCCGGCATGCTGCGGTCACCGCGGGCCTCGCGGAGCAACCGGCCGAGCCGCTCGCCGCGTTGGCGCTCTTCGGGGGTGAGAGGGGTGCGCACCATGGTGCCCATTCTAATACCGCTCCCCCGCCGCCCGCCCCGGTCGGCCCCATTCAAATACCGGTATAGTAATTGGCATGGTGGAACTGAAGACGGACACGGCGATCGACGAGATGCGGGTGGCGGGACAGGTGGTGGGCCGGGCGCTCACCGCGGTGCGCGAGGCCGCCGACGTGGGCGTGTCCCTGCTGGAACTGGACGAGGTGGCGCGCGGCGTGCTCCGGGAGGCGGGCGCGACGTCGCCCTTCCTCGGGTACCGCCCCTCCTTCGCGCCCGTGCCCTTCCCCGCGGTCATCTGCGCCTCGGTCAACGACGCGATCGTGCACGGCGTCCCGGACGGCTACCGGCTGCGCGACGGGGACCTGGTCTCCATCGACTGCGGCGCCCAGCTGGGCGGCTGGGCCGGCGACTCGGCGATCAGCTTCGTCGTCGGCACCCCGCGCCCCGCCGACCTCCGGCTCGTCGAGACCGTGGAGCGGGCCCTGGCGGCGGGTATCGAGGCCGCCGTCGTCGGCAACCGCATCGGCGACATCGCGCACGCGATCGGCACGGTGTGCCGGTCGGCGGGGTACGGCGTCCCGGACGGCTTCGGCGGGCATGGCATCGGCCGCCGTATGCACGAGGACCCGTCCGTGCCGAACGAGGGCCGGCCGGGCCGGGGCATGCCGCTGCGGCACGGCCTGGTCCTCGCCATCGAGCCGATGGTCACCGCGGGCGGCCGCGACGACTACCACGCGGCCCCGGACGGCTGGACCCTGCGGACCAACGACGGCTCCCGCGCCGCCCACGCCGAACACACCGTCGCCATCACCACGGACGGCCCGCGCATCCTCACGGCCCGCTGACCGCGACCGGTCACGGGGGGGCACCCCCCACCACGGACGGCCCGCACATCCTCACCACGCCCTGACCTCAGCCCCACCACGGCGGCACCGCCTGGAGGTGCCCCCGCCCATCGATCGTGCGAAGGTGTTCTACGAACGCGGCCAGGTGTAACCGGCGCCCGCCGGGGTTACCCGACTCCGGCAGTCGATCAGCGAGGGCGACCCTGCCCGCGCAGGGACGCCGGATGGGAACGCCCATGACCAGTGGTTTCAGTGGTCCGGACGACTACGACCCCTTCGGAGAATTCCTCGCCCGCTTCTTCGGCGGACCCCGGCCCGGGCCCCGCCAGATCGACATCGGACGGCTGCTCAGCCAGCCCGCCCGGGAGCTGGTGAGGGGGGCCGCCCAGTACGCGGCCGAGCACGGCAGCAGGGACCTGGACACCCAGCACCTCCTGCGGGCCGCCCTGTCCGCCGAGCCGACCCGCAGCCTGCTCAGCCGGGCGGGCGCGGACCCCGACTCCCTCGCCACGCAGATCGACGAGCGCTCGGGACCCGTCCAGCACCCGCCGGGCGAGGTCCCGCCGCCCACGTCGCTGTCCCTCACCCCGGCCGCCAAGCGGGCGCTGCTCGACGCGCACGACCTGGCCAGGACGCGCGGCGCCGGGTACATCGGCCCGGAGCACGTGCTCAGCGCCCTCGCCGCGAACCCTGACTCGGCCGCCGGGCACATCCTCAACGAGGCCCGTTTCGCGCCCTCCGGGCGGATGTCCCCCGACGCCCCGGAGGCGGCCCCGCCCCGGCCCGGCCCCGACCAGCGGCCGCGCGTCGACACCGGCACGCCGACCCTCGACAAGTACGGCCGCGATCTGACCGACCTCGCCCGGCAGGGCCGGATCGACCCGGTCATCGGGCGCGACGAGGAGATCGAGCAGACCGTCGAGGTGCTCTCCCGGCGCGGCAAGAACAACCCCGTGCTCATCGGTGACGCCGGCGTCGGCAAGACCGCGATCGTGGAGGGCCTGGCCCAGCGGATCAGCGACGGGGACGTGCCGGACGTGCTCAGCGGCCGCCGGGTGATCGCGCTGGACCTGACGGGTGTGGTCGCGGGCACCCGCTACCGGGGCGACTTCGAGGAGCGCCTGACGACGATCGTGGACGAGATCCGCGCCAACTCCGACCGGCTCATCGTGTTCATCGACGAACTGCACACCGTCGTCGGCGCCGGGGGCGGCGGCGAGGGCGGCGCCATGGACGCCGGGAACATCCTCAAGCCGGCGCTGGCCCGCGGCGAGCTGCACATCGTCGGCGCGACCACGCTGGAGGAGTACCGCAGGATCGAGAAGGACGCCGCGCTCTCCCGCCGCTTCCAGCCGATCCTCGTGCCCGAGCCGACCACCGCGGACGCCGTGGAGATCCTGCGCGGCCTGCGCGACCGCTATGAGGCCCACCACCAGGTCCGCTACAGCGACGAGGCGCTGGTCGCCGCCGTGGAGCTGTCCGACCGCTATCTCACCGACCGCAGGCTGCCCGACAAGGCGATCGACCTGATCGACCAGGCCGGCGCCCGGGTCCGGCTCCGCTCGCGGACCAAGGGCACGGACGTACGGGCCATGGAGCGCGAGGTCGAGCAGCTGACCCGCGACAAGGACCAGGCCGTCGCCGACGAGCAGTACGAGCAGGCGACCCATCTGCGGGACCGCATCGTCGAGCTGAAGCAGCGCATCGCGGACGCCGGCGGCGACGTCGAGGTCGACGAGGGCATGCATCTGACGGTCACCACGGAGAACATCGCCGAGGTGGTGTCCCGGCAGACCGGCATCCCGGTGAGCAGCCTCACCGAGGAGGAGAAGGACCGGCTGCTCGGCCTGGAGGAACATCTGCACGAGCGGGTGGTCGGCCAGGACGAGGCGGTCCGCGTGGTCTCCGACGCCGTACTGCGCTCACGGGCCGGCCTCGCGAGCCCGGACCGGCCGATCGGCAGCTTCCTGTTCCTCGGCCCGACCGGCGTCGGCAAGACCGAGCTGGCACGGGCGCTCGCCGAGGCGCTGTTCGGCAGCGAGGACCGCATGGTCCGGCTCGACATGAGCGAGTACCAGGAACGGCACACCGTCAGCCGGCTGATCGGCGCCCCGCCCGGATACGTCGGGCACGAGGAGGCCGGTCAGCTCACCGAGGTGGTGCGGCGGCACCCGTACTCGCTGCTGCTGCTCGACGAGATCGAGAAGGCCCACCCGGACGTCTTCAACATCCTGCTCCAGGTGCTGGACGACGGCCGGCTCACCGACTCGCAGGGCCGCACGGTGGACTTCACCAACGCGGTCATCGTGATGACCAGCAACCTCGGCTCGGAGGCGATCACCCGGGGCGGCACCGGGATCGGCTTCGGCTCGGGCGACGGGCAGGCCGACGAGGAGGCCCGCACGGAGCGCATCCTGCGGCCGCTGCGCCAGCAGTTCCGGCCCGAGTTCCTCAACCGGATCGACGAGATCGTCGTCTTCCGCCAGCTCACCACCGAGCAGCTGGAGCGCATCACCAACCTGATGCTGGACAAGACCCGCCGGATGCTGCACGCCCAGGGCGTCTCCGTCGACTTCACCGAGGCGGCCGTGGACTGGCTGTCCGAGCGCGGCTACCAGCCCGAGTACGGCGCCCGCCCGCTGCGCCGCACCATCCAGCGGGAGGTCGACAACCAGCTCTCCCGGCTGCTGCTGGACGGCCGGATCGGCGAGGGCGGCCGGGTCACCGTCGACGTGGCGGACGGACGGCTGGACTTCCGCACGGAAGAACTGCCGCCCGCCCCCGAGTTGTGAGCGTCGCGCCCGGCGTCAGCGCGCCGGGCGCACCACCATCGCGGAGCCGCCGCCGCGCCGGACCTTCTCGGCGGCGGCGAGCCACCGGCCGTCCGGCAGCCGCTGCACGCCGGTGGCCGCGCCGATCTCCGGGTTGAGCCGGAAGGCGTGCCCGACGGCCTCGAGGCGGGCGCGCGACGGGCTGTCGTACAGGCCCGGTTCCAGTTCGGTGGTGGCCGCGTTGCGCTGGCTGGCGCGGGGCGCGGCGATGGCGTCGACGAGCGGCAGCCCCCGGTCGAGGAAGCCGGTGAGGGTCTGGAGCACCGTGGTGATGATGGTGGCGCCGCCGGGTGAGCCGAGTGCCACGACGGGCTTGCCGTGCCGGTCCAGGACGATCGTCGGGGACATCGAGGAGCGCGGCCGCTTGCCCGGGCCCGGCAGGTTCGGGTCGTGGACGGCGGGGCTCGCCGGGGTGAAGGAGAAGTCGGTGAGCTCGTTGTTGAGCAGGAAGCCGCGGCGGGGCACCGTGATGCCGCTGCCGCCGGTCTGCTCGATGGTGAGCGTGTAGGACACGACGTTGCCCCACTTGTCGGCCACGGTGAGGTGGGTGGTGCTGTCGCCCTCGTAGGTGGTGGGGGCGGCCGTGCCGCGCGCGTCGCAGGCGGCCGGGTGGCGGGGGTCGCCGGGCGCGACGGGGCTGGTGAGCACCGCGTCGTCCTTGATCAGGCAGGCCCGCGCGTCGGCGTACCGCTGCGACAGCAGCCCCTTCGTCGGTACGTCCTCGAAGGCGGGGTCGCCGACCCAGCGGCCGCGGTCCGCGAAGGCGATCCGGCTGGCCTCGATGTACCGGTGCAGATAGCGGACGTCGCTCGCACGCGAGAGGTCGGTCCGCTCCAGGATGTTGAGGGCCTCCCCGACGGTCGTGCCGCCGGAGGAGGACGGCGCCATGGAGTAGACGCCGAGACCCCGGTAGGTCGTCTTCGTCGGGGCCTGCGCCCGGACGCGGTAGGTGGCGAGGTCCTTGGCGGTGAGGTCGCCGGGCCGCGCCTTCCATCCCGAACCGGGGTCGACGGGCGGCTTGTTGACCGTCCGTACGATGTCCCGGGCGAGGTCGCCGCGGTACAGCTCGCCCACGCCCTTGCGGGCGAGTTCGGCGTAGGTGCGGGCGAGGTCGGGGTTCTTGAAGGTGGAGCCGACGACGGGCAGGCGGCCGTTCGGCAGGAAGAGCTTGGCGGTGTCCGGGAAGTAGCGGAACCGGGTCTCGTTGGAGGCCGTCTGCGAACGGAACGTCTCGTCGACGGTGAAGCCGTCGCGGGCCAGCCGCTCGGCCGGCTTCAGGACCGTGCCGAGGCGCTTGCTGCCCCAGGCGTCCAGGGCCTTCTGCCAGGTGGCGGCCGTGCCGGGGGTGCCGACGCTCAGCCCGCTGGTGACGGCGTCGGCGAAGGGGATCGCGGAGCCGTTCTCCACGAACAGCCCGGAGTCGGCGCTGAGCGGCGCGGTCTCCCGGCCGTCGAGGGTGCGCACCGTGCGGGACTTGGCGTCGTAGTAGACGAAGTAGCCGCCTCCGCCGACACCGGCCGAGTAGGGCTCGGTGACGCCGAGGGCGGCGGCGGTGGCGACGGCGGCGTCGACCGCGTTGCCGCCCTTGCGCAGGATCTCGATGCCGGCGGCGGTGGCGTCGGCGTCGACGCTGGCCACCGCCCCGCCGTAGCCGGTGGCCACCGGCGCCTTCTCCACGGGCCGTGCGCCCCCGGTGCCGGGCGGCGCCGCCGCCCCCACCGAGACCACGGCGGCCGAGACCGCCAGGACCGACAGTTTCCGCGCGACACGGCGACGCATCCGCACCTCCAGTCAGGGCTGTCCGCGCAGCGTAGCCCGGTCTCCGGGGTCCCGACAGACCCCCTCGGAGGACTGTCACGCGAACGCCATGTGTCGAACACCGGTACGTACCAGGGGCGTCGGCCCGCTAGCATGCGCGCCCATGAATGACGACGTGCGCAACATCGTCCTGGGCGTGGTCGCGGCCGGTATCAGCGCCGCGCTCGGCTGGCTGGCCCGCACCTATCTGTGGAAGCGCAGGCTGCGCCGCAAGCAGGCGTTCTTCGGGCTGCCCGAGAACGCGGAATCGCTGCTCGTGGTCAACCGCGGGGCGGGCGGGCCCGAGCTGACGGTGATGCGTTACGACGTGTTCGCCCTGCTCGAACTGGCCGCCCTGATCAAGGACTGTCACGCCCACGCGCAGATCATCCCGCACGACGCGGCGCGCCAGGGGTTCGGCGAGCGCACCGAGTTCTGCGTGGGCGGGCCGGCCTCCAACCGCCGCATGGCCGCGCATCTCGCGTCGCTGCTGCCGGGGGTGCGGGTGAACACGGACGCCGAACCCGGCCCGGAGCGCGGGTCGTTCCAGATCGGCTCGGAGCGCTACCAGGTGGAGCCCGGCAAGGAGGAGTACGCGCTGCTCGCGCGGATCACCGTCGGCCAGAGCCAGGGGCCGCGGCCGGTCTTCCTGTTCTGCGGCCAGACCGCCATCACCAACCAGGCGGCCACCCGTTACCTCGCCCGCAACCACGAGCGGCTGTCCCGCAAGCACGGCAACGGCTCGTTCGTGCTGCTGCTGAAGATAGTCAACTCGCAGGCGTACGGGCCGGACGTGGTGGAACTGGTCGC
>Ga0164243_10013500_pt1 | contig 11490 bp, 10 predicted proteins | sample OricompcompostOP_FD_108781 | JGI IMG/M metagenome (GOLD analysis project Ga0164243, IMG submission 108781) | Organic Plus compost microbial communities from Emeryville, California, USA - Original compost - Organic plus compost (OP) | ecosystem: Engineered > Solid waste > Mixed feedstock >... | reverse complement strand
GGCAGGCCGAAGCCCATCGTTCCCATGCTGCCCGAGGTGAGCCACAGGCGCGGGTGGCGGAAATCGCAATACTGCGCGGCCCACATCTGATGCTGGCCGACGCCGGTGCTGATGATCGCCTCGCCGCGCGTGAGCTTGTTGATTTCTTCGATGACGTGATACGGCTGAATGAGCGCGCTGTCGCGATCGTAGTTCATCGCATGCTTCTGCTTGAGCTCGGCGCAATGCGCATGCCATGCGCTCCAGTCGCGCTTGAAGCCAATGCGACGCCCGTACGTCTTCAGCGTGCGCAACGCCTCGGGCAGCAAGCCGACGTGCTGCCAGTCGACGGGCTTCACCTTGTTGATCTCGCTCGCATCGATATCGAACTGCGCGATGAACTTCGCGCGCGGGGCGAACTTCGGCGGATTGCCGGCGACGCGATCATCGAAGCGCGCGCCGAGCGTGATGAGGAAATCGCAATCCTCGACCGCGTAGTTCGCGAATGCGGTGCCGTGCATGCCGAGCATGTGCATCGACAGCGGATGCTTCGTATCGAATGCGCCGAGGCCCATGAGCGTGCTCACCACCGGGATCTGCCACTCGAGCGCGAGCTCCCTGAGCGCCTGCGAGCCGCCGGAGTGAATGACGCCGCCGCCCGCGTAGATGAGCGGGCGCTGCGCTTCGCCGAGCTTCGCGAAGAACGCTTCGCACTGCGCCTCTGAAAGTGAATTACGGACGAGGCGGTTCATACGATGCCGGTAACCTGCGACCGGCAGGCGGCCCGCGCCTTGAAACGCGCCGCGCCAATTCTGCACGTCCTTCGGAATGTCGATCACGACGGGGCCGGGCCGGCCCGTGCGGGCAATCTCGAATGCGGTGCGCATCGTCGCTTCGAGCTTCGTCGCATCGGTGACGAGGAAGATGTGCTTCGCGACCGAGCCCATGATGCTGGCGACGGGCGCTTCCTGGAATGCATCCGAGCCGATCGCGGCGGTCGGCACTTGTCCGCAGATCACGACGATTGGAATCGAATCCGCCATGCAATCGCGGACGGGCGTGACCGTGTTCGTGGCGCCGGGGCCCGAGGTGACGAGACAGACGCCGACTTTTCCGCTCGCACGCGCATAGCCCGCGGCCATGAATCCTGCGCCCTGCTCGTTCGCCGGCACGATGAGCGGCATTTGCGGCCGGCCTGACTTCGTCGCTTCCTGGTTATGTACGAAGATCGCATCGTACGTGGGCAGGATCGCACCGCCGCTGTAGCCGAACACGGTGTCGACGCCTTCATCGGCGAGAACCTGGACGATGATCTCCGCACCGGACATGGTGCGGCCGGCGAGCGGATGAGCGGCAGCGCTCGAGATGGCGTGGCTTTCTTTCACAAGGAGCCCCTGTTCGCAGGGTGGAAATTCTGCTGATTTGCAGATTGGTGCTTAATGCAGTGCAAAGAGCCTAGCAGAAGCCGGCGCTTAAGGGTTAGCCCCCGCGGCTCCCTCTCCCGAAGGGAGAGGTGGGGGCGGGAGAGGTGAAGAGCGAGCGGTCTCCTGTATGCTCTCGCCGCACTTTCTCGATTCCCCGCACATGAGCACCAACGCACCGACCAGCATCGCTTCGACAAGGACCTCTGGAATGCCCTCGCACAAGCGGCACATCGTCTCCCTCTTGCTACAGAACGAAGTCGGGGCGCTGACGCGTGTCACGAGCCTGTTCTCGACTCGCGGCTACAACATCGAATCCCTCAACGTCGCACCGACCGACGATCCGACCGTCTCGCGCCTCACGCTCGTCACGAGCGGCACGGAAGCGGTCGTGCAGCAGATCGTGAATCAATCGCTCAAGCTGATCGACGTCGTCAACGTCGACGACATGACGCGCGATCAGCACATCGAGCGCGAGCTCTTGTTGATCAAGATGCGCGCGCACGCAAGCCACATCGACGCGCTGCGCGCCGTGATCAAGAAAGCCGGCGCGCGGGTCTTGTCGGACGAAGCGGAAAGCTTTACCGTCGAGTTGACTGACAGTGAATCGCAGATCAACCGTTTCATCGCCGAAGTGGGGAGCTTCGGGGAAGTACTCGAAGTGGTTCGCAGCGGCGCACTGGCGATATCGCGTGGTACGGAGACGCTGCGAGCGTAGCCGCCACAACAAGACTTCCAAGCGAATCGCAACGGCTCGACATCGCTTCCAGCATCACGGGCAGGATGTAGCGGAAGGCGCGGTCTGTCATGGACCGCGTGCGTGCCGCTGCGTGCGACATCAAGAGGCATTGCGCCTCGCCGTGGAGCGACGATGTATCGGCTATACGACTATCTGCCTTCCGGGAACGGCTACAAGGCCCGCCTCGTCCTCAAGCAGCTCGAGCTGCCCTACGAGCTGATACAGATCGACATCATGAACGGCGGCTCGCGCACGCCGGAGTTCCTGGCGAAGAATCCGAATGGGCGCATTCCGGTGCTCGAGGTGCCCGGGCGCGGTTATCTGCCCGAGAGCCACGCGATCATCTCGTACCTCGCCGAAGGCTCGTCGCTCATTCCCACCGATGCATTCGAGCGCGCGCGCATGTGGCACTGGCTGTGCTTCGAGCAGTACCACGTCGAGCCGAACATCGGCACGGTGCGGTTCTGGACGAGCATGCTCGGCAAGACGCGCGCGGAGCTCGGAGACAAATTGATCGAAAAGAAGAAGAGCGGCTACGCGGCGCTCGACGTGCTCGAGGATGCGTTGCGCGGACGGCAGTATCTGGTCGGCGATCGTTACAGCCTCGCGGATATTTCGCTATTCGCCTACACGCACGTCGCCCACGAAGGCGGCTTCGATCTCGCCCCGTATCCGAACGTGCGCAGTTGGTGTGATCGCGTGTCGACTCAGCCGCGCTGGGCGCCGATCACGGAAGCTTAGATTTGCGGCCCTGGGCTTCTCGTAAGCCCAGGGCGAAAAGTCAGCGCCTTCAGGCGAGACAAAAGCCACGATCAGGGCAGCAGCACCGTCGAGCCCGTCGTGCGGCGCGCCTCGAGATCGCGATGCGCTTGAGCGACTTCGCTGAGCGGATAGGTTTGACCGACGCGCACCGTGACGATGTTGCGCATCACCACATCGAACAATTCCTTCGCGGCCTGATCGAGCTCGCGGCGCGTCGCGATGTAATGAAACAGCGTCGGCCGCGTCAGAAACAGCGAGCCGCGTTTGTTGAGCTCGAGCGGCGCGACCGGCGGAACCGGCCCCGACGCGTTGCCGAACGTCACCATCATGCCGCGCGGCCGCAACGTGTCGAGCGAGCCGAAGAACGTGTCCTTGCCGACCGAGTCGTACACGACGTGCACGCCCTTCTCCTTCGTGATCGCCTTGGTCTGCGCGACCCAATCGTCGGAAGCCAGCAGCACGTGATCCGCACCGAAGCCACGCGCGAGCTCGGCCTTCTCTTGCGATCCGACGACCGCGATCACGACTGCGCCGAGATGCTTCGCCCATTGAACGGCGATGGAGCCGACGCCGCCGGCGGCCGCATGGATCAGCACGAGATCGCCCTTGCGCACGCGATACGTGCTGCGCAACAGGAACTGCGCGGTCAGGCCTTTGAGCATGATGGCCGCGGCCTGGCGATCATCGATCTGGTCGGGCAGACGCACGATGCGGTCTGCGGCGAACAACCGCGCCTGCGAATACGCGCCTGACGGGCCGCCCGTGTACGCGACGCGATCACCGACATTGAAGCCTTTCACCTTCGGCCCGACGGCCTCGATGACGCCTGCGGCCTCGCGCCCGAGCACCGAGGGCAGCGGCAGCTTGTAGAGCCCGGTGCGCTCGTAGACGTCGATGAAGTTCAGGCCGATCGCCGTGTGGCGGATGCGGACCTCGCCCGGACCGGGCTCACCCACGTCGATGTTTTCGTACTGCAGGACCTCGGGACCACCAGTCTGGTGAATACGGACGGCTTGGGGCATGGCGCTCTACTTTCGATCGGCACAACGCGGCCGGGCCGAGAGTTTAACGGCGCGTGGTCGGACGGACGAGACGTCGAAGTGAAAACGGCGCCCTGGAATGGCGGGCGCCGTCGAGGTGCGTGATGGTGGGGCGGTCATGCTGCCCGGCGCGGTTCGTGGGGTGCCGAATGCGGTCCCGACGTTCGTCGGGACGACGGATTACGCCGTCATCCCGCGCGCCGGGATCTCCACCCCAGCCGTCATCCCGGCGAACGCCGGGATCTCAATCCTCATCGTCATCCCGGCGAACGCCGGGATCTGCCTCACAGAGCTTGGTCGTCCGCCTCGCCCGTGCGAATGCGCAACACGCGCTCGAGATCGGTGATGAAGATCTTGCCGTCGCCGACCTTGCCGGTCTTGGCGGCATTGATGATGGCTTCGACGACTTGATCGACGAGCGCATCCTTGACGGCGACCTCGATGCGAGTCTTCGGAACGAAATCCACGACGTACTCCGCGCCGCGATACAGCTCCGTGTGTCCGCGCTGGCGGCCGAAGCCTTTGACTTCGGTCACGGTCATTCCCGACACGCCGATCTCGGACAGTGCCGCACGCACGTCGTCGAGTTTGAAAGGTTTGATGATTGCGCTGATGAGTTTCATTCCCCAGGGCTCCTGTCTCGGACTGCGGGACGGTCAATGACGTTGTTCGTTCAGTGCTGCCGGTGGGCAGGCATCGTGGCCAGGTACCTTGCCTCACGGCGGCGTGGCTTTGCAATGCACGTTCTGTGCCGCGACTCGAACGAAGATTGCCGTCATGCGTGGCGCTCCCGGTTTGGGAGTCGGCGCGCATGATCGCACTAGTTTGGCGCGGCGCCAGCGGGAGTTCGCGCGTCTTTGGTGCGGAGCGGGTGCGGGTACAGGCGCCTATCGTCGTGGTGCAAGTGCGCCGAGGGCCTGATTTCGAGGACCCTGAAGACGCGCCCCCTCTCCCGAAGGGAGAGCGACAGGGTGAGGGAATCCGCGCGGAGGGCGCGCGCAGCGGCGAAGCCGCTCGCCACCGGAAAGCGCCCTAATCCAACCGCTTCCGAAACCTCAACGTAACCGCCGCAATGATGACCGCAGTGAACACGAGCAGCTTCACTAGCGGCACCTTGAGCTCCGCCAACCCCGCCCCGCGCAGCGCCACGCCGCGAATCAGGTCCACGAAATGCGTCAGCGGCAACGCCTGCGCCAGGTACTGCACGACGCGCGGCATGCCTTCGAACGGAAACACGAAGCCGGACAGCAGAATCGACGGCAGCAGCACGACGATCGACATCTGAAACGCCTGCATCTGCGTCTGCGCGAGCGTCGAAATCAGCAACCCGAGCGCGAGCGTCGCGGCAATGAAAATGAGCGCCGCGAGATACAGCGTCGCAAGGCTCCCCTGAATCGGCACATCGAACAATATCGCGCCAAGACCGAGCACGAGCGTCGTCTGGATGAGCCCGATGAAGATATACGGGATGAGCTTGCCGAGCATCAGCTCGAACGAGCTCACCGGAGTCGTGATCAGAAGCTCGAGATTGCCGCGCTCGCGTTCACGCACGATGGCGACCGCCGTGAACAGCATCATCGTCATGCTCAGGATGACGCCGATCAGCGCGGGCACGATCTGCACCGCCGTGCGCTTTTCCGGATTGAACTCGGTGCGAACTTCGAACAGCCGCGCATCCGGCGCGTACACACCCGCCCGTGCAGGCAGCGGCATCGTCATCAAGCCGCGCGCGAGGTTCTCGAGACTGGGCTCGCTGCCATCGACGATGATTTGCGCGGCAGCGCGATCGGTCTGCAACCGCCGCCGCTCGAAATCCGGCGGAATGTGCACGCCGATCGAAATGCGGCCGGCGCGGATCTCGCGCGACAGCTCCGCGGAGCTGCGCACGTGCTCCGTGATGTGCAGCACGCCCGTCGCCTGCAGATCGGCAACCAACGCGCGCGAGGCGGATGTGTTCGCCTCGTCGAGAATGCCCGCCGACAAGCCGCGCACATCGAAGTTGATCGCATAGCCGAACAACAGCATCTGCATCAGCGGAATGCCGATGATCATGCCGAACGTCAGCCGATCGCGGCGCAGCTGCCGGACTTCTTTCAATGCGATCGCGGTAAATCGCATACGCCCTCAGGCCGCGGCCGTTCGATCGACATTGAAGCCGGTCGCGGCGACGAACACGTCTTCGAGGCTCGCGCGCACGATCTCGACGCGCGCGTCGATGTTCTTTGCTCGCAGCAGCTCCTGCACGCGAGCGACCGCGTCGGGCACGCTCGGATCGAGCAGCGCATGCAACCGCGTGCCGAGCTGGGCGACGCTCTTCACGACGGCCTGGTCATCGAGCGCATGCCGCGCCGCACGCGGCTCGGGCGCTTCGATCTCGACGACCGTCGCGCCAATCGAGTCCATCAACGAGCGGGGCGAGCCTTCGGCGACGAGGCGCCCGCGATCGAGAATCGCGACGCCATGACACCGCTCCGCCTCGTCCATGTAGTGCGTGGACACGAGAATCGTCGTGCCCGCGGCGGCCAGATCGAACAGGCTTTCCCAGAAATCGCGCCGGTTCTGCGGATCGACCGCGCTCGTCGGCTCATCGAGCAGCAGGAGCTCGGGCTCGTGCAGGATCGCGGCGGCGAGCGCGAGTCTCTGCTTCTGGCCCCCGCTCAAGGTCCCCGCGCGCTGGTTCGCCATTTCGGTCAGCCGATATTGCCGCAGGAGCGCATCGATGCGCGTACGGCGGCGCTCTGCGTCGAGCCCGAAGATGCGCGACATGAAATCGAGATTCTCTACGACGGTGAGGTCTTCCCAGAGCGAGAAGCGCTGCGTCATGTAGCCGATCTTCATGCGCAAGCGCTCGGCATCGCGCGGCACCGAATGACCGAGCACCGTGACCTCCCCGCTCGTCGGGCGCAGCAAGCCGCACAGCATGCGCAAGGTCGTCGATTTGCCCGAGCCGTTCGGACCGAGAAAGCCATAGATATGTGCGGCGGGAATATCGAGATCGACGTGGTCGACCGCGCGATTCTTGCCGAACACCTTCGTGAGCCCGCGAGCGGAAATGACGGGGTCGCCGGTGTCCGCGCTCATGGCGAGCTCACTCTGACTTGCAGCGGAATGCCGGAGGGCAGCGCACGCGCTTCGGGCTCCGTCAGATCGATTTCGGCGAGGTAGCTGAGCCGCGAACGATCCTCTTGAGTCAAGGCGTAGTACGGCGTGAATTGCGCCTGCGCCGAAATGAAGCGCACGGTGCCCGCATACATGCGATCCGTGCCGTCGACGCTCACTTGCACTCGAGTCCCAGGTGCGAGCTGCGCTCGCCTCGGTTCGGGGACGTAGACGCGCGCGTAGGGCACCCCGTCAGCAAGCATCACGATGACAGGCGCGCCGACCGGCGGGCGCTCGCCCAGCTTGAACGGCAGCGCTTCGATCGTGCCGGCGCGAGGCGCGACGACCGTGTGCCGCGCGAGGCTCGTCTCGACTTCGGTGAGCGCAGCGCGCGCCTGTTTCAGCTCGGCTTCCGCCTGCTCGATGGCTTCGCGGCGCGTGCCTTCGAGCAGCAGATCCAGGCGCGCCTGCGCTTGCTTGTGCATCGACACGGCGCTGTCGCGCTGCGCCCGCGCGTTGTCGAGCTGAGATTGACTCAACAGCCGCCGCTCGACGAGGCCGGCGATGCGCGCGAATTCGTTCTCGGCGGTGCGCTCCGAGCTCACCGCCGACTCGAGCGCTGCGCGCGCTTCCTGGATTTCCTGCGCGCGCGGCCCCTTCACGAGCTCCGCGAGCCGGCGCTCCGCGACGCTTGCCGCCGCCGTCGTTTCCTCGAGCCGCGCCTGCGCCGTACGCGAGTCGAGACGCAGCAGCGGCGTACCTGCTGCTACGGCATCGCCTTCCTTCACATCGATCGCAACGATGGGCTCGTTCGCTTCCGCGATCAGCTCGAGGCGGTCACGCTCGAGGGTTCCCACCAGCACGTCGCCTTCATCATTCGCGCACGCGCACAAAACGAGCATGAGCAGGATGGGAAACACACGCGTCATGCCTGCCCCTCTTTGCGATCGCTCGCGATGCCGTTCAGCAGCAGCTTGGTCGTATGCGCAATCAGGCGGTCGAGATCCGCGCCTTCGAGCGTGATGCCGAGAATCGGCGCGGTGATCGCTCGGGAGATGAGCGGAAAGACGTTCAAGCTCAGGATGGACAGCGCGGCCAGCTGCGGATCGAGATCCGCGCGAAATTTGCCCTCGCGCCGCCCCTGCTCGATCAGCTGGACCAGCATCGGCAGCAGCTTCGAGGCGATGTCGCGCACGAAAGTCGCACGGAATTTTCCGCCTTCGGGCAGCACCTCGTTCACGATCAACGTCGGGATCCACGCGTTCGCGGCCGCGATGCGGATGTGTCCTTCGATCAGGCCGGCAATATCCACCGCGGGCGCGGCGGATGCATCGACGGCGCCGCTCAACATCCGGCGCAGCGGCTCGATCGCGTCCTGCAGCATCGCGCGAAACAGGCCCATCTTGTTATCGAAGTAGTAGTGAATCATCGCCGGCGTCGTGCCGGCCGCCGCGGCGATCTGCCGCGCGGTGACCTTCTCGAAGCCGAACTTCAGGAACAGCTGCTTGGCCGCGGCAATCAGCGCGGCTCGCACGTCGGCTTCCGACTGGGCGCTCGGGCGGCCGACCGATCGCGGCCGCGCGCGCCTGGCTTTGGCTTTGGTCATGCGGCGGCATATTAAACAGTCGTTTAATAACTGGCAATCGCCCGCTCGGGCGTAAGGCTTGCACTGCCGGCGTATGTCTCACAGCGGCGGGCGAGCGTGACGCAGTTCGCGTCTTGCACCAATCGCGGACTAGTTCCTTGTCCGCCGCAGCTCCACATGCGAGAAAGCGAGGAGTTCAGCGGGAGAAAAACATTTCCATGCGAGGGTTCGGAGCAACGGCCGACCGCCAGTCGGCTGCGCGTGTGTGCGCTGCGGTCGCGTCATTCGCGCTGGCGGGTCCATGCCTCGCCGCGGCCGACATTCCCGGCAATGCCCGCATCCTGTATTTCGAGCCGTTCGTCACGACGATCGATCCGCGGCCCGCGCTGAGCGAGAAGCGCAGCAATGCGCGCATGCTGAAGTTCGACGCGTACGGCCGGCGTTTCGAGCTGGCCTTGGAGCCCAATGCGACGCTCGAACCCGCACGCGCGGGATCGAACGTGCAGCTCTATCGGGGCGAGCTCACCGGCATCGCAGGGTCCTGGGCTCGCGTCGCGACGAGCGGCTCCGATGTCCACGGCCTCATCTGGGACGGCAGCCAGCTCTACGTGATCGAGCCGAGCGAAGCCGTACGCGATTCGCTCGTGCCGCCGCTCGATGTCGCGAGCACGAAAACCGTGCTGTTTCGCCTCGCCGATACGATTGTGGATTCAGGCGCAGCCATGTGCGCGACCCAGGATGCGCCGATCACGACGGGCCGCGACTCGTACGATGCGCTCAAGCGCGAGCTGAATGCCCTGAAAGGCGGCCCCGCCGTCATGCAGGCGCTGAGCGCAGCGTTGCGCCTGGAAATCTCGGCGATCGGCGATGGGCAATTCCGCGCGCAATTTACGAGCGATGCGCAGGCGATCGATCAAATGCTGCTGCGCTTGAACAACGTCGACGGCATTTTCGCGTCCGAGCTGGGCATTCAGATTCAAGTCCCTACGGCGCGCGTCTACGACACCGCGACCGATCCGCTGCCGACGACGACGGCTCCAAACGATCTGCTGCGCCGCCTCGCCTCACTGCGCCTCGGCTCGCCGGAGCTGAAGGCGCGCGGCCTCACGCACTTGTTCACCGGCCGCGATCTCGACGGCGCGACGGTCGGCATCGGCTACATCGACTCGCTCTGCAACGCCGAATTCGGCGCGGCGCTGACCGAGATTCGCGGCCGCGGCGCCTGGCTCGAATCGCTGATCTCGGCGCACGAGATCGGCCACAACTTCGGCGCGGTTCACGACGGCGAGGATGCCTGCAGCGCCGTGCCGCAGAACCAGTTCCTGATGTCGCCGACCGTCTATGCCTCGAACGCGACGTTCTCGAGCTGCAGCCTCGGCATGATGACGAGCCGCGTCGCGTCCGCGAGCTGCATCACGACCTTGCCGCCGGCGGATCTTTCGATCGCAGCTGATCTCGGCACGGTTCGCGAGGGCGTCGGCCGCGCGTTCGAGTGGGAATTGCCGGTGACGAACGTCGGCGGCCGGACGATGCAGAACGCGCGCATCGAGGTGCTCGTACCCGCAACGCTCACCGTCGTCGACGCATGGATTCCCGGCGGCACCTGCACCAGCGGCGCGGGCGTCATCGATTGCGAGCTGGGTGGAATCGCAGGCGGCGTGACACGCGCGCTGCACCTTACGCTGCAGGCCGCTTCGCTCGGGCAAACGACGATCTCGGCGCGGCTCGTCGCACTCGCGGACGCCCGGACGACGAACAACGAGGGCAACGGCACGATCGTGATCGAGCCCGAACGGGATCTCGGCATTACCTTGCAGGCGCCGGCGGCCGTCGTCGCAGGCGATTCGTTCATGGCGACGTTTGCGATTTCGAACACCGCGCCCGAAGACGCTCAATCCGTCGCGATCACCTTCACGCTGCCGAGCAACGTTCGCGCATCCGCCGCAAACCTCGCGAACGGTACGTGCGATCTCGAAACACTCGCCTGCTCCCTGACGACGCTCGCGGCCGGCGCGAACGTGGAGGGCACGCTCACGCTGTCCGCAAGCTCATCGGGCACGGCCACGGTGTCGGCTCGAGTCTCGGGCGCCGCGTTCGACCCGAACACGCCGAACGACATCGCCACGCAGTCGATCACGGTGTCGCCGGCCGCGACGAATGCCGCAACCTCGGAGGCGAAAGCCTCGAGCGGCGGCGGCGGCAGCTTCGGGCTGCCTTTCGCGCTCGCGCTGCTGGCGCTTCGCCGCCGCAGCAAGCGCAGCGCCTGACGCGGAGCCTCCCCGATATCTGCTAGCCTCGGTTGCCTCGCGCGCACTTGAATTCAGTGCGCCGCGCCTTACGTTTCCTCGTGTTTCCCGTGTCCGAAGAACGAAGGTCAACGGTCCGCGAGCTCTATGGATTACAAGGATTACTACAAGGTCCTCGGCGTCGCACGCGATGCGAGCCAGGACGCCATCAAACGCGCCTATCGCAAATTGGCGCGCAAGTACCATCCTGACGTCAGCAAGGAAGCGCAGGCCGAAGAGAAGTTCAAAGAGGTCCAGGAAGCGTACGAGGTCTTGAAGGATCCGGAGAAGCGCGCGGCCTACGATCAGCTCGGCCCGAACTGGCGCCAGGGTCAGCAATTCACGCCGCCGCCCGATTGGGGCAACGGCTTCGAGTTCTCTTTCAGCCGCGGCGGGCGCGGCGCGGGCCCGGAAGAGGACGGCGGATTCAGCGACTTCTTCTCGTCGCTGTTCGGCGCGCACAGCCCGTTCGGTCAGCAGCGCGGTCCGCGCGGCGGGTTCGCCTCCGCGGGCCAGGACCACACGGCAAAGATTCAGATCGCTCTCGAAGATGCCTTCAACGGCGGCACTCAGACCATCG
>Ga0164243_10013499_pt1 | contig 11492 bp, 11 predicted proteins | sample OricompcompostOP_FD_108781 | JGI IMG/M metagenome (GOLD analysis project Ga0164243, IMG submission 108781) | Organic Plus compost microbial communities from Emeryville, California, USA - Original compost - Organic plus compost (OP) | ecosystem: Engineered > Solid waste > Mixed feedstock >... | reverse complement strand
GCCAAGGGCGTGCACATCGTCCCGGTCCGCGTGCTCGACGCGGAGGGCAGCGGCACCACCGAGCAGGTCGTGGCCGGCATCGACTGGGTCGCGCAGAACGCGAGCGGGCCGTCGGTCGCGAACATGAGCCTCGGCGGCACCGTCGACGACGCGCTCGACCAGGCCGTCAAGGGCGCGATCGCGAAGGGTGTCACGTTCGCCGTCGCGGCGGGCAACGAGGGCACCGACGCCAGCGGCTCCTCGCCGGCGCACGTGCCCGAGGCGATCACCGTCGCGGCCAGCGACAAGACCGACAAGCAGGCCGACTTCTCCAACTACGGCAGCGTCGTCGACCTGTACGCGCCGGGCGTGGACATCACCTCGTCCTGGGGCACCGGCGACACGGCGACCGACACGATCAGCGGCACCTCGATGGCCACCCCGCACGTCGCGGGCGCGGCGGCGCTCTACCTGGCCGCCAACCCCGACGCGACCCCCGCGCAGGTGTCCGACGCGCTGACCGGTTCGGCCACCCCGGACAAGATCAGCAACGCGACGGCGGGTACTCCCAACAAGCTGCTCTACACGGCTGGCTAACCTGCCAGGATGGGTGCGATCTACCTGATCCGGCATGGTCAGGCTTCCTACGGTGAAGCGGACTACGACCGTCTGTCCGGCGTCGGCGCCGAGCAGGGGGCGGTGGTGGGCGCGGAGCTACTGCGCCGCCAGGTCCGCTTCACCGAAGGTCGTTGCGGGTCGCTGAGCAGGCAACGCAGCACGGCCGAGATCGTGCTCGACCGGATCGGGTCGAGTGCGCCGGCCAAGGAAGACCCGCGGTGGAACGAGTACGACCACGTCGACATCGTGACCCACCACGGCGACGGAATTTCACAAAGTGACGTGGATTCCCGCGGCTACCAGAGCGTGCTGGACGGCGCGATGGCGGAGTGGATCGGCGCCGGTGAGGACAGCCCCTGCGCGGAGTCGTGGCCGGCGTTTCTGGCGCGGGTGCGTGGCGCGCTCGACGATCTGGTCGCGGTGTTGCGCAAGGGCGAGAACGCGGTGGTGTTCACCTCGGGCGGGGTGATCGGCACACTGGCCGGCGTACTGCTCGGCGATCCGGTGATGGGCCTGCTCAAGCTGAACCGGGTCGCCGTCAACGGCGGAATCACCAAGCTTGTATCCGGCCGCGGCGGTGTCACATTGTTGTCGTTCAACGAGCATTCGCATTTCGACGGGCCCGCGGCCCAATTGCTGACTTATCGCTGAATCAGCGCGGCAGTCCACCCGGGACAGATTTTCGTACTGCTTGTCTTCGAAAAGCGGAAGCAGCGCGGGGGCTGGGCGCGGCTTGCTGGATGCTCGGCTCAGATCTGGCGAGCGACGGCGGGAAAGACCTCGCCGATGAGGGTGATGAAGGACTTCTGCAGAAGGGTCTGGACCTGTTCGCGGGAGAGTTCCTCGCGCAGCAGCCATTCGCGGCCGGCCGCCTTCACCATGCCCGCGTACGCGCGGACGAGCGCGTTGAGTTCGGGGCGCGCGGCATGGTCGGCCGGGATGTCGATCGCGTCGAGCACGCGGTCGGCGGACCTGCGCTCGGCCTCGATCAGGATCTGCTCGACCTCCGGGTCCCGGCCGATCCCCTCCGAGGTCGCGACCAGCCACATCTTTCCCTGTTTGAGCACCATGTCCAGGAACCAGGTCACCGCGATCTGGGCCCGCTCGGCCAGCGGCCCGGCGGCGAGCCCGACCGGGTCGAGCGAGGGCATGGTGACCGTGCGGCGGATCACCGCGAGGTAGAGCTCCCGTTTGGTGCCGAAGTAGTGGTTGATCAGACCACGTGCCACGCCCGCCGCCGCCGCGATGTCCGAAGTGGACACGTCGGCATAGGGACGCTCGCCGAAGAGGCGGGCAGCGCAGGCGAATATCTGTTCCTTGCGCGCATCGGGCTCGAGTCTTCGCCACCGGGGTTCTGTTGTGGTCTTCATGCCGCCATGGTGGCACGACTTCGCGCTGGAGGGGCCTTCGCGGACGGCCATGTCCGGACGATTGTTATTGGCTGCCGCCGATTGGCCGTACTTGTTGCGCAAAGGGACGCAACTGACGGCTTTTCTGCCGTCAGCGGCGGCGCCGTGGTTTGGCCGTGCTGTCCCGCAACACGACCTCGCCTGCGATCCGCCGCACCTTGGCGCGGTTGCCGGAATTGCCGCTCAATGCGAGTTCCATCGCCTGCTCGCCCAGTTTCTCCAGCGGCAGTGCCACCGTGGAAAGTGACGGATTCAGATCGCGTGTCACGGAAATATCGTCGAATCCCGCCAGCGACACGTCCGCGGGCACCGAACGCCCCGCTGCACGGAACGCGCTGAGCGCGCCGATGGCCATCACATCGCTGACCGCGAGCACGCAGGTTGCCTTGTGCCCGGCGGAAAGCAGCGCGGACGCGGCCTCGTACCCGCCGTCGCGCGTGAACGGGGCCGCGAAGACGTCCCGGTCGGTCAGCTCGGCCCCGCCCTCGGCGAGACCTTCGCGGAAACCGGTGAGCCGGTCGAGTGAGGTGGTCAGTTCGCGCGGGCCCGCCAGTACCGCGAACCGGCGATGCCCCAGCCGCAGCATCGCCGCCGCCAGTTCCTTCGCGCCCGCCCGGTTCTCCGGCTGCACCGTGTCCACCTTGACGCCCTGATGCCTGCTCACGGCCGCGACGCGCCCGCCGCCGCGCCGGTACACGTCCAGCTCCGCGGAAAGCGCCTTCTCCCAGTGGCGGTCCTGGAAACCGGAGCCGATGAGCACGATCGCCGACGCGCGTTGCGCACGCAGCTCCGAGACGTAGGCGATTTCCTTGTCCGGATCGTGGAAGGTGCTGGCGAGCATCACCAGCAGCCCGTTGTCGCTGGCCACCCGCATCACGCCACGCGCGACCGCGGCGAACGCCGGGTCGGCGACGTCGTGACAGATCACGCCCACGGTGTTCCTGGTCGCCCCGGCGAGCGCCTGCGCGTGCACGTTCGGCGCGTACGCCAGATCCGCCGCCGCGGACAGCACGCGCTCGCGCAGATCCTCCCGGACGTTGGTGGTGCCGTTGAGAACGCGGGATGCCGTGGCCAGCGAGACACTCGCCACACCCGCGACGTCCTCCAGGGTCACATGGGGCCTGCCGTTCACATCCGCCTCCCGGGTCTCGCCCGCCGAATTTTAGGTGGCTTCCGGCTTTTTGCCTGGTCAGATGCACTCGATCGGGTTGAAATGCGGGAGGTGGGTGATGCGTTGACGATCGTGGACGGACGTCTACGAAAGGAAGAGCCGCATGCTGTTCGGCGACGAACACATCCGCCGTTACGAGGAGACCAACGGTGAAGTCGGTCACGACTGGGAGGGCGGCGCGCCCTGCCTGGTGCTGACGACGAAGGGCCGCAAGTCCGGTGAGGACCGCAAGTTCGCCCTCATCTACCAGAAGGTCGACGACCAGTACGTGATCGTCGCGTCCAAGGGCGGCGACCCCAAGCACCCCGGCTGGTACCTCAATCTGCAGGCCAATCCCGAGGTGAAGGTGCAGGTCGGCGCGGACAAGTTCACCGCGAAGGCACGCACCGCCGACGACGAGGAGCGCGCCGCGCTCTGGCCGAAGATGACCGCCGTGTGGCCCGCCTACGACGAGTACCAGGCCAAGACCGACCGCAAGATCCCGGTCGTCATCCTCGAACGGGCCTGACCTCCCGCCCCGGCGCCCAGTTCTAGGCTGGTAGGCATGAGCACACATTTCGACGTGGTGGTGCTGGGCGCCGGGCCCGGCGGGTATGTCGCGGCGATCCGGGCGTCGCAGCTCGGCCTCAAGACGGCCGTGGTCGAGGAGCGCTACTGGGGTGGTGTGTGCCTCAACGTCGGCTGCATCCCGTCCAAGGCGCTGTTGCGCAACGCCGAGCTCGCGCACCTGGTGACCAAGGAAGCACGCACCTTCGGGATCTCGTCCGACGGTGAGATCCGGTTCGACTACGGCGCGGCGTTCGACCGCAGCCGGTCGGTCGCGGACGGCCGCGTCAAGGGCGTGCACTTCCTGATGAAGAAGAACAAGATCACCGAGTTCACCGGCCGCGGCACCTTCACCGACGCGAACACCTTGCAGGTCAGGACGGAGAACGGCACCGAGACCGTCACGTTCGACCACTGCATTATCGCCGCCGGCGCGACCACCAAGCTGCTGCCGGGCACGTCGTTGTCCGAGCGCGTGGTCACGTACGAGGAGCAGATCCTGACCAGGGAACTGCCCGGCAGCGTGATCATCGCGGGCGCCGGCGCGATCGGTGTCGAGTTCGCCTACGTACTGCACAACTACGGCGTCGAGGTGACGATCGTCGAGTTCCTGGACCGGATGGTGCCGCTCGAGGACGCCGAGGTGTCCAAGGAACTGGCGAAGCGGTACTCCAAGCTCGGCATCAAGGTGCTCACCTCCACCAAGGTCGAGGAGATCGACGACAGCGGCGCCAAGGTCAACGTCACGGTTGTCAGCGACGGCAACCGGCAGACGCTGGAGGCCGACAAGGTGTTGCAGGCCATCGGTTTCCAGCCGCGGGTCGAGGGCTACGGCCTGGAGAACACGGGCGTCGAGCTGACCGAGCGGCGGGCCATCGCGGTGGATGAGCACTGCCGCACGAACGTGCCGCACATCTACGCGATCGGTGACGTGACGGCGAAGCTGATGCTCGCGCACGCCGCCGAGTCGATGGGCATCGTGGCGGCCGAGACCATCGCGGGCGCCGAGACGATGACGCTGGACTACACGATGATCCCGCGGGCGACGTACTGCCAGCCGCAGATCGCGTCCTTCGGCTACACCGAGGCGCAGGCGCGGGAGAAGGGCTTCGACGTGCAGGTCGCGAAGTTCCCGTTCACCGCCAACGGCAAGGCGCACGGCCTGGCCGATTCGGGCGGGTTCGTGAAGATCCTGTCCGACGCGAAGTACGGCGAGCTGCTGGGCGCGCACCTGATCGGGCCGGACGTCACGGAGCTGCTGCCCGAGCTGACCCTGGCGCAGCAGTGGGACCTGACGGTGCACGAGGTCGCGCGGAACGTGCACGCGCACCCGACGCTGGGCGAGGCGGTCAAGGAGGCCATCCACGGCCTGGCCGGCCACATGATCAACTTCTGATGGCTGTCGCGGTGGTGACCGGTGCCGGCTCCGGGCTGGGCCGGTACATCGCGCGTGCCCTGCTGTCGGCGGGGTACGACGTGGCACTGGCGGGTCGTCGCGGATCGGCGCTGGAGGAGACGGCCTCGGGGTTCGACGCGCTCGCCGTGCCCACCGATGTGGGTGAGCCCGAGCAGGTGAGCGCCCTGTTCGAGGCCGTGCGTTCGCGGTGGGGCAGGGTCGACCTGCTGGTGAACAATGCCGGAAGTTTCGGTCCATTTGGTGATCTCGACGAGATCGCGGTGGCGGACTGGCTGGCGACCGTGCAGGCCAACCTGACGGGTGCGTTCCTGTGCGCGCGGGCCGCGTTCGGGATGATGAAGGCGCAGCGGCCGCGGGGTGGCCGGATCATCAACAACGGGTCGATCTCGGCGCATGCCCCGCGCCCGGGCAGTGCCGCGTACACGGCGACGAAGCATGCGATCACCGGCCTGACGAAGTCGATCTCGCTGGACGGGCGGCCGTATGACATCGCGTGCGGCCAGATCGATATCGGCAACGCCGAGACCGAGATGACCGCGGGCATCAAGCGCGGCGCCCGGCAGTCGGACGGCAGTGTCGCACCGGAGCCGACTTTCGACGCGTCCCACGTGGCGAACGCGGTTTTGTACATGGCGGGACTCCCGCTGGACGCGAATGTCCAGTTCATGACCATCACGGCGACGAAGATGCCGTTCATCGGGCGCGGCTGACAGCTGCGGGTTACGAGGGTCGCGGCATGGGTAAACTCGTGCCGTGAACCAAACGCCCACCTCGAACGACGCCGTCCCGCCCGGGACGCGCGGCTCGGCGGGCGCGCGCACGTCTCTTCTGCTGAGACGCCCTTCTTGATCATCGGAGTGGGCGAAACCCCAGGTCACCCGGGGTGAAACACTTAGCCGGTGTTCAACGATAGGAACAGTGACGCAGGCGAACCCGGGGCGAGACCACCCCCAGGCGAGCGCCGGCGCCGGCCCTGGTAGCTCAGCTGGATAGAGCAAGAGCCTTCTAATCTCTAGGTCGCAGGTTCGAGTCCTGCCCAGGGCGCCACCAGCGGAAACGTCCCCGACAGTACCGGGGACACCGCTTGGCTGGCTAGCGCCGGGCCTGCTTGCTCGCCCACGACGCCGCGCTCCATGCACTCGTCTTGCGTCGTGCTGATGCGCCCGTACCGGAGGAAGTCAGTGATCTCGCGGGCGGTCAGTTCGGCGTCTCCGCCCGGAACCGCATGACAGTCCGTCAGGCTGCTTCGATACCGGGGCCTCGTCGTCACCGTGCCTGCCAAGGGACCTATGTCGCGGCCCGGCGAGCACCTACGGAACGAGTAGCTCCAGGCCCTCATACTCCACGAAGTCCTCGTAGTCTTTCACGTTCAGTGTGGCGAGGGGGACTTCGAAGGCGAGGGAGCACGCCGCGATCCAGGTGTCGTTCTGCGGGCGCGGACGGCCCCGACGTTGGGCGTACGCGGACATCTCGCCCCAGACATGCGCCACCTTCGGGGTGCCGGGAAGTACCGGCAGGGGCTGCAACCACTGTTCCAATCGCTCGCGTCGAGGCAAACCCCAGGAACGTAGGTGCATCCACTTGTGCATCTCAGCCAGCGTGACGAAGGTGATCGCTGGTCGGTATCCGATCAGCCGCGATGCCAGCCATGAAGGCAACTGTCGCTTGAACGCCAGCGACGCGACATCGGTATCGAGGACAACAACGTCAGGCACTACGCCAGGTTGGCCTTCCGCTCAGCCGACACCCACGCCAGGAACTCGTCCAGCTCCTCGCTGGTCTCAAAGACGCCCTCGCACGCGAGATCATCAACCGATCGGATGGGCTGCACGTCCTTCTCCGCCACCAGCGCCGCCAACAGGGCAGGCCCGTCCAGGCCCTCGTGCGACGGCTGCTCCGCACTGCTCCCGGTCATGGCCACCTCCCTCGATTGACGCTGCCTACCCGGATCATACTCACGGGCCGCCCAGGCAGCCGGGACTTGCCGTGTTCAGAGGCTTTTCTTGTTAAAGGCGGCCCCAGGCCAGGGCCGGCGCCGGCCCTGGTAGCTCAGCTGGATAGAGCAAGAGCCTTCTACCTCTCTAGGTCGCAGGTTCGAGTCCTGCCCAGGGCGCCTCTCGGCTGGTCAGAGCCGTTGGTGTGGAGCTCGGCTCTGACCTCCCTCCTTGGCGAACATTGAGCAAGCGCTCAGCGAAGTGGCGCGTGAGCGCCTGTCCCCTCGCGCCGATGCCGCTGGGGGCCGGCGAGGTCGCCGCCACGGTGCCGCGTTCGTTGTGGACGGCGGGCGCGCGTCGTGGGAACCGTGGCCGGATCGTCCGCCACGGCGCGACAAGCATCGTGGCGGACGATCCGGCCGCTCATACGGCGGCGATACGCCTGGGAAGAGCCAGGCCGGCGGCGACCGCCAGCAGGCCCACCACGGTCGCGATGACGAAGGTCGTGCTGAATGCGGACCACGTCGGCAAGGGTGTACCCGGAACGACGTCGCTCGCCAGGACACTGCCGGACACCTGCGCGCCCAGCGTCCCCGCGACGGTACGCACGATCAGGACGAAACCCGTGGCGCTGGCCAGCCGCTCCGCGGGCACGGACGACGACACGATGTTCATCGCCTGGGTCAGCCCGATACCGACCCCGAGCCCCGCCAGTCCCGCCGCGAGCGCGAGCACAACGGCCTCGTGCCGGGCCAGGAACAGGATCGCGGACGAGGCCACGATCGGCAGGCAGGACAGGACCATCAACGTCTTGCTTCCCAGCCGTTGCTCCAGCCACCCGGTCGCGGCCGCGGAGAGACCGCCGACCACCCCCAGGGGGAGCAGCAGCAGCCCGGCCGTGGTCGCCGTCTCACCGAGCCCGTATCCGACGGCCGGAGGCGCCGCCACGATGGTCGGGAGCGAGAGGTAGACCGCGTACGTCGCCCAGCCGACCGCGAACGCGACCAGGCAGATGATGGCGACCGGTTTCCCGCCGGCACGAAGATCGACCAACGGCCGGTCGATTCTCAGCTCGACCGCCATGAACGCGGCCAGCAGCACGACCCCCACCGCGACGAGCACGAGGAACTTCGCCGACGACCAGCCCCAAGAGGGAGCCTGGGTGACGCCGATGAGCACCGCGAACAAGCCGGCACTGAGCAGGGCCGCGCCTGCCCAGTCGACCCCGCCTTCGCCGCTGTGCCGGGTGGCTGGCAGGACGGGCACCGCCACGATGCCGAGGAGCACCAGCGCGGCCAGCGGGAGCCAGTAGAGCCAGTTGTAGGGCAGCACCGTCAGGATCGGGCCGGACAGCAGCACACCGGCGGCCGAGCCCAGCGCGGACATTCCCATGACCAGCCCGGTGCCGGTCCGCGCTTTCCCCTCGGACTCGGTATCCCGGAGAATGCCGATCCCCAACGGGACGAAGCCGAACCCGGCGCCCTGGAGCACCTGGCCGATGGCGAGCACCACGATCGACGTGGCGACGGCGCTGAGGAACACTCCGGCCACGACCACGCCCAGCACGACGAGGAAGACCACCTTCTTGTCGCGGATATCGCCGAGCCGTCCGATGAGCGGCGTGCACACCGTGCCGGAGAGCAACAGCCCGGTGAAGACCCAGGTGACCGCGGCGGTGGACGCGCCAACGCCTTGCTGGATCATCGGCAGCGCCGGAGCGAGCATCGCCTCCAGCAGGCTGTAGACGAGGATGATGGCGCCCAGGATGCCCGCGGCGAAAGACCCGGTTCGCGGTTGTTTTTCCAGGGTGAGCGGGGAATTGGACATTGACAGCCTCCTCGGATGAGTGGGGATGTGGGGCCGGCACATCAGGCCGGGTGACCGCGCGCGGTGTTCCGGTAGCCGTCAGCGGCTCAGGTAGGTGTTCACGTTGCGCTCGACGGCCGTGAGCGGAAGGCTGCCCTCGCCGAGCACGGTTTCGTGAAACTCACGTACGTCGAACCGGCCGCGCATTTCCTGTTCGGCCGTGCGGTGCAGCTGCCAGAACTTCTCGAAACCCAGCCGGTAGGACAGCGACTGGGCGGGGAGGTCGGTGCCGTAGCGCAGGATCTCCGAAGCCACCTGCGCCGGGGATTCCATGGTCACCGACGCCATGTAGGCGCGGGCCTTGTCCTCGGACCAGCCCAGCAGGTTGATCCCCGTGTCCACGACCAGCCGCTGCGCCACGAACCGCTGGTGCAGACAGGCGCCGTAGCGGTCCCAGGGATCGGCGAAGAGACCCATTTCGAAGCCCAGCGAGGCCGCGTACTCGGCCCAGCCCTCGGTATAGGCACCGAAAGACTCCGCCGCGCCCTGTGCCTGCAGCGGGTGCAAGGCAGGATCCTCGGCCTGTCGCGCCAGGTGGAAGTGGTGCCCTGGCACGAGTTCGTGGAAGATCAGCGCGGCGGCCGAGATCTGCGCACGGTCCGCGAGCCCGGAACCGTTGAACCGGTAACGGCCGACCGGGTTGGTCGCGACGGGCTGCTCGTAGTAGCCGAAGGTCATGCCCGCTTCCAGTTCCGGGTCGAGGCGGTGCACGCCGTACGGGGCCCGCGGCTGGACTCGGAACCATTGGCCGAGAAGGGGCTCGATGGCGGCGATGTGCCTGCGATAGGTCGCCGCGACGTGCTCGGGGTCGGGGGCATGGAAACGCGGGTCGGCTTCGAGACGGGCCCGGTAGGCGGTCTCGTCGCCGGCGAAACCGGCCTCACGGCGGATCTCGGCCAGTTGCTCGGTCAGCTGCTCGACCGCGGCCAGACCGAGCTCGTGCACCTCGGCGGGCTCGATGGGATAGGTGGCGTATTGGCGCACCAGCCTCCCGTACGCCTCGTCGCCACCCGGGTACTGGCCGAGCCCAACGCCCTCGACCGCGCTCCGCGCACCCGGTCCGTCGAGATAGGCCAGCACCGCGTCGAACGCGGGCAGCAGCTCATTGGCGATGAGCCGGTCCACGCCGTCCACCAGCACACCGCGCGCGGCGGCATCGAGCCCGGCCACACGGGACTCCGCCGGCCGCAGGAACTCCGCGGCGGCGGCCCGATGCGCACGGACGGCGGTCAGGAAGCCGGGCAGGGCCGGACGCGGCAGCTGGATGCCCCGTTCGGCCTGACCGGCGAGCTTGGTACGGACGGCCTTGATCGCGCGCGTGAAGTCGCCGGCGAGGGATAAGTAACGCCGCGCATCGTCGGCGGTGGCGAAGGTGAACGGGCGGAATACCTGCTGGCCGAACAGCGTCCACTCGTAGCTCTGATAGGGAGCGACCGGAAAACTCCACCAGTAGTCGTCCTCGCCGCTGACAAGGTTGGCGGCCAGCTCGCGCACCACGGCGGCGGTCGAGGTGTCCACATCGGACCGCGGGCCGAGTCCGGCCAGCAGGCGGCGGCCCAGCGCGGCGGCCTCGCTCGCCTCCTCGTGGGTGCCGCGTGGCAGCTGGGTGACCGGCTCACCCGCGTGCAGCGCGAACTGCGGCCGGGTGTGTCGCAGGTGCGCCCACAACTCGTCAGCCAGTTGGTGAGCCGGATCACTGTGTCGCGTCATGCGGGAAAAACTAATGCCGTGGACGGCCCCTGGAAATCGACAACGGTCGCGTCCTTTTCGTGGCACGCCGCACGATCGTCGCGCGCCATCGGCGATCGCCGCCCATCTTCCGCCGAGGTGTCACGACCCTCCGCTGCCGCGTCAGCCGCCGAGCCGGTAGCGGTAGGCATCGGCGATGGCGCGCAGTTTGAGGCCCAGATGCAGCACGAGCCGGTCATCGCCGTTGTCGAGACTGTACCCGGTGATCTGCTCGATCCGTTTGAGCCGTTGGTAGAGCGTGGCCCGGTGGATGTGCAGTGAGTCGGCGGTGCGCCGGACGTTGCCGCCGCGATCGAAGAACTCGGTCAGCGTGCTGAGTAGGATGTGGTGCGTATCCTCCTGCTCGATCGCCTGCAATGCCGGCACCTGCGCGGTGCTGAGAAGGTCGTCCATCGGCAGCTTGAGCAACAGCTCATAGGGCCCCAGCTCCCCCGAGCGGGCCACGGTACCGATACCGGGCAGCAGCAGTGCGGCCCGCGCGGCCAGGAACGCCTGCTGATGCGAGGTGAGCACGGCGTCGAGCCTGGTGACCGTGCCGCCGACGCCGAAGACCGGAGGCGAATCGCGGTCGGTGAGCCGCTGGAACCGGGTGGTGATCCGCTCCGTCACCGCCTCGATGAGCGCCCGGACGGGAGGTTGCCGCTGGATGAGCAGGATCCAGCCCCGTGACGGGTTGGTCACCATCAACGCCACGTCGCCGGTGACCATGCGCACGCCGTCCTCGATGGCCGCCTCGAAGGCGACCTGTCCCGGCGGGGCGGTCGTGTGGCATTGCACGGCGAGAACCGTGAAGTGGGCATGGT
>Ga0164243_10013498_pt1 | contig 11493 bp, 9 predicted proteins | sample OricompcompostOP_FD_108781 | JGI IMG/M metagenome (GOLD analysis project Ga0164243, IMG submission 108781) | Organic Plus compost microbial communities from Emeryville, California, USA - Original compost - Organic plus compost (OP) | ecosystem: Engineered > Solid waste > Mixed feedstock >... | reverse complement strand
CGGAGAAGCCGAGCCGGTCGAGCACGCCGGTGCGGAAGTTCTCCATCAGCACGTCGGCGCGCTCGACGAGCCGGGCGAGCACGTCGGCGTCGTCGGGCGACTTGAGGTCGAGGACGATCGACTCCTTGTTGCGGTTGGCCGACATGAAGTACGTCGACTCGCGCGCGTCGTCCTCGCCCACGAACGGCGGCCCCCACGACCGGGTGTCGTCGCCGGAGGGGGACTCGACCTTGATCACCCGGGCGCCGAGGTCGCCGAGCATCATCGCGGCGTGCGGGCCGGCGAGGGCGCGGGTGAGGTCGAGGACGACCAGGTCGGAGAGCGGTCCGGTCATGCGACCGACCCTGCCAGCTCGGCGAGCCGGGCCAGCGCCTGGGGGAAGATCTCGGCCGGCGGGGTCACCAGGCCGGCGCCGACCTGGCCCACGCCGGCGACCTTGCCGGCCATGCCGGTGTTGATCTGCGGCAGGATCCCGGTCCGGCACACCTTGGTCACGTCGATGCCGGTGGGCGTGCCCTGGAACTCCAGCACCGGCACCGCCCAGCGCGGGTTCTCGCCGAGGGTGATCTCGTGCATCCGGCGGGTGGTGGCCAGCGCGTCGGGCACCGAGCCGCCGACGAACCGGACGATCGCGGGCGCGGTCGCCATCGCGAACCCGCCGATGCCCGCGGTCTCGGTGATCGCCGAGTCGCCGATGTCGGGGTTGGCGTCGTCGGGGCCGTAGTCGCCGAGGTAGAGACCGTCGGCGAGCTGGGCGGGCCCGGTGAACCACTCGTCGCCGGTGCCGGCCACCTGGATGCCGAAGTCGGTGCCGTTGCGCGCCATCGCCACGACCATCGTCGAGCCCTCGATCCCGCGCGCCGCGTCGAGCGCCAGCTTGCACGCCGGCATCGCGAGGTTGAGGAAGAAGTGGTCGTTGCCGCCGATGAACCGGACCGCCTCGGCGACGTCGGCCGGGTCGGCGCCGCCCCCTTCACTGCACAGCACCATCGCCGGGCCGAGGTCGCGCAGCAGCATCAGGGTGCCGGCGCGGTTGCGGTTGTGGGCCTCGTCGCCCATCTGCAGCATCTGGGCGAGGATCCCGGTGATGTCGACCGGGTCGCCCGCCCGGACTGCGGCCTGCAGCAGCGGGCCCAGCACGTCGTTCATCCACCGCAGCCGGGTGAGCACCTCGGGGGAGTAGGCGCCGTAGCGCAGCACCTTGCCGAGCCCCTCGTTGAGCGTGCAGTAGGTACGGCGTCCGGTCGCCCGGTCCTCCAGGACCCACATCCACATGCTCGGGGTGACCACGCCGGCCATCGGGCCGACGGCGCCGCGGTGGTGGCAGGGCTCGAGGCTGACCGACGTGCCGGACTCGAAGAGCGGGACCGCGTCCTCGGGGTCGTCGACGAGCCCCTCGAGCGCGGCGCCGCCGAGCAGCGCGCCGCGGAGCGGGCCAGAGGCGCGCTCCCACTCGATCGGCGGCCCGGCGTGCAGGAACTGACCCTTCTCGAGGCCCACCGCCTCCGAGGCGGGGAGCACGTCGACGAGGTGCGCGGTCACCTCCAGCATCGCGGCGAGGGCGCGCTCGTTGGCCGCGCGGCGGCGCGGGTCGGCGAGCACGGTCGCGAGGTCGGACTCGGTGCCGGGCATGGGGGGCCGCCAGTCGACGCGGGTGACGTCGACGGCCTGCGCCTCGACGGCGTCCGCGAGCAGACCGGCCCCGGCGTTGACGACGTGCATCACTGGCTCCCGAGGATCTCGAGGGCGCGGCGGGTGGCGCGCGCGTTGGACAGGTGGACCTCGGCGCCCGCGTCCGCGAGCGCCCGGACCTGGCGCTCCCGGTCCTGCGGGTCGCCGGCGGTGCCGACGACGGTGACCACGACCGGCTTCGGGACCTTCTCGATCGCCGGCGCGAGCAGCGCCTCCGGGTCCGGCTCGGCGCCGTGGCCGAGCACGACGTCGAGCAGCACCACGCCGACCGACTCGTCGCGGCCGACCCGGGCCAGCTCCTCGAGCCGCAGGGTCGGGTCGATCATCGGGTGCGCGCGGCCCCGGGTGTACTCGTCCTCGCCGAAGTCGGTGAAGGTGCCCCGGTCGCCCGCGATCAGCGCGGCCTCCTGGCAGAGCGTCCCGCCGACGAACAGCCCGGCGAGGGACGACCCGAGGGAGCGGCGGGCCTTGCCCGACGCCTCCGTGACCGGCCACTCGGGCACCTCGCGGCCGAGCCGGCCGATGACCCGCTCGGCGGCGGCGGTGAGGTCGGGCTGGCCCGGGCCGAGCAGCGCGAGCTCGACCGGCGTCGAGAGCGAGTCGGCGTACGTCGTGATCTCGGCGGCGACCTCGGCCGCGGGCGGCTTGGACACCAGCACGACGAGCTCGACCCGCGGGTCCTCGTCGAGCCGGCGCAGCGCCTCGCGGGTGGCCAGCCCGCCGACCTCGGCGGACAGGTCCCGGCCGCCGACGCCGAGCGCGTGGGTCACCCCGACGCCGGCGTGGTCGAGCAGCACGAGGAGCTGCTGGCAGCCGGTGCCGGACGCGGCCACGATGCCGACCGGCCCGGGGGAGACGACGTTGGCGAAGCCGAGGCCGACCCCGTCGACGACGGCGGTGCCGCAGTCCGGTCCCATCACCAGCACGCCGCGCTCGGCGGCCGCGCGCTTGAGCGCGACCTCCTGCTCGACGAGGACGTTGTCGCTGAAGATCATCACGTCGCGGCCCGCGTCGACCGCGTCCATCGCCTCGGGCAGCGCGCTGGCGCCGGGCACCGAGACGAGCACCACCGCGTCGTCGCCCGCCTCGCGCAGTGCGGCCCCGGTGGTGCGGGCCGGCTCGCGCTCGGTGCTGCCGCCGGACGGGCGCCGGGCCGCGTCGGCGAGCGCCTGGGCCACCCCGGCGAGGGCGGCGTCCAGCGCGCCGGGGTCGTCGAGGCGGAGCGCGACGACCATGTCGTTGGGGGTGGCCTCGGCGGGGACGTCGAAGCCCATGCCCTCGAGCACCTCGACGTTGAGCGGGGTCGCCATCGCCACCTGGGCGGCGGCGACCCCGGGCAGGCCCTGGACGGTGCGGCTCACCTGCAGCAGCGTCACCGAGTCGGCGAACGCGCCGGTGCGGATCTCGACGTGGGTGTGCTCGCTCATGCCGCCAGCGCCCATCCCGCGCCCTCGAGCAGGCCCGCGCCCGAGGTGTGGCCGACCGCGCGCAGCGCGTCGGCGGCCGCGTCCTGACGGTCGGTGCCGAGCGCCGCGACGTACGCCGCGAACTCCGGGATCACCTCGCCGTGCAGCGCGCACTCCAGCAGCGCCGCGGAGAGCCCGGTGGTGCGGTGCCAACCCGCGCGGACCGCGTCGTCGACGTCGTCGGTGGCGACGCCCGCGGCCCGGTGGACCGCGAGCCAGCCGCACAGCACGTCGTCGCCGTACGGCGTGAGGCCGTCGCCGGCGCCGAGCAGGTCCCCGACCGCGGCGCGCAGCGCGCCCAGCCGCGGACGGGAGAGCGCCGGCACGCGCGGGTCGGTGACCCGCCCGATCCGCAACGGCACGCCGTCGAGGTGGAGCGTGCCGGCCTCGACGTGCGCCACGCGGACCTCGGGCAGCTCGTCGAGCCGGGTCTGCAGGGCACAGGGCACGCGCACCGCCGAGGCGGCGAGCACGCCGAGGCAGTGACCGTCGAGGTCGAGGTAGACCGCGTGGGGCCCGCGGTGCAGGACCCGGACCGGTCCGTCGGGGGCGTTGAGGAGCCGGTCCCGCACCCGGGACGGCGCGCTGACAGGGATCACCTCCCCGACGCTAGCCGGACGACGTACGCTGCGCCGATGTGAGGTTGTGCCAACGATCGCGGGGAGGGGCTGCAGATCTTGACTACTGACGGGGTGATCGGCGGGCTGGAGCGCATCGACGCGCTGCACACCGGCCTCACCGAGATCGTGCTGGAGGGGGGCGACCTCGGCGGCATCGCCGACGAGGTCTCGCGGACCCTCGACGTCGGGGTGGTGGTCACCTCGACCGACGGCCGGGAGCGCGCGGCGGCGCTGGGTGAGGAGCACCGGGCGCTGCTCGCCGACCACGACCTGGTCGAGCCGGGCGGCCGGGTCCGCGTGGAGCGCCTGGGCGCGGAGCCGCTGCCGGTGGGCGGCGGCGCGGCGGTCTGCCTGCGGGTCGCCGCCGGCGGCACCGACCTGGCCCGGCTGGTGTGCGTGCGCACCGACGGCCCGCTGGGCTCCGACGACGTGCACGCGCTCGAGCGGGCGGCGGCGGTCGCGGCGCTGCTGATCACCCGCGAGGAGGCGATCACGGCGGTCGAGAACAAGTACCAGGGCGACTTCCTGCGCGACCTGCTGCTGCGCCGGGCGGCGGACCCGGACGACGTCGCCGAGCACGCCGAGATGTTCGGCTGGGACCTGCGGTTCCCGATGGTGGTGCTCTCCGCCGAGATCGACCCGCCCGCCGCGGACGAGCCGGCACCCACGCGGGAGACCAGCCGCGCCTGGCAGCAGCGGTTCGCCGCGGCCTGGCGCCAGGTGTGCGCCGGTCTGGCCACGGGCGTCCCGGTCGTCGACTTCTCCTCCGAGGTCGTGGTGCTGCTCCCCGTCGACGACCTCGAGGCCGACTCGACCGCGGGGCAGGGCATCGTGAGCCGGGCGGTGGCGGCAGTGGCCGGCGACAAGGGCGGCGGCCGCCGGTCGTTCTCGGCCGGGGTGAGCCGCCCGGTCCACGGGCTCGACGGGCTGCCAGAGGCCTACGCCCAGGCCCGCCGCGCGGCCGAGGTCGGCCGGCGGATGAGCGGGCGGGGCGCCACGACGTACTTCGACCAGCTCGGGCTGCACCGGCTGATCGCGCTGGTGCCTGACGTCGACGAGCTGCGCGCGTTCACCCGGGACGCGCTCGGGGAGCTCGCCGACGACACCCCCGAGGCCGCCGACCTGCGGGAGACGCTGCAGGTGCTCATCGACACCAACTTCAACGTCGCCGAGGCCGCGCGCGCCCAGTTCTTCCACTACAACACGATGCGCTACCGGGTCTCGAAGCTGGAGCGGCTGCTCGGCCCGATCGGCTCGGACCCCGACCTGCGCCTCGACGTGGCCGTGGCCCTGCGCGTGCTGGAGATCGTCACGTGACCGGCCGGGCGGTGGGCCAAGTGCTGCCATCGGGTACGGCGTGCCTTCGGCAGGTCTCGCCATCGAGCAGGTTTCCCCGCGCTCATTACGGTGAAGGCCCGTCGGCCGGAGGTGATGCGTGAAACCCGCCCCCTTCGCGTACGTGCGCCCGCAGTCGCTCGAGGAGGCCGTCGCCGCGCTCGCCGCCGACCCCGGCGCCAAGGTGCTCGCCGGCGGCCAGTCGCTGGTGCCGCTGCTGTCGATGCGGCTCGCGTCGCCCTCGACGCTGGTGGACATCAACGGGCTCCCGGACCTCGACCGGGTCGAGGTCTCCGCCGACGGCGTCCGGGTCGGCGCCCTGGCCCGGCACGCCGACGTGCTCGCCGACGAGGAGGTGCGCCGGGTGCAGCCGCTGGTGTCCCTCGCTCTCGCCAACGTCGCGCACGCGACGATCCGGAACCGCGGCACCACCGTCGGCTCGCTCGTGCACGCCGACGCGGCCGCCGAGATGCCGGTCGTGCTCAGCCTGCTCGGCGGGTCGGTCGACGTCGTCGGGTCGTCGGGGCACCGCACCATCCCCGCGTCCGAGCTGTACGTCGGCCCGCTGGAGTCCTCGCTGGCCCACGACGAGATCGCGGTGTCGGCCTTCTTCCCGGCGCTCGCCGAGGGGGCGCGGGTCGGGTTCGCCGAGATCGCCCGCCGGCACGGCGACTACGCGCTCGTGGGCGCGGCCGCGCTGGTCGAGGGCGACCGGGCCCGGGTCGGCTACGTGTCGGTGAGCGACGTGCCGACGGTGGTCGACGTGAGCGGGCTGTCGCCCGAGGAGGCCGGCGACAAGGCGCTCGAGCAGCTCGAGCCCGCCGACGACATCCACGCCAGCGCGGCCTACCGGGCCCAGCTGGTGCGCGTGCTCACCCGCAAGGTCCTCGAGGAGGCGGCAGCATGACCACCGAGCAGCTGCACGACGTACGGCTGACCGTCAACGGGGTCGGCCACGACCTCAAGGTGCCCGCCCGCCGGCTGCTGTCCGACGCGCTGCGCCACGACCTCGGGCTCACCGGCACCCACGTCGGCTGCGAGCACGGCGTCTGCGGCGCCTGCACCGTGCTCGTCGACGGCCGGCCGGTGCGGTCGTGCCTGATGTTCGCGGTCTCCGCCGCGGGCTCGGAGATCACCACGGTCGAGGGGCTCACCAACCCGGACGGGTCGCTCGGCCCCGTGCAGCAGGCGTTCGCCGAGTGCCACGGGCTCCAGTGCGGGTTCTGCACGCCCGGCTTCCTGACCACCATCACCGCCGGGCTGCGCGACAACCCCCACCCGACGCACGAGGAGGCCAGGGAGATGATCGCCGGCAACCTGTGCCGCTGCACCGGCTACCAGAACATCGTCAAGGCCGTCGAGCGCGCCGCCGAGCTGGTGGAGGAGCAGTCGTGACCACCAAGCTGATGGGGGAGAAGGTCCAGCGCGTCGAGGACCAGCGGTTCCTCCGCGGCAAGGGCCGGTACGTCGACGACGTCGCGGTCGGCCCAGCGACGCTGCACGCCGCGGTGCTGCGCTCGCCGCACGCCCACGCCCGGATCGTCGACATCGACGTGTCCGAGGTGCTCGACGTCGAGGGCGTGCACGCGGTGTGGACCTACGACGACCTCGCCGACCTCTCGGCGCCGATGGCCGAGCCGCTGCCGCTGCTGATCCCGCACCCGGACCTGACCCACGGCCGCACGCAGTACGCGCTGGCCAAGGACGAGGTCAACTACGTCGGCGAGGCGATCGCGTTCGTGGTCGCCGACGACCGGTACCTCGCCGAGGACGCGGTGAGCCGGATCAAGGTCGACTACGAGCTGCTGCCGGCGGTGGTGGGTGTCGAGGCCGCGCGCCGCGCCGAGCACCTGGTGCACGAGGACGTGCCCGGCAACGTGGGCGCCCGGATGGAGCAGAGCACCGGTGACGTCGAGGCCGCGATCGCCGCGGCACCGCACCGGCTGAGCCTCGACCTCACCGTTGAGCGCAGCGCCTGCACCCCGCTCGAGGGCCGCGGCACCGTCGCCCGCTGGGACCCCGACGTCGGCCGGCTGCAGGTGTGGTCGTCGACCCAGACCTCGACCGGCGTGCGCGCCGCGATCGCGGTGAAGCTCGGCCTCGACCTGGCCCAGGTCGACGTGATCACCCCCGACGTCGGCGGCGGCTTCGGCGTGAAGATCAACCACCCGTGGCCCGAGGAGCTGCTGGTCCCGCTCGCCGCGCGGGCGCTCGGCCGGCCGGTGAAGTTCACCGAGGACCGGCGCGAGCACTTCATCTCCTCCGCCCACGAGCGCGGCCAGGTGCACCACGTCGAGGTCGGCTTCGACGACGACGGCCGGCTGCTCGGCCTCGACGTGATGTTCTGGCACGACCACGGCGCCTACACGCCGTACGGGCTGATCGTGCCGATCATCACCTCGACCCAGCTGCTCGGGCCGTACAAGCCGGCCGTCTACCGGGCCCGCTTCGAGTCGCTCTACACCAACACCGTGATGGTCACGCCGTACCGCGGCGCCGGGCGGCCGCAGGGCTGCTACGTCATGGAGCGGACGATGGACGCGATCGCGGCCGAGCTCGGCAAGGACCGCACCGAGGTGCGCGCCGTGAACTTCATCCAGCCCGACGAGTTCCCGTTCGACCAGGGGCTGGTCTTCCAGGACGGCCGCGAGCTCGAGTACGACTCCGGCGACTACCCGGCGCTGCTGCAGAAGGCCAAGGACCTCATCGGCTGGGACGAGTTCCCGGCGTTCCGCGAGGAGATGGCCGCCGAGGGGCGGCGGGTGGGCATCGGCCTGGCCTGCTACGTCGAGGGCACCGGCGTCGGCCCCTACGAGGGCGCCCACGTGCACATCGAGACCTCGGGCAAGGTCAAGGTCGCCACCGGTCTCACCACCCAGGGTCAGGGGCACGCGACCGTGTTCGCGCAGCTGGTCGCCGACGAGCTCGGGGTGCGGTTCGAGGACGTCGAGGTGGTCACCGGCGACACCCGCCGGATGCCGTACGCCGTGGGCACCTTCGCCTCGCGGGCCGCGGTGATGAGCGGCTCGGCGATCCACCTCGCCGCGAAGCGCGCCAAGGAGAAGGTGCTGCGGATCGCCGCCGAGGCGCTGGAGGCCGACGAGGAGGACCTCGAGATCGTCGACGGCGTCGTGTCGGTCAAGGGCTCGCCCGGTTCCTCGATCGACCTGGGTACGGTCGCGGTGCTCTCGAACCCGCTGCGCTACGCCTTCGACGAGGCCTCCCAGGCCGCCACCCAGTTCTCGGTGGGCGACCCGGGCAAGCCGCCGGTCGCCGAGGACGACGAGCCGGGGCTGGAGGGGCGCGACTTCTACTCGCCGGAGCGCGCCACGTTCGCCGCCGGCATCCACGCGGTGATCGTCGAGACCGACCCCGAGACCGCGGAGATCACGATCCTCAAGTACGCCGTCGTCCACGACTGCGGCACCCTCATCAACCCGATGATCGTCGAGGGCCAGATCCACGGCGGGGTCGCGCAGGGCGTCGCCGGCGCGCTCTACGAGCGGATGGCGTACGACGAGTCCGGCCAGCTGCAGAACGCGTCGTTCATGGACTTCCTGATGCCCTACGTCACCGAGGTCCCCGACGGCATCGACATCGACCACCTGGAGACCCCCTCCCCGCTCAACCCGCTCGGCATCAAGGGCGCGGGCGAGGCCGGCGTGATCCCCTCCGCCGCGGTGTTCGCGGCCGCGATCGAGGACGCCGAGGGCATCCCGATCCGGTCGATGCCGATCTCCCCGTCCGAGCTGTTCCACCTGCGAGAGGCGCACCGATGAAGATCTCCGGCACCAACACGATCCCGTACCCGGTCGCGCAGGTCTGGGACGCCCTCCTCGACCCCGCCGTCCTGGTGCGCACCATCCCCGGCTGCGAGCGGCTCGAGACCACGGGCGAGCACACCTACGCGATGACGGTCACCGCGGGCGTCGCGGCGATCCGGGGCACGTACGACGGCACCTGCGCCCTCTCCGACCTGGTCGAGCACAAGTCGCTGGTGATGCGGCTGCAGGGCGCCGGCGCGCCCGGCACCATCGACGCGACCGTCCACGTGTCGTTCGCGGAGACCGACGGCGGCACCACCATCAGCTACGACGCCGACGCCGTCGTCGGCGGCATGGTCGGTGGCGTCGGCCAGCGGATGCTCACCAGCGTCTCGAAGCGGATGGCCCAGGAGTTCTTCGACAACGTGGCCGCGGCGATCGGCGGTCCCGCGCCGGCGGCGGCGCCGGCCGCCGAGACGCCGGCCGGTGCGGCCGGCCCGGTCTACACCGCGCCGCCGCGGGCCGCGGCCGGCGGGGTGAGCAGCGACTTCCTCACGGGCGTCGCCGTGGGCGCCGGGCTGGTGCTGCTCGGCGTGATCGCCGGCCGCTGGTCGCGCCGGCGATGAGCGACATCACCGTCGAGTCCACCGCCCGGGAGATGGCCGAGGCGGTCCGCTCCCGGCGGATCTCGGCCCGCGAGCTGCTCGACCTGCACCTGGCCCGGATCGAGGAGCGCAACCCGGAGCTCAACGCGATCGTCTCCCTCGACCCCGAGCGGGCCCGGCAGGGCGCCTGGGCGGCCGACGACCACCTGGCCCGGGGCGGGCCGGTCGGTCCGCTGCACGGGCTGCCGTTCGCGGTCAAGGACACCCACGCGGTCGCCGGGTGGCGGACGACGTACGGGTCGCCGATCTTCGCCGACCACGTGCCGGACCACGACGACCTCATCGTCGAGCGGGTCCGGCGGGCCGGGGTGGTGCTGGTCGGCAAGACCAACGTCCCCGAGTTCGCGGCGGGCTCGCACACCTTCAACCCGGTGTTCGGCACCACGCTCAACCCGGTCGACCCCAGCCGGTCGGCAGGCGGGTCGAGCGGCGGTGCCGCCGCGGCGCTGGCCTCGGGCATGGTGCCGCTCGCCGACGGCAGCGACATGGGTGGCTCGCTGCGCAACCCGGCGTCGTTCTGCGGCGTCGTCGGCATGCGTCCGTCGCTGGGGCGGGTGCCCGAGTGGCCGCACCCCAACATGTGGGAGACGACGTCGGTGGGCGGGCCGCTGGCGCGCAACGTCGGCGACCTCGCGCTGCTCCTCTCGGTGCTCGCCGGGCCCGACCCGCGCGCGCCGCACGCCCTCGGCGACCCCGGCTCCGCGTTCGCGCCGCCGGTCTCCGGGACGCTGCACGGGCTGCGGGTGGCCTGGTCGCTCGACCTCGGCGGCGCCTTCGACGTCGACGCCGAGGTGGCCCGCGTCATCGAGGACGCCGGCCGGCTGATGGCCCGCAACGGCGCCCGCACGTTCGGCGCCTGGCCCGAGCTCGAGCACGCCGACGAGACGTTCCGGACGCTGCGCGCCTGGCACTTCCAGGCCCGGTACGGCGGGCTGCTCCGCGCCCACCCGGACAAGGTCAAGGCCTCGCTCGCCGACAACATCCGGGCGGGGAAGCCGCTGACCGGCGCCGACGTCGCGCGGGCCTACGAGCGGCGCACCGAGCTCGCTCACGTGATGCGGCGGTTCTTCGCCGACTACGACGTGCTGGTGATGCCGGTCTCCCAGGTGCCGCCGTTCCCGGCCGACCAGGAGTTCCCGCGCGAGATCAACGGCACGCCGCTCGAGAGCTACCTCGACTGGATGCGGTCGGCGTACTTCATCACCGTCACCGGGTGCCCGGCGATCTCGGTCCCCGCGGGCCGCACCTCCGACGGGTTGCCGGTCGGGGTGCAGATCGTCGCGCCGCACGGCGCGGACCGGCGGCTGCTGGAGATCGCGGCCGCGTTCGAGGCGGTGTCCGAGGCCGAGGGTCCGTCCTAGCCCACCTGGCACGAGCCCGTGCACGAGCCTGTGCACGAGACTGTGCACGAACCTGTGCACGACCGGCTCGGCTTGTGGAGGATGCGGCGCCGATCTGTGGACGACACGCGGGCGCCTTGTAGAACCAGAAGAATGTTCGGCCAACCCCTTGCGCGGCCGTTCGCGGAGGGCATAGAACTTCTCCCACGTTCTCCTCCGGGAGGACGGGATCAGCCGGAGAGAAGATCCACACACCGGAGCAATCCGGTGCGGGGGCTGGGTGACGCAGCCGCCGGGATCGGATCGAGGGCCGGATCGATCGGAAGCGTCACCGGACCGATCAACCAGAAGGGCCCATGTCGCTCATACCGATGTGGGCCCTTCGCCTATTTTCACGCCGCGCGGACTGAGCCTGCGAAGTCCGCGAGACCGGCGGGAGGTCGAGTAGCCGCGCGAGCGAGCGTGCGAGCTCGCGACCGGCGTATCGAGACCCGGTGCGCGCTGAGGCACGGCGCTGAGACACGTCTGGGTCATAGGGTCGACCCGATGATCTACAACGTCCTGCACACGGTCGTGCCACCGGTCGCCAAGGCGATCTGGCGCCCGACGGT
>Ga0164243_10013497_pt1 | contig 11493 bp, 9 predicted proteins | sample OricompcompostOP_FD_108781 | JGI IMG/M metagenome (GOLD analysis project Ga0164243, IMG submission 108781) | Organic Plus compost microbial communities from Emeryville, California, USA - Original compost - Organic plus compost (OP) | ecosystem: Engineered > Solid waste > Mixed feedstock >... | reverse complement strand
TGCGAACGTGTCGAAGTACGCGAAGGCCTGGGACTCGGCCGTCTCGACGACGGAGTAGCAGAGCGAGGCCGCGAAGACGAGCGCGAACACGACGATCAAGGCGGTCCTGGCGTGCTGACGCCGCCGCCTCGTCGCCAGAGCGACCAGGCCGATGAGCACGGGCCAGAGGAGGAACACCTGCCCCTGGACCGAGAGCGACCAGAAGTGCTGCAGCGGGCTCGTGCTGGCGGCGCTGCGCGCGTAGTAGTCGACCGACGAGAAGGCGAGGTGCCAGTTCTGGACGTAGAAGAGGCTCGCCCAGGTGTCCGCCCACACGGCCGACCAGGTGCGGGGCGGGTAGAAGAGGAACGCCGCGCCGAGGACGCCGAGCAGCGTGACCGCGGCCGCAGGGAGCAGCCGCCGGAAGCGGCGGAGCCAGAACGTCCCGAGACGGAGCCGCTCCCCTCCGATCACGCGCCGGGCCAGCGAGTCGGTGAGGAAGAACGCCGAGATCATGAGGAACACGTCCACCCCGCCGGACACGCGACCCAGCCAGACATGGTAGACGACCACCAGCAGGATGGCGAGAGTGCGCAGACCGTCGATGTCGGCGCGGTACCGGCGCGGCGGGACCGAGGTCGCGGCGGGCCGTTCCTGGGCGATGACGGTCATACGGTGACGCTCCTCATGCGCAGCAGGGAGCGATGGTCGGGGAGGAAGCCGCTCCTCGTGCCGCGCGATCTCGGGTTCGCGCGGCACGAGGATAAGAGTTTACCCGTAGGATCCTAAGAACGTCCGGTGCCGCCGCTCAGCCGGCGAGATACTCGGCCAGCTGCTCGCGGAAGTCGCGTGGCCGGAAGCCCGTCGCCTCGATCGCCGACAGGTCGAGCACGCTGTTGCGCGGACGCGGAGCGACCGGGCCGGTGGCGCCGGCGAAGTACTCCTCGGTGGAGACCCCGCTCACGCGGTCGGGGTCCGCTCCGCTGAGGCGGTAGACGTCGCGGGCGATGTCGGCCCAGGACGCGGGCTCCCCTCCGCCGGAGACGTTGTACGTGCCGTAGGGGGCCCCGGTCTCGAGCAGGTGCACGATCGCCCGGGCGATCTCGTCCGCGAAGGTCAGGCGCCCGATCTGGTCGTCGACCACCTGGGGGTCGATCCCCCGCTCGGCGAGCGAGGCCATGGTCCGGACGAAGTTCTTCCCCTCGCCGATCACCCAGGAGGTGCGGAGGATGTAGTGACGCGGCGAAGTCGCGACGGCGAGGTCGCCCGCGGCCTTGGACTGCCCGTAGACGCCGAGCGGAGAGAACCGCTCCCCCTCGGGGTGGGCGCCGTCGGCCGAGCCGTCGAAGACGTAGTCGCTCGACACGTGCACGAGCGTGAGCCCGTTCTCCGCGGCGATCCTGGCCAGGCGCGCCGGTCCTTCGGCGTTCGCGGCCCAGGAGTCCTTGCGGCCCTCCGGGGTCTCGGCGAGGTCGACGGCCGTGTAGGCCGCGGCGTTGACGATCACGCCGTAGTCCCGCCAGCGGCGAGCGGCGGGAAGGCCGGGGTCGGTGAGGTCGAGCGCGGCGCGATCGGCGTACTCCACGTGCGTCGCGTCGCCGAGCGCCGCCCGCAGAGCCGTCCCCAGCTGACCTCCCGCGCCGAGGACGAGGACCTTGCGCGGGGCGATCGGCGTCACGTCGGCCAGCCGCGGGTGGTTCCGGTCCTTCTCCGAGATCTCGACGTCGGCGAGCGGGATCGGCCAGTCGATGGCCACCGTCTCGTCGGCGAGGTTGAGGAAGGAGTACGTCGCGTCGGGCGACCAGTGGTCGTTGACGAGGTAGGTGTACGCGGTGTCCGGCTCGAGCGTCTGGTAGGAGTTGCCCACGCCGCGCGGCACGAAGATCGCGCGCGACGGGTCGAGCTCGGTCGTGAACACCCGGCCGAAGCTCGGCCCCTCCCGCAGGTCGACCCAGGCGCCGAAGATCCGGCCGGTCGCGACCGAGACCCACTTGTCCCAGGGCTCGGCGTGGATGCCCCGCGTGGTGCCCACCGCGTCGTTGAAGGAGATGTTGTTCTGCACCGGGCCGAAGTCGGGCAGGCCCAGCGCCGTCATCTTCTCGCGCTGCCAGTTCTCCTTGAACCACCCGCGCGCGTCGCCGTGCACGGGCAGGTCGAGGACGATCATCCCGGGGATCGGGGTCTCCGAGGCGCCGAGCGACTTGCCGAACTCGACCGCCATCACTGTCCCTTCGAGGCGTAGAACGCCTCGGTCGCGTCCTTCGCGGGCGCCCACCAGTCCTCGTTGTCGCGGTACCACCGGATGGTCGCCGCGAGGCCGGACTCGAAGTCCGCGTACTGCGGGGCCCAGCCCAGCTCGGTACGGAGCTTGGTGGAGTCGATCGCGTAGCGGAGGTCGTGTCCTGCCCGGTCGGTGACGTGGTCGTACGCGTCGCGCGGCTGGCCCATCTGCTCCAGGATCAGCTCGACGACGTCCTTGTTGCTGCGCTCCCCGTCGGCGCCGATGAGATAGGTTTCGCCGATGCGTCCCTTGTCGAGGATGGTGAGGACCGCCGATGAGTGGTCGTTGGCGTGGATCCAGTCTCGGACGTTCTCGCCCGCCCCGTAGAGCTTCGGCCGGATCCCCCTGATCACGTTCGTGATCTGCCGCGGGATGAACTTCTCCACGTGCTGGTAGGGACCGTAGTTGTTCGAGCAGTTCGAGATCGTCGCCCGCACGCCGAACGAGCGGACCCAGGCCCGGACGAGGAGGTCGCTGCCCGCCTTGGTCGAGGAGTACGGCGACGACGGGTTGTACGGCGTCTGCTCGGTGAACCGCTCCGGGTCGTCGAGCTCCAGGTCGCCGTAGACCTCGTCCGTCGAGATGTGGTGGAACCTGCGGTCGTGCTTCCGCGCGGCCTCCAGGAGCGTGTAGGTGCCGACGATGTTCGTGTCCAGGAACGGCCGCGGGCTGTGCAGCGAGTTGTCGTTGTGTGACTCCGCCGCGTAGTGCACGACCGCGTCGACCTCGCCGAACAGGCGGTCCACGAGCTCCGCGTCGGTGATGTCGCCGTGCACGAACCGCACGCGGTCGGCGGGGAGGCCGTCCAGCGAGGCGCGGTTGCCCGCGTAGGTGAGCGCGTCGAGCACCGTGACCGTGTGGTCGGTGTGCGCGACGACGTGGTGGACGAAGTTCGAGCCGATGAAACCGGCGCCGCCGGTCACGAGCAGATGCGCCATCAACGCCCTCTTTCCAGGATCTCGAGCAGATAGGAGCCGTAGCCGGACTTGACGAGCTTCTGCGCGCGCTCGCGCAGCTCGTCGTCGGAGAGGAACCCCTGCCGCCAGGCGACCTCCTCCGGCACGCCGATGCGCATGCCCGTGCGGCGCTCCATCGTGCGCACGTAGTCGCCGGCGTCGGTCATCTGGTCGAACGTGCCGGTGTCCAGCCACGCGGTGCCCCGCGGCAGCACCTCGACCTGCAGCTTCCCCCGCTCCAGGTACGCGCGGTTGACGTCCGTGATCTCGTACTCGCCCCGCGCGCTCGGCTTCAGGTTCCGGGCGATCTCCACGACGTCGTTGTCGAAGAAGTACAGTCCGGGGACCGCGTAGTTGCTCTTCGGGTTCGCAGGCTTCTCCTCCAGCGAGACCGCCGTGCCCTCGGCGTCGAACTCCACCACGCCGTAGGCGCTCGGCTCCGCGACCCAGTAGGCGAAGACCGCGCCGCCGTCGACGTCCGCGTAGCGCTTGAGCTGGGTGCCGAGGCCGGGCCCGTAGAGCAGGTTGTCGCCGAGGACGAGGGCGACCTTGTCGTCGCCGATGAAGTCGGCGCCGATCGTGAACGCCTGGGCGAGGCCGTCCGGCGAAGGCTGCTGCGCGAAGGTGATCGACACGCCGAACTGCGACCCGTCGCCGAGAAGACGCTCGAAGTGCTCGGCGTCGTGCGGGGTCGTGATGATGAGGATCTCCCGGATGCCTGCCAGCATCAGCGTCGACAGCGGGTAGTAGACCATCGGCTTGTCGTAGACGGGGATCAGCTGCTTGGAGACGCCCAGCGTGATCGGGTGCAGCCGCGTCCCCGAACCTCCCGCGAGAATGATGCCTTTCACCCGACTATCGTGACACACCCGCGGAAAAGGCACCGTTCAGGGCGCGGCACCCCCGGAAATCCACGTGGCATCGGGCAGAATGGCGAGGTGCCCCCGACACGCTCCCCCCGACGACGCCGCTCCTCCCCGCCGCGATGGCTGGCTCTGCTCGCCACCGCGCTCGTCGCCCTGAGCGTCCTGAGCGCGACGCCTGCCTCGGCCGCGACACCGGCCTCCGCTGCGACCGCGACGACGGCCCAGCCCCTGTCCCGTGCCGTGGCCGCCTCAGGGATCCGGCCCGCCGCCGACCTCTCGCTGTTCCGCGCGGGGAACATCATCTCGGACGCCGTGTTCACCGACGCGGGGACGATGACGGCCGACCAGATCCAGGCGTTCCTGCAGTCGAAGGGCGGGACCTGCCAGAGCGGCTACACCTGCCTGAAGGACTTCCGCATCTCCAGCGTGGACCGGCCGGCCGACCGGTACTGCAACGGCTACTCCGGCGTCCCCAACGAGCGGGCCTCCTCGATCCTGGCCCGGGTGGCGCAGTCCTGCGGGATCAACCCGCAGGTGCTCGTGGTCATGCTGCAGAAGGAGCAGGGCCTGGTCACCCACACCTGGCCGAGCCAATGGCGCTACGACGCCGCCCTCGGCCAGGGCTGCCCCGACGACGCCCCGTGCGATCCGAGCTTCGTCGGGTTCTTCCACCAGATCTACGGCGCCGCGCGCCAGATGAAGATCTACCTGGAGGGGCGCTACTTCCAGTGGTACGCCCCCGGCAACACCTGGAGCATCCTCTACAACCCCGACCGCAGCTGCGGCTCCTCCCCGGTATACATCGAGAACGCCGCGACGGCGGCGCTGTACTACTACACGCCCTACCAGCCGAACCGGGCCGCCCTCGCGGCCGGCTACGGCGAAGGCGACTACTGCTCCGCATACGGCAACCGGAACTTCTTCAACTACTTCACCGACTGGTTCGGGTCGCCCCAGCTGCCCTCGTCCCGGCTCGTCAAGGCGTCCGACAGCGATGCGATATATCTGTACGCCTCATCGCAGAAGTACCACATCGTCAGCGGAACCGACCTCGCCGCCTACATGTCGCGTCTCGGCTGGTACCAGACGGTATCGTCGGGCTACCTCGCCGCCATCCCGGAGACCACGACCGCCACCCGGTTCATCCGCGATGCTCGCGACGGCGCGATGTACCTGCTCGAGACCGACGGCACGAAACACCATTTCCCGAGCGCGGAGCTGGTCACGGGCTACGGGTTCAGCATGGCCGTCTACACCTCGCTCCCGGCGAACCTGATCGACCGTTTCCCCACCGGAGCGGATGTGGGCGTCTATTTCAAGGACGACGTCTCCACGGCCTACTACCGCTGGGAGAACGGGACCAGGCGTCATGTGACCACGCTCGGCGCCTGGAACCAGCTTCCCGCTGCCGGGCGGGGCTATGTGGCGACGATCCCGCAGGCGAACGTCGCCGGGATCCCCCAGGGCGCGGCGATCCTCCCCGCCGGGACGCTGGTCAAGGAGGCGAGCGCCCCCGAGGTCTACATCTCAGGAACCGGCTCCGAGATCGTCCACATCCCGAGCTGGGGAATCGCGCAGGATGCGGGGATCACCGGCCTCACTCTCCTGAACGACGGTGCCCTCGCACAGAACCCCCGCGTTCCCGGCGGCTTCGCGCCGTTCGTCGTATGCAACGACGCGACCTTCGCGGTCGACGGAGAAGGGCTCACCCGCATCCTGAACCCCACCGCCGGCGCTCCGACCGCTCAGCTCCCCGACTCGCTCTGCGCGACGCTTCCGCGAACGGGACGCACGAACAGCTACGCGCTCTTCGCGAAGTCACCACAGGCGGACCCGGTCTACCTGATCTCCGGTGCTCAGCTGCGGCACGTTCGCAGTCAGCAGCGACTCCAGGACGTGAACGCCGGCCGACCCCTGGCCTTCCTGTCCTGGACCCCGGAGACCCGAGGGTACTTCGCCGTCGGAGCGCCTCTCCTCGCCGACGGCTCCTTCGTCTCCTTCGGCGGGCCTGAGATCTATGTCGTGCAGGGCGGCGTCATCCGCCACGTGCAGTCGACGGCCACGCTGCTGCAGCTCGCCAGTCCCGGATGGCCGAGCATCGAGGCACTGCCGTCTGGGTGGCGTGGCAGCTACGCGGAGGGTCCTCCGATCCCGTGAGCCCGTACCGGATCCCGGCGGAGACCGTCGTTCCGGCCGGGATCCCCAGGACGCCCCCTCTAGGATTGAACGCATGGGTTCGATGAGACAGGAGCTGCTGGTCATCGTGCCCGCGTGGAACGAGGAGGCCAACGTCGGGGTGACGGTCCGGGAGATCCGTTCCTCCCTGCCCGAGGCCGACCTTCTCGTCGTGGACGACGGCTCCACCGACGACACCGGCGCCGTGGCGCGCGCCGCCGGCGCGGCAGTGCTCACCCTCCCGTACAACATGGGGGTCGGCGGGGCGATGCGCGCGGGCTATGCGTATGCGCAGCGCAACGGCTACGAGAAGGCGATCCAGGTGGACGCCGACGGCCAGCACAACCCTGACGACATCCTGAAGATCCTCGCCGGCCTCGACGAGGCCGACATCTCGATCGGCGCCCGCTTCGCCGAAGTCGGCACCTATCAGGCCACGGGCCCCCGTCGCTGGGCCATGGTCTTCCTCGCCTCCGTCATCTCCCGCATCGCCCGCACCAGGCTGACCGATGTGACCAGCGGGTTCCGCGCCGCCAATCGTCGCGCGATCGACCAGTACGTCGCCTACTATCCCGCCGAGTATCTCGGCGACACGATCGACAGTCTCGTCGCCGCGCTGCACGCCGGCCTCACCGTCGTACAGGTGCCCGTGGCGATGCGCCCGCGCATGTCGGGAAGCCCGAGTCAGGGTTTTCTCGGGTCCGCGGTCTATCTCGCACGTTCGGTCTTCGCCCTCACGCTCGCCGCGATCCGCCGGCCGATCAGGGGGCGCGCATGATCTCCTTCGGAGCCCTGGCATTGGGACTCGTGATCCTCGCCGCGGTCACGACGCTGCTGCTGCGACGTCAGCTGCGCGAGAAGTACGCCGTCCTCTGGCTCACGATCGGCCTGGCGGTCTTCCTCCTCGGGGTCTTCCCCGACGCGCTGATCTGGCTGACCGGTACCCTGGGCTTCCAGCTGCCGGCGAACCTCGTCTTCACGCTCGCGATCGGTCTCCTTCTCGCGGTGTCGCTGCACCTGTCCTGGGAGCTCACGCGCTCCGAGGAGCGTCTGCGCCGACTGGCGGAGGAATCGGCGATCGCGCGGCTCGCGCAGGAGCAGCTGCAGCGCGACGTCGAGGAGCTGCGCTCGCGGCTCGACGCGAACGATGAGTGACGTGGCCGTGGTCTTCACCACGTTCAATCCCGGCCGCCCGTTCCTGCAGACGGTGAGAGAGGCGCTGCGCGGGCACCCTGTGATCGTGGTCGACGACGGCAGCAGCCGAGGGGCGGAGGTGCTCGACGAGGCGGCCGGGCTCGGCGCCGTCGTCGTGCGTCAGCCGGAGAACGGCGGAATCGGGGCCGCGCTGAACGCCGGCGTCCGCGTGGCCTTGGACGGCGGGAGTCGGTTCGTCGTCACCTTCGACCAGGACTCCGCACCAGAGCGGGAGACGATCGACGCCCTCCGTGACACCTACGAGCGCCTCGCGGCCGCAGGGGAAGAGGTCGCCGCCGTCGTCCCCGGCCGTTTCGCCGCGGTGCGGCAAGCGATCTCCTCCGCCGAGTCGCCGGACGCCCGTCGGGTGATCCAGTCCGGCATGCTGATCCCGCGGGAGACGTTCGCCACGATCGGCGAGTTCGACGAGAGCCTGTTCATCGATCTGGTGGACACCGACTTCGAGCTGCGTATTCTCGGCCGGGGGCATCGGATCGTCGCCGCCCCCACCAGGATCGGGCACGAACTGGGACAGACCGTCCGCTTGCGGCCCTTCGATCGGCTGCCGTTCACGATCACGACGATGGCCAGCACGCCGTTCCGGTACTACTACCGGCTCCGCAACCGGATCACCCTCACCCGCCGCTACTTCCGGCAGGAGCCCTTGCGGATGGCGCGGGACCTGCTGGTCGATCTCGTGTACTTCGGTGTGATCCTCATGTGCGCCCGTCCTCGGCGGGCGATGGGAGCCGTGCTGGGGAGAGGCCTTCGAGACGGTCTCCGAGGCCGGGGCGGCCGCATCCCCTCCGAGCTCGCTCGGCGTGCGACGACGATCAGGTGGTCGTCCGTCGCGAACTGACCAGCCTCCGCCCTCCGATGAGCACCCCGGCGAACCAGCTGCCGACGTACTCGAGGACGAACCGCGGAGCGACATGGCCGGCACGCCGGGCGCGCCGTAGCAGGCGCCAGGTGGGCAGGAGCCTCCGCCGTGCACCGAAGGTCGCGACGACCTCGGGAGCGGCACCAGGAACGCGTTCGTCCAGCGTCTGCGCGAGCAGCTGCCGCCAGCCGACGTAGATCCGGAAGAACATGCGGAGCATGGCGACAGGGCTCGCCGAACCCTCGTAGCGACGGGTGAAGGCGCGGGCGCTGGCAAAAGCGACCCTGATCGCGCTCAGCGCTCCCGACGCCTGCATGCGGCTCGGGTCGCCGAAGACGTTGGCCGAGTGCTGCACATAGTCCTGGACGACCTCGTCCAGGATCCGCGTCCCCCCGGTCGCCCCGGCGAGGACGCCGATCCAGTGATCGTGCGCCGCCGCCCTCGTAGACATCCGCGGAAACGGCAGACTCTGCCGGGCGAGATCGGCGCGCAGCACGCACAACGAGCCCGTGAACTGATTGTTGAGCATGGTCATCAGGGGGCCGAGGTCGCGCCGATCGGTGCGTCCCGTCACGGTCTCGTCGGGATAGGTGACGAGCCGGGCCTGGCCGGAGACGAGCGACACCTCCGCCAGATGCGGGAGCAGACGCTCCAGCTTCTCCGGGTACCAATGATCGTCCTGATCACAGAGGGCGACCCATGCGGCGTCCCCGGCGACCGCGGAAAGACCCCGTTCGAAGTTGAGGTAGAAGCCGAGGCGCTCACCCCCGGTCAGCAGACGGAACCGAGGGTCGTCGTGCGCCACTTCGGCGAGGACCCGGCGGATGGCGTCCTCTCCCCCATCGACGGAGATGACGCACTCCCAATCCTGCACGGTCTGAGCCCGCAGAGAGGAGATCTGACGGGCGAAGAGCGCGGGGTCCGGCTCGTATGCCGCGAGGACGATCGCTCCTCGGCCCGGCCCTCGCCCCGGTACGTCTGCGCCGGCTTCCTCTTCGTCTCGTCCCATCGCAGCCATTCTAGAGGCGGCCGCGCTGTTCCCCCGCTCCGGCCCTGCGGCGGCGGAAGGCAGAGCCCCCTGTAAAATCGAGCACATGGCCGGAACCCGCACACTGCCTCCCCTCCGGGGAGACGACCGCCCCGACGGCCCGATCGGGACCGGCCGTTGACGACGCCTCCGAAGAACCATCAGAGCGCACGCGCGCCCGGCCGGTCCGCCACCGCCGTGCTTGCGCGACGGCTGGTGGGCTTCACGACCCTCCCCTTCATCGCGGCGGTCCTTCCGCTCGTCGCGCTCCCGTTCGTCTCGCGGGCGGCGACGGCCGACGACTGGACGGCGCTCAACGCCGGCCTCGGTGTCGGCGCCTTCGCCGCCGCGCTCGGAATGGTCGGCTGGAACGTCCTCGGGACGCCTCTGGTCGCGATGGCGGAGTCGACGTCACAACGGATCGACCTCTACGCGCGCTCGTTCTACATCCGGTCCGCACTGGTCGTGATCGCCTCCGCGATCGGGGCGGCAGTGTCCGCTCTGGTCGCCCCGCCCGGTGCCGGAGGCGTCGCCGCGGTCTTCGCGGTCGCGAGCGCGCTCAATGGGATCGGGATCAGCTGGTACGCCGTCGGCGTCTCCTCGCCGTGGATCATCTTCTGGTACGAGGTGGTCCCCCGATCGGTCGCGACCGCGCTCGCGATCGGGGTGGTGCTGGTGACGAGGAACGTCCTCTGGTACGGCGTCCTTCTGCTGCTCTCGATCCTCGTCGGCACGGCGCTCTTCCATGCCAAGCTGCTCGGACGGCTGCTTCCTCGCTGGCCGGGCATGCCGAGACTGCGCGCGGACGTGGCCGACATGCGACACGCCTGGGGGGTCGAGTCGATCGGAAGCCTCTATGCGAACGCGCCGGTGCCGTTCGCGAGTGGGCTGGCGTCGGCGGCCTCCGCCGCGTCGTTCTCGTCGAGCGACAAGCTCTATCGGTACGGCACCCTTGCCGTGAGCGCGGCGGGGAACGCGCTCCAGGGATGGGTGCTGGAGGCGCAGGGTCCGCATCGCCGACCGCGGAACCTGGCGGCGATCGGCGTCATGGTCGCGGTCGCGGTCATCGGCTGGGTCGTCCTCGTCGTGTTCGGGCCGATGCTGAGCGGATGGATGTTCGGCGCCGACAAGCAGGGCGATCCGATGGTCCTGCAGCTGTACGGCATCGCGTTCGTCGCGGTGACGATGTCCACGCCGCTGATCCGGAACATCCTGATCCCCGCACGACGCGATCGCCAGGTGCTGACGGTGAACATCGCCGCTGCCGTCCTCGGGCTGGCAGGCATGCTGGGCGGCGGGCTCCTCTTCGGCGTCGTCGGGGTGGCGATCGGCTTCGCGCTCAGCGAGGTGGTCACCCTCGTCGCGGCTCTGCTGCTCACCCTGCGCGTGGGCATCGGCGACACCCGGTCAGCCCCCGAGCTCACGACACAGACCCCGAACCGGGACGAAGGGTGACCGTGGAGTACGACACCAGAGAAGCAGTGAGCGGCTCCGGCGCCGTCCACATCCTCCTCCCGGCCCTCTCGCCGGTGCCGATCGGCGGCTACAAGGTGGCCTACGAGTACGCGAACGCCTTGGCGGCCCAGGGCGTCACGGTGACCGTCTGGCATTCGGAGGCCTTCATGGCGCAGCGGAACGGCTCGTTCCACGTCTGGCCGGCGATCCGCAGCGTCCTCGCCTGGTGGCTGCGGGGGCAGAGGACGGACTGGCGCCGGACCGGCGTGCGCTGGTTCCACCTCGACTCGAGGGTGCGCGTCCGCGCCGTCGGCGGGCTCCCCGTGCTCCGCCTCCGAAGGAACGACGCGGTGCTCGCGACCGCCGTCCAGACAATGCCCTTCGCCGGCCGAGTCGCGCGGAGGGCCGGAGCCCGCTCGGCGGCACTCATCCAGCACGACGAGAGCTGGGCCGACACGCCGGAGGCGATCGCCGCCGCATGGAGCGCGGTCGACGAGCGGATCGTCATCGCGCCCTGGCTCGCCGAGAGGGTCGCGGGACTCGGCCTGACCAGCCGGCTGCTGCCCAATGCGATCGTCGCAGCGGACTTCCCCAAAGGTCCGGCACTCGCCGCCCGGCCGGAACAGGTCACCTCTCTTCTCTCCCCGCACGAGTACAAACGCCCCGACGTCGTCATCGGC